>CXWL01004138.1_pt2 | contig 18247 bp, 16 predicted proteins | sample 590931 | NCBI WGS metagenome assembly CXWL01 (sample SAMEA3498368, study PRJEB10139) | groundwater metagenome | biome: water well; material: biofilm material | place: Germany | collected 2015-04-27 | reverse complement strand
CGGCAACCGCCGCGCTACAGCGCCCACCGGACCCCGCTCGATGCCCAAGAGCCTCGCCCAGCCACCCGCTGACAGGCCCTGGAGAAACACCCCCGCCACCAGCTAACTGCACCAACATGGATAGCCCGTCCCGCGGGAAATGGGCTCTCCAACCTCGGTCGGGTGCAGGATGAGGATCAGCCGATGACATCCGGACCACGCGATTCGTCATGCTGACGAGCCTCGATCAGATTCGATCGATTTCTACCCGTCCGGTAGAAGATCCGGTAGAAGCCGGCGACACTCTCTCCTGCTTCGGACGTAGTCGGCTACACGAGCACTGGCCTCGGCCGAGTCCTCGTGTTCCCAGACCCTCACGACCAACCAACCGGCGGCGGCGAGGCGGCTGTCTGTGTCCGCGTCACGCTTCACGTTCTTCGCCAGCTTCTCTGCCCACCAGGTCTTGTTCGATGAAGGTGCGGTCCCGTGTTCGGGGCACGAGTGCCAGAAGCAGCCATCGACGAAGACGGCCACCCTTGCGCGGGCGAACACGATGTCGGCCGTCCGACGCAGTTCCGGAACGGGCCGCACGTGAATCCGGTAGCGAAGGCCGAGGGCGTGCAGCGTGCTTCGAAGGCGCATCTCAGGAGCGGTATCGCGGGTTGCCTGAAGGCTCATGCGTTTGCTGGCCGAAGAGGGCCCAGGCGCCACGAGGCAGGTGTCCTTCGAGCCCGGGTCAGGTGTAGACGGCGGGTCCGGGTTCGGGCTTGTCTTCAGATCGGGCAAGTCTCCATGATGCCCCGGCGATCTCGGCTGTCCCCTCACCATCGTCCCCATCGCGCACCACGCGACAGGAAAGCCACGAGCCCTTCGGCGGGATGTCGAGACCGAGGTCGGCAGCAATTCGCGGGTGCGACTGTTGGTGTCCGAGCACGATGACCCCCTCAGCTCGCAATGCCTTTCGAGCGTCGCGTACCCGCTTGGGGCCGTCGTCTTGCCTCGCGACTGTGAGCACCACCTCTCGTCGCACGATCCGCTGCTGCACAAGGCGAAACAGCTCGGTGACTCGCCGCTGGCCGGAAAGGGAGGGGTTCAGGATCGACCCCCGTGGGCGCTCGTCGAGATGAAGCAGGAGATTCTCGGCGAGGCCGCCACGGTTGACGAGCCACGTCATCGCCGACAGTCCGTTGTCGTTCAGGCGGCGCTTATTGTCCTTGTTCTGACCAGCCTTCAGCTGGGCGTCACCAGCGCGCACGATGCCGACCCGAAACTCCGACCGGTTGTCGTCAGCTGTCAAACACAGACACAACTCGCCTACGGCCTCAGTTGGGATCATCCATCCGCCAGATGTCATCGACCACTTGGAGTCGACCTCTTGGTCGTCGACCAGGTAGTCCAGTCTCCTGCCGCGCTGCAGTCCGAACTCATCTTGGACGACGATCTCGACCTTGGTGCCGATGTAGGTCTTCTCGACTTTCGAGAGCTGCTCGAGGCGGTAGCGACCAGTTCGCTGGCCGTCGAACACTTCGTCGAAGCTCTGGCGGATAGCAGCGGCAAATCGCTCCTCGAAGCGCGCTTGGTTACGAAACCAGGCGACTGCCCTCTCGAGTCCGTCATCTTGGAGCATCGGCGGTAGCTACTCGGGCTGGCTCTCCGAGAAGGCGTGCTCGAACACGTAGTCGGCGATGGCCCTGCCGAGCAAGGGCGGAACGGCATTGCCGATCTGACGGGCGATCTGAATCTTGGTGCCCTCAAAGACGTACCAGTCCGGGAACGACTGGAGCCGTGCCGCTTCCCTGTGTGAGATCACACGGTTGGCCGTCGGGTGAAGGTAGCGACCCTTCTCCGGCTTGAAGAACTCGGTTCGGATGGTCGCAGATGGCCGATCCCACCACAGCCTGCCCATCACGTCGGTTGTGCCCGTGGGCTTGTTCAGCCAGCAGGCTGGGGTGATGTCGGGTCGGTTCCGCATCAGGTCGAATCGGTTGCCGCCGGGGGGAATCGCCTGGTACCGCTCCATCGATGTGGCCAGGGGCCGCCGGCCGAAGTGAAGGTGCTGACCATCGTCGTTGATGATCGGATCGGTGCCCCGCGTGCGCGAGGGAAGGTCGCCGATTGCGTCCTTCACCGTGACATGTCGGCGACCGGACTCGGACGCCGGACCATGCGTCGGTGGTGGGGGCCACGGCAGCGGGGAGTCCTGGTCGCGGATCGCCACCAGGATCCCGCGTCGTCGGCTCTGCGGCACTCCGTAGTCAGCGGCGTTGAGGACTCCGTACGCAACGGTGTAGGCACTGAGCTCCGTGTCCGTCTCGAGGAGCTCGAGGAGCTCCTCGAACTGCGCGGAGCGCTGGAACTCTGGCACGTTCTCAATCACGAACACCTTTGGGCGGATCGTTCTCACTGCGTCGAGGTAGTGCTTCCACAGTTCATTCATCTGGGCGCGACTCTGGTCGTCGCGATCACGTCCCAACGGGCTGAAGCCCTGACACGGCGGCCCTCCGATGATCACGTCGGCCTCGGGGTACTCAGGGCCGTACTCGATGTCGCCGTCGAACACGTCGCAGCCGAAGTTGCGCTCGAATGTTGCGGCGGCCGTATGGTCATGTTCGACGGCGAACACCGGCGTGTAGCCGCACTCGGCGAGGTGGAAGCCGAGGCTCAGGCCGCCGGCACCGGCGAACAGGTCGACGGTCGTAATCGTTCGTTGTACCGCGCCTCCGTGTGTGGCGACAACCGGCTTCGTCTCGAACATCGTCATCTGCCTACTACTCCGGGGTGGTCGCATCGCCAGCTCCTCCAGGATGGATGGCCCGCAGGGGAAGTGGCTTGAACTTACGCGAGGGGTGTCACAACGAGCCGAGGCTGACGCTGTCCAACATCCTCACCTTAGAGGAGTGCGCTGCCGCGCTCAGCGACTAACGCTCGCCGCGAGCTACCCCATGATGGGGCTCGTCGCTTGAGGCTGCCCTACCCGCCGCACAGCTCAGACCTCCCTTGAAGGTGCTCATCCCTCGAGACCTCGCCGGGCGCAGCCCGTCCGGTCGCTCAGGACCCGGCGTAGATCTGTTCGAGAGTGCGAGAGGCGACCTCGCAGACCTCGATGTAGGTCGGGTCGGCGAGGGGGTCGGCGGCCAACGTGCGCCATCGCGCGATCCCGGCCAGGGCCGCGCTGCGCACATCGGCGGCCGGCGCCGAGGCGGCAAGCCCGAGCGACGGGCCCGATGCGGCACCGGAGAACAGCCTGTCGAGCTCAGCCCGTTCGTCATCGTCCAGCGTCACCGCTCCGGAGCTCACGAGGTGGGCGGCACGAACCTGGGCGAACTGCACGGTCGTGGCCTCGATCTGTTCGACCCGGCGTTCCACCTCGGCGGCGACCGTCGGGTCGACGGCCTTCACCGAGCGGGCGATCGACCGCAGTGCGGTGAGGGCCGATCGAGCCTGGAGGACGCGCGCCCGTGGCGCGAAGTGACGAGAGATCAACTGCTGCAGCGAGGTGAGACCGGAGTGCTGCACGAGGATCGGACCGAGCGCAGCGGCTGTTGTGCCGCGGCCGGCGCGCACCTCCTCCACCGCCAGGCGCACACCGAACATCCCCAGACGAGCCAGCAGGTCGCGGCGACTCTCGACCGTCAGTTCCGAGCTTGTGAGCTCACAGAACTGGTCGGCCGACATCAGCATCCTGGTCAGGGTCTCATCGTCGGTGGTGGCGAGCATCCGCAACGCGGCAACCTCGTCCTCGCGCAACGTGAGCCCGGTCTCGGCGAGCAGTCCGGCGAGCGGCACCACCGCGGCGCACAGCCCGCGCAGTTGCGGGTCGACCTCGTAGCGCTTGGCGATGCGCGCGGCAGACTCCATCGCATCCATCCGCCCGGCACCGATCTCGTCGGCACGGCTGAGCACGGCGACAGCGTTAACCGGCGAGGCCGCTGTAACGGTGCGATCCATGAAGGCATCGAGAAAGGCGATGTCGGCCCGGTGTGCGTGGCGAATGAGGTAGACGACGGCGTCTGCATCGCTCGGCCGATCCGGATCGGCTTCGAGGAAGTCGCGTGTGCGCCGGGAGTTCTCGTCGTTGATGCTGGCGAGCCCCGGGGTGTCGATGAGGGTTATCGCTTCGAGCGTCGACGTTGGCCACGACACGTCGATCGTCTCGATGTCGCGTTCGTCGAGCGCACCGAGCTTGATGTCGAGCGAACCGCCCGAGCGGGTGAAGCCGAGCGCCTCCCTGCGGCCGTCGCGCATGCGGGCGACCACCTCATAGCCCGAACCCCGGCGGTAGCAGCTGACGATCTTGGTGCACTCGCCCGCATCGGTCGGCGCAAGTCGCTCCCCGACCAGCGCGTTCAGCAGCGTCGACTTCCCGGCCTTCACTCGCCCGGCGATGGCGACCTGTAGCGGACCACTGAGCCTGTCGACCACGGCCTGCGCCTGTTCGCGGATCGTCGAGTTGGGCGCGGTCGCGACCAACCCCTTGGCCACCGCCAGGACGTCGTCGGCGACCGCGCTCCCGTTCGATCCGGTCACGACGCAGCCCTCGTCAGCGCGGCGTCGAGAGCGGAGAGCGTGGCGACCGACGCGTCGAGCTCGGCGGCGCGCCGCTGCCTGTCTTGAGCCGACGACTGGGCATCGGCCTGCGCCCGAGTGGCGGTGTCGGTGTAGGTACGAACCAGTTCGGTGATCCGTTCGGTGAACTCGTCGCGAAGGTCGCGCTGGATCTCGCGGATGAGGTTGCCGATCTGGTTGCCCATCTCGAACTGGACGTCGTCGAGGAACTGGCGCACCTGGCTGCGGGCGGCCTGTCGCCTCGCCGCCACCTTGCGCTTGCGGTCGTCGGCGAGGCCCATGCCGCCGAAGACAGCGCCGATGCCCAGCAGAACCGGGTTCGAGGCGATCAAGACACCGGCCGCGGCCGGCAGGAAGGTACCGAGCATGCCGAACATGTAGATGCCCCCCTGCGCGCCCCGGATGCTGGTGACCGTGGTGGAGAACGCCTTCTTCCCGCCCGAGGACTCCTTCTCGAGCGCCTTGCCCTGCCACATCTCGGTCACGTCGAACCCACTGCCGATCGGTGAGCGTTCGGCCAGGTCGAGGTGCTCCTCGCGCAGCAGTTCGACGACCTCGGCCCTCACGTCGAGGCGTCCCTGCTCGAGGTCGACGAAGGCCTGGGTGACCTCGTCGGCGACGACGGTCTGGATGTACCGCGCCAGCTCATCCCACTCGTTGCCCTTGGTCAGCTCCTCGATGCGCTCGTCCATCATCCTGGAAATGTTCCGCGTCGCGCCGCGGAATCGGTAGTTGACGTTGTTCGACAGATCCGCGACGCGATCGCCGACCAGCACGTTCCACTTCGCCCCCGGACCGCGGAGGAACTCGAGCTGGGCCTTCGCCCGTTCGAGCTCTCCGAGCGCCTCCGCAGCAGTCGCCGGGTCGGCCAGGATCGCCTGCTCTGCTCGCAGCCCGGCCATGACCTGACCGATGATCGACAAGGCATCGGCGACCGAGCGCTTCGTCGCCGAGGCCTTCGCCGGGCCGACGACGTCGTCGCTCAGGTGCTTCACCACGTCGGGGACGCGGCTGAGATCGTTGAGCGCTTTGTCCTTTCGGCGCAACGCCTCGGTTCGCAGCGCACTGCTCACGGCGACCATCGGTGGCGTCACGCCGGCACGTTGGAAGTGACCGCTGTTGAGGTCCATGATCCGTTGCCAGTTGGGGTACAGGTCGATCTTGGTCTGGGCGAACAGCACCGTAGGGCACAGCTCACTGGCACGGCGGAGGAACTCGACCTCGGGTGCGCTCAGCTCGGCCGAAGCATCGCTGGTGAAGATGAGCCCATCGGCGAAGGGCAGGAAGCTGAGCGTGGCCGCGGCATGTCCGGCACCGAGACCGCCCATGCCCGGCGTGTCGACGATGACCAGCCCTTGCTTCAACAACGGGCTCGGCACGACTATCTCGACGCGTTCGACGCGCTTGTGGTTGCCCGGGTTTCCCGCTTCGCTGACCCACTCGTGAACGTCGCCGACGGCGATGCTCTCGATGACGGGCGGATCGCCGGCGACGCCCGAATCCGCCTTGCGGCGCACGATCGCGCCTGGCTGCTCGCCCCATCTGACGAGGGTGATCGCCGAAGTCGCCAGATCGTCGTCGACGGGGCACACCGGCTGGCCGAGCAGGGCGTTGATCAGCGAGCTCTTTCCCTGCTTGAACTCGCCGACCACGCAGACCACCGTGGACGGGCGCTTCAGCCGCGCGGCCGCGATCGAAGCTCGTTCGGCCAGGTCGGTGCGGCCGAGGCGTTGGAGGGCCTTGGCGGTGTCGAGGATCAGCGCATCAGGTGCGATGGCTGAGGTCGTCGTGGCGGGTTGAGCGTTCGATGGAACGGACGGCTCGGTCATTGGCCGATATCGTCCCACACCTCGTCGGCGGCGGCCTCGGTGCCCTCAGCGCTCTCGACGTCGGCGCTGAAGTCGTCGAGCTGTTGCTGCTCGACCGTGCCGGCGCCGTGCCCCCCCATGCCGGCACCCTGCCCGATCGCTCCGGTCAGGTCTTGGGAGCTGTCGATCATCGAGGTCAGGTTCGTCGACACGGGGTTGTTGATCCCCAACGAATTTACGCCCGACGAGCCGGCCGGCACCTCCACTCCAGGGGCAGCTGCATTGAAACCAGGCGCCTCGGCGCCGGTGAGCGATGGGAGGTCGGTGAGCGATGGGAGGTCGAAACCGGTCGAGCTGGCGTCACCCGACAAGGTGTTGGTGACGGTGCCGTCGGCGAACTCGGTGTGCTCGAACGCGGCCGATGCCTGTGCGTCGCCGTGGCCGGTGCTCACGCCGACCGCTCCTTCGATCGTCTCGACGATGTTCCCGTCGGCGTCGGTGATGTTGCTGTAGCCGACGTCGGCGCTCACCGCTGTTTGTGTTCCGCCTTTGCCAGTGACCGAGAGATCGAACCCTGCGTCGAAGGTGGTGTCGCCGTCGGCATCGACCTCGATCGATGCGTCGTCGCGGTAGCTGGCCCCCATGCCGAGCGGACCATCCAACTCGACGTCGGTGCTCGACGAGGCGCCCCAGCTGCCGTCGGCGTTGCGGTGGAGCTCGGCGCCGATCTCCCCGCCGATCGACCCGAACGGGAGTGGGAGCGTGCCCTGCAGGTGCCCGCCGATCGAGATCTCTCCGTCGGGTGACAGCTCGATGTGGCCCTCGGCGTAAGGAAGCGGGCCCCAGTTGACGCCGAGCGAGCCGCTCGCCGCGAAGCCGTCGGACTCGTCGTAGGACATCTCGCCACTGGCGATGCCGATGTCGAAGCCCGCCTCCGCGCTGAACCCGTTCTGACCGACGCTGATGCCGACCGAGGCGATGCCGAAATCGAGTCCCGCGCTGAACTGGCCGTCGTCGTAGTCGATGTCGATCGCACCGCCGGTGATGTAGTCGACCGGGTCGAAGACGTAGTCGTCGAGCACGTTTAGGCCCCATTCGGCGACGTCCTCGACCACGTCGACGACCGCTTCCCCGACGTCCTCGACCACGTCGACGACCGCTTCCACGACCGTCTCGGCCACGTTGCCAACGACATCCACGACCGCCTCGGCCGCGTTGCCGACGGCATCCACGACCGCCTCGGCCACGTTGCCAACGGCTTCGGCGACATCTTCCACGGCGTCGCCGACCCAGTCCACCGCTTCGTCGACAGCATTGCCGATGTCGGCCATTGCCTGCTCGAACCAATCCATGATGGCCTACCTTCTGTCGTTCATTGCGCCGCGGTCCCGGCACGTGTGGTCATGGTAAAGATCTTCGGCGCCGGCGTCACCGGGAGCATTCCCGGTTCCGCGAAGGGAGCCGGCGGGGGGTCTCAGGTCGCGAGCGCTCCCGGCATCCGGGTGGACGCCGGCAGTGCGGTACAGTCCGACCATGCCTGAAGAGGAGCTGCCGCACACGTTGACCTCCCGCATCGCCGTGCACCCCAGTGCGATGGTGCCCGGGATCCCGAGATTCGTGTTCTCCGTGCCGGATGGCTGGGTGGTCGACGAGGCGCCGAGCGCGCTGTGCGTAGTACGCCGGCCGACCGACGATGCCGGGTTCTGGGTCAATGCGCTGATCAGGCACGACAAGGTGCCGCGAGCGGTCGACTTCGAGCGGGCGGCCAAGGTCACATGGGCGAAGCTGAAGCGGTCGACCCCCAGCGCCACCGAGCATGGCGAGCGCCTGCTCAGGTTCGGCAGCAACGTGGTGTACACCCGCGGCGTCGAGCTCGACGGCCCGGGCGGACGACCGCTGGCCCAGATGCAAGCCATGTTCTTCGCCCCGGTCGACGAGGGCGGCAAGCTTGTCGACTTCTTCCAGATCGTCGGCACCAGCCCGCGCGACGATTCGGTACCCGCCAACATGAAGGCCTTCGTCGAGATCATCGCCAGCTTCCGTTTCGTCTGAGCGAGCCGGCTCACGGATCGAACGACAGCGTCGTCGGGGAGTCCGGTGAGATGTCGGAGGCGATGTCGGTCGCGAAGTCCACTTCCTTCTCGGTGAAGTCGCCCGCATCTTCGTCCGTCGCAACTGGTAGCTCGGTGAAGTCAGCCGTGTCGGCCAGGTTGAGGCCGACGAGAACCATCGCCTCCTCGACGGGCGCGATCCCCAGAGTGGGCGGCTCGTCCAACGTGATCTCCCGCTGGATGGCGACCGTCGGGCTGAGGGCCGCCTCCACCGGATCACCGAGCTCGGACGCCTTCTCGACGACTTCGGCGTAGGTCGAATCGCCGACCACGTCGACCATCATCACCGGCCGGTCTCCTGCTGGAGGCGACCATCTGACATCGGTGATCGGAGCTTCGATGCCTTCCGGCAACGCGTCGTCGTCGCCCTTCACCGGATCGATGTCGGCCGTCATCGCCTCGAAGTCGTCGACGAGCTCGATCCCGGTGACCAACTCGACCTCAACCGGCACAACCTCAACCGGCACAACCTCAACCGGCACAACCTCAACCGGCACAACCTCAACCGGCGCAGGGTCAGCGTCGTCGGCGTTGTCACGCTGCGCCTCGCGAACGAGCGCGTCGATCTTCTGGTCCTGGGTGAAGTCCTGCACACGCTGGTCGTAGTCGTCGCGCAACGCGGCGAGCGCATCCTCCGTGCTCTGCCCGGGCGCCACCTGGAACCGCTCGACCGCGTCTTGCAGCTCGTCACGCAGCTCCTGTGCATCTTCCGGGCTCGTCCCCTCGGGCGCTTCGAAGTGCTCGAGTCGCTCGAGCAATGTGGCCCGGGCGGCCTCGAACTCGGCGTCTGCAGCAGGGGCAGCAGCGGCAGCCGGGACAGCAGAGGCAGCTGGAGCTGCGGCTGCGGCGCTGGCCGATGCTGAAGTGGCGGGCGCGCCGGCAGCGGGCGCCTCATCGCCAGACGGCGCCGCGGTCGGCTGGGTGTCGACACGACGAGGCGCCGGTTGCTGCTGCGGCGCTTCGGGACGTGGCGCCTGACGTTGGGCTGCGGAGAACGAACCAGCCGAATCCGGCGCGGCGAACTGCGAGCCAAGGGGAGTACCCAGCGGCCCCGAAACCGGGTCGGCAGAAGAAGCCGCGAATCCGCCCTCGGTGCCGGAGTCGGTGTCGAAGGCGTCCATGCTCTCGTCCCTGTCTGCGTCGTCGCCGCCGACCTCGCGCTCCATCTGGTCGGCGGTCCGGAACTCGGCGTCGTCGGTCGTGGCGCTTGCCGCTGCTGCGGCTGCCGCTGCACCAGCGGCTGCTGCTTCGGCGTTGGAGCCGTCGTCATCGCCGCCCGCGGCTTCGACGAGATCGTCTCCGTACACGACGCCGGCGGCAACGGCTGCGGCAACCGCCGCGGCACCACCGGCAAGCTTGGCTGCCTTCGATGCGCCACGCTTTGGCGCAGCAGGCGGCGGAGGCGGTACGGAACGGCCACCGGCGCCGCCTGGCGCGGCGGGGCCGGAACCCTGTGATGGCGGAGCTCCGTCAGGAGTTGAGCCGGTGCTCGAGTTCGGTTGATCGCTCATGTTGGTCTCCCTCGGGGATGCCGATGTCGGATCGGCTGCTGATGTCGGGTCTGGTACGGATGTCGAAGTGGGTGCGACGGCAAGGCGCGGTGCGGACGGGCCCGAAGCGGCGCCGAGCGCAACGACGAGCGCCGGATCGCTGTCGTTGAGCACCGGCCGGCCGAGGTGACCTGCGACCATCTCGGCCACGAGTGGGATCCGCGAGCTCCCGCCGATCAGCACCACCGCGGCGAGATCGCTCGGCTTCAGGTCGGCGGTGGCAATCGCTCGATCGAGCGCGTTCAGGGTCTCGGCGATGCGCGGACGCAGCGCCAACTCGAACTCGTCGCGGGTCATCCGCACCTGCGTGTCGAGGCCTGGTGCCACCACCTTGATCGACGTCTCGGCTTCGGACGACAGCCGCTCCTTGGCGGCGTTGCATTCGGCCCTGAGCTGCAGCACCGCTTGGCGTACATCAGCATCGTTGCGATCGAGCTGCTGGAGCGTGCCGCCCAGGGTCTCGGCCACATGACCGAAGACCACCTGGTCGAGTTCGACGCCTCCGAGCCGTTCCAAACCCTGAGGAGTGCCGATCACCTGTGGACCGGAAGCCGAGATGGTGACGACCGCCGCATCGAAGGTGCCCCCGAAGTCGTACACGGCCACGGTGTCGCCGATGGCGACGCGGCCTGTGGAGGCGTAGTGGCGGGCAGCGGCGACCGGCTCGCTGATCAGTTCCACGTCGCTGAATCCGGCCTGCGCGGCAACTTGGCCGAGCAGGTCCAGCTTGTACTCACGCCAGTTCGCCGGATGGGTGAGCGTGAGCGCGGTCGATGCCGGATCGATGCCGGCCGCCCGGGTGATGGCCCGCAGCACCTCCGTCGTCAGCTCCTCGGCGCTGAAGGGCCGGCCGTCGAGCACGACCGGTGTGGTGTCGCCGAANNCGCCGAAGACCAACCCGTCGCGGCCGATGGCGATCGCCGATGCGGTCGCCGCGCCGTGCTCGTCGAGTTCGACGATGGTCGCAGCACTCGCGGAGTCACGTGCGGCGCCGAGTACGGCAGTAGTGGCGATGGTACCGAGGTCGATGCCGAGCCGGGGGCGGAGAGGTGCGCTGCTCACGCCGATCACGGTACGACATCGCGCCGGCCCTGTGACCGGGAGGATTCCCGGTTAGGGGGCCGGCGGGTCGTCACCGTCTTCGAGATCACCGTCTTCGAGCTGCAGGTCCGGCGAGTCGACCATCTGCGCCAGGAACGCTCGTTGTTCGGCGGTGAGCTGCGCATCGACTGCCGAAACGTCGACCGCGCCCCACGGATCGGGGGCCTCGTCGCTGAGTCGTTCGAGCTCATCCTCGACGGCCCGCCACCAGTCACTCATCGTCGCTCTCCTGTTGTCTGGTCATCCGCACCGCGAGTTCGGTCCGCGACCGTATACCGAGCTTCCGGTACATCTGCTGCAGATGGAAGTCGACCGTCTTCACCGAGATCAGCAGCGTCGCCGCGACCTCGCGATTCGTGAGCCCACCGGCCACCGCCGCGGCAACCCGGAACTCGGCCTGGCTGAGCGCGTCGAGCGCGGGGTCCGCACGCCGGACCGAAGCGGCTCGGGCATCCCCCGCCGAGCAGTGTTCGAGCCGGGAGTCCCACCCCCGGACACCGCAGCGTTGCAGAGTTGCCCGGCACAACGTCACGTTGTCGCGCCGTTCCGACGCCGACTGCTGCTCTCCCAGCCACAGGCGCGCCTCGCCTGCCTCGACCGGCAGTGAGTGCTTCTCGGCCAGTTCGACGGCGCGCTTCAGGGCGGATGGATCGGCGTCGAGCGCACCGGCCCGCACCGACTCGCGAATCTCGAGCAACACCCCTTCGCCCAGCGGGGTGAAGGCCACGGCCTCGAATGCGGGAGTGAGAGTCGGGTCGCGCTGCAACCTCGCTCGCCCACCGAGCGCGGCAGCACGTTCGTGGAGCTGCACAGGAAGCATTCCACGCATGGCCTCGAGAGCGGCAAGGGCGTCGTCGCCTCGTCCTTGGAGCACGTCGAGATCGATGCCGACCAAGGCGGCAACCCACTCGGGAAAGGCAGCGGAGCCATCGAGGATCGCTGATGCCCTGATCACCACGTCTCGAGCGTCGCGGACCCGACCGGCATGGCGCAGGGACGCGGCGAGCGCGACCAGCTCGGCCGCGCTGCCGTGCTCGCGGACTCGATGCTGCTCGGCGGCGCGCAGCACGGCCCGATGGTCGCCACTCTCGGCGGCGGCTTCGATCGCGAGCCGCCGTTCACGGACGATCGTCCACCGGCCTGCCTTCTCGCGGCCGCGTGTGCCAGATCCGTCGGCTCCGGGGGTGGCGTCATCCCACACCACACCGCCCCGGCCGCCACCGATGAACTCGATCGCTTCGGCGCGAGCGGTAGCAGCATCGCAATCCAATGGATCGAGTGCGCCGGCGATGCGGCGCACACCGTCGGTGGCCGCGGCATCCATCCACCACTGCAGCGCGGCGAGGAGATGACCCTGCCGTCGGGCCGGCGACGTGGCGAACTCGGCAGCACGTTCCGCGGTGAGTGCCGCCGAGGCCAGGCCACCGCGACGCGCCGTGTCGGCAGCGACCAGTTCCAGTGCCTCGGCGACGGCGTCGCTCGGCCCGTCGGCGCCGGCGGCGAGGTGCCAGGCCCGCTCGGCGGCTTGGGCGGGTCCGGCGAACCACGCGGCGAGCGCACGATGGGCGGCGCGGCGGCTGCTCGGCGCCACGAGGTGGTACGCGACCGTGCGGATCCAGGGATCGGTGAAGGCGAACCGGGCGCCGACGATGTCGAGCAGACCGAGCGACTCTGCCGTGTCGAACCCCTCGGATGATTCGCCCAGCGAGACGAGTGCGGCGCGCACGGCGGCGGTGTCGCCGCCGTGCTCCGCCGCGGCGACCACGAGCGATCGACACACCGCTTCACCATGTTCTCGCAGCCGGTTCTGCAGGTCGTCAGCGAGTCCACCGCTGGGCCGCGGCAGCACCGCTACCGGCGCGGATCCGGCGCGCTGCGCCTCGGTCAACCCGTCGGCCAACGCGATGGCGATGCCTGGGTTTCCGTCGGCGGCCTCGGCACATCGGGCCGCGGCGACATGGCCCAACCCGCGAGCGACGAGCATCGTGCTGATCGACGGAGCCGTCATCGGATCGAGCCGCACCGTGGCGGTCGATGTAGCCGATCGGTCGTGCGTCGATGTACTGATGCAGGCGATCGAATCCGCTTCGGCCCGGCGCATCGTGAAGGCGAGCACCTCCGTCGACGCCGCGTCGAAGAGGTGGATGTCGTCGAGCAGCAGACACAGCGGACGTTCGCCGGCGAGCGCACACAGCAGCTGGAGAGCAGCGATCTTCACCTCGAATGCGTCGACGTGCCGGTGATCGAATGAGACGACCTGACGCAGCACCGTCCAGGCCGGGTCGTCGAGCCGATCGCGGAACGGCGCCAACAACGCTGACAGGGCGGCAAACGGGAGCTCTCCGTCCTCCGCGCTGCCTCGAGCGCGGCTGACAGTCATGTCGTGCTCGGTCGCGTACCTTGCGGCCTGGTCGAGCCACCACGTCTTGCCGCAACCGCGAGGACCGTGGAGGTGGATGGCGGACGCGCGCCCGCCGGTCGCCGCATCGATCGTGGCTGTGAGCCGATCGTGCACGATGGTCATCGCCGTCGGCCTCGGCGCGTGGGACCTAGATCGATTCGGAGCGAAGAACCCAACCGGTGCACGCCTTTCTGGACCTCCCGAACAGTAGCCCGGCCGGCCAACATGCGGCGATGGCGTCAACCAGCATCGCCGGGAGGCTGGTTTGCACTCGCCGCAGTGCGTTGCAGGCAGGCGTTCACCTCGTCGTCGGTCGTTGGCGAGAAATCCGCATAGAAGCGTCCGACGGCACCGAATCGATCGGGCGCCTCGAGGCACACGAACCGGTCGACCTCACCTGGTTCGGGGGCCCATCCCAGCGGAGCGACCGGCACAGCGAGGATCACTGCGGTCGCGCCCTGCGCCCGAGCGACTCGGCACGCGGCGCGGGCAGTGGAACCGGTGGCGACGCCGTCGTCGATCACGAGCGCGGTGCGGCCTGTGAGATCGAGGCGATGGTCGTGACCACGGAAGCGGAGCACCCGCCGGCGCAACTCGTCGCGCTCGCGCCGCTGCACCTCACGGAAGGCGCGGTCGGAGACGCGGACGGAGCGCCCGATCTCGTCGCTCACGATCGTCACATCACCTTCACCGATGGCCCCCATGGCCAGCTCTGGTTGCCATGGCACGCCGAGCTTGCGCACGACTATCACATCGAGCGGCAGGTCGAGCGCAATTGCGACCTCAGCGGCAACCGGAACGCCTCCCCTCGGCAACCCGAGCACCACCGTGTCGGTGCCACGCAGGTCGGCGAGCCGGGTGGCGAGACGACGACCTGCGTCGACGCGATCGGCGAAGACCACGTTGCACCTCCTTCACTTCTTTCCGCGTACATCTTGACCGCGAACCAAGCCGAGCCGAGCGCGACGAGAGGAGGTGATCCCGAACGATCGGGCCACCTCCTCTTCGCACGGCGTCAGCCTCTTCGCACACTCAGCCGCGGGCGATGGCAACCTTGCGCGCTGCGGCCTTCTCATCGCTCGTGGGAACACGAACTTCGAGAATGCCGTCGCGGTAGGTCGCGGTCACATCGGCTTCAGTGGCTCCGGCCGGAAGGGCGAGCACTCGGGTGAACTCGCCGTAGCGGAACTCGCTGCGGTAGTGCTCCTTGTCCTTGCCTTCCTGCATGGCCTCCTGCGTTCGCTCGGCGTGGATGCGAAGCATGCCGTCGGCGACGGTGACTTCGACATCCTTGTCGGGGTCGATGCCCGGGAGCTCAGCGCGGACGACGATCAGGTCGCCCTCCTTGAACTCCTCGACCTTGATGGTCTCGGAGTCGAGGAACTGCTGCCACGACTCGGGGAACCCCAGCCGACCGAACCAGCTCGGCCACTGCTCCACCGTTGGGGTGAGCATCTTGTTCTTGATCATGGCCACCTCCTTGTTGGTCGATTCCATGGTGCGCCGCGCGCCGGCGTCTCAACAGGGTCCATCGGCCCTATGCAAAGACGATCCGATGTGATCGTGGTCGCTCGGCCGAACCCGGCAGCCGCATCTCCAGGGGTTGTCGGCAAAGATGTCGCGATGACGTCCATCGCCCCGCTTGCCGCCACCTACACCGAAGCACGATTGGCCTTCCTGGCCGCCGCCGAACGCGCCGGCGCCACCCTTGCTTCGTACCCCCATCCGGGCAGGGGGCCCGATGCCGAGGAGCTGGCTGTCGACGTGGCCGAGTTGGGCCCGGCCGACGCCGACACCGTTGTGATGGTCGTATCGGCCACACACGGCGTGGAGGGCTTCTGCGGCTCGGCGCTGCAGCGGCACTGGCTCGAGACCCACGCCGCCGACCGCCCGCGGCAGACGCGCTTGGCCATGGTCCACGCCCTCAACCCGTACGGCTTCGCGTGGGTGCGCCGGGTCAACGAGGACAACGTCGATCTCAACCGCAACTTCATCGACTGGCATCAACCACCGCCGGCGAGCGTCGACTACGACCGGTTGGCCGACATCCTCGTCCCCACCGAGTGGACCGAAGAATCGCGGGCGCGCACCACCGACGAGTTGCTCGGCGTCATCGCCGAGTGGGGCTTCGAGCGGGTCCAGAAGGGAGTCAGCGGTGGCCAGTACTCGCATCCCAGTGGCATCTTCTACGGTGGCAGCGAGCCGGTTTGGTCGCACCGCTGGCTGCGCGGCTGGACCAGCGCCGCGCTGCGCCGGGCCAAGCGGGTCGTGATCATCGACCTCCACACCGGCCTCGGCCCTTGGGGCCACGGCGAGCTCATCTCCAGCGCATCGGCGACCAGCCCAGGGTTCGCCCGCGCCGCGGCGATGTGGTCGGGGGTGAGATCGATGACCGACGGAGACAGCGTCTCGTCCCAACTAGCCGGCGACTGGCTGGCGATCGCCGACGACCTCGCGCCGCAGGCCGAGGTGACCGCGATCGCCCTCGAGTACGGCACGGTCGACGCGATCAGCGTGGTCGAATCGCTTCGTGCCGATGCGCACTTGCACGCCTTCGGCGACCCCACCGGTGCCGGCGCCCCGGCCGTGCGGGCCATGGTGCGCGCTGCGTTCGCCGATGACGATCCTGCGTGGATCGAAACCGCCTGGCCGCAGTTCCTGGTCGTGATCGACGCCGCCCTCCGCGCCTGACGACTCCGGCCAGGCAGCCGACCTCGCCGGCCGCCGGCGCTCAGTGGACCGAACGAAGCACTGCCTCGACCCGCGCATCTGGCGTTGGCCGGGCACCCAGATGTTCGATCACCCACGCCGAGATCGACGTGGCGAACCTGGCTGCGGCAACGGCGTCGCCGTGCTGCAAGTAGTGAGCGAGGAAGCCGCCGGCGAACGAATCGCCCGCTCCGGTGGCGTCGACGAGGTTGTTGGTCGCCGGAGGGATCGGCGTGCCTACCCCCCCGTGGTGCACGAACGCACCGTCGGCGTCGAGCTTCAGCATCACCAGTGCACCCGGGTACAGCTCGGTCAGCCGCAGGGCTATGTCGGCCGGCTCCTCCAAACCGGTCAGCACCTCTCCCTCCTCGTAGTTCGGCAGCAGGATGTCGACGCCGAGATCAGCGGTGCAGGCGAGGAAGTGATCCACTCCCATCTCGTGGATCATCTGGAAGGACCCGGTGTCGAACGACAGCGTCGCTCCGGAATCCTGGGCGAGGTGGGCTGCGGCGCGCGCCGCCGATCGAGGTGGATCGACGAAGAACGACCAGGCCGTGAGATGCAGGTGGCGGGCGCCACGGATCACTTCTTTGGGGAGCTCGGATGGGAGGAGGTAGAAGTCGGCGCCATGGCCCGACACCATCGAGCGCTCGCCGGTGTGGTCGACGAAGACGGCGACCGAGCCGGTGAGATGGGCATCGGTCTCCACCAGATGGGCGATGACGCCCTCACGAGCGAGGTCTTCCTGGGCCAGTTGGCCGAACCGGTCGCGACCGATCTTGCCGATGAAATGCGATTCGTAGCCGCATCGGGTGGCCCACACCGCGACGTTGGCCGCGCTCCCCCCTGGCGTGAGCATGACCTCGCCGAAGGTGTCGCCGCCGCGCAGCAGCTCGGTGTTGGTGCGGATGAGCACATCCCATGCGAAGTCGCCGAGGACACACAGCGGAGCTGCCACGGCGGCTGATCGTACCGTCGTCGGGAACAGGAGCATTAGGACGAGCCCGGTGAGGCGGTACTGTGCACCGAGGTGCGCCGAGGTTCGCCGGTGAGCGAAGTCGGTTCAGTCCAACTCGAAGGGATCATCCATGAACTCGAACACGAAGTGGATCGTGGCGAACGTCGTTCTGCTGATCGCCTTCGGCATCGTTGCCCAAGCGACCGGCAACACCGTGTGGTGGACCGCTTTCGGCATCTCGGTTGCAGTGCTGGGTTTCTTCTGGTGGGTGGTGAAGCCGGCCATGGCCCGTCGCGACGACAGCTGAACGTGCGCTACTGCTTGCCCATCTCGGATCGGTGCTCGGCGGCGCGGTCGGGGCCGGGGTCTGCGCCGAGCAGGCGCACCTCGATCCGGTGCAGGGTTCCGGTGAACCGGAACGGTGCCTCGTAGCTGGTCGCCACCGGCGCCCCGTTGTCGCAGCCCACGTTCATGCCGCCGAACGGCATCCACCCACGGATGATGCGCGGGATGTCGACGGTTCCGGCGACGACACCGTCGACCGCTAGCTCGCCTCGGCCCGATACGCGGTCGAGTTTCGTGAGGGTCCAGGCGATCGTGTGATCGCCCGGCGTCAGCGGCTCTACGCCCCGGATCTCGTGGCGTTCCAGCGGGAAGTGGTAGTGGAAACACGGCCGGCCGTGCTGGACGAACATCGCGTAGCCACCCCACCGATCGCCATCGGTGATCAGCGCGCCTTGGCACCCCTCGTCGGGCACGGTGATGTGCGCTGTGATGGTGTGGCTGGTGTTCTGCAAGTGCGGGGCGGCATCTGACGGGACCCGCTCGAGGCCGGGCCAGAGCGTCCACTCCGTGCGCACCGGGCGCCGTTTGCGGGTGCCACCACCGGCGCGTTCGTCGACCGGGAGCACGTTGAACTTGGCTGCCTCTTCCCACCAACGGTCAACGAGAGCGCGCACCGCGTCGGGATGCGCGTCGGCAAGGTCGACGGTTTCGGAGAAGTCGTGGTCGAGGTGGTACAGCTCCCACCGGTCGTCGTCGATCAGCGTTCGTGCGTCGTGCAG
>CXWL01126498.1_pt1 | contig 18250 bp, 18 predicted proteins | sample 590931 | NCBI WGS metagenome assembly CXWL01 (sample SAMEA3498368, study PRJEB10139) | groundwater metagenome | biome: water well; material: biofilm material | place: Germany | collected 2015-04-27 | reverse complement strand
TGTAACCCGCATTAATACTGGGCTTCACGCTGTCGGCACCCAATTTAACCGGACACTAGTGATTACAGATACACATTCCTTCCCCCTTGCCCCCGCAAGGGGGCGGCCGTGGTTGTATAGCCGCTGATACCAAAGGCAGGCAATCCGCAGCGCAACATGTTGCGCGCAGAGTTGACACAGCGGCAACAACCACGCACCAGGGGGAAGGTTAGGATGGGGGGGTAGAGCAGTGGAGCGATAACGCTTCTACCACCTCCCCAGCCCTTGCAAGGGGGAGGGAATGTTTGCCCGATGGAGCGCCAGTGTTTATGACACAGTAAGATTATGTGCGAATGAATTCGCACCCACGGAATTTGCATGACAAATTGAGTTATCGGAATGTTCTTCGTCAACTACATTTTTCGGGATGAACTCAGCGCATTCCCGGCAACAGGCCTTTCATGCTGCGCATCATCTTGGCCATGCCGCCCTTGCCGAACATCTTCATCACTTTCTGCGTCTGCTCGAACTGGTTCAGCAACTGGTTGACGTGCATCACCTGCACCCCCGCCCCGGCGGCGATGCGGCGCTTGCGCGAGGCCTTGATGAGCTCCGGTTGGGCGCGCTCCAGCGGCGTCATCGAGTTGATGATGCCCTCGATGCGGCTGATCTGCTTGTCGTCCACTTTGCTGCCCGCCGCTGCCTGGGAAAGCTGCGCGGGCAGTTTGTCCATCAGGGCGGAGACGCCACCCATTTTGCGCATCTGCACGATCTGCATCTTGAAATCGTCGAGGTCGAAGCCCTTGCCGCTCCTGACCTTTTTAGCCAGTTTTTCGGCCTGGGCATGATCCACTTCGCGCTGCGCTTCCTCGATCAGCGACAGCACGTCCCCCATGCCCAGTACGCGCGAGGCCATGCGCTCGGGATGGAAGGCTTCCAGGCCGTTGAGCTTTTCGCTGACCCCGACGAACTTGATCGGCTTGCCGGTGATGTGCCGCACCGATAGCGCCGCGCCGCCGCGCGCATCGCCATCCAGTTTGGTGAGAATCACTCCGGTCAGTGGCAGCGCGTCGCCGAAAGCCTTGGCGGTGTTCACCGCGTCCTGGCCGGTCATCGCGTCCACCACGAACAGGGTTTCGATCGGCTTGAGCGCGGCATGCAGTTGCCGGATTTCTTCCATCATCGCGGCGTCTATCGCGAGGCGTCCGGCGGTGTCCACGATCAGCACGTCGTGGTGATGTTTTTTCGCATAGTCGTGCGCCGCCAGCGCGATGTCGCGCGGTTTCTGGCTGGTGTCGGAAGCGAAAAAGTCAATTTCGAGCTGTTGCGCCAGGGTGCGCAGTTGTTCGATAGCGGCGGGGCGGTAGATGTCGCAACTGACCAGCAGCACCTTCTTTTTCATCTGCTCGCGCAGCAGTTTGGCGAGCTTGCCGCTGGTGGTGGTCTTGCCCGCACCTTGCAGGCCCGCCATCAGGATCACGGCGGGCGGCACGGTGGCGAGATTGATGCCGGCGCTGGCTTCGCCCATCAGCCGGGTCAGCTCCCGGTGGACGACGCCGACCAGCGCCTGGCCGGGGTTGATGTTGCCGATCACTTCCTGGCCGAGCGCGGCCTGTTTGACCTGGGCGGTAAACTCCTTCACCACAGGCAGCGCCACATCGGCTTCCAGCAGGGCCAGGCGCACTTCGCGCAGGGCATCCTGGATGTTGCTTTCGGTCAGCCGCGCCTGGCCGCGCAGGTTTTTTATTACTCCGGTCAGGCGTTGTGTGAGGTTGTCCAGCATGTCGAGCCCCCGTTCCCTGTTTTTCGTCGGGATAGATGGTGTAGAATCCGCGAAGTCTAAAACATCCCGGCAAAAAATGTCTAACCTTCTTCTTTACCTGGCCGCCTTTGTCGCATATAGCGTGCTGGCCATACTATTCTGGCGGGCGCAAATGTCCGGCGACGCCGATGCGTTGAACCGTGGCGCGCTGGGTCACGCCATCGCGGTACCGCTGGCGCTGCATGGCTATCTGCTCTATGGCGCTTTGCTGGGTAACGGCGAATTGAGCCTGGGGCTGGTATCTTCGCTGTCGCTGATCTTGTGGCTGACGGTGCTGGTGTACTGGCTGGCGCGTTTTTTCTATCAACTGGCCGGGCTGCAAATGCTGGTGTTGCCGCTGGCTGCCGCAGGCGTGCTGCTGCCGGCGCTGTTTCCCCCTTCTCATGCACTGTCACAGCACGCTTCGCTGGCGTTCAGCGCGCACGTTTTCATGGCGATGCTGGCTTACAGCATGTTCACCATCGCGGCGCTGCATGCCGGGCTGATGTCGCTGGTGGAAAAGCGTTTGCACCATGCCGCGCTGCCGCCCGTGCTGCGGGCCGTGCCACCCCTGCTCACCATGGAAATCCTGCTGTTCCGCATCATCGCCACCGGGTTCGTCATGCTCACCCTGACCCTGATTTCCGGCATGGTGTTTTCCGAGCAGATCTTCGGCAAGCCGTGGCAGTTCAACCACATGACAGTGCTGGGGGGGATTTCCTGGTGCGTGTTTGCGGTGCTGCTGGTCGGGCATTACTTCTATGGCTGGCGGGGCCGCACCGCCGTGCGCTGGACCATGAGCGGCTTTGTCTTCCTGATCCTGGCTTATCTCGGGACGCAGTTTGTGCTGGAAGTCCTGCTGCGCCGCTAGCGTTTACCATGCCTGGGCTGGCTTGCGTTCCGGCGTACTGAACAGCCGCATCCGGAATTTCCGAAAGACCACGATGACCATCAAGAAGCTGCGCGTCCTGCTGGCAGAAACGTCACCGGATGATGCGGCGCACACGCTTGTGAAGCTGAAGGAAAGCGGGTATGCGGTCGAGTATTTGCGTGTGGGCAATGTTTCCGACATGCGGACAGCACTGGCCGGAAGCACCCGGGATGAGGAAAGGTGGGATGCCGTGCTGTGCAGTTACGGCTCATCCGGATTTTCTGGCATGGAGGCGCTACAGCTCGCGCAATCCAGCGAGATGGATATCCCCTTTTTGTTTCTGTCGCACGACCTGCGCGAGGAAACCATCATTCATACCATGCAGGCTGGTGCAGACGACTACATTTTCAAGGGCAGCCTGAACCGTCTGGCGCCATCCATAGAGCACAACCTGCGTGCGGCGCGCATCCGCCGCGAGCACCGCAAGGCGCAGCTTGCGCTGCTGGAAAACCAGACCCGATTGCACGCCTTTATCGCTGATTTGCCGGGCATGGCCTACCAGGTGTTGTTCTGTCGCGATGGCAAAGTCAACTTTCCGTATGTCAGCGAAGGCAGCCAGGCGGTGCTCGGCTTGAGATCGCATGATCTGGAGAAAACACCGGCGCTGTTTCTCGATATGCTGCATCCGGAAGATCGCGCTTCCTACGCACAGACCATGGATGCTTCGGCCAGGCAGCTTTCGTTCTGGAACTGGGAAGGGCGCATCCGCGTGTTACCGGGCAACGAAATCAAATGGATCAACCTTCGTTGCAGCCCGCGCCAGGTTGAACAGGGGATACAGTGGGAAGGCATCATGTTCAACATCACCCAGAGCAAGCTGGCCGAGATCGAGGTAAACCGGTCGCAGGAGCAGTTGCGCGAGCTTGCATCGCATATCCACGACGTGCGCGAGCAGGAGCGCCTCGCCATCGCGCGGGAGGTGCATGACGATCTTGGCAGCACCCTCACCGCCATCAAGCTGGACATCGCCTGGCTGGGCGGGCGCCTGAAGACCGTCAGCTCCGAGCTGGCGGGCAAGGCCAGAAACATCGAAAACCTGGTGGATAAATGCACTGCGGCCGCCACCAACATTTCGCGCACGTTGCGCCCGAGCGTGCTGGATACGTTCGGGATTGTCGCGGCCATCGAAATGGAAGCGAGCGAGTTCGAACAGCGGACCGGCATCGCATGCGTTCTCAAGCATACCGATGAAGGCGCGGCCCCCGCCCCGGATGTCGCCATCGCACTGTTCCGCATCTTCCAGGAATCGCTCGCCAACATCACCAAACATTCCTGCGCCAGCAATACCGTGGTGGAAATCGCCAATCGCGCGGAATGCATCAACCTGACCGTCAGCGACAACGGTTGCGGCTGCACCGAAGCTGACCGCGACAAGCCCAACTCGTTCGGTTTGCGCGGCATCCGGGAACGGGTCGCCCATTTTGACGGCGAAGTGCAGATTTGCAGTGCGCCGGGACAGGGCACCACGATTGCGGTATGTGTCCCGCACCAGCGGCGGATCGCGCAGGACGAAGGCGCGTATGCCGAGACCTGCGCCGCTCTCGCGAAGGCGTGCAACGGGGAGCTGCGATGATAAAAATACTGGTGGTGGATGACCACGCGCTGATCCGCAAGGGAATGAAACAGATACTCGACGACACCGAGGACATGCGCGTGGCGGGAGAGGCGGAAAGCGGCGCTTTGGCGATACGCATGGCGCAGGAAAACCGGTATGACGTGGTGCTGCTGGACATCACCATGCCCGACAGAAATGGCATTGATATTTTGCGGCAGCTTAAAATCAATCATCCGCACATGCCGGTGCTGATGTTGAGCATGCATCCGGAAGAGCAGTATGCGGTGCGTTCGATGAAGGCGGGTGCAGCCGGCTATTTGAGCAAACAGAGCGCTCCGACGCAGCTTGTTACCGCCATACGGCAGGTTGCCAGCGGCAAAAAATATATCAGCAGCGAACTGGCGGAGCAGCTTGCCGATGGCTTGTCGCAAGGCTACCAGGAGCTGTTGCACCAGACGCTTTCCAACCGCGAATATCAGACGCTGTGCCTGATGGCGTCCGGGAAAAGTTTGAGTGAAATCGCGGATGCCATGTCGCTCAGCGCCAAGACTGTCAGCGTATACCGCGCGCGCCTGCTGGAAAAGATGAAATTGAGAAACAATGCCGAGGCGGTGCGATATGCCATCAACAACCACCTGATAGATTGAGGGGTATCGCGCAAACCCGGCACAAAGCTGGCGCGCGCGGGTTGCGGCAACACGAGGCAACATGTGGCAAAGCGCGGTTTCGAGGAGCGGCCAAACCCCGTTGTCGCCGAACCGCTTTTTGAGGAACAGGCATCCGGAGTTTATAATCCGTTGCCACTTAACCCTTATTATTGACCTGCAGCCAGCAAAACTTGTTATGGCATCATCCAACAACCCATCCGACCTCGCGCGGGAAACACTGAAGGCCTTGGCCACACGCAAAATTGCCCCTACGCCGGACAACTATGCGCGCGTGTACCAGGAGATCGGCGGTGAGGCCAGCAGGACGGCGGTAGCAGCAATATCCCAAGTACAGCCAGCAGGCCAGGAAAAAATTGCTCCGGCATGGCCCAGGCTGATCCGCGACCTGCTGAAGCAACTGGAAACACCGCATAAAGGCATTACCCTTACCCGCAAGAAGGAAGGCCTGGAAACCGTGCTGAACAAGTTTGCCAGCAACCCTGACTCGCAGTTCGAGAAATTGCAGGCTTTGGTGCATTCCTGGTCCGCCGCGCCAACCGCGCCAAGCTCCGGCGATCTGGTTCCGGCGATGCTGGAGCCGGCCACGGCTGCTGCGGCACCTTCCGGCTCGCCTCAAGGAGTGATAAAAAGCATCGAGCTTGCGGCCCAGTTGCGCGACCTGCTGGCGCAAGCCCTGGAAAACCATCTTGCAGCACAGCCCGATCTGGCAGAAGAAATCCGGGCGTTGGCCCAACAGGCGCGCGCTGTCGGCGATCACGGGCAGGCCGCCAAGCTGGCCAAGCAGTTGCGCCAGTTCTGGATCAAGCTGGCGCTGCGCGATGAAGACAAGGCGAAGGTACAGGAAGGCGTGGTGCGCTTATTGCGCCTGCTGGTGGAAAACGTCGGCGAGCTGGCCGTAGAAGACAAGTGGCTGCACGGGCAGATTCTCACTTTGAAGGAAATCATCGCGCAACCACTGGATAAGCGCACCATCGCCGATGCGGAGCGCAGTCTTCGCAACGCCATCATCGAACAAGGATTCCTGAAAGAAAGCCTGAACGACGCCAAAACCACGCTCAAGAACCTGATGACCAATTTCATTGATAACTTGGGCGGTTTGACCGAAAGCACCGGCGCCTACCACACGAGAATTTTCGAATACAGTCAGCGGATAAGGGGCGCAGACAATCTTGCTACCTTGAACCAGATCCTCGATGAAGTCATGCATGACACCCGCGCTATCCAGGATAGCGCGCAGCACACGCACGAGGAACTGCTCGCTACCCGCAAACAGGCGCAGCAGGCCGAAGAGCGCGTGCGGCAACTGGAACAGGAGCTGGAGCAAACCAGCGAACTGGTTCATGCGGACCAGCTCACCGGCGCGCTGAACCGCCGCGGCCTGGACGAAACGCTGGAACGCGAAATCAAGCGCGCCGACCGCCAGCAAACCCCGGTCTGCCTGGCGATGCTCGACATAGATAATTTCAAGCAGATCAACGACAGCCTGGGCCACCAGACGGGCGACCGGGCGCTGGTTCACCTCACCAGGGTGATCAAGGAGACCCTGCGACCGACCGATGCGGTGGCGCGTTACGGCGGCGAAGAATTTCTTATCGTATTGCCCGACACCGGCCTGGCGGAAGCCGTGGAAACCATTACCCGCCTGCAGCGCGAGCTAACCAAGAGGTTTTTCCTGCACGAAAATGACCGCCTGCTGATCACCTTCAGCGCCGGTGTGGCGGAGCGAACCGCAAGCGAAGTTGCGGAAGACGCGATCGGGCGTGCCGACAAGGCCATGTACCAGGCCAAGAAAAGCGGCAAAAACCGCGTGCTTCCGGCGGAGTGAGCATGATGGCCAAACAGTATCACCTGCTGCCCGCCATCGTGCTGACCCTCTGCCTGGGAGCGGGCAACGCCTTGGCCGCCGGGCAGGCCGCTGCCGGGCACGATCACGCACACCATGGCGGAGCCGCCAAACCGGCGCTCGACAACGGAAAGAAATGGGCGATAGATGAGCCGTTGCGCAAAGCGATGGGAAATATCCGCGACGCCATTGCCGCGTCACTGGACGGCATTCACAACGGCAAGTTTACCGATGCCGAATACGCCGGGTTGGCAAGGAAGATCAACGGCGAAGTGGAGTACATGGTAGGCAACTGCAAGCTCGATCACAAGGCGGACGCGCAACTGCACCTGATCATCGCCGATATTCTTGCCGGCATTGAGGCGATGGAAGGCAAACGGAAGAAAATCAAGCGCCTGGATGGCGCCGTGAAAGTGATCGGCGCGCTGGAAAAATATCCAGCTTATTTCGACGCCCCCGGCTGGAAACCGCTCAACCATTGATCCTGGAACTTGCACCCTTTTGGTATCTGCACATATAACTTATTGTTTGTGCGAATGAATTCGCACCATATCAAAACCACCAGCCACGTTTTCCAAGTTAATGGGCCGGCGACCCCGCTACTTTTCCCGGTTGCTCCCCGCCACCATCCTGTACTCGAACAACCTGCACTCGATTGCCCCGTTGAACAAGGGGGTGCGGCGCGAGGCCGACAGGCGGATAAACTTGGGCAGGCGCAGATCTGAAGTGAACAGGTAAGCGTTCCAGCCGCCGAATTTCCTTTTCAGCATATCCCCCAGCTTCGGATACAGCTCTTCCAGTTCCTTTAGCTCTCCCATACGTTCGCCGTAAGGCAGGTTCGCAACCAGCACGCCGTGGTCGGCTGGCGCGGAAATCTCCAGGGCGTTGGCCTGTTTCAGGTCAACCGCCTGGCGGATGCCCGCCTCGTCCAGGTTGCGGTGCGCCGCCTTGAGCGCGTCGCCGTACAGATCGCTGCCGTAAATCGGCAGTTCCGCCACCGGCAGTTGTGCGGCAAGAGCTTCGGCGCGGATGGCCTGCCACGCGGCGGCATCAAAATTTTTCAGCAGCTCGAAGGCGAAACTGCGGCCTATTCCCGGCGCGATGTTGAGCGACATCAACGCCGCCTCGATCAAAAAAGTACCGCTGCCGCACATCGGGTCCAGCAGCGGCGTGCCGGGTTGCCAGCCGGCGAGTTGCAGGATGCCGGCAGCAAGGTTTTCGCGTATCGGCGCGATATTGGTATGCAGGCGCACGCCGCGCTTGAACAGGGGTTCGCCGGAAGTATCCAGATACAGCGTCATGCGGCTCTGGTCGAGGAAGGCGTGGATGCGCATGTCCGGCGCATGGGTGTCCACGCTGGGGCGCTCGTTGGCGATCTCGCGGAATTTGTCGCATATCGCATCCTTGATTCTCAACGTGGCAAAATCCAAGCTTTTCAGCGGGCATTTTATCGCTGCCACGCTGACGCGGATGGTGTGCGACACGTCGAACCACTTGCCCCACGGCAGGGCGAACGCGGCGTTGTAGATGTCCTGCTCGTCGCGGTAGTCGCTCGCCGCCACGCGCCACAGCACGCGGCTGGCGATGCGGCTATGCAGGTTGGCGCGGTAGCACAATGGCCAGCCGCCGCAAAAATGGACGCCGCCGTCGGTAGCGCGAACTTCCTGCGCGCCCAGCCCGCGCAACTCGTCGCCCAACACCGCTTCCAGGCCGCGCGGGCAGGGGGCAAAAAAATTCTCCTTCATAGCGGCTTGACCGTCACCAGAATGACCACGGCCATCAGAATCAATACCGGAACCTCGTTGAACCAGCGGTACCACACATGGTTGTGCATGTTGAGCCCCTGCTTGAACTGGGCGAGCAGGTGCCCGCAATAGAAATGGTAAGCCACGAGTATAACCACCAGCAGCAGCTTGACGTGCATCCACCCGCCGGTGATGCCGTAACCCAGCCACAGCCAGATGCCGAACAGCAGCGCCAGCGCCGCAATGGGGGTGACGAAGCGGTATAGCTTGTGCGACATCAGCAGCAACCGTTCGCGCTCGGAATCGCCGGTGACCATCGCCAGATTGACGAATATGCGCGGCAGGTAAAACAGCCCGGCAAACCAGCTGGTAACGAAGATGATATGAAACGATTTGACCCACAACATGACGATTTCCTTTTTGTGTTTCAGCCAGGCACCGAATGGGGCTATTTTAGCCGGTAAAGCAGTATTGAGGCCTCTTGTTGGACTTTTAGGGCACCTCTAAAAATACCCATTCATGCTTCGACAGGCTGAGCGCGAACGGGTAACTTGCTGATTTACAACAATGACCGTTCGCATTGAGCCTGTCGAAGTGCAATTATTAGAGGTGCCATTTAGTTCAGGGTTAACAGGAATATGTTTTCCTGTAATTGGCTCAAGCCGCGTTCCCTGAAGCGTGAATTTTTATCCAGCGTGTTGTGTTGAGCCAGCAGGCTGACTTTGGCGCGGCCCCGGTACAGCGCTTCCACCTCGTCAACTGAAACCGCAAAGGGCGGGCCGGACATTTCCGGTTGGTGATAGTCGAAGGTGAGCAGCAGCATTTGCGTTGCCGGTGGCAGGATGTCCAGCAGGTGGCGCACGTAACGCGCGCGCATTTCGGGAGGCAACGCGACCAGGGATGCGCGGTCATACACCGCGCCCACTTCCTTCATGTCCTCTTTCTTCAGATCGAAAAAATCGCCGCACAGGATGCGGATGTCGTCCGCTTCGTAGAGCTCGAGATTTCCGCAGGAAGCGCGGCTGGGCTGGCAGCCGTTCTCCGCAAAAAAAGCCTGCACGGCAATCGCGCTCAGTTCTACCCCGAGCACCGGATGCCCACGTTCGCGCAGCCACAGCATGTCCCGGCTCTTGCCGCAAAGCGGCACGAATACTTGCGCGCCGTGAGCCGGATGCAGCGCCTGCCAGTGCCGGACCAGATAAGGGTTGGTTTCGTTCTGGTGAAAGCCGATTTCCTGGCGCTGCCAGCGCTCATGCCAGAAATTTTTTTCCATGTATGGACTCCGGTGTGATTATTGGGAAAGGCGCCGCCGGAACAGCACCAGCGACACATAAAAGCCCGCCAGGGTGTAGCCCAGCAGCACCGCGACATGCTGGGCCGCGTGAGCGGGCGGCGCGCCGTTCAGCAAGGGCCGGGCAATATCCACCGCATGCGATAAGGGCAAAATCGCCGAAGCAACTTGCAGCATATCCGGCAGTTGCGCCACCGGAAAAAATACGCCGCACAGCAGCATCATGGGGGTGATGACCAGTGTGAAGTAATACATGAAAAAATCGTAGCTCGGCGCCAGCGCCGTCATGATCAGGCCGAGGGAGGCGAAGCACAGCCCCACCAGCAGCGCCAGCGGGATCGCCCACAGCGACAGCCAGGTCTGCGCCAGCCCCAGCAGCCAGATCACCGACAGCACCGCTATGCCCGCCATCAGGCTTTTGCTCGCCGCCCACAGGATTTCCGCCAGCACCACGTCGTCCAGCGTTACCGGCGTGTTGAGGATGGCGTCCCAGGTGCGCTGCTCGTGCATGCGCGCGAAGCCGGAATACAGCGCTTCGAAGCTGGCGCTGTTCATGGTGCTGTAGCACACCGTCCCACCGGCGAGGAACAGCAGGTAGGAAGTGCCTTCCATCTCCGGCAGCAGGCTGCCGAGGCCGTAACCCAGCCCCAGCAGGTAAATGATCGGATCGGCCAGATGGCCGAGAATGGAGGTGGCCGCCACTTTTTTCCACACCAGGAAATGGCGCCGCCAGATCGGGATGAACCTGAAACTCAGGCACGGCAGAGAAAAGTGATTCATGGCTATTTCAAGGCGCAGTCGAAATCATGTAGTCATGTAGGTTGGGTTAGTGGCTTTATCGCGTAACCCAACAACTCCAACCTTCACAGCACACATCAACACTGGCTTTTGTTGGGTTACGGCGCAAAAAATCGCGCCTAACCCAACCTGCATGCATGAGGAGTGGCAAAGCAGAAATCATCCTAAATTCCTCAGTTGGCGGTTCTGTAGGTGCGAATTCATTCGCACAAGCAGCGGGTTATGTGCGGACACCCAGAGGGTGCAAGAACCTCTGCGAGGTAAATCCGCACCTACAAATACGTCACAACCGGTTGAAATGCCGAAATGTTTTTTGCCAACTGCGGAATTTAGGATCATTCCCGCATCTCCCTGCCGGTCAATTTAAGAAACACATCTTCCAGGTTCGCCGGTCGGTGCAGGTAGCGCAACGCGCCTTGCCCATGCAAGTGCGCCAGCAGCGGCCCCGCGTCGCTCACGTAGCAGAACGCGGTTTCCCCGCTCACCTCGAAGCGCTGCGCGTAATGCGCCGCATGTTCCCGCGCCCACTGCCCGGCACCCTCGCCGAACACTTCCACCACCTGCGGCTCGATATGCTGCGCGATCAGGGCGCGCGGAGAGCCTTCGCTGATGATGCGCCCCTGATCCATGATGGCGAGGCGGTGGCACAGCCGTTCGGCTTCGTCCATGAAATGCGTGGTCAGCAGCAGCGTTTTGCCCTGCGCGACCAGCTCGCGCAGGCGCTGCCAGATGAGGTGGCGCGCCTGCGGGTCGAGTCCGGTGGTCGGCTCGTCGAGAAAAATGATTTCCGGGTCGTTCACCAGCGCGCGCGCCAGAGTGAGGCGGCGCTTCATGCCGCCGGAGAGCGTGGGGATTTTTGCGTCGCGCTTGTGGGCCAGATTGGCGAATTCCAGCAAGCCGGGGATGCGCGCCACGATCTCCTTATCTTCCATGCCGAAATAGCGCCCGTACACCAGCAGGTTTTCCGCCACGGAAAAATCGGGGTCGAGGTTGTCCATCTGCGGCACCACGCCCACGCGCAGCCGCGCTTCGCGCGCGTGGTGCGGCACTTGCAGGCCGAGCAATCCGACCTCGCCGCTATCCGGGGCAATCAGGCCGAGCAGCAGGCGTAGCGTGGTGGTCTTGCCCGCCCCGTTCGGCCCGAGCAAACCGAAACACTCGCCCTTGTTGATGGCGATATGGATGCCACTCACCACTTCCTGCCCGGCGTAGGACTTGCGCAGGTTTTGCGCCGAGATAATCGCGCTCATCTCAATCCGACAGATAATGCTGCATCACAATATGCCCTTGCGCAGGCATGGGGCAGGGGCATGATTGTTACGCTAGATCTTCAGCCGCTCCACCACGCGCCCGTTTTTCAGGTGCTCCTCGATAATCTCGTCGAGATCGCTTTCGTTCCTGTAGGTGTACCACACGCCTTCCGGATACACGACCAGCACCGGGGCGTCGTCGCAGCGGTCCATGCAGCCTGCCGAGTTGATGCGGATGCGGTTCTTGTTGCTGTAGATGCCCAGTTCCTTGACCTTGTCCTTGACGTAATTGCGCAGCTCTTGCGCGCCGTGCTTGCCGCAGCAATCCTCGCCGTCTTCGCGTTGGTTGGTGCAGAAAAAAACGTGTTTGTGAAAAAAAGGGCCGCTCATGATTTTTCCTTTCCGGTGGAGGGGTCGGGTAACAAGGCTGTTAGGCGTGCCGTATTTTACACCGTGCGCCGGGTGGCGATGCGCCACAGATAGCCGAGCAGCAGGAGCGGGAATGCCAGTGCGGCAGTTTGCGACAGGCCGTTATAGTTGAGCAGGTGACCGTAGTGCCAGTGATAGAGGCGCATGGCGGCAGAAGGCGCGCCGCTTTCCAGCACCAGATGGGCCAGCACCAGGTAGGCCAGCGCCACCCCTCCCGCGAACCAGTGCCGCCGCGCATGCGGCAGCCTGCTGGCCGCAACCAGCAACAGCACGCCGGAAAAAATGCCCAGCAGCGCTTCGCTGTTCAGCCACAGCAGCAGCGCCCATGATTTCAGCAGCGCGGCGGCGGCGATGAATTTGGCCAATGCCACCGCGCACAGCACCCCCAGCAGCGCCCCTGCCGCGTGGCGTCGCTCGCGCAGCAAGGTCAGCAGCAGCAGCCCCAGCATCAGCAGGTTGAGCGTTACCGCCGCGCTCTCCAGCCAGTTGAACGGCTCGGGTTGCGCGGCGGCAAACGGCGCGTGCGCCGCTTCGCTGATGAACACGTTGCCCAGCATCGGCAGAGAAGGGTTGATCTGCGCAAATATCCACAGCGCTACCAGCGCCAGCCCGAAATCGGCCCCTTCGTGGCCGTGGAGCAGGCGGGAGCGCCAGCGTTCGAGGTGCAATGCGAACCAGGCGCGCTGGGCGATGCTTGCCGCCAGCAAGCCGCCCACCAGCGAGCCGATACCGTTGGTGAGCAAGTCCAGGTTGGAGCTGGTGCGCGACGGCAAATACAGTTGCGCATATTCCATCGAGGCGGAAAGCGCCAGTCCGCACAGGGTGGCGAGCAGCACGCTCCAGGCTGCGCCGAAGTGTGCGCGCAGCGACAGGCCGAGCAGCAGGCCGAACGGCAGATAAGCCAGCAGGTTGGCCGCCGCGTCGAACGGGGTATAGGTCTGCATCAACGGCGCGGCCAGCACGGCGACCAATTCCAGCCCCTGTTCCTGCCAGCCGGAAAACGGCGACAGGCTCGCGTAGGCGATGAACAGCGCGTAGCCTGCGGCGAGGTAGCGGCGCAGCAGGGTGCGCCGGGATGGACTGGAATTTTCTCTTTCTCTCATGGGGCAAATGAGCTTATCTCGGCACGAATAAAGTGGGTGGCCGTTCGTGTTGGGCAAGGCCGAATGGCCCAAGGTGAACGGAGCGGGAATTCAATTCGCGCCGGATCCATATCCTGTCGCTTCCGCGCAGGCAGAAGCTCGGTTAAGCCAGCTTGCCGGGTGGTCACCACACCTGAAACTGCGGTGACTGGAGCGAATTCTGCCAGATACTATAGGGCACCAATGAGAATTGCTCAAAAAGTGCATTTCATGCGGCCACTTCTCGGCGCGGAATCCAAGCCGTCAGAACGCCTTGGAGGGCAGACCGTGAAAGCGACAGTCCCCTGCAAAAGGGCGGCAAGGGGAGCGGGGAGCGTGATGCGATGATTGCCGGTCACGCCAAGCTGCTGGATTGCATGATGGTAACCAACAACGTGAGCGAATTCGGGCGGGTGCATACCAGTTCGCAGGCTCAATCTACTCAACAAAATAACGAAGAGCCCTTTCCTATCAAGCCGTGGCAAGAGCAGCAGTTCATCTGTATCTGATCGTTCTATTTTGTGTTTGTCGTGCCTCGCCTCTATGGAAAATTCAGGGCGGCAGGCAACGGCGCGCGCCTAAACTTCAGTGACTCAAGATTCACGCGCAAGCCGCGTCTGATAGAGCGCGAGGTCGGTTGCCGAGAAGCAGCAGTAAGTCACTTCCTGCAACGAGCTCGGCGCGCGCAGAAATTCCCGCACCGCCGCGACGGCCACATCGGCGGCCTGATCCGGCGGGTAGCCGTAAACGCCGGTGCTGATACAGGGGAAAGCAATGCTGGCAAGCTGGTGCGAGGCGGCAAGCGCCAGGCTTTCCAGGTAGCAGGAAGCCAGCAGTTTGGATTCATTTTTCGTCCCGCCATGCCAGACCGGGCCGACGGTGTGGATGACAAACTTTGCCGGTAGCCGGTAGCCGCGCGTGAGTCTGGCCTGTCCTGTGGGGCAGCCTCCCAGCGTGCGGCATTCCTGCAATAGCTCCGGGCCAGCCGCACGGTGGATGGCGCCATCCACGCCGCCCCCGCCCAGCAAGGAGGAGTTCGCCGCGTTGACGATGGCGTCAACATTCAGCCGGGTAATGTCGGCCTGGAGCGCGCGCAGCGTAGTCATAGGCCGTTCTTTCGAAGTATTTCTTCCGCGCATTGTATTCCGCTCCTCACCGCGCCTTCCAGCGTAGCCGGGTAATCGCCCGCCGGATAGTCGCCCGCCAGCAGCAGCTTGGGCAGCGGTGTGATGTGGGCGGGGCGGGTGAGGTTAGGCTCGCAGGAAAAAGTGGCGCGTTTTTCGGCGATGACCTGGTGCCAGAGAGGACTGTCCGCAATACCGAGCTGCTCGCGCAGTTCCTGCTCCACCTTCTGCGCCAAATGTTCCTGTTCCAATTCCTGGTGCAGCCCTTCCGCGCTGATGACGGCGGCGATCAGGCCGCGCTGCCCGGCGATCTGCCCTTTGTCGAACAGCCATTGCGCGAAACAGCGGTCCAGCCCCAGCATGGCATGAGGCAAGCGCACCGTTGCGGGGTATTGCAGGTAGAGGGTGGTGATGGGCTGGAAGGACAACGCTTCGACCTGCGCGGCAACGGGAGCGAGTTGCGGCACGGCGCGAAATAGGCGCGCAGCGTTAGCGGGCGAAGCGGCGCAGATGACGTGGCTGAATTTTTGCACCCCCTGCGCGGTGAGCAGTTCGATTTCATCGCCGCGCGGAGCAATGGCTTCCACGCCGCACGAGGTAAGCACCTTTCCGCCGCGCTGTTTGACGTATTCCGCCGCGCGCTCCGGGAACAGCGCGGAAAAATTGATGCTCGGCAGCAGCATGTCGCTATCGCCGCGCGCGCCGTTCAGGCTGTCGCGCAGCACGTTCAGCAGCACTTGCGCGGATGCCTTGTGCGCCGGGGTGTTGAGCGCGGCGATGCAGATCGGCTCCCACAGCAGGCGTATTAGTTCGTCGCCCTGGTTATATGCTCGCAGCAGATCGAACGCGGTGATGTCGCGCGGCAGTTTGAATCGGATGCCGCGCAGGGCGAGCATGAAGCGTGCGGCGCTGAACCGCTGCGCGAACGACAAGCCCTGCGCAGTTAGCAGTCCGGCCAGCAGGTGCAGCGGGGCAGGGAGGTGCGGCGCTTTCAGTTCAAAACAGTTGTGCAGGGTAAGCTGTAGCGGCAGACACAGGAAGTCGTTTTCGATGTTGCCGCCCACCTGTTCGATGAGCTTCAGCGTGTGGTGGTAGCAGCCGAGCAGGATGTGCTGGCCGTTATCTATCTGTGTGCCGTTATGCGGTACGCCGCGCGCGCGCCCGCCAAGCTGTTTCGCGCTTTCGAGCACCGTGACGGGGATGCCCCGCGCGGACAGCGCGACAGCGGCAGCCATGCCCGCGTAGCCGCCGCCGATAACTCCAACATTCAATTTCTGGCCCAAGTCTTCACCGCCAGCCACAGCTTGCGCAGTGGGGTGAGCGAGATGCGCTCTTTCAGCACGTGGTAGCCGCTGGCAGTGACCTCATCCAGCGTGGTGCGGTAGATTGCCGCCATGATGAGGCCGGCACGCTGCGCCTTGCGGTCCGCTGCGGGCAATTGCTCGAACGCTTGCCGGTAGTAATGCTGCGCGCGCGCGATCTGGAACTGCATCAGCTTCTGGAAGTTTTCGCTTTCCCGCCCGCGCAGAATATCTTCCGGGGTAACGCCGAAGCGTTGCAGCTCGTCCAGCGGCAGGTAGATGCGTCCGCGCCGCGCGTCTTCGCCGATGTCGCGGATGATGTTGGTGAGCTGGAAGGCCAGCCCCAGATCGTGCGCGTACTGGAGCGTCCTGCGGTCACTGTAACCGAATATTTCTGCGGCAAGCAGACCGACCACCGAGGCGACGCGGTAGCAATACAGTTGCAGGTTTTTGAAATCGTCGTAGCGCCGTTGCTGCAAGTCCATTTCCATGCCGTCTATGATTTCGTGCAGTTGCTCTGCGGGCAGGTTGAACTGCCTGGCTGCCGCCATCAGCGCCTGTCCAACCGGATGCTGCGGTTTGCCTTGGTATATTGCCGCAACCTCGTCGCGCCACCACGCCAGCGTGGCGCGCGCCACATTCTCGTCCGAACACTCGTCCACCACATCGTCCACTTCGCGGCAGAAGGCATACAGCGCGGTGATGGCGCGGCGTTTGTCCGGCGGCAGGAACAGGAAGCTGTAGTAGAAACTGGAGCCGCTTTGGGCGGTCTTGTCCTGGCAGTATTGGTCTGGGGTCATATCAGAAACGGAACGGCGCACTTTTCCACAGCATGATAACCCAGTCGAGCGGGCGCAACACCGGGCGTCGGCGGAACATGTCGAACTGCGCGCTTTCCAGTTTGTCGAGTATGCGGTTGCCGCCCGCAATGATGAGGCGCATTTCCAGCCCGATGCGCCCGGTGAGGATGCTGCCGAGCGGCGCGCCGCTTTTCATCATGCCGCGCGCGCGCTGCACCTGGAACTGCATCAGCTCGCGCCAGGCCGCATCCGCGCGGCTTTCGGAGAGGTGGGCTTCAGTTACGCCGAAGCGCGCCATCTCGTCCTGCGGCAGGTAAATGCGCCCGATAGCGTAATCTTTGGCCACGTCCTGCCAGAAGTTGATGAGCTGCAAGCTGGTGCAGATGGCGTCGGAATACGCTACGTTTGTTGGTGTGGCTTCTTCGTACAGATGCAGCAGCAACCGGCCCACCGGGTTGGCCGAGCGGCGGCAGTAATCCAGCACCTCGTCAAAATTGGCGTAGCGTTTTCTGGCCACGTCCTGCGAAAAGGCATCCAGCAGGTCGTGGAACAGTTGCAGCGGCATGCAGTGTTTGGCGGCGATGTCCGCCACGTCACGGAACAGGGGCGTTAGCGGCGTTTCGTTTTGCGCGATGCGGTTCAGCTCGGCGCGGAATACATCGAGTTTGGCCAGCCGCTCTTCGTCGGGGATGTCGCCTTCATCGGCGAAATCGTCGGCCTGGCGCGCGAAGCGGTAGATGGTTTCCACCGGCCACCGCAGACGCTTAGGCAGCAGGATGGAGGCGACGGGGAAGTTTTCGTAATGGTCAACGGCCATCAGGGGTAATCACTATTACTTGGCGTAAGGGCCAAGAAAGCGGATGCCGTTGAAATGAATCAGGTGAGTTGGATCGCTGGCGCACCATACTTCGGTTTCCCAAGCAACGACGGACAGAAACTTGCGCATGACTTCGCTACGGTCGGGGAATGCGGTCACATATACAAGCCCCGCTGTACTTGCTTTGAACAGGCCAGAAAGTTCGGCATGACGTATACCATCCACGGGGCCGCTACTTGCTACAGCTTCGACAAGAATGAGCCAGTTCTTTTCGCGGTAGTAAACCACTACATCTGGCATTTTCCCGTGGATGCCTACATTGACCCCCAGTGCATGCAACAGTTTTTCATCGAAATAGCCCCATTTCGATCCCGTGTCGCCCACGTAGACAAGCTCCCCGCCCGGCACAAAGCGAGGAATAAATTCTTCAATGACGGTGCGAATCAAATCGGAATGTTTTCCAGGGCTTAATTTGATCTTGTGCCCCCGGCTTGCGACTACTGGAATTCGCTGCATGTCGCGGTGTTGAGCGAATTGATCTGCCAATGTTTGCTGTTCTTTCAAGTAGGAGGATAAGGATTTCTTCCAGTTTCTCGTGCCGAATTCGCGGAATAGGGCGAGTGCGTTGGGTTCCACTTGATAGCAGTTATTTGAGCTGTTGACTGCCCGGTCTGGTTTATCCGGGTTATGCAGTAATATTCCTGCGGCTACAAGCTGTTTGACGCTATATTTTCTCACTAGTGTCCGGTTAAATTGGGTGCCGACAGCGTGAAGCCCAGTATTAATGCGGGTTACAG
>CXWL01109794.1_pt1 | contig 18251 bp, 19 predicted proteins | sample 590931 | NCBI WGS metagenome assembly CXWL01 (sample SAMEA3498368, study PRJEB10139) | groundwater metagenome | biome: water well; material: biofilm material | place: Germany | collected 2015-04-27 | reverse complement strand
CGACCGGGGTGCCGTCCGGGTTCACGTTGGAAGCGTCGAGCACGCCGTCCCACGCCATCGGAATGGTGCCGGCCGGGTTGGGGCCCAGCTCGATCGTCTGCACGTCCTTGCCGGTGCTCGGGTCGGTGATGATCACCTGCACGTTTGCAGCCGTGCTGCCCAGTTCCACGCCGAGGACCGATTTTCCGTCCTGCAGCTGAATGAAGTTGCCTTCGACCAGCACGCCATGGCCGATCATGTTGGCCGCCTGCAGCGCTTCGGAAGACTGGTAGCTGGCCTTCAGGGACTCGAGCGTGGTATTGAGCTTGTTGACGCCGGTCACCGTCGACAGCTGGGCCAGCTGGCTGGTGATCTGCGCGTTGTCGAGCGGATTGAGCGGATCCTGGTTCTTCAGCTGAGTCACCAGCAGGGTCATGAACTTGTCGGTATCGGCCTGGACGCTGCCTTCGGCGACGACGGCTTTTCTCGGATTGACCGTGGCGAGCAGGTCTGGCGACACGAGTGGCGGGGCGGTGTTGACGGTGGACATGGATGGCCTCGAATGGGTTACTGACCGAGCGTCAGGGTCTTGAGCAGCATGGTCTTGGCCGCGTTCATGGTTTCGACATTGGTCTGGTAGGAGCGCGAGGCCGACAGCATGTTGACCATCTCATCGACCACGTTCACGTTCGGCATCGCCACATAGCCCTTGTCGTCGGCCATCGGGTGCTTCGGATCGTACACCTGCTTGAGCGGGCTGGGGTCTTCGATCACCTGCGCCACCTTCACCGCGGTGCCGCCGGCGCCCAGCGGGACCGCCTCGAACACCACCTGCTTGGCGCGGTAGGCCTGGCCGCTGGCGCTGGTGGCGCTGTCGGCGTTGGCCAGGTTGCTGGCCACCGTGTTGAGGCGTTGGGCCTGGGCGCTCATGGCCGAGCCGGAGACGTTAAAGATATTAAACAGGGACATGATTATTGTCCTCCCTGGATCGCCGTCATCATGCCGCGGATCTGCATGTTGATCATCGTGATGGCCGCCTCGTAGCGCAGCGCGTTGTCGGCGAACTGGTTGCGCTCGACGTCCATGTCGACCGTGTTGCCGTCGACCGCGCCCTGCACCGCGCCGCGGTATCGCAGCTCGGTGCCGTCCGGCAGCAGCTCGGCGTTGTTCGCCACGCCGCCGACATGGGCCGGCGCGGTCGCCGCCAGTACCCCGGCCGGCGGCGCAGTGCGCGCCATCACGCCTTGCAGCGCGCTGGCAAAATCGATGTCCCGCGCCTTGTAGTTAGGCGTGTCCGCATTCGCGATGTTCGAGGCCAGCACTTGCTGGCGCTGCGAACGCAGGCTCAAGGCGGCTTCATTGAAGCGCAGGTAATCGTCGAGTTTGCCAATCATGTCAGCTCCAGGTCTGTCACTGCCACCAGGCTGGCGGCAATGATCTTGTTATGACAGGATCGATCATACGGCCGGGGCGTGCGACTCAATCGAAGGATAAGGACAGGCAAAGCGCGGCTATTCGATGTTTCACTTGGGAATCATGCGCCCTAAGATGGCATCATTCCACCAGGCCTACGACCCATGAACTTCACGCTCCTTACCGCACTGCTCCTGACTTCCACGCTGGCGCTGGCCCAAGCGCCGGGCGCCGCGCGCCAGGACCTGGCGGCGCTGCGCATCGTGGTCGAACAATACCTGCAGGTGCAAAGCGCCGGCTTGCCGGGCCAGGCCAGCATCGAGGTGGGCGCCATCGACCCGCGCATGAGCCTGACGGCCTGCCCGGCCCCGCAAGCGTTCCAGCAACCGGGCGCGCGGGCCTGGGGAAAAACCACGGTCGGGGTGCGCTGTGCGGCCCCGAGCGCATGGACGGTGTATATTCAAGCCAAGGTGGCGGTGCAGGCCGAGTACGTGGCGGCCGCGGTGCCGCTGGCTCAGGGCCAGCCGATCGAGCAGTCGCAACTGGTGTTGCTGAAGGGCGACATCGCCGCCCTGCCGAACGGGGTGCTCACCGACATGGCCCAGGCGATCGGGAAAAGCAGCACGATTTCGCTGCCGTCGGGCGCGCCGCTGCGGCTCGACGCGCTGCGCAGCAAGCCGGTGGTGCAGCAGGGACAACTGGTGCGGGTGGTCTCCAGCGGCGCCGGATTCACGGTTTCGGCCGAAGCGCGCGCGATCGGCACGGCGGGCGACGGCCAGGTAGTGCAGGTGCGCACGCCGGCCGGCGCGATCCTCAGCGGCGTGGCAAAAGCGGGAGGCCTGGTCGAAGTGGTTTTTTGAACAATCGTTTGAAATGCCATTTGATGTGCGCTAAAGTTTGCGGCGGTATCGCCGTTACTTACGCATATCCCGGAGTTTCTTGCTCTGGCCAGAGAAGGATGATGCTGTGAAAATTAACGATACACTCAAGAGTACCCCTGGCCTGCCGGCGGCGAGCACGCCGGCGGCTGGCGCAAGAGGCGCCGACAAGGCGGCGAGCGCGAATGCGGCGCCGACCGACAGCGTGCGCCTGTCGTCGCAAGGCCAGGCGCTGGCCAATGCGGTCGGCGCCAGCGCCGTGTTCGATACCAAGAAAGTCGAGCGCATCAAGCTGGCGATCGCCGACGGCCAATTCCAGGTCAATTCAGAAAAAGTAGCGGACGGCTTGCTGGAAACAGTGCGCGATCTGCTGCACTCCCGAAAAAGATAAGACATCATGACGAGCCCGATCACCACCCTGCGCGACGAACAACGACTGATCACCTCCCTGGTCGAGTTGATGAAACAGGAACAACAGTTCCTGATCGCTGCGGACAGTGAGGGCTTGACCGGCATTACCCCGCAAAAAACGAGCCTGGTCGGGCAGTTGGCCGCGCTGTCCGACGTGCGCCACCAGGCGCTCGGCGGCGCCGGATTTCCCGCCCGCGACGCCGGCATGGAAGACTGGCTGGCCAGCGCCGGCGACGCCGCCGCCAGCATGCTCTGGGCCGGCCTGCTCGAGCGCACGCGCGAAGCGAAAGAACTGAATCGCGTCAACGGCATACTCATCAACAAGCAGATGAGCAACACCCAGCTTGTGCTGAACGCCATGCGCACCCCGGCCGGCGGCGCCGATACCGGTGTCTACGGCCCCAGCGGCCACGCCAGCGCCGGCGGACCGTCGCGCCGCTTCGTGGTCGGCTAAGTCCCATCCGGCGGCGCGCCGCGCGCCGCGGCTTTTCCCGTTCCCCCTTGAAATGCGAACGGCGTCACCGTCAGCCTCAGCCTCAGCCCGGAAAAGCACACGCTCGGCAAGTCTGACGACGTGGTGCTCGACGTCACCATCGCCAACACCTCGTCGAGCCCGCAGTAGGTGCCGGCCAAGGCCACCAGCCGGCCGGCTGCCCATCTTACTTTCCGATGTGCGCGAACAGCACCGAATCGGGCTCGACCGGCGTGAGCTGCCCGATCTTTTTCAGGTCGGCCACATAGCTGCCCGCATAGTTCAGCTGGTAGGTATGGCGGCCCGGCATGAACGCATAGGCCCCGGTGATATCGATGGTATTGCGGTGTCGCGAGTGCGGCTTGACCGCCAGGTAATCGTCCTTGCCCAGTGGTGCGCGCTTGACGGTCGGGCCGATGTAATCGATCGGGTCGCCGTTCGAGCTGTCGCGCACCTCGAACCACCTGCCGAACANNTCAGGCGCACCAGCACCTTGCCGTTGCGCGACCCGACTTCGACCTTTTCGCTGACTGCGTTCATGAGCCCGTCCCTCGCGCCGGCGCTGCCGGCGGCGCCCAGCAGGCAGGCCGCGCCGAGCATGAGCGCCAGAATCGTGTTTGTCGCCTGTGTTGCCCTACCCATCAATTACTCCAGAATCAGTTTTCCACATAGTGCGCCGCCGGCGCACGCTCGCCAAGCGCGCTTGCGCAAAGTTACAAACGCAATCCTCAGCGTTGGCGTTAGCGGGTGGGAATTTCGGTGGTGGTGTCGGGCAAGGCGGACAGGATGGTGACGGCCACGCGGCGATTGCGGGCGCGGCCGTCCGGTTCGTCGTTCGAGGCGACCGGGATGTTCGAGCCGTGCCCGAGCACGGTCATGCGCCCCGCCGCGACGCCGCTGTCGATGAACAGGCGCACCACGCTGCTGGCGCGCACCGCCGACAGTTCCCAGTTCGATGGGAAGACCGCGCTGCGGATCGGCGTGGTGTCGGTGTGCCCTTCCACCTGCAAGGCATGGGGGTCGTCGCGCAGCAACACGGCCAGCGCGCGCAAGGCTTCCTTCGAATCGGCCGTGAGCGTGGCATCGCCCGGATCGAACAGCACGCTGGCATTGATTTCGACACTGACGCCGCGGCTGTTCTGGGTGACCCGGACCTTGCCTTCCTTGACCAGCGGCGCCAGGGTCGAGGTCAGGTCGCGCGCCAGCGTGGTCAGGCGCTCGCGCTCGCGCCGCATCGCTTCGGCGCGGCGCCGCGCGGCAAGGTTCGGCAACGATATCGCCGACTGCTGCTCGGCCGCCGCCTTGGAGGCCGGACGGCGCCCGCCGAAGGCGTCCCCGAGCGCATCGGAAAACACCCGGTACTTGCCTTCGTTGACCACCGAAATGGCGTACATCACGACGAAGAACGCGAACAGCAAGGTGATGAAGTCGGCGTAGGAAATCAGCCAGCGCTCGTGGTTCTCGACTCCGCCATCGTATTTCTTGCGCGCCATGGTCAGGGACGCGACAGCAAACTCGCCACGCGCTCGTCGATCACGCGCGAATGGTCGCCGCTGGCGATGTCGTGGAATACATCGGTGAGGATTTCATACTGCGTCACGGTCTCGGCGACGATGCTTTTCAGCTTGTTGGCGACCGGGTAGAAGAACAGGTTGGCCAGCCCGACGCCATACACCGTCGAGACGAACGCCACCGCGATGCCGGCGCCCAGCTTGGACGGGTCGGTCAGGTTTTCCATCACGTGGATCAGGCCCAGCACCGCGCCCAGGATGCCGATGGTGGGCGAATAGCCGGCCGCCGATTCCCAGATCTTCACCGCTTCGCGCTGGCCGAATTCGTAGGCCGTCACTTCGGTCTCGAGCAGGCTGCGCAGCTTGTCGGGATGGATCCCGTCTATCATCAGGCGCAAGCCTTTCTGGATGAACTTGTCGGGCGTGCCCTGCATGTATTGTTCCAGCGAGAGCAGGCCGTCGCGCCGCGCGTGCAGGCTCCACAGCGCGATCTCGCGCGCCAGCTTGCCGCGCTGGCTGGGCGGCGGCCGGAATACCCAGCGCAGCATGCGCATGCCGCGCAGGAAAGTCGGCGCCTCGGTCTGCAGCAGCACCGCGCCGAAGGTGCCGACCACCACGATGGCGAAGGCGGCCGGCTGCACCAGCGAGGCCAGCTTGCCGCCGTCGAGCCCCTGGCCGATGAACAATCCGGCCAGCGCCAGCACGATCCCGGCTACGCTGGCCCAGTCCACGCCTGCTCCCGTAATGCCGCACGCAACCGCGCCACCGCCTGGGTGTGCAGCTGCGAAACGCGCGATTCAGACACGCCCATCACGGCGCCGATTTCCTTCAGGTTCATTTCTTCTTCGTAATACAGGCCCATCAGGATCTTTTCGCGTGGCGGCAGGGCGTCGATCGCGTCGATCACAGCCTGGCGGAAGTCGCCGTCGAGCAGGCTGCGCAGCGGATCGGCATCGTCGACCGCATACCGGTCGAGGAAGCTGTCGTTGCCTTCGTTATCGTGGAAATCTTCGTAATACACCAGCTGGTGGCCGCCGCCGTCGCCCAGCATGTCCTGGTAGTCGGCCAGCGACAGCTTGAGCAGCTTGGCCACTTCCGACTCGGTCGGCGGATGGCCGAGCTTTTGCTGCAGCGAACTCATCGCCGCTTCGATCTTGCGCATGTTCTGCCGCATCGAGCGCGGCAGCCAGTCGCTGTTGCGCAATTCGTCGAGCATGGCGCCGCGGATCCGCAGCACCGCGTAGGTCTCGAACTGGGCGCCGTGCGTCTCTTCATAGCGGCTGATCGCGTCGAGCAGGCCGATCATGCCGGCCTGGATCAGGTCGTCCACTTCCACGCTCGGCGGCAGCTTTGCCTTCATGTGGTGGGCGAGACGCTTCACCAACGGCATGTGATCCGTCAGCAACTGGTTCTTGTCCGCTTTCCCTTTGACCGTGTACATGGTTATGCTTTGTTATCAAGAGCCAAAACGGGTGTTCCCCCCTGTCCGACCGAGTTGCGGCATGCCCGACAGCGCAAAGCGCCCTGCCAGTTGACGAAATGCGACCGATGCGCCCGCCAGCGGAAACGCATCGACCACGGCGCGGCCAAGGCGCGCCGCGCGTTGCAGGTACTCGTCGGCGGGCACCGAGCCCATCGACGTCAGCTGAACCGCGAGATACCGACTTGCCGCGGAACACATATTATCGTATACCACCTTTGCTTCGGTTTCGGAAGCGCCGGTCACCAGGATGCCGAACGGGCGCCGGCCCAGTTGCTGCGACAGCCGCTTGATCAGGCTGTAGGCGGCGGTGATCGAGGCGGCGCTGGTGGAGACCTGGACCACGATCTCGGAACTGTCCATGATCGGCAGCGGGAAGCTGTCGTCGTCGCCGAACTCGCCGTCGACGATCACGATGCCGGTCTGCTTGACCAGCACGTCGAAGCTCTTGGCCAGCCGGCGCAGTTCGTCGGGAGCGGGACGCAGCGCGCCGATGCCGCGCTTCATGCTGGCTACGCCGAAGCCTTGCGGCACCTGGTGGATCACTTCGTTCAGGCCGCATTCCTGGCGCGCCACCTGCAGCAGGCTGACGCCGCGGTCGACGCCGAGGCGCTGGGCCACGCCGTATTCGTGCTGGCAGGCGTCGACGATCAGCACGTCGTTGCCGGCGCGCGCCAGCGAGGCGCCCAGGTTGACCAGCATGGCGCCCTTGTCGTCCTGGGCGGTGGCGGAAAGGAAGGTGACGATGCGTGGCTTGGGGCCGGCCAGCATGCGGCGCAGGCCTTCGGCCTGGTCGAAATCGAAATTAGCCAAGGGACACCTCGCGCAGGCTGCGCTCGCTGGAGGCAGTCGCGGCGTGCGCCATCAACAGCGGCAGTTCGGCGTCCTTGTACTGGGTGGCGGCGTGCTCGCGCGTCAGGCGGAAGGCGCGGTCGACCAGCATCGCGCGGTCGGCCAGGTGCAGGTCTTCCGGCACCCGCTGGCCGTTCGAGATGTAGAACAGGCGCAGCTTCTGGCGGATCACCACGTCGAGCACGTTGCCGATCGAGGCCGCTTCATCCATCTTGGTCATGATGCAGCCGGCCAGCCCGCTGCCCTGGTAGGCGCGCACCACTTCGTTGAGCGTTTCGTTGGTCGAGGTCGCGTTCAGGCACAGCAGGCGTTTGACGTCGGCGCCCGACTCGCTCAGCATGGCGACCTGTTCGGTGACCATCTGGTCGCGCTGCGATACGCCGACCGTGTCGATCAGCACCGTGTGCTTGTTGCGCAGCTCCTTGAGGGCGATGCGCAGGTCCGATTCGTCCTTGACCGAGTGCACCATCACGCCGAGGATCTTGCCGTAGATGCGCAGCTGTTCGTGGCCGCCGATACGATACGCGTCGGTGGTGATCAGGGCCAGCTTTTCCGGGCCGTGGCGCATCACGCAGCGCGCCGCCAGTTTCGCGGTGCTGGTGGTCTTGCCGACCCCGGTCGGGCCGACCAGGGCGAACACGCCGCCCTTTTCGAGGATTTCGTCTTCGTCGGTCATGCTGGTCAGGTTGCGGCACAGGACGGTCTTAATCCAGCGCCTGCTGTCGGCCGCGTCTTTCCCGGACGGCATTTTTTCGATCAGGTAGCGCGCCAGGCTGGCCGAGAAGCCGGCCGCCAGCATTTCGCGCAGCACGCCGGCTTTTTCCGGCTCGCGCTGCTGGGTGGCGCTCCAGGAGATCGCGGCCAGCTGGGTTTCCATCAGGCCGCGCATGGCGCGGATTTCGCTCATCATGCCGGACATTTCGGCGGTGGCGGTGTCCTTGGCGTGGGCGATCGCGGCCGACATCATCGACGACATCTGCGCCATGTGCGCCAGGTCGTGGCTGTCGGGCTGCAGCTGGGGCGCCGGAGCGCGCCGGTTGGCGTAGGATTCGGGCGCGTTCAGGTGTTGCAGCGATGGCGCCGGCTGGGCCATCTCGGTGCCGGCGGCAGGCGCCGAGATCGAGGCGACGTCGTCGTTGGCCAGGGCGAGGATTTCGACCACGCCATCGACCGGGCGGTTCGACAGGATCACCGCGTCAGGACCGAGTGCATCGCGCACTTTGCGCAGGGCTTCACGCGAGGTGGCGGCGGTAAATTTTTTGACATTCATCGATCAACTCCTGGGAACCTGCGGCGGATGCGCTCACATGAGGCACCGCAACTTCTGACAGTGTCAATTATTGACGATGCCGCCAGGAAACCATCGAGCGAGAAGGCGGGTGAATGGGCCGCTATTCATTCACCTCAGGTGAAAGGGTCTGACCCGACGGGTCAGACCCCGGACGCGCCGCCGGCTGCGCGCAGTTATCCCGGCGCCCCGACCAGGCTGGTCACCCGGATCGTCTTGGTCTCCGGAATCTCGCTATGCGACAGCACCTTCAGCTGCGGCAGCGCGCGCCGCAGGAAGCGCGACAGCAGCGCGCGCAGCGGCCCCGGCACCAGCAGCACCGGCGTCAGGCCCATCTGCTCCTGCTGCGCCGCGGCCGCGCCGGCCTGCTGCGCGATGGTGTCGGCCAGCCCCGGCTCGATGCCGGTGCCGTCGCCGCCCGCCCCCATCGCCTGCATCAGCAGGCGCTCGAGCCGGTTGTCCAGGGTCATCACCGACAATTCGCTGGCCCCCGGGAACAGCTGCTGCACGATGGCCCGTCCCAGCGCGATGCGCACCAGCGCGGTCAGTTCGTTCGGATCCTGCGTGTTCATCGCGTGCTCCGACAAGGTCTCGATCACCGAATGCATGTCGCGGATGTGCACGCCCTCGATCAGCAGGTTCTGCAGCACTTTCTGCAAGGTCGACAGCGAAACGACCTTCGGCACCAGGTCTTCCACCAGCTTCGGCGCATCCTTGGCGATGTGGTCGAGCAGCGCCTGCACTTCGGTCCGCCCCAGTAACTCGGAGGCGTGGGTCGTGATCAAATGGTTCAGGTGGGTCGCCACCACGGTGCCGGCGTCGACCACCGTGTAGCCCATGCCTTGCGCTTCGTCGCGCAAGCCGGCGTCGATCCAGGTGGCCGGCAGGCCGAACGCGGGATCGGTGGTCACCAGCCCCGGCAGGTTGCCGCTGGCCATGCCCGGGTTGATCGCCAGGAACTGCCCGTTGAGCGCCTCGCCGCTGCCCACTTCCACGCCCTTGAGCGTGATGCGGTAGGCCGACGGCTTCAGTTCCAGGTTGTCGCGGATGTGCACCGGCGGCGCCAGGAAACCGACTTCCTGCGCGAACTTCTTGCGGATGCCCTTGATGCGCTTGAGCAGCTCGCCGCCCTGCCCCTTGTCGACCAGCGGGATCAGGCGGTAGCCCACTTCCAGCCCGAGGGTGTCGACCGGCATGATGTCCTGCCAGCTGGCCTCTTCCTGCTCGGCGGCGGCGGCCGGCGCGGCGCCGGCCGCCGCCGCCGCGGCCGCCTGCGCCTCCGCCGGCGCCGCCTTGGCGCGCTTGCTGGCCAGGTAAGCCACCCCCGCCAGCGCGCCGGCCAGCAGCAGGAACACCAGGTTCGGCATGCCGGGAATCAGGCCCATGCCGCCGATGATGCCGGCGGTGATGTACAGCACTTCCGGCTTGGCGAACAACTGGCCGACCAGCTGCGTGCCAATGTCCTGGTCGCTCGCCACGCGCGAGACGACGATACCGGCCGCGGTCGAAATGATCAGCGATGGAATCTGCGCCACCAGCCCGTCGCCGATTGCCAGCAGGGTGTAGGTCTTGGCCGCGGCGGCGAAGGTCATGTCGTGCTGCAGCAGTCCGACCAGCAGGCCGCCCACGATGTTGATGACGGTAACCATGATGCCGGCCACCGCGTCGCCCCGCACGTACTTGCTGGCGCCGTCCATCGCGCCGTAGAACTCGGCTTCCTGCGCCACTTCGGTACGGCGCCGGCGCGCTTCGTCTTCGCCGATCAGGCCGGCGTTCAGGTCGGCGTCGATCGCCATCTGCTTGCCCGGCATCGCGTCGAGCGCGAAACGGGCGCCGACTTCGGCGATCCGGCCCGCACCCTTGGTGACGACGGTGAAGTTGATGATGGTCAGGATGATGAACACGACGATACCGACCGTGTAGTTGCCGCCGATCAGGAAGTGGCCGAACGCTTCGATCACCTTGCCGGCCGCCGCGCCGCCGGTGTGGCCTTCGGTCAGCACCACCCGGGTGGAGGCGACGTTGAGCGACAGGCGCAGCATGGTCGATACCAGCAGGATGGTCGGGAACGCCATGAAGTCGAGCGGCTTGACCGTGTACAGGCTGGTCAGCAACACGATCACCGACAGCGCGATGTTAAAGCTGAAGAACACGTCCAGCACGAAGGCCGGCAGCGGCAGCACCATCATTGCCAGCAGCAAGATGATGATGGCCGGGGCGGCCAGCGCACTGCCGCCTTTGGCGGAGAGCCCGCTTAACCACGGTGGGAGGTTGATGCTGTTCATGGTGCTGCTCCGTTATTCGAATCGGGCTTTTTTTGCGATGCGGGGTTGAGCGGGTCCAGCTCGGGCGGCACGGCGAGCCTGGTCGGACGGTCCGGATACTTGCCGCCGGCCTTGTTGAAGGCGCGCAGCTGGAACACGTAGGCCAGCACTTCGGCCACCGCCGAGTACAGCGCCTCGGGAATTTCGTCGCCGATCTCGGTGTGCTGGTGCAGCGCGCGCGCCAGCGCCGGCGCTTCCAGCAGCGCGACCTTGTTCTCGCGCGCGATCTCGCGGATCTTGGCGGCCACTTCGTCGCTGCCCTTGGCGACCACCTGCGGCGCGCCGCCCTGGCCGTCGGCGTACTTGAGCGCAACGGCGTAGTGGGTCGGGTTGGTGACCACCACGTCGGCGGTCGGCACCGCGGCCATCATGCGGCGCCGCGACATCTCGCGCTGCATCTGGCGAATCTTGCCTTTCATCTGGGGATTGCCGTCGGACTCTTTCGATTCCTGGATGACTTCCTGGCGCGTCATCTTCATCTTGTTGCTGTAATGCCAGACCTGGTAGGGACCGTCGATCGCCGCCACCAGGCCGAGGCCGCCGACGATGAACATGAAGGCCGAGATCAGCAGGCTGACCAGGTGCGCGCTGCCGGAGCTGACCGACTCGACCGCCAGTCCCATGACCGCGTCCTTCTGGCTCAGCACCACCAGCCAGGCGACCGCGCCGACCACGATGGTCTTGGCGACCGCCTTCAGCAGTTCGACCAGCGCATTGGCGGAAAACATGTTGCCCAGGCCCTTGATCGGGTTCAGCTTGCCGAAGTTCGGGGTGAACGCCTTGGCGCTGAACAGCCAGCCGCCGACCAGCAGCGGCGAGGCCAGCGCCACCAGCACGACCGCCAGCGCCAGCGGCAGGCAGGTCAGCAGCACCGAACCGATGTCGAGGCCGACCCGCCGGATCAGCACGTCGGCATTGAAAATCTGCTCGCGGTCGAGCGACAGTCCGGACACCATGATCGCGTTCAGGCTGCGCACCACCGAGCCGCCGTACATCCAGAGGCCGGCGCCGGCTGCCATCAATACTGTAAAAGTTGCCACTTCGCGCGATCGGGGCACGTCGCCTTCTTCGCGGGCCTGCTCCAATCGCTTGGCTGACGCGGGTTCGGTCTTTTCTGCGTCGCTGTCTTCTGCCATGTCCACTCCGGTTACGCCCTGCCCTCGCACCACGTGCGGAAACAGGGGCGGCAGATGACATTATTCGCGATATTGCTCTGAGGCTATCTCTGGAACAGGGATGCAAAGGCCCTGCATTTCGGCGCGGGCGCGGGGGCCGGCAAGCTATTTCAGCTTGCGCGCTTCCGCCTGCTTCACGACCTGGTCGATCGCCCCGAACACCGACTTGCCGGCGCCGTCCAGCATCTCGATCTTGATCGTGTCGCCAAACAGCATGAACGGCGTGCTTGCGGCGCCATCGGCGATCATCTCCAGGCAACGCTTCTCGGCGATGCAGGAATACCCGCGGCCCGCGTCCTGGTTCGACACGGTGCCCGAGCCGACGATGCTGCCGGCGCGCGCATTGCGCGATTTGCACAGGTGCGCGATCAGCTGCGCAAAGTTGAACACCATGTCGGCGCCGGCGTGCGGCTGGCCGACCAGCTTGCCGTTCCAGGTCGAGCGCAGCGGCAGCTGCACCTTGCCGCCGACCCAGGCGTCGCCCAGCTCGTCCGGCGTGACCGCCACCGGCGAAAAGCTGGTCGCCGGCTTCGACTGCAGGAAGCCGAAGCCTTTCGCCAGCTCAGGCGGAATCAGGTTGCGCAGCGAAACGTCGTTGACCAGCATCAGCAGGCGGATCTGCTGGTGCGCCTGGTCCGGCGTCGCGCCCATCGGAACGTCGCCGGTAATCACCGCCACCTCGGCTTCGAAGTCGATGCCCCACTCTTCGTGCGCGAGCACGATGTCGTCCATCGGGCCCAGGAAGTCGTCGCTGCCGCCCTGGTACATCAGCGGATCTTCCCAGAACGATTCGGGCATCTCGGCCTTGCGCGCCTTGCGCACCAGCTCGACGTGGTTGACGTAGGCGGAACCGTCGGCCCACTGGAAGGCGCGCGGCAGCGGCGCCATGCAGCGCGCCGGGTCGAACTCGAAGCTGCGCTGGGCGCGGCCGGCGTTCAGTTGCTGGTACAGCTCGTTCAGCTGGGGCGCGATGAAGGCCCAGTCGTCCAGCGCCGCTTGCAGGGTGGGGGCGATGCCGTCGGCCAGGCGGGCCGTCTTCAGGTCGCGCGCGACCACCGCGAGCTGGCCGTCGCGGGTGCCGTCGTTCAGGGTCGCGAGCTTCATGCGAGCAAGTCCAGCTGGGCCTGGTCGAGGAAGCACCATTCGCCTTCGGCGATGCCGAGCGATTCGAGCGTCAGGCTGCCGATCGCCGCGCGGTGCAAGGCCAGGCAATGGTTGCCGGCCGCCGCCAGCATGCGCTTGACCTGGTGGTACTTGCCCTGCTCGAGCACGATCTCGAGCTGGTGCTCGCCGCGCTGGATGCAGGTCAGCGCCGCGAGCGGCGCCGGTTCGTCATGCAGTTTCACGCCGGCCAGCAACTGCTCGATCAACGCCTGGCTCACCGGCTCTTGCGTCGTGGCCTGGTAGATCTTCGGGACGTGGCGCTTGGGCGAGGACTGGGCATGGATGAACGGGCCGTCGTCGGACATCAGCAGCATGCCGGTGGTGTCGTGGTCGAGCCGGCCTACCGGCTGCACCTCGCGCCAGGTAAATTGCTCGGGCAACAAGGTCAGCACGCCGGGATGGTGGCTGGGCTTGCGCGAACATTCGAAGTTGGCCGGCTTGTTGAGGGCGATATACACGCGTTCGCGGTAGGCCCATTGTTCGTCGAACACGCTCAGCACCAGGCCGTCGGTGTCCAGCGTTTCCTTGTAATTGGTGTGCGGCGCGCCGGCGATGGACACTTCGCCATCCTCGATCAGTGCGCGACAGTATTTTCGGGTGCCGAAGCCTTGCGATTGAAGGATGCGATCCAGGGATAATTTGCTCATGGGCGAGACTTTAACAGAACGACGTTGGCGCCGAAAGNNCGCAAGCGGCTCATTTGACAAAGATCAAGTTTGCTGCCCAGCGCGTTGGTACAGTGAAACCTCATTAGGAATCGGCCTAACGGACTTTGCGAATCCTTACCTCATCGCTAGGACATTTAACCCAACCATATCGAGAATGACATGAGTATCGACAATCACTGCGGCCAGGACGATCAGATGAGCGACTTTCCAGGATCGCAGGCAGAGGCGCATTCGCTGATCGCGCTTGAGCAATCGGCGCTGTACGCAGCCCGGCTGGCGATTGCGCGTTGGATCAATGCGNNCCCGCACTCCACGAGGTGCGCAAGCCGCTTGCCGGCACCGGCTCCCAGAATGTCGACAGCTGTGTCGATTAAGCAATTGAATGCGTCGGCCCGTCGATCATTTTCACAGCGCATAAAGGAAACGGCGGCATTGCGCCGCCGTTTCCACGTCCCACAGTGGAGACTTCTTGCGAGGAATCGAAATTCTCTCAATGCCGCATCAGCGCGGTTAGTAGTTCGGTTCGAATATATGGCATTACAGAACTTTTTATATCGGCCCCTTTGTATGAACTACCGGTTCAATATAGAACAAATGACTGAACTTACAAGGAGAACTTGGCGCAACAGTCAGCGCAGGGCAGGTGCGGCGCCCCGATATACCGACTTGAGCGCGCCCGCCCCCACCGACGCGCCGAACTTTTTCAGCACCCGTTCCGGCAATCCTTCGTGCGCCGTGTAGTCGACAATATCCTCGACCCGCACCACTTCGCGCGCCACGCTGTCGACGCTGCCGAAACCGTCGGCCAGTCCCAGCTCGACGGCCTTCGCGCCGCTCCAGAACAAGCCCGAAAACATCTCCGGCGTTTCCTTCAGGCGCTTGCCGCGCCCGGTTCGCACCACGCCGATGAACTGCTGGTGGATTTCGTTGAGCATCGCCTGCGCATGCGCCTTGTGCTTCTCCGTTTGCGGGCTGAACGGATCGAGGAATCCCTTGTTTTCGCCGGCCGTCATCAGGCGCCGCTCGACGCCGTATTTCTCCATCGCGCCGGTGAAACCGAAACCGTCCATCAGCACGCCGATCGACCCGACCACGCTTGCCTTGTTGACAAAAATCTTGTCGGCCGCCGCCGCGATGTAATAACCGCCCGACGCGCAAATCTCGTCGACCACCACGTACAACGGCTTGGCCGGATAGCCTTTCCGCAAGCGCAGGATCTCGTCGACGATCATGCCCGCCTGGACCGGGCTGCCGCCCGGGCTGTTAATGCGCAGCACGATGGCGACCGATCCGGCATCGCTGAACGCCTTGTTGAGCGACGGAATCACGTTGTCGGCCGAGCCGCTGCCTTCCGATTCGATATCGCCGTCGATTTCGATCAGCGCGGTGTGCCGTCCGAGCGCCTCGATGTCGGCACCGGTGGTGAAATCGAAATACGCCCACAGCGAGAAAGACAGCACGCCCAAAACCAGCAGCTTGAAAAAAATGCTCCAGCGACGCGCGGCGCGCTGCTCCTTGACGGTGGCGAACAGCAGTTTTTCCAGCGTGACGCGTTCCCAGTTGGCGTTGATGGGCGAAGCCGCCTGATTGGCGTCGCCCGGCGGGGTGCTGCTTGTATTGTCGCTCATAGTTCGTCGTGGTGGGGTTTGATGGGAATCTGCGGCGCCCGGACGAAATCGTCTGGCTGCCAGTAAATCTTGTCGTTTTCTTCACGCAGCGCGATCGGGCGCAGGCGCCCGCCCTTGCATGGTCCGCCCGCGCACTGGCCGTTTTCCGGCAGGTAGATCGCGCCGTGCGTGGAGCACATCAGGTAGGTCTTGCTCGACTCGAAGAATTCGCCTTCGGCCCAGTCGAGCTCGATCGGCACGTGGGCGCAGCGGTTCAGGTAGCCGTACACCTTGCCGTGGTGGCGCACCACGAAGCCGGTCGCCGCTTCGCCGAACGCGGTCACCGCGAAGCGCACGCCGCGGCCGCTCTCGGGCACGGCGTCCGCCTCGCAGATGAACAATTCGGCAACGCCGCCGCTACTCATCAGGCATTCCCGCTGAGCCACTCATGCAGTTGCGCCACCGTCTGCGCCGAATACACCGGCTTGCACGACTGCAGCTGGTCGACCGGGTGCGCGCCGTATTCGACCGCGATGCCGGCCGCGCCGGCATTGTTGGCCATCATCAGGTCGTGCGTGGTGTCGCCGATCATCACTGTGCGCTTCAGGTCCTGTCCCAGTTCCCTGGTCAGTTCCTGCAACATCGCCGGGTGCGGCTTGGAAAACGTCTCGTCGGCGCAGCGGGTGGCGTCGAACAGCGACAGCAGCCCGACCGCGTTGAGCGCCCGGTTCAGGCCGACCCGGCTCTTGCCGGTGGCCACGGCCAGGAAATATGCATCCGACGACAGCTCGGTCAGCAGCTCGCGAACGCCGTCGAACAGCACCAGTTCGTGGTCCTTCGACAGGTAATGGTAGCGATAACGCTCCACCATCCTCGGATACATCGCCGGATCGATATTCGGCATCGCCGCCTGCATCGCTTCGTGCAGTCCGAGGCCGATGACGTGCGATGCCTGCTCATCGGGGGGGATCGGCAGCCCGAGGTCGCGCGCCGCTGCCTGGATACATTTGACGATGGTCGATGTGCTATCCATCAAGGTCCCGTCCCAATCGAAAACGATCAGATCAAATTGCTTTCTTGCCATGCCATGTCTTCCGGCTGCTTGTGGCGGCCGGCTCCTTCCAGGGTTGTCGGATGCGCGTGATTAACGCGGCGTAATATTCAGCGGTTTCCCCAAGCTTACCAAGAAACGTTCGCATTCTGCCGGCAACGGGGCATTTATCGTCACCTGCTTGCCGCTTTCGGGATGGGTGAAGGTGATCTGGTGGGCGTGCAGGAACATCCGTTTGAGGGCGCCGCGCGTCTGGTCGGCCTTGAGCAGCACGCGGTTCAGCGCGAAATCGCCGTACTTGTCGTCGCCAAGGATGGGAAAGCCCGACGATGCCAGGTGAACCCGGATCTGGTGGGTGCGCCCGGTCTTCAGCTCAGCTTCCAGAAGTGAGAATTTTTCCCATTTCCGCAACAGGGTGAAAGCGGTATGCGATTCCATCCCGCCGGCCTGCACGCAGACCCGGCGCTCGCCTTCGGCCGTGGTGAACTTGTGCAGCGGCAGCTTGATGTGCTGGCGCTTGTTCTTCCAGTCGCCGCCGACCGCGGTCAGGTAGCGCTTGTCGGTCAGGCCGTCGCGCATTTGCTCGTGCAGGTTGGTAAGCGCCGACCTTTTCTTGGCCAGCATCAGCACGCCCGAGGTTTCGCGGTCGAGCCGGTGCACCAGCTCGAGGAACTTGGCGTCCGGGCGCGCCGCGCGCAGCTGTTCGATGACGCCATACGACACGCCCGAGCCGCCATGCACCGCGGTGCCGCACGGCTTGTCGATCACCAGCAGCTGGGCGTCCTCGTACAGGATCGCGAATTCGGCGCCCGGCACGACGGCGCTCGACTTCTCGGCCACGCGCACCGGCGGAATCCGCACCACGTCGCCACTGACCAGCCGGTACAACTGGTCGATTCTGCCTTTGTTCACCCGCACCTCGCCGGAGCGCAAGATACGGTATACGTGGCTCTTCGGCACACCCTTGCAGACGCGCAGCAGGAAGTTATCGATCCGCTGCCCGGCCTCTTCTTCGGTGATGGTGACGAAATAGGCTGGCGGTGCCGCGGGGCGGCCATCCGCCTGTGATGAAGGGGGAACAACATCGTCTTGCATCTTCATTTGCTCTGTCTTCCCAGAAATTCTCTCTAAGTCCTTCATTTTGAATATATAATCGACAGGCGGCGGTCAAACCTCTGCTGGTGTAAGAATTAAAACGATATTTTACACAGGGGCGTCTCCATCGGCCTCGCCAAATTGCAAATTCGATGGAAAAACGTGTACGCACATCCCTGCGCGAATCAAGGTTGCACCGTTGTTGTAATCGGATAAGGCGCAAGGCTGCCGGATTGGATTGTTTGGAATTGTAAGGATAAGTACTGGCAAGCTGTCCCCCGTGGCCAGCTCGCCGGTTGATGGCGTCGATAACGCTTGTCGTTTTCGCCCGACCCGATGTAAGCCTCATCCTAAAGGCTTGAGAATAATGGCGGATCCATTCGCCGGTGGTTCGAAGTCTTGGTATGTTCGCTGGCTACGGTTTGGCTCGTTGATTTGCTCACCGCCTGGCTGATCCTGTGCCCCGGTTCGACCGGCTTGCATCAGGAAAGTTGCAGGTGATGCGTGCACTCGGCATGTCGATCGACCCCACCGCGCCCTGTTGCGGCCGCAACGCAAGTCGTTGTTGCGCCGCACGTAAAGGCATACCCACCCTCCAACTCTCCGCTCCCGCGTACATCCCGTGTACATTGCGCCGCCCTGACAAGGCGGCCTAGATCGGCCCCCGGGCCGCGGAGTTAATAAAAATGAAACGTATGTTGTTTAACGCTACGCAGCAAGAAGAATTGCGCGTAGCAATTGTCGATGGTCAGAAACTGATCGATATCGATATCGAAACCGCAGGGCGCGAACAGCGCAAATCGAACATCTACAAGGGTGTCATCACCCGCATCGAGCCTTCGCTCGAGGCTTGCTTCGTCAGCTACGGCGAAGACCGCCACGG
>CXWL01109273.1_pt1 | contig 18252 bp, 20 predicted proteins | sample 590931 | NCBI WGS metagenome assembly CXWL01 (sample SAMEA3498368, study PRJEB10139) | groundwater metagenome | biome: water well; material: biofilm material | place: Germany | collected 2015-04-27 | reverse complement strand
AAGGAACTGACATGGCGGACTGGATCAACTGGCTGGTGGCGGCCGGGGTACTGGTGGTACTGGAACTGTTCAGCGGGACGTTCTACCTGCTGATGATCGCGATCGGCCTCGGCTTCGGCGCGCTGGCGGCGCTGGGCGGCATGAGCGGCGCGGCGCAGACCATCGTCGCCGCAGTCGTCGGCGTGGTGGCGACGGGGCTGCTGCACCGCAGCCGNNCAGGGCGCGCATCCGCAGGCGGGCGTTTTCAAGATCGTCGAAGTGCAGGGCAGCCGGCTGATCGTCACCGGCGCTTGATATAAAAATTCAAAAAAGGCAAAAAAATGGAATTTAATTTCGGTTCTGTGGCGCTCGTTCTATTCATCGTTGCGCTGGTGTTCGTGTTCAAAACGATCAACGTCGTGCCGCAGCAGCATGCCTGGGTGGTCGAGCGGCTCGGCAAATACCATGCGACCCTCGCGCCCGGCCTGAACATCGTGGTGCCGTTCATCGACCGCGTCGCCTACAAGCACATCCTCAAGGAGATCCCGCTCGACGTGCCGCCGCAGGTCTGCATCACCAAGGACAACACCCAGCTGCAGGTGGACGGCATCCTGTACTTCCAGGTCACCGACGCGATGCGCGCCTCGTACGGCTCGTCGAACTACATCGCCGCGATTTCGCAGCTGGCGCAGACCACGCTGCGTTCGGTGATCGGCAAGATGGAGCTCGACAAGACGTTCGAGGAGCGCGACCACATCAACACCACCATCGTCAACGCGATCGACGAGTCGGCCGCCAACTGGGGCGTGAAGGTGCTGCGCTACGAGATCAAGGACCTGACGCCGCCGAAGGAAATCCTGCACGCGATGCAGGCGCAGATCACCGCCGAGCGCGAGAAGCGCGCGCTGATCGCCGCATCGGAAGGACGCAAGCAGGAGCAGATCAACATCGCCGACGGCGAGCGCGCCGCCGCGATCGCGCGTTCCGAGGGCGAGAAGCAGGCCTCGATCAACCGCGCGCAGGGCCAGGCCGCCGCCATCGTGGCGCTGGCCGACGCCAGCGCCACCGCGCTGCGCCAGATCGGCGGCGCCATCAACGAGCCGGGCGGGCACGATGCGGTCAACCTGCGCGTGGCGGAAAAATACGTCGACGCGTTCTCGAACCTGGCCAAGACGAATAACTCGATCATCGTGCCGTCCAACCTGGGCGAGATGAGCGGCCTGATTGCGAGCGCGATGCAGATCGTGAAAGCGCAGGCGTGAAGGTCATCGTCATCACCGGCAGCTCGGACGGCATCGGCGCCGAGATGGCGCGCCAGCTGGCCGCCAGCAGTGGCGCCGGCGTCGCGCTGGTGCTGGCGGCGCGCAATCGCAACGCGCTCGAAACCGTGGCCGGCGCCTGCAGCGCGCTGGGCGCACACACGCTGGTGGTGCCGACCGACGTCGCGGTGCAGCAGCAGTGCCGCGACCTGGTCGCGCAGGCGGTGGCGCGGTTCGGCCGCATCGATGCGCTGATCAACAACGCCGGACGCTCCGCGCATGCGCTGTTCGAGGAGGTCGAGGACCTCGGCTGGTACGAGGAACTCATGCGCATCAACCTGTGGGGCAGCGTCTGGTGCACCCACGCCGCGCTGCCGCACCTGAAGGCGTCGCGCGGCAACATCGTCGCGGTGTCGTCGCTGGCCGGGCTGGTCGGGGTGCCCGGGCGTACCGCGTACGGCGCGACCAAGTTCGCGATGACGGGGTTTTTCGAAGCGCTGCGGGTCGAACTGAAAGGCGCGGGCGTCGGCGTGACGACGGCGTTCCCGGGCGTAGTGGCGACGAAGATCCGCCATCACGGGTTCGACGCGGCCGGCAAACAGCCGGGCACCAGCGCGCTCAAGGAAGACGATGCGATGCCGGTGGAGGAGTGCGCCCGGCTCATCATCGCCGGCATGAACCGGCGCGAACGCGAGGTGGTAATGACGTTCAAGGGTAAGATGGGGCGTTTCCTCAAGCTGGTTGCGCCGGGGCTGGTCGAAAAGCTGGCACTGGCCGCGCTCAAGGATGATGTTAAGCCCCACTGACGCACAATGGAAAAAATCGATTTCGCCGAAAGGCCCCCAAAGCAGGCCTTGATTGCGCTGCTGTTCACTGCTGTCCTGGGCGGTGCGCTGAACGGATTCGCCTCGTCTCGGCATGCCGCGGAACCGTTGGTGTGGACGTATGCGATCGATCTTGCGTCCAGCTTCCTTTGCTTCGCCTGGTATTGCCGCGACGGCGACGCACGTGCGTTCATCCGTTCGCGCTGGCTTAGCGTCGCCATGGTGAGCGCGAACGTGCTCGCCATTCCGTATTACCTGTGGCGCAGCCGGCCGCAGGGGCAGCGGTGGCGTGCGATCGTGCGCTATGTCGGCTTCGCCGCGCTGCTGGCAATACTGACGGCCGTCGGCTTCGTGCTTGGCGTGGTGCTGACCTGACTTGCTTAAGCCTGCCTAAAGAATGGTGGTTTATAAAGTAAGCACACCAATCACCGGGAGCGGGAAAATGAAAAGCTGGATGCGCGCCAACAAAGGTTTCGTCTTGTTCCTGCTGNNTCGATGCGGCCGAACCTGCTCGAAGGCGACGTGGTGCTGGTCAACCGCCTCGCGTTCGACCTCAAGCTGCCGCTTACCGACATCATCCTCACTCACCTTGGCGACCCGCGGCGCGGCGACGTCGTCACTTTCTCGTCGCCGAAAGACGGCACGCGCCTGATCAAGCGCGTGCTGGCGCTGCCTGGCGACGTGGTCGAGATGCGCGACGAGCGCCTGGTCATCAACGGCCAGCCCGCCGGCTACTCGATGCCACGCGAGGCGCCCGAGCCGATGCCGGGCGGCGTCACCACCGCGCTGCAGCTGACCGAGACGGTGGGCAGCGGGCAGCACCGCATCCAGGTGCTGCCGCAACTGGCGGCGATGCGCAGCTTCGCGCCGGTGACGATTCCGAAGGACCAGTTCCTCATGCTGGGCGATAATCGCGACAACAGCGCCGACTCGCGCTTCATCGGCCTGGTGCCGCGCGCCTTGCTGATCGGCCGCGCCGAACGGGTGCTGGTGTCGGCCGATATCAAGGGTAACTGGATGCCGCGTGTCGACCGTTTCGGGCGACCCTTGTAATGGCCGCCTTCCTGACGATGCCGGCGCCTACTGCAGTTCCTCGGCTTCGACGCGGTCGTCGCCAGGGATGACGTCGAGCCGGCCGTACAGGCCGTGCTCCTCGTCGCCCGGGCCGGCGGTGAAGAACAAGGTGTCGACCGGCTGGTTCTGCAGGCCGTTGCCGAAGGCGATTGCCCACAGTCCCTCGATCAGGATCGGCTTGTGGTCGGCGCCGCGCAGGCGGCCGGCGAACTTGCCGGTGGCGAGGTCATACGCATTGATCGCGCCATCGCCGAAATTGGCCACCAGCAGGCGGTTGCTGAAGCGCCCGAAGCTGGCCGGCGCCAGCGCCAGTCCCCAAGGCGCGTTGAGCGCCCCGTGCGAGACGACGCGCCGGACGAATTGCCCGTTCGGCGCGAACACGCTGACGAAGCCGAAGCCGCTGCCGGCCACTTCGTCCGTGCGCGCGCTGTCCTGCTTCGCGTACGTCACGTAGATGTCGCCGTTGATGGCCTGGATGCCGAACGGCGCGTACCCCTGCGGCAGGTTGGGATCGACGAACGGCCTGCCGGGGAGTGCCACGCGCGTGAAGGTGGTGTCGAAGANNGGCGCCGATCGCCAGGCCCTTGTAGATCGCGTCGCTCTTGACCGCGATGGGGAACACGCGGATCGCATTGGTGGCGTCGACGGCCGGCGCCCAGGCGGAGATACCGTCGTCCTCGGACGCGAACAGGAAGCGCGCCGGTCCGCTCAGCTTGCCGACGGTGACGACGAAGCTGCCGCTGCCGTTGAAGACGATGCCGGTCGGGTTGCCGGTGCGTCCCGCAATCGCGGACGGGATCGTCACCACCAGCGATTGCGGGTGGCCGTCGCCGTCATACAGGGTCGACACGCCGGTGTGGTTGTCGGCCACCCAGACGAAGCCGAACGGATTGAAGGCGATGCCCCACGGGTTGACGAGGTGCGGGTCGACGTTCTCGGCCCTGGCGTCGGCGGTGTCGGCGACCAGGTTGCGCTGCTGGTAGCGGTTGCCGTCGGCGTGGGCGGGCGCCGCGCTGAGCCACCCGACCAGCGACAGCATGCAAACGAAGCGGGCGACGCGATGGTGATGACGGGCGTTCATTTCAGTTCTCCTTGAAAATAGGCGTAGTAGGCGGGCTCTGCAGTTAAATCGTGCGCGCCGCAAGCGCGGCCGGCGTTGAGGGCGGCCAAACAATCTTGGGCCGCGCGCGCGATCGGCTGGACCCGCGGAAATGCATGCAACGGCCCAGGTAGTGCCGAGCCCGTGTCCGAATGTCAGAACTGACCCCGGGGTCAGTTCTGACATTCGGACACGGGCTCGGCCGCTTCAGGTAAGGCCGGCGGAAAAACGGTAAAATTCGCCCCCTCGGTTGTTCGCACGTGCGGCGCCATATTTTTATTAAGGCAGTCCAGGCATGCAGCGAATGTTGACCGTAATACTGGCGTTTCTCGGGATGGTGGGCGCGCTCGCGATCGACACCTACCTGCCGTCGATTCCGGCGATCGGCCGCGAATTCAATGTCGGCCCGCTGGCGGTGCAGCAGACGCTGAGCATCTTCCTGTTTTCGTTCGCCTTCATGATGCTGTTCTACGGCACGCTGTCGGACTCGTTCGGCCGCCGCCCGGTGATCATGGTCTCGCTGTTCGTATATACGCTGGCCTCGCTCGGCGCCGCGTTCGCGCCCACTTTCGGCTGGCTGCTGGCGTTCCGCGCGCTGCAGGGCTTGTCGGCCGGCGCCGGCTCGGTGGTCGGCGCGGCCATCGTGCAGGACCGCTTCTCGGGCGCGCAGGCGCAGAAGATGATGTCGCAAATCATGATGGTGTTCGGCCTGGCGCCGGCCTTGGCGCCCGTGCTGGGCGGCTTCATCTATGTGCATTTCGGCTGGCGTTCGACGTTCTACTTCCTGGCGGCGTTCGGTGCGCTGATGTGGCTCCTGGCCTGGCGCGCCTTGCCGGAGAGCCTGCCGAAGGCCGACCGCCATCCCTTCCATCCGGGCGCGATCGCCGCCAATTACCTGAAAGTGCTGAGCAATCCGCGCTTCGTGCTGCTGTCGCTGACGGTCGGCCTGGCGTTCGGCGGCCTGTCGCTGTACATCGGCTCGGCGGCCAATTTCGTCATGGAAATCCTGCACCTGCCGGAAACGGCATTCGGCTGGATGTTCATTCCGCTGATCAGCGGCATGGTGCTCGGCTCGGCCTGGGGCGGCAAGTATGCCGCGAAGATCGCGCCGAAGCGCATGAAGTGGCTAGGTTTCGCGATCATGGCGCTCGGTTCCGGCAGCGGCGTCGTCTACAACGCGCTGTTTGTCGCGCAGGTGCCGTGGGCGGTGCTGCCGCTGATGGTGTTCACGTTCGGCCTCGCCGTGGCGATGCCGGCGATCCAGATGAGCGCGTTCGCGCTGTTTCCCGACAATCGCGGCCTGTCGTCGTCGATGCTGTCGTTCATCCAGATGATCAGCTTCGCGATCGTCTCGGGCTTGGTGGCGCCGCTGCTGTTCGGCAGCGCGTTCAAGCTCGCGTGCGGGATGCTCGGCGGGCTCGTGCTCAGCTTCATTTGCTGGCGCATCAGCGCGCTGAAGCGGTTCGAGGCTGTGGGGTAAGCGAACTCACCATGGATCCCCGCCTGTGCGGGGATGACAGTGTTCAGTTTAGCTTGCCGAAAAATCGTCATTCCCGCGCAGGCGGGAATCCATGCTGACGGCGGATCGAGGCGGAATTACCGGCTGTGGGTCTTCATGGCGGAGGCCACTTCGCGCTTGCCGTCGCGTTCTTTTTCCGTGGCGCGCTTGTCGTGCTGCTTCTTGCCCTTGGCCAGGCCGATCTCGCACTTGATGCGGCCGCCCTTGAAGTGCAGGTTGAGCGGCACCAGCGTGAAGCCGGAACGCTCGACTTTGCCGATCAGCTTGTCCATCTCGGCGCGGTGCAGCAGCAGCTTGCGCGTGCGCACCGCGTCCGGATGGGTGAAGCCGGCGGCGCTCGACAGCGCGCTGATGTGGGCGCCGAACAGGAACAGCTCGTCGCCGCGCACGACCACGTAGGCTTCCTTGATCTGCACGCGCGAATCGCGAATCGCCTTCACTTCCCACCCCTCGAGCACGATACCGGCTTCGTAACGGTCCTCGATGAAATAGTCGTGAAAGGCTTTTTTGTTGTCTGCAATACTCATGAATTAGCTAAAATGCGCGGGTCGGTTAAACTACTGTGTCGCGCTGGCAAACGCGGGACTGATGCAACATATCCAACATCATAGCAAACGGCAGACTAATGGCAGTAGTGCACAAGACAGTTTTTCTCGGTTATAGCGCGGAACAGATGTTCGATCTGGTCGCCACGGTCGACGATTATCCCAAATTCCTTCCCTGGTGCGGCGGCGTCAAGGTGCTCGAACACAGCGACGACAAGCTGGTCGCTTGCCTGGGAATCAACTTTCACGGCGTCAAGCAGAGCTTCACGACGGCCAATGTGAATACCCGGCCCACCCAGATGACGATGAAGCTGGTCGACGGCCCGTTCAAGGTGATGGACGGCGTCTGGACCTTCAAGACGCTGCGCGCCGACGCCTGCAAGGTCGAATTCGACCTGCACTACGAATTCTCCAACATTATCCTCGAGCAACTGATCGGCCCAGTGTTCGGCATGATCGCCAACAACATGGTCGATTCGTTCTGCAAGCGCGCCGAGACGGTGTATGGCGTCTGAGATGCTGACGGTGACGCTGTGCTACGCGACGCCGACCGAAGAAATCCTGCGTGCGCTGTCGGTCGCGCCGGGCACCACGCTCGGCGAGGCGATCACCGCCTCGGGCCTGCTGGCCGAATTGCCCGGATTCGACCTCGCCACCCATCCGGTCGGCATCTTCGGCAAGAAGAAACCGCTCGACACGGTGCTGCGCGAGCACGACCGTATCGAGCTGTACCGGCCGCTGGTGGCAGACCCGAAGGATTCGCGGCGCCGGCGCGCGCAGAAGAAAGACGGCGCCGGCTGATCGATGCGCGCGTTCAGTGCTGGTAGATCCCCGCATGGTTGTCCGACCCGGCCTGCGTGATGCTGACGACAAAGCCGTCGCCAACCTGCCTGATATACGCCGTATTTCCGGCCCCCGTGACGGTGCCGGTCTGGCGTATCGCCGCACTGTTGACGTTGCCAAGCTGCTCGATGAGCGCATCGTTCCCGCTAAGGCTCTGTTCCACCGTCGCGAGATTATTGTTCCCGTTCTGAACGATCCTGTCGAACGTGCGGCCCCCCGTCTGTGTCGCCGTTACAGTATTGCCAGTGCCGATCTGCAGGATTGTCGCCAGGTTGTCGCCGTCGCCGTTCAGCGTGGCAGTGACCGAATTCAACGTGCCAATCTGGTCGATGGTGGTGTGGTCCAGGGTGTTCACCTGGTCGAGCACGATCGAATTTTGCGCGCCGGACTGCGTCAACGTCGCACCACCGTGGCTGGCGCCGCTCTGCCTCACCAACATGCTATTTTCCGTGCCCTCCTGGGTTCCCTTGAAGAACGTGTCGGCGCCACGCTGGTCGAGTGCGGCAACGTTGTCCGTGCCGGTCTGGATGATCGTGGCTGGGCTCCAGGTGACAATGGTCTGCGTGATGGCGGCCGCATTGCGGTCGCCCATCTGCTGGATCGTCGCGTCAACCGGGAAGCTCGTCCCGTCTTGCACGATGGCGGCCGCGTTCTCGTTGCCGAGCTGGTAAATCAGGGCGCTGGCGGCGGAGTATGCGGTGATGTTGCGCTGGAGGATGCCGGGGGGCAAGACCGGATCGCCGGCGTGATTGTTGTTGACGATCTGGACGATGGTGGTAAAACAAGCAGGCGATATGCATGAATCGAGTCTAACGATGAAGTTCCTGCTGAGTTTGAGCGCGGTCAGCGCTCGATCCCGGAAAAATCAAGCCCACCAAGGGCAAACGTTGCGTTTGCTCCTTGGTTTCCCTAGTGCTATGTGGAAAGGCATTACTGCCCGCCGGCCATGGACGCTTGCCCTATTTGCAAGCCGCCAGCGCCTTGTTGACCTTCTGCGATTCCCCCGCGCGCTGTTCGTCGCTGAGGAAGGCGCGCTCGCCGTTCTTGTCGACCGAGCCGATCCGCACGCCCGAGTCGAGCGACTGGCGCGCCTCGCGTGCGCGCGAACAGTTCTCCGCCAGCGCGGCCTTGCGCTCGGCTTCGGCCTGGTCCTTCTCGTCGCGCTCGGCCTTTTCCTTGACGCGCTTGTTGTAGTCGGCGTTGCGGTCGGCAACGGTGGGCGCCGCTTTCGGCTTGGCGAGCTCGGTCGCCGGCACGGCAGCGGCCGGTTCCGCGGCGATGCTGGCCGCGCTCGGCATGCCGTGCGGCGCCTTCAGGATGTGCTTGAGCGGTACCGATGGCGGCGGCGGGCGGTCCGAAAACTGCTTCAGCCCCTTCTCGTCGATCCACATGTATTGCGCCTGCGCCAGCGATGCCAGCGCCATCAGGGCGGTGGCCGCCAGCGCGCGCGCGCGGTTGGTCGTATTCATTGCAGTTCCAATTGAGTTGCCGTACGTCACTACGCCATGATTCGGCGCGGCTGTCAATCGTGATCGTCGGGTCGTGGCCTAATTTGCGGCCCTGCCCGGACGAGCAGGGCGAACTTCTGTATAATTCGCTTTTGCGCCAATAGGAAAATGCTATGCGTCTACTTCAGAAAGCACTCACGTTCGATGATGTGCTGCTCGTCCCGGCTTATTCGAACGTCCTTCCGGTCGACACCTCCCTCAAGACTCGCCTGACCCGTAATATCTCCCTGAACATCCCCTTGCTGTCCGCAGCGATGGATACGGTCACGGAAGCCCGCCTGGCGATCGCCATGGCGCAAGAGGGCGGCATTGGCATCATCCACAAGAACCTCACGCCGAAGGAACAGGCGCGTGAAGTGGCGCGCGTCAAGCGTTTCGAGGCCGGCGTGCTGCGCGACCCGATCACGATTCCGCCGGACATGAAGATCCGCGACGTCATCAAGCTCACCGAACAATACGGCATCAGCGGCTTCCCGGTCGTCGAGGGCAAGACCGTGGTCGGCATCATCACCAACCGCGACCTGCGTTTCGAAGAAGAACTCGATGCCGAGGCGCGCGCCAAGATGACGCCGCGGGAAAAGCTGGTGTACGTCAAGGAAGACGCCGACACCGCCGAAGCGAAGCGCCTGATGAACAAGCACCGCCTCGAGCGCGTGCTGGTCGTCAACGACGAATTCGAGCTGCGCGGCCTGATCACTGTCAAGGACATCCAGAAGTCGCACGAGCACCCGTTCGCCTCGAAAGACGCGCAGGGCAAGCTGCTGGTCGGCGCCGCGGTCGGCGTCAGCCAGCGCGATGAGGAGCGCATCGACCTGCTGGTCGCCGCCGGCGTCGACGTGCTGGTGGTCGACACCGCCCACGGCCACTCGCAAGGCATCCTCGACCGGGTACGCTGGATCAAGACCAAGTATCCGGCGGTGGACGTCATCGGCGGCAACATCGCCACCGCGGCCGCCGCGCTGGCGCTGGTCGAATACGGCGCCGACGCGGTCAAGGTCGGCATCGGCCCAGGCTCGATCTGCACCACCCGCATCGTCGCCGGCGTCGGCGTGCCGCAGATCACCGCGATCTCCAACGTCGCCGACGCGCTCAAGGGCACCGGCGTGCCATGCATCGCCGACGGCGGCATCCGCTTCTCGGGCGACATTTCCAAGGCGCTGGCAGCGGGCGCATCGACCGTCATGATGGGGTCGATGTTCGCCGGCACCGAAGAGGCGCCGGGCGAGGTGATCCTGTACCAGGGCCGCAGCTACAAGTCCTACCGCGGCATGGGCAGCCTGGGCGCGATGGCGGACGGCTCGGCCGACCGCTACTTCCAGGATGCCAACGCCAAGGCCGAGAAATTCGTCCCGGAAGGCATCGAAGGACGCGTCGCCTACAAGGGCAGCGTGCTGGCGATCCTCTACCAGATGGTCGGCGGCGTGCGCCAGTCGATGGGCTACTGCGGTTGCGCGACGATCGACGAACTGCGCGAGAAGGCCGAGTTTGTCGAGATCACCTCGGCCGGCATGCGCGAATCGCACGTCCACGACGTGCAGATCACCAAGGAAGCTCCGAACTACCGTTCCGAGTAAGTACCCTGCGAAACGCGGCGACCAGTTCGCCGCGTTTGCTTTTCCAGCCTCACATTTGTTCTTATAGACAGCGCCTCCCATGCACTCAAAAATCCTCATCCTCGATTTCGGTTCCCAAGTCACCCAGCTGATCGCCCGCCGCGTGCGCGACTCCGGCGTGTTTTCCGAAGTGTTCCCGTATGACGTCAGCGACGAATTCGTGCGCAACTACGGCGCCGCCGGCGTGATCCTGTCGGGCAGCCACAGTTCCACGCTGGAAGGCGAATCGCCGCGCGCGCCGCAAGCCGTGTTCGAGCTTGGCGTACCGGTGCTGGGCATCTGCTACGGCATGCAGACCATGGCCGCGCAGCTGGGCGGCAAGGTCGAGAACGGCCTGGTGCGCGAGTTCGGTTACGCCGAAGTGCGCGCGCGCGGCCATACCGCGCTGCTGAACGGCATCAACGACTTCGTCACCGACGAAGGCCACGGCATGCTGAAAGTGTGGATGAGCCACGGCGACAAGGTGCTCGACATGCCGCCCGGCTTCAAGCTGATGGGCAATACGCCAAGCTGCCCGATCGCCGCGATGGCCGACGAAGAGCGCCATTTCTACGGCGTGCAGTTCCATCCGGAAGTGACGCACACGGTGCAGGGCAAGGCGATGCTGGGCCGCTTCGTGCACGAAATCTGCGGCTGCAAGTCCGACTGGAACATGCCCGATTACATCACCGAAGCGGTCGACAAGATTCGCGAACAGGTCGGCACCGACGAGGTCATCCTCGGCCTGTCGGGCGGCGTCGATTCGAGCGTCGCCGCGGCGCTGATCCACCGCGCCATCGGCGACCAGCTGACCTGCGTGTTCGTCGACCACGGCCTGCTGCGCCTCGACGAAGGCAAGATGGTGATGGACATGTTCGCCAAGAACCTCGGCGTCAAAGTGATCCGCATCGATGCCGAGGCGCAATTCCTCGGCCACCTGGCCGGCGTGTCGGATCCCGAAGCGAAGCGCAAGATCATCGGCCGCGAGTTCGTCGAAGTGTTCCAGGTCGAAGCGGGCAAGCTGTCGAATGCGCGCTGGCTGGCGCAGGGCACCATCTACCCGGACGTGATCGAAAGCGCGGGCAAGGGCAAGAAGGGCCAGACCATCAAGAGCCACCACAACGTGGGCGGCTTGCCGGAAACGCTGAACCTCAAGCTGCTCGAGCCGCTGCGCGAGCTGTTCAAGGACGAAGTGCGCAAGCTCGGCGTCGCGCTCGGCCTGCCGCATGACATGGTGTATCGCCATCCGTTCCCGGGCCCTGGCCTTGGTGTGCGCATCCTCGGCGAGGTGAAGAAGGACTTCGCCGACCTGCTGCGCCGCGCCGACGCGATCTTCATCGAAGAGCTGCGCAATACCGTGTTCGAAGCGGCGCCGATCGAAGGCATCGATTCGGGCGAGCTGCCGCGCAACTGGTACGAGGCGACCAGCCAGGCGTTCGCGGTATTCCTGCCGGTGAAGTCGGTCGGCGTGATGGGCGACGGCCGTACCTATGAGTATGTGGTGGCGCTGCGCGCGGTGCAGACGCTCGACTTCATGACGGCGCAGTGGGCGCATCTGCCGCACAGCCTGCTCGGCAAGGTGTCGAACCGCATCATCAACGAAGTGCGCGGCATCAATCGCGTCGTTTACGACATCTCGGGCAAGCCGCCAGCGACGATCGAGTGGGAGTAAAGTTCCCTAGGGAATTATCGTCATTGATTGAGTTATAGAGCCCTGTTCTCACAGGGCTTTATATTTTGAATTTTTAGCACGCATTGGAAATCTGTTATGGAAATTAAGGTCAACTTTCTCGATAAGCTACGCCTGGAAGCCAAGTTCGACGACTTCACGGTGATCGCTGACCAGCCGATCCGTTACAAGGGCGATGGTTCGGCGCCTGGTCCGTTCGACTATTTCCTGGCCTCTTCGGCCTTGTGCGCGGCTTACTTCGTGAAGCTGTACTGCAACACGCGCAATATTCCTACCGAAAATATTCGCCTGTCGCAGAACAATATTGTTGACCCGGAAAACCGTTACCAGCAGATTTTCAAGATCCAGGTTGAGTTGCCGCCGGATATTTCCGACAAGGACCGCCAGGGTATCCTGCGCTCGATCGACCGGTGCACCGTGAAAAAAGTGGTGCAAGCCGGGCCCGAGTTCGTGATCGAAGAGGTGGCGAATCTGGATGCCGATGCGCAGGCCTTGCTGAGCTTGGAGCCGGGTACTGATGCGAGTACCTATATCGCGGGCAAGGATCTGCCGCTGGAGCAAACCATCGCGAACATGGCGGGGATGTTGGCGGACTGGGGCGTCAAGATCGAGATCGCTTCGTGGCGCAATATCATTCCCAATGTGTGGTCGCTGCATATCCGCGATGCGCACTCGCCGATGTGCTTTACCAACGGTAAGGGAGCCACCAAGGAAAGCGCGTTGGCGTCGGCGTTGGGCGAATATATCGAGCGCCTCAATTGCAACCATTTCTATGCCGGTGCGTTCTGGGGCGAGGACATCGCCGGCGCGGCGTTTGTGCATTACCCGAATGAGCGCTGGTTCCAGTCAGGCCCGAACGATGCGCTGCCGGCCGACATTCTCGATGAGTACTGCCTGCAGGTTTACGATCCGGATGGCGAGTTGCGTGGTTCGCATCTGGTCGACACCAATTCCGGCAACGCGGAGCGCGGTATCGTTTCGCTGCCGTTCGTTCGGCATTCGGACGGCGAGGTCGTGTATTTTCCGTCCAACCTGATTGAAAACCTCTACGCCAGCAACGGCATGAGCGCCGGTAATACGCTGGCTGAAGCACAGGTGCAATGCCTGTCCGAGATTTTCGAGCGGGCGGTCAAGCGCGAAATCCTGGAAGGCGAAATGGCATTGCCGGACGTGCCGGCGGAGGTACTGGCGAAATACCCTGGCATTCTCGCCGGGATCCAGAGTTTGGAAGAGCAGGGCTTTCCCGTGCTGGTCAAGGATGCGTCGCTGGGTGGGACTTATCCGGTCATGTGCGTCACCCTGATGAATCCGCGGACAGGTGGTGTCTTTGCCTCGTTTGGCGCGCATCCGAGCTTCGAGGTCGCGCTGGAACGCAGCCTTACGGAATTGCTGCAGGGGCGTAGTTTTGAAGGGCTGAACGATTTGCCTCAGCCTACCTTTGCCAGTGAAGCTGTGACTGAGCCATATAACTTTGTCGAGCACTTCATCGATTCCAGCGGTGTGGTGTCATGGCGCTTTTTCAGCGCCAAAGCGGATGTCGACTTTGTCGAGTGGGACTTTTCCGGCCAGGGCGAGAATTCCAATGCCGAAGAAGCCGCGACCCTGCTTGGCATTCTCGAAGAGATGGGGAAAGAGGTCTACATGGCCGTGTACGACCAGCTGGGCGCCGTCGCATGCCGGATTCTGGTGCCCGGTTATTCGGAAGTGTATCCGGTAGAAGATCTGGTCTGGGATAACACAAATAAGTCACTGCTGTTCCGTGCCGATATTTTGAATTTGCATCGCCTCGACGATGCCAGCCTGGCTTCGCTGCTTGAGCGTTTGGAGAACAACGAGCTGGACGAGTATTCCGACATCGCCACCTTGATCGGCATCGAGTTTGACGAGAATACGGAGTGGGGACAGCTGACAGTGCTCGAGTTGAGGCTGCTGATTAACCTCGCCTTGCAACAGTTCGAAGAGGCGCATGAGCTGGTCGGCGCATTCCTGCAGTACAACGACAACACCGTCGAGCGCAGATTGTTTTATCAGGCCTTGAATGTGGTGCTGGAAGTGATGCTCGACGACGACCTGGAACTGGACGATTACGTGGTCAATTTCCGCCGGATGTATGGCAACCCCCGGATGGACGCGGTGCTGGGTTCAGTGGACACCAGCGTGCGTTTCTTTGGTTTGGCGCCAACCAGTATGAAACTGGAGGGCCTCGATCGGCACCACCGCCTGATTGACAGCTACAAGAAATTGCATAAGGCGCGGGCCAATGTCGGGGCTGCGTCCAGTTAGGATTACGCGCTGTCGGTTCCGGGTCAGTGCCAGTGTGAGTCGTCCGATTGGCCCGGCCGTCGTTGCGACCTCGGCCAGGATGTGCTCCAGCAGAGGGTGTTGGCCACCGGCGACGCGGCATCGACTACACTAGCTATTTCAGTATGAAGGAACGGCGCCATGCAGCGTTTGTTAATTCTTCTCGGAGTAGCCGCCATCGCGGCCGGCCTTGCCTGGCCGTGGCTGCGCCGGCTGCCGTTCGGCCGCTTGCCGGGCGATATCCACGTTGTCAGGGAAGGCTTCAGCTTCCACTTTCCGATCGTCACGTGCATCATCGTCTCCGTGGCGATATCGGTGCTGCTCTGGATCTTCCGGCGTTGACCCACGGCTGTTGCCATCGTGGAGGAGCTATGGAGACGACCAATCTGCCCGACACGATGGCCGCGATGGTCTGTGACCGGCCGGGCCAGCCGCTACGCAGTGCACGTCTGCCACTTCCGGCGTTGACCGCGCGCGACGTGCTGGTGCGCGTGAGCGCCTGCGCGGTGTGCCGCACCGACCTGCACATTGTCGACGGCGATCTGGCGCCGCACAAGCGCGCAGTCGTGCCCGGGCACGAAATCGTCGGCACTGTCGTCGCAACCGGCAGCGCGGCGACCCGTTTCGTCATCGGCCAGCGGGTCGGCATCCCCTGGCTCGGCGGCGCTTGCCGCCACTGCCGTTACTGTCTCGCCCAGCGCGAGAACCTGTGCGACACGCCGGTNNTGGCGGTTCGCATGGGACGCACGGTGTATGCATTCACGCGACCGGGCGATGCGCGCTCGCAGGAATTTGCCCGCTCGCTCGGCGCCGCATGGGCGGGCCACTCGGGACAGGCACCGCCGGCATTGCTCGATGCGGCCATCATCTTCGCCGCGGACGGGACTCTGGTGCGCGAGGCACTGGCCGCCAGCGCCAAGGGCGCGACCGTGGTGTGCGCCGGCATTCACATGAGCGAGATCCCACCGCTTCCTTATTCCCTGCTGTGGGGCGAGCGCTGCCTGCGCTCGGTGGCGAACCTGACTCGTGCCGATGGCGAACGTTTTTTCGCGCTGGCACAGCAGCACCCGTTGTCGGTGCGGGTAACGCCTTTTGCGCTGGCCGAGGCCAACGAGGCGCTCGCGGCACTCAGGGCCGGCGACTTCGACGGCGCCGCGGTGTTAATTCCGTAGCATCGTGATCGGCACGGCTGGTTGGGCGCGGCGTCGTGTACGATAGATCCGGCGAGGCAAGCAGCAAGCGGCCATCGAGTCTGACAATGAGGCATAACACCGGAGGACGTATGACCAGCAGTGCCTACTTCGCGCTCCTCATCTTGGCAGGGGCCGCGACGCACGCAGGAGCGCGGGCGGCCACGCCGCCGGCGGACATGGTCTACCGTAATGGCTACGTCTACACCGTCGACGAGACCGATAGCGTGCGGCAGGCGCTCGCCGTGCGCGGCGGCCGTATCATTTACGTCGGCGACGACGCCGGCGCCACGCCCTTGATCGGCAAGGCCACCAAGGTGATCGACCTGCACGGCCGCATGCTCATGCCGGGACTGGTCGACGCCCACATGCATCCGCAATCGGGCGGCAGCCGCCTGCTCAACTGCAGCCTGAATTACGAGCCGCTGACCGTGCCGCAGTTCCAGGCGCGTATCCAGGCCTGCCTCGACCAGGACAAGAAGAGGGACCCTGGCCGCTGGCTCGTGGTGGTCAACTGGTTCCAGCAAGGGATGCAGCCGGATGGCGTTGAAACCACCGCCGCGATGCTGGACACGCTGAAGACCAACCGGCCCGTGATCGTGCGCTCGTCGTTTGGCCACTCCGCGCAGCTCAATTCGAGGGCGATCGCGCTGGCCGGCATCAAGCGCGACACGCCCGATCCGGCCGGGGGGAAGATCATCCGTGACGCCAGCGGCGAGGCCACCGGCCTGCTGGAAGACGCCGCGCAAGACATGGCGATGAATCTGCTGCCGCCACTGACCGTGTCGGAGAACCTCGCCGCCTCCGGCGCGGCGCTTGCGGCGATGCGCCGGCAGGGCATCACCAGCTTCCTCGACGCCTGGACCGATCCCGAGACGATGACCGCTTTCGCGACGCTGCACCGGCAGGGCAAGCTGACCGCGCGGGCGCACTTCGCGGTGCTGATCGATCTCGACAAAGGCGCGACGCCGCAAACCGCGGTCGCCGATCTGCTGAAGCAGCAAAAGCAGTTCGACCAGGGGCCGACGAGGGTGGCGCCATCGATGCAGGTACGCCACGCCAAGCTGTTCATGGATGGCGTGATCGCCGCGCCGGCCTTTACCGGCGCCATGCTCGAGCCCTACCTGGTCAACAACGGCACGGCCGCCAAGCCGGACTGGCAGCCCGGACCGAGCAAGGGGCCGGCCAGCTATTTTTCCGCCGACGCCCTCAAGGCCACGCTGACCGAATTGGCCAAGGTCCATATCGATCCGCACATCCACGCCGACGGCGACCGCGCTGTGCGCGAATCGCTGGACGCGCTCGAATCGATGCGCGACACACGGGATGGCAAACAAGCGAGGCCCGTGCTGGCGCACGATGAAATCGTCGCCCCGATCGACTATGCGCGCTTCGCCCGACTGGACGTGACGCCGGTGCTTTCGTTCCAGTGGGCCAAGCCGGCGCCGGATACCGTCGGCGCGCTGATGAACTACATGGGGCCCGCGCGCTATGCCACGGTCGAGCCGCAGGCGCTGTTGCTTGGCGCCGGCGCGCGGATCGCCTATGGCAGCGATTGGCCGGTCGATCCGCTGGACGTATGGTTCGGGCTCAAGGTCGGCGTGACCCGCACCGCGGCGCCGGACGCCGGCAAGGAGTACGGCGGGCGTCTGACGTCACAGCCTGGCATGCCGCGCGCCGCCGTGCTGCGCGCGGTCACGATGAACGCGGCGTACACGCTGCGCCAGGAAACCACAATCGGTTCGCTGGAGGTGGGGAAATTGGCGGATCTGATTGTCCTCGACCGCAATTTCTTCACGATTCCTGACCAAGACATCGCCAACGTCAAGGTGCTGCAAACTGTCGTCGGCGGNNGCGATTAATTCGCTGCCGCCGATGCCGCTAACGAGGTTCCCGGCCTCGCCGTGGCGTAGGGAGAGGGGCGGTCGTGTCCACACCTAGCAAGCGCAGGGCGTGGCGCAGCTTGCTGATTTCACGGTCAAAATTCAATTTTCCCGTTACTCCTTCCAATCGAATGGCGGCGCCATGGGTGAGAGCCATGGCGAAGATTGCGGACTTCAGCGCTTCCACCAGCACGGAATCGCGCAGCGCTGTATCGATAAATTGTTTGCCGTCCATATCATTTCTCGAATCCGAAAGTACTGCAACTTGAAATCTGCGGATTAGTTGCCGCCATTAATGTCCCAACTGAGAACGTCAGCGTCGACCAGACAGCGTGGTTTGAGGTGCTGCCGCGGAACGGTTGTACGGAAGCGCGTCAACATTGCTTCTTGCTCGCGTCACGACCAGTTTGTTGTCGGATGTGCGTTGGTACGCCCTTCGGTCGCCCATCATTTCTTTCAGCCATTTGATATCGAAAACCGTTACTTCGTGTATGCGAAGCAGCAAACCGGCCGAAAGCGGCAAATATCCGCGTCGCACCTTGCTGATGAGTGGGCGGCCCACTGCGAGAAATTCGGCCAGTTCGCTATCGGTTTTCAACCCCCGTATGCGGCAAATCGCATCGAAAAGACGGTGTGGCTGATAATGTGCGTCGGGTTGGATTCTTTGCATGCCTACTCCCTTAGAAGAAGGTTATTTCACACCGCGTTGAGCCGCGTGCGTCCTGCGCACGCGCTGGCCCGCTCGGCGGTCGCCGCACAGTTTCTTCAGCAGCGCGATCGGTAGCCCGGAGATCTCGTGAATCTTGATTAACGCACTCGCAGACAAAGGTGCCCCCCAATGCCGGATGCGGGAAATCTGTGGACCCGTCATGTCCAGCAACTCCGCGAGCTCGCTGTCGGTGTGGACCGCATACCGCTCCTTGATAGCGTCCAGCAGTTTGCTGGG
>CXWL01077797.1_pt1 | contig 18252 bp, 14 predicted proteins | sample 590931 | NCBI WGS metagenome assembly CXWL01 (sample SAMEA3498368, study PRJEB10139) | groundwater metagenome | biome: water well; material: biofilm material | place: Germany | collected 2015-04-27 | reverse complement strand
GGCTGCCAGCGCGGCGGCCAGCGCGGCCATGGCGGTGTGCAGCGCTGCATCGGGCGCGCCCGATTTGAGCGCCGCTTCGGCCTCGCCCGCCACGCGCTGCACACGGCGTGCGCCCAGCACGGCGGCGCTGCCACGCAGGCGGTGCATGCGCGCGCCGGCCTGCTCGCGGCGGCCAGTGTCCCAGGGGCTGGGCTCGCTGCCGTCGGCCAGGTCGGCGGCCTCGCGCAGCAGGTTGTCGAGCATGGCGGTAAAGAGCTGCACGTCGCCGCCCAGGCGCTGTGCCACTTCGCGGCTGTCTATGCCTTCAATGTGCGGCCAGGCCGGCAGGCCGGGCTGCTGCGGTGCTTCACGCGGCACCAGCGGCACGGCCACGCCGCGCACACGCTCCACGTGGCGGCGCAGCGCACGTATCAGCGCCAGCGGGTTGAGCGGCTTGGTGATGAACTCGTCCATGCCGGCGTCCAGCGCGCTTTGGCGTTCGGCCTTCAGCGCACCGGCCGTGAGCGCCAGGATGGGCAGCGCGCGCAAGCCCAGCTCGCTGCGTATGGCGCGTGTGGCGGCGTTGCCGTCCAGTTCAGGCATCTGCAGGTCCATCAGCACGGCGTCCATCTGCGGACCCTGGCGCAGGTGGTCCACGGCTTCAAGGCCGTTGACGCAGACGGTGACCACGGCCCCTTCGCGCTCCAGGATTCGGCGCGCCACGTCGCGGTTGATGCTGCAGTCGTCTGCCACCAGCACCCGCACGCCGGGCAGGCAGCGCGCGGCGGCGGCTTCCAGGTGGGTGAGCTGGGTGAGCTTGTGGTGGCCCCCGCCGCGCACGATGAGCGCGGTGTTGATGGCGTTAAAGAGCGCCGCCGCCGTGGCCGGGCGTGGCACCACGCCGTCGGCCAGGCTGTCGTAACCACAGCCTGGGGCCGGCGGCAGGCCTTGTGGCGTGACCAGCACAAAGGGCGGCAGCCCGCAAAGGCCTTGCGTGGACTTGATCTGCGCCAGCGTGCACAGCACGGGTGTGTGGCGCGGCTCGGGCTCTATGAGCACGGCGTCGGGTGCGCGGTGCTCACGCAGGCGTTCCAGCAGACGCACCTGCAGGTCGGCCGCCGACGTGGCCAGCTCGGTGCGCCAGCCCAGCGCGCGGGCCAGGCTGTGCACGCTGTACGCAGCGTCGGGGCCGGGTGCGGCGGCATGTGCGGCGGTGGCATCGGCGCTGGCTTCCAGCACCAGCACTTCCAGCGCGGCGCTGCCCACGCTGTCGGCGTCTTCAGCCACCAGCGCCAGAGGCAGGGCGACGCGGAATTCGCTGCCCACACCCAGCTCGCTGAGCACGGCCACCTCACCGCCCATCAGCTCCACCAGTTGGCGCACGATGGACAGGCCCAGGCCACTGCCCCCAAAGCGGCGTGTGGTGGAGGCGTCGGCCTGCACAAAGGGCGCAAAGACGCGGCCCATGGCGTCGGCCGTCATGCCCATGCCGGTGTCGCGCACCACAAACACCACATTCACCAGGCCGTCGCCACGGGGCGCACATTCCACCGTGAGGTGCACCCCGCCGCGTTCGGTGAATTTGACGGCGTTGCCCAGCAGGTTGATGAGGATCTGCCGGATGCGTGTGATGTCACCACGCAGCAGGCGCGGCACCTCGGTCAGCATGTGCACCACCAGCTCCAGCGGCTTGCTGCGTGTGAGCGGTGTGATCATTTGCGTCAGTTCGCGCAGCAGCTCGGGCATCTGGAAGGGCACGTCTTCCAGCACCACCTCACCGGCTTCGATCTTGGACAGGTCCAGCACATCGCTGATCAGCCCCATCAGCGAGCGGCTGGCCACCTGCAGCTGGGCCAGCAGCTCACCCTGCTCGGTGTCCAGCCGCGTCTGGCCCAGCAGGTAGCCGAGGCCGATGATGGCGTTCATGGGCGTACGGATTTCGTGGCTCATGTTGGCCAGGAATTCACTCTTCAGGCGGCTGCCCTTGCTGATGCGGTCGTTCTGCAGCTCCAGCTCGGCGCTGCGCGCGCGCAGCGCTTGGGCCTGCTTGGGCGCCGTGATGTCGCGCATGGAGGCCAGCCGCGCGGGCTTGCCGTCCCATTCAAGCCGGCGGTGCTGCATGCGTGCGCGGTTGCGCTCCACCTCGTACAACACGCAGCGGCAAAAGAGCCGGCTGTCGGCCTCTCGCTTGGTAAACACCTCTTCGGCACCGGCGGCCAGCAACTGCTCACGCAAACACAAGTCTTCTTGCCCGGTGAGCACGATGATGGGCGCGCCGCCGGCCACCGCGCGCACGCGGTGCAAGGTGTCCACGCCTTTTGAGTCGGGCAGGTTCAGGTCCAGGATCACGGCCGCCGTGCCGCCACGCGCGAGCAGGCGACGCGCCTCGGCCAGCGTCATGGCCACGTCCAGGTGCAAGGCCAGGCTGGGTGTGCCCGACAGCAGCTCACGCACCAGCGCCACGTCGGCGGGGTCGTCTTCCACCAGCACGATGCGCTCGCTGCGCGCCACGGCGGCGGCGCGTTTTGCCACACGGCCGGGCTGTGGCGGTGCGTCAAGCAAGGCCAGGTGCTCGGCCCGGGTGATGTGGTTCATGGGCGTCTGGCCGTGTGCTCGGCGCTTCAGGCCTTTGGGGTGGGGGCGGGCGCGGGTGCAGGCGCAGGCGCTGCGGCCAGCTCGTCGTGGTGCAGCCGCAGGTCCACGGCGCGGTCGGGCATGCCCAGGTCGTGCACACCCAAAAAGCGCGCCTGGTGGCGGCCACCGCCCTTGGCGGCGTACAACGCCTGGTCGGCCGCTGCCACCAGGGCCGAGACTTGCAGGTGCTGCAGCGGCAGCGGCGGCGGCGGCGGCGGCGCGTCGCGCGCGGCGACAAAGTCTTCATAGGCTGACACGCCAATGGACACACTGACGTGGTCAGACGCCGGCGAGCTGGCGTGCGGCAAGCGCATCACGTCCACCGCCTGCAGCAGGTGCAGCGCCAGAAAACGTGCACCGCAGGCGTCGGTGTCGGGCAGCAGCACGGCAAATTCTTCGCCGCCATAGCGGGCGCTGAGATCGGCCGGCCGGTGCACGGCGTGCTTGAGCGCCTGCGCCACGGCTTGCAGGCAGCGGTCGCCCGCCTGGTGGCCGTAGTGGTCGTTGTAGCTTTTGAAGGCATCGATGTCGATCATCAGCAGCGACAGCGGCGAGCCCAGGCGCTGCGCACGCAGCCATTCGCGCTGGATGGTTTCTTCAAACTGCCGGCGGTTGGCAATGCCGGTGAGGCCGTCCACATAGGCCGCATTGCGCAGCGCGTCGGTCAACTGCTTGACACGCAAGTGCATGCGCACCCGTGCCACCACCTGCGCAGCGCGCGGCGGTTTGACGATGAAGTCCGCCCCGCCCATGGCCAGGCCGGTGACTTCATGGTCGGGGTCGTCGTGGCCGGTGATGAAGATGATGGGCACGTCCATCAGCAGCGGCGACTCCTTCATGGCGGCACAGACCTCAAAGCCGCTCATGCCGGGCATCTTGATGTCCAGCAGCACCAGGTCGGGCACCGACTGGCGTGCCATGCGCAAGGCGTCGGCGCCCGAGGTGGCAAAACGCAGCCGCCCACACTCTTGCAGCATGCTGCCCAGGAGGCCGATGACGGTGGGGTCGTCATCGACCAGAAGAATGTTGAAGAGGTCTTGCACGGCGTCGCGCCTCCCGCGCTGGCTGTTGGCAGCGAAGGGGGCGCCGCCTGTCACACGAGATCCCTCACCCACCCTCATGGGGGCTATCGGCGCACGGGCCGCCGACTTGAGCGGCGCGGCCGACCCGCTCAGCGCCCGAACAGGCCGCGCAGCACGTCTTTCACGCCGGGTTTCTTGTTATCCGCTGCGGGTTTGGCGGGCTCGGCAGGTTGGGCCTCTTGCGGCTCGGCGTCGGGCATGTCCATGCCCAGCATGGCCATGCTCATTGACTTGAGGCGCAGCTTCACGGCCCACACTGGCTCCCACGCTACCTTGGGGTCGGTGGGGCGTGGCGGGTGCGCCAGGTTGAGCTCATGGCCGTAGGCAATCATGCGCAGCATGGCGCCCTCGGCCGGGAACACGCCCTTGGGCACGGCGCACTGCGTGGTTTGTGGCGCCAGCAGCACCTGCTCCTTGAGCCAGCGGTCCACCGCAGGGTTGGTCTGGTAGTCCATCAGGCCAAAGCCGATGTCGGGCTGTTCGCTGCTGGTCCACAGGATCATCTCGCCCTCTTCCTTGCCGGTCTGGCGCATGCCCATGCCGGTGATGAAGTAGGCGCGGGCGTGTGGCAACGCGGCCCATGCGAGGCGCGTCACGCCAGCTTCGTCTTTTTGCTTGATCTGGATGGGCGGCATCAGGTCTTGCGCCGCCGCAAGCTGGAAACGAAAACCTTCGGGCACACCCACGCCGCTGAAGGCGTGTTCANNGTGGCGCGGCGCGACTGGAAGAACTTGGCCATGTCGGCCGCCGACGCGGTGGCAAAGTCCACCACCTTGGGCTGGCCGGGGCGCACCTTGTCGCCACAGCCCCAGTACAGCAGCATCTTGCCCTTGGGGCGCTCGAAGTCGGGCTCGGTGGGGCGTTCATCACTGGGGTCGGGCGGGGGCTTGGCGCGCCCCAGTGGTGGGCTTTGCATCTGCAGCGCCGGGCTCAAAAAGCCGGCCGGCACGCCGTGCTGGGCGGCGTCAAGCTGTGCATTGCGGCGGCTGTGCAGCGTCACGTCCATCCAGCGGCCGGGTGACATGGCCTGCGTCTGGCCAAAGCTGTTGGCGCCCTGGCCGCCGCCGCCCAGCAGGCTGCCCAGCATGGCCATGGGGTTGGCACCGGCGCCGCCCGCACCGGGCATGCCCCCCATTCCCATGGGCATGCCCATGCCGCCAAAGGTGGCCAGGTCTATCCAGGCCTGGGCTTCGGGTGGCTTGACCACCTGCTTGGGCTGAGCCAAGGCAACGGTGGCCAGGCTCGTCAAGGTCAGCGCAAAGAGGCCGCGGGACGCAGGACACAAAAGCATGGTGGGCTCCGGCAGTTGAACCGCTTGCAGCTTAGGCCCGTTGCCCTGCGCCTGCCATGGGGCCAGGCCCGAGCGGCTTGACTTGCGTCATGCCTGCGCGCCGGGCAGCGCGCGCACTGCGGCAGCGCTTTACAGTGGCCGCAGGCAAATCACCATCGAACCCGGTGTCACCCTGTACGGGGACGTGGAAGGCTGGGGCATCGTGCCCCACGGCCCGCACATGCGCGAAAAGCCCACGCTCATCCTCTTGCACGGCGGGCCGGGTTACGACCATTCCAGCTTCAAGCCCGTCTTCAACCAGCTGGCCGATGTGGCGCCATTCAGGCCATCTCGTCCACGAGCTGGAACAGCGCGTGGTGCCAGGCGCCCCAGCGCTGCCTGGCCAGGGCTCGCACCACGGTCAGGCGGGCCTCCAACCCTGTGCACCCCGGGGCCAGCGGTGGGCCCTGCTGAGACCGCATCACGCCGTCGAGTTCCTCGCACTGGTGGCAGACACCGGCCTTGGTCACCAGGGCGCAGGTCTGGTCATAGGCGCGGGTCATCTCGGCACGCGCCTCTTGCAGCCAGTTCTTCACCTGCGCCGGCGTGGCATCGAGGATTGAAGCCGCCTCTTCAACCGTGAAGCCATGCACTTCCTTCAGCAGCAGCGCCGCAGCGCGCCGCTCGGGCAAGCGTTTCATGGTGCACGCGAAACAGGCCACCAGATGCTCGCGTGCGACGGCCTTGGTCTCGGGCGTGCCCACGCGCTCACGCGACAAGGCCATGAACTCCGGGTTGGACTCGGCCAGCTCGCGCAGATCCTGCATCGGCAGCTCGCGGCGCGGCCCGTGGCGGCGCAATTCATCGATGGCCAGGTTGGTGGCCACCCTGAAGACCCAGGCCCGCGCACGCTCGACCTGGGGCGGCAAGGTGTGCGCGTTTTCCAGTGCCCGCAAGAAGGTGGTCTGTGCCAGCTCTTCGGCCAGATGCGGCCGCAGCACCATGCGGCAAAGGTAGGCGGTGAGTTCATGGCGCACAGGTTCCAGCACCGCACTCGTCAACTCGTTCATCCGTTTTGCCCCATCCAGCCGTCTTGGTTGAATCTGTCGATTCTGTGTCACGGGGCCTGCACGCACATGCCAACTCGTCGCGTAAATCCAAGCTCGTCGTCCATGGTCGGACGCCACGTCGCCATCCTGGGCGCCACGGGCGCCATTGCCGGCGCGGTGGCCACCGAGATGGCCGCCCGCGGCGCCACCTTGCACCTGTCCGCCCGCGACCAGCTGGCCCTGTCGCGCCTGAGCGAGCCCCTGCGGGGGCTGACCAGGGTGCACACCGACGTGGTCGACCTCAGCGACAGCATGGCCGTTGAAGACTACTTCAGCCGCCTGCGCTGGCGCGGCGTGGAGCTGGACTACTTGCTCAACGGCACGGGTCCGCAGCCGGACACCGCAGTCCACGCGGCAGGCCACTGCCGGCCTGCTGCGGCACGCAGCATGGAGCCCTTCGTGTCACCAGCGGCACTGATCATCGGCTCGCAGTTCTTCACCGCCAGCCGCGGGCGCGCCGTCATGCGCCGCATCCCCGGTGCGGCGATCGTGCTGCTGGCCTCGTCGCTGGCCCGAAGCGTCCTGCCCCTGGCCACTGGTGCCACAGCGGCCACAGCCGCCAGCGACGCCATACAAGGGCTGGCGCGTGTGTTGGCGGCCGAGTACGGCGCCCAGGGTCCACGCGTGTTGTGCGCACGCGTGGCGGGGGCCGCGCCGCCGTTGTTGACCCTGCAGCGTGTCGGCCAGGCACTGGCCGACCTGGGCGCGCCCATGCCATTTTGGCCCACAGGTTCGGTGATTGACGTGGTGCCGGCATGAACCGCGTCGCTGCTTCTTGCAGCGCCGTGCCGGACCCTTTGCTGGCCGAGGTGTTTGCCGCTCACGGCGGCCTGGCACGCTGGCAGCAGGTGCAACACATCAGTGGCACGCTCAGCACGGGTGGCCTGGCTTTTGCGCTGCGTGGCCGGCATGGCGGGCTGCTGCGCCGCCGCATCGAGGTGTACCCCCACCAGCGCCGCACCGTCATCCACGACTACCCGCTCCCGGGGCTGGTGGGCCAATGGCAGAACGACACGGTGTGCGTCGGCCCGCCCGCTGGCGCGCCCACAGCGCAGCGCAGCGCGGCCCGCTCGCACTTTGCCCATCGGCGCGCGCAGTGGGCCTGGGACGAACTCGACCTGCTCTACTTCGTCGGCTACGCGATCCTCAACTACCTGTCCTTTCCTTTCTTGCTGCAGGGCCCCGATGTGCAGACGCAGCCGCTTCACCTGAACGGGCAGCGCTGGATCACGGCCCGCTTTGCACCGGACTACCCCACGCACTCGGTGCGCCAGCACTTCCGCATCGGTCCCGACGCCCTGCTGCAACGGCATGACTATGTCGCCAGCGTGTTTGGCCGCTGGGCTGCGGCGGCCAACCTGTGCCAGGCCCATGCCCTGGTGGGCGGCCTGCGCCTGTACACCCATCGGCAGGTCGTGCCCTCGCTGGGGCGGCGCGCCGCCCTGCCGTTTCCGACGCTGGTATGGGTCGCTTTGGACGATCTGCAGGTGCACGAGCGGTACGTGCCACCGCCACTGGACGCGCTGAGAGGGTGAGCACCTTGTGCGGGCGGCCCGGGCCCGCAGCCACAATGCCCAGCCATGGAAACCGTGGCCGTCATCGACTTTGAAACCACCGGCATGTCGCCCGCCCAGGGTGCGCGTGCCACCGAGATTGCCGCCGTGCTGGTGCAAAGCGGCCAGGTCGTGGGCCGGTTTCAGAGCCTGATGAACAGCGGCGCCTGGGTGCCGCCATTCATAGAGCAGCTCACCGGCATCAGCAACGCCATGTTGCTGGCCGCGCCGCCCGCGCGCGCCGTGATGCACGAGGTGATGCGCTTCACCAAGGGCTGCCCGCTGGTGGCGCACAACGCAGCTTTTGACCGGGCGTTCTGGCTCGCCGAAGCCATGATGGCCGAATGCGAGAGTGACCCCGCGCACGACTTTGCCTGCACGCTGCTGCTGTCGCGCCGGCTGTATCCCCAGGCACCCAACCACCGCCTGGGCACACTGGCCAGGCTGCACGCCCTGCCAGACAACGGCCGCGCCCACCGCGCGCTGGCCGATGCACTGACCACGGCGCATTTGCTGCTGCGCATGCAGCATGACGTGGCAGAGCGCTACGGCCACACCCTGGTCAGCGCCGCCGGGCGCGCCGCCGGCACTGGCAGCCACGGCTGGCTGTGCCGCCTGCAGCGTGTGCCACGCACGCAACTCGACGCCTGGGTGCACCGGCAGGCCTGAGAGTGTGAGAGCAAATCCAACATGCCCGCTCGTGCCACCATATCGCACCCGCGCGGCGTTGCAAATGCTCGCCGTAGCCCGGGCTACGACTGCGCTTTGCGCCTTGCGCGGGCGCAATCTGGCGCCCCGCTCGGGCACGCCGGATTTACTCTCACACTCTGACTGTCACACCGCGTCAGAGTTCGTCGTACTTCTTGTTATGGCCGCGTGACAGTACCACCGGGTAGCGCTGCTCGTTGCGCGCAATCTTCAACTCTGCCGCCTGCACCAGGTCCACACCCATGGCGCTGGACAACTGCAGCAGGTAGATGAAGACATCGGCCATCTCGGCGGCCACCTCGTCGCGCTTGTCGCCAGGCAGATTCCGGCTTTGCTCGTCGGTGAGCCACTGAAACGGCTCCAGCAGTTCGGCGGCCTCAACCACCAGCGCCGAGGCCAGGTTCTTGGGCGAGTGGAATTGCAGCCAGTCGCGGGCCTGTGCAAATTGCAGCAGCCGGGCACGCAGGGCTTGGACGGGGTCGTGGTGCATGGCGACGCTGGTGGGGCGGGTGGCAGGCGGGCAGCGCCATTGTGCCCGCCGTGCAAAGCCCAACATGGGCGACGCTTTTTACCCCACGGGCGCATCCTTGCGCCGCGCTCGCCGGGCCATGCCCGCCGCCAGCAGCAGCGCGATGGCGGCCAAACCAAATGACGCCGGCTCGGGCACCACGTTGCACTGGCCTGTGCCCACGGCGATGCACAGGTTGCCCACCTGCACGTCCAGCTGGCCGTAGTTGAGCCCGGTGAACATGCGCTCGAAATCAAGGTCACTGCCCAACGTGAACTGTGACGTGCCGTCGGCGGCCCCGGTGAGGTAGAAGCGTGCGATGTCGAAGCTGTTGTCCTGCGTCGTGTCCAGGATGGCATCGCCCTCAAGGGAATTCAGCCACATGCCCAGGTTGCCGCTGGGAAGCGGGTCGCCGTTGGGTTCACCAAAGCCGTTCTCGAAGAGGCCGAACTGGTTCTTCTCGCCGAAGAGCCCAGCACCGAGGAAATCGACAGAGTCCCAGGACAGGATGCCGGGGTTGAAGAGGTAATTCAGGTCATAGGTCGACAACACCTCGGCGCCCAGCCCCGAAATCGTGGCCGTGACCGCGATTTGTTCGCCTATGGCAATCGGCCCCGCGTTGGACGGCGAGAAACTCAGCACGATGGCCGCGCTGGCCGGCGGCGTGCAGCCAAGTGCCGCTGCCGCCAGCGCAAGGGTGGTGAGAGTGCGTTTCATGGTGATGGCCTTTCTGGGTTCGAGTTCTGGGTGGCTCATTGGGTGGCGCATTGCGCACGCGTGCATTGCAGGGTGCACATGCGCACATCCACCATGGTGATCTTGCCGTCGCCATTGGCGTCACGCGGGTCGTTGGCCGTGGGCGTGCGGCCTATGCCGGCGCGGATGAGGCCGATGTCTACGCTGTCGATGTCACTGTCGGCGTCGATGTTGCAGGTGGTGGCCAGGCTGTTGACGGTGACGTCATACACCAGCGGCGATTCGTTCTGCGGGCTGGCATTCAGCGTCATGCGCAGTTCCACGTAACGGCCCGTCTGGGCGATAGGCGCGCCGTTGGCCACGCTCTGGAAGGCCACGCTGGCCAAGCCGGCCTGTGTCTCGGCAGCCCGGGCCTCGCCGATGACGGCGGTGCCTGTGGGTACCGCCGCAGTCCAGGACAGGGCGCCCCAGGGTGTGGCTGCCGTACCGGCATCTTTGACCACCGTCCAGTTGCCGGTCTTGGTGGTGATGCTCAGTTGCGCCGTGCCCGAGGCATCGCTGTAGGTGTAGGGCTCATAACCCACCGGCACCACGCCCAGCCCATCCTCGTTGCTGCCACGGTACTTGGCCATGTTGTGGCTGCCACGGTGCACCTGCCAGATGTTGTTGTCGGCGTCGGCAATGACGCCCCGACTGTCAGAGCTGCCGACCTGGCTGCCCTTGTCCCAGAGCACCTGACCCGATGCGTCGAACTTGGCAACGCCACCGCTTTGCTTGCTGACCAGGATGTTGCCGTCGTTGTCGGTGCCCACGGCGTAGGTGCAGTAGTTCACCGCCGACGCACCGTTGTGAGCCGGCCTTGACCAACTGTTGGTGCCCGCGTTGTATTCAACGTAGCTGTTGCAGGAGCCGCCCATGATCACGTGGGTGACATTGGCTGCGTCGCGCCTCAGCGCCAGGCCGTAGACACCGGAGGGCATCGAGATCGACGTCTTGGGGTAGGGCCCGGTGTTGCTGGCCGTGTTGTCGATGCGCGTGAGCATGCCGCTGGACCAGTTGGCGCCCCACAGGGTGCCGTTCTGGTCAATCAGGCAACCGTAGTTGGCGCTGGACGCCGCAGGCACCGGGCCGGCGATGGTGTGGCCGTCTACCGCGCTGATCTTCCAGTACTCGGCGGAGTTGTACATGCCGACCCACAGGTTGCCGTCGGTGCCTATGCACAGGGCACGTGCCAGGTGGTTTTGGCGCGGTGGTATGGGCGTGCTGCCGCTGCCGGTGTAGACCCCGTCGGGCACACGCACGGCCCAGGCAATGCGCTTGTCCTGGATCTCGGCGGCGTCGATGATGCCGTTGCCGTTGCTGTCGACCAGCGGTTTCATCTCGCCGAGTTGGATCCTGCCGTCGCCGTTGGTGTCGGCAGATGTGTCGGTGGACCCGTCGTTGAGGATCTTGAAGACATAAGCCCAGCCGGGATAACCCGCCGACTGGAAGCCGCGGTTGGCCACATAGGCGTTGCCGCTGCTGTCCACCGCCGTGCGCGAGGGCGCCGCGCCGGACCAGGCGTCGTGTGCATAGGCGCCGGCGTTGAACCAGGTGCGGTAGCGGGCGATTTCGCGCCCTGGCGATGTCAGGATTTGCGCCGAGTCGATCTTGGACAGTGTGTCTTCACCGGCGTTGGCGATCCACAGCACCGGGAAGCTGGAGCCGGACACATTGAGCTGCAGTTGGTTGGCGACTGTGGTGTAGTTGACGCCAACCAGCGTGCCCAAGGCGAAATCGGCATTGAGGGTGTAGGTCTGGCTGGCCGCCATGGCGCCGCCGCTGATGAGTGCGATGGCCATGACCAGCGGTTGAAGCACCAAGGCCTGCGCTGTGCGTCTGGTTGTGGATGCCTTCTTCATGTCTGGCTCCTTGTGTCGTTTCAGTTCGTGCCGGGCGTCCGGGGTGCCGTGTGGCCAGCCTGCATCAGGCGGTCTTGGGCAGCCTGCGGCCGGATCATCAAGTCGTACCCCTGGTTGTGGGTCAGCCGCCGCGTGGCACCGCCCTGCGCGGCCACGGCGTAGATTTGTGCGTTGCCGTCACGCAGGCTGACGAAATACAGCGTCTTGCCGTCGGACGACCACGCGGGGTAGTTGTCTTCGGCCGGGTGGCGCGTCAGGTTGGTGGCGCCCGAGCCGTCGGCGTTCATCACGTAGATGTCGCCGCGGGCCATGTCCATGCGGCTGCCTTCGCGGCTGGAGACAAAGGCGATGCGCTGGCCGTCGGGCGACCAACTGGCCCAGGTGTTGCCCCAGGGGTTGTCGGTGAGCTTGGCCGGCTGGCTGCCGTCCACGCCGATGACACGCACACCCACGGCGCCGCCAGCGTATTCGCCGTAGAGCAGCCGCTGGCTGTCTGGCGCCCAGGCCGGGCCGAGCTTCTGGTTGGCCGACAGTGCGCCGGTCAGGTTCTTGGCTTCACCGCCGCTGGCGGGCAGCACAAAGATGTTGGTGAGCCCTTTTTCGCCATGCGCCACGTAGGCGATCCAGTGCCCGTTGGGCGACAGCATGGGCACACCCTTGTCCACCTGTGTGGTGGTCAAGGGCACCAAGTTGGCGCCGTCGGCGTCCATGGCGTAGAAGTTGGCCCAGCCGTCGCGCATGGAACGAAAGACGATGCGGCCTTGTGGCGTCCAGGCCGGCGCGTTGTCGGCCTGCGCGCCGGTGGTCAGCCGCCTGGGCCTGGCGCCGTCAGCGTCCATGACGTAGATCTCGGCGTTGCCGTCGCGGTAGGACGTAAAGGCGATGTGCCTGCCGTCGGGCGACCACGCGGGTTCGGTGTTCTCATGGGGCCCCGTGGTCAGCACGCGCTCACCCGAGCCGTCAGCCGCCATGACGTGGATCTGTGTGTTGCCGGCCCGGTTTGAAACGAACAGCAGCTTGTCGGCTGGTTCAGCGGCCAGCGCCGGGCCTGCCACGCCCAACACGGCGCCAAGCAGGTTGACCAGAGACATGATCTTCATGCGGCCTCCGCAACGCCCGGTGTTTGTGCTGTGCACCGCGCCTTTAGCGGAAGTGGCCGAAGCGCCCCTGGCCGATCTGGCGCCCGTTGCTGTCGTACACCGTGACGAGATAGCTGCCCACGATTGGCGGCGCAAACTTCGTCGTGAAGGTGCCCTTGCTGGTGACCTGGGCCACCATGTCGATGGGCGTCATGCCCTCGTGCGCAAAGCGCACGGTGACATTGGTGTAGGCCACCAGGGCGGCGCCCTTGATTTGCACCGTGCCGTCGACACCTGCCGCAGAAGGCACCGACACGTAGGGCTCCACAGCCCACGCCGAAGCACCCAGGGCCAAGCCGATGAACAAGGCGGAAGCTGACCGAAGCCCGAACCTCATGATCGTTCTCCTATTCAAGGCGCCTCTTGCTTTCAGGCCGCCGGCGGCGACGCAAGAGATGACCAGGATTGGAGACACGAGACGTCTGGAACCCCTGCCCAAAACCGCTTGCGGCACCCCGTTTTGCGAAGCGCTTACCACAAATCTAAAACCTGTGAGCAGTAGGGAATATGCGCCCCCAAGGCCCGAACTGCAAGGTTGTGCTCNNGTTGTGCTCCCCCCCAAGCAAGGGGGTTCGCCAGGGCGCAGATGACAGTGGTCGCGGTCGGGTCAAGCGTCAGGCCGGCTCGCGCGGCGCAGCAGGGCCAACAAGGCTAGGCGTCGATATTCGCCGCCCGCAACGCATTGGTCTCGATGAAGTCGCGGCGCGGCTCGACCTCATCGCCCATCAGCATCGTGAAGACCCGGTCGGCCTCGATGGCGTCGTCAATCTGCACGCGCAACAGCCGCCGCACAGTGGGGTCCATCGTGGTTTCCCACAGTTGCTCGGGGTTCATCTCACCCAGGCCCTTGTAGCGCTGGCGGCCCACGGCACTTTCGGCTTGCTGCATCAGCCAGGCCATGGCGGCGCGGAAGTCGCTGACCTTTTGCTCCTTCATCTTTTCGCCTTCGCCCCGGCGCACGATGGCCTCTGCACCGAGCAGGCCCAGGAAGGACGTGCCGGCACCGGCCAGCGTGGCGTAGTCGGCACCGTGCAAGAAGTCTTGCGTGATGACACTGCTCTTGATGTTGCCGTGGTGGCGGCGGCTGACACGCAGGATGTGTTTGTCGCTGCGAGCGTCAAATTCGGCGCTCACTTCGGCGTCTTTGATGCCGCCTTGCAATGCCACGGCGCTGGCTTCGGCTGTGGCGGCCGTGTCCAGGTTCAGCGTCAGGCCGCTGCCAATGGCACGCAGCGCGTCCAGGTCCATCCAGTTGCTCAGGCGGTCAATCACGGCGTTGGCCATGATGTAGCTGTGGGCCAGGGTCTCCAGCGCATCGCCTTGCAGGGCAGGGCGGCCACCTGAAGCGGCGCCGTCGGGAAGCACCGCAGCACCGTCCAGCGCCACCTTCAGCAAGAAGGCGTCCAGCGCCAGGCCGTCCTTGAGGTATTCCTCATGCTTGCCGAGCTTGACCTTGTACAGCGGCGGTTGTGCGATGTAGATATGGCCGTTTTCCACCAGCACCGGCATCTGGCGGTAGAAGAAGGTCAGCAGCAAGGTGCGGATGTGCGCGCCGTCCACGTCGGCGTCGGTCATGATGATGATGCGGTGGTAACGCAGCTTGTCGATGTTGAAGTCGTCCGCGCCCGCAACACCTGGTGAACTGCTGCCGCCCGGGCCGGTGTTGATGCCGGTGCCCAGCGCAGTGATGAGCGTGACGATGCTGTCGCTGGACAGCAGCCTTTCCATGCGGGCGCGTTCCACGTTCAGGATCTTGCCGCGCAGTGGCAGGATCGCCTGGAACTTGCGGTCACGCCCCTGTTTGGCGCTGCCGCCGGCACTGTCACCTTCAACGATATAAATCTCGCACAACGTGGGGTCTTTTTCCTGGCAGTCGGCCAGCTTTCCGGGCAGGCCCAGGCCGTCAAGCACGCCCTTGCGGCGTGTCATTTCACGCGCCTTGCGCGCGGCTTCACGGGCACGAGCAGCGTCAACGATTTTGCCGCAGATGATCTTGGCATCCACCGGGTTTTCTTGCAGCCAATCGCTGAGCAACTTGCTCACTATGTCTTCTACCGGGCCACGCACTTCGCTGCTGACGAGCTTGTCTTTGGTCTGGCTGCTGAACTTGGGCTCGGGCACCTTGACGCTCACCACGCAGGCCAGGCCTTCGCGCATGTCGTCACCGGCAATCTCGACCTTGGCCTTCTTGGCGATCTCGGCTTCGTCGATGTACTTGTTGATGACCCGCGTCATGGCCGCGCGCAGGCCAGTGAGGTGGGTGCCACCGTCGCGCTGTGGGATGTTGTTGGTGAAGCAGAGCACGTTTTCGTTGTAGCCGTCGTTCCACTGCATGGCCACTTCGACACCGATGTTGGTGCCCTGGTCACTGAGCTTGTCGCCCATGGCATGAAAGATATTGGGGTGCAGCACCTTCTTGCCTGTGTTGATGAAACCCACAAAACCCTTCACACCGCCGGCGAAGGCAAAGTTGTCTTCCTTGCCGTTGCGTTCATCCACCAGGCGGATCTTGACGCCGTTGTTCAAGAAGCTCAGTTCGCGCAGGCGCTTGGCCAGCACGTCGTAGTGGAAGTCGATGTTGCTGAAGATGGTTTCGTCGGGCAAGAAGTGCACTTCAGTGCCACGCTTGTCGGTGTCACCGGTGATCTTCATGGGGCTGGTTTCAAAGCCGTCGCGCACTTCAATCACACGGTCTTGCGTAAAGCCTTGCTTGAAGTCGATGCTGTGCACCTTGCCTTCGCGCCGCACCACCAGGCGCAGCCATTTGCTGAGCGCGTTGACGCAACTCACACCCACGCCGTGCAGGCCGCCCGAGACCTTGTAGCTGTTCTGGTTGAACTTGCCACCGGCGTGCAGCTCGGTCAGCGCAATTTCAGCGGCAGAGCGCTTGGGTTCGTGTTTGTCGTCCATCTTCACGCCGGTGGGGATGCCGCGGCCGTTGTCGATGACGCTGATGCTGTTGTCGGTGTGGATGGTGACGGTGATGTCGTCGCAGTGCCCGGCCAGGGCTTCGTCAATGGCGTTGTCCACCACTTCAAACACCAGGTGGTGCAAGCCTGTGCCGTCGGACGTGTCACCGATGTACATGCCCGGCCGCTTGCGCACGGCTTCCAGGCCTTCCAGGATCTGGATGCTGCCTTCACCATAGGCGGCGCTGGCTTCGTCGCCGGTGCTGGCGGCCTGGCCCTCGGCCGTGGGCACCGCACGCTGCGTGACACCGTCTGTGGGCTTGGCTTGGGGGTCGGTGGGCTTGTTCGGGTCGGTCATCACGGGCTCTTTTCAAGGTCGGGCCCTGCAGATCGTGGGCCCTTCAAAAACGCTTCAGCGGGCATGGAGCCCGCTGCAATTGCTGTGGCGTGTGGGGGTGCGCTAGATGCGCATGGGCATCACCACGTACTTGAAGCCGGGTTGGTCGGGCACGCTGAACAGGGCGCTGGCGCTGCTGTCTTGCAGCTCAAGCTTGATCATGTCGTGCGGGCTGTTGGCCAGCACGTCAATGAGGTAGGTGACGTTGAAGCCAATCTCGATGGCATCGCCACCGTAGTCGACTTCAAGTTCTTCCTTGGCCTCTTCCTGCTCGGCATTGCTGGATGCAATGCGCAGCACACCGGGCTCGATGTTGACGCGCACACCCTTGAACTTTTCACTCGTCAGGATGGCGGCGCGCTGCAGGCTGGCCAGCAGTGGCGCACGGCCCAGCGTGACGCTGTTCTTGTGGTTCTTGGGAATGACACGGTTGTAGTCGGGGAACTTGCCTTCCACCAGCTTGGTGACGAATTCCATGCCGCTGAAGTTGAACTTGGCCTGGTTGTTGGCAAAGCGCATTTCGATGACGGTGTCTTCGTCTTTCAGCAAACGCTGCAGCTCCAGCACGGTCTTGCGCGGCAGGATGACTTCTTGCTTGCTGGGCACTTCAGCATCGAGCTGGGCCTGGCCCAGTGCCAGGCGGTGGCCGTCAGTGGCCACCAGCGTGAGTGTCTTGCCCTCAGCGATAAAGAGGATGCCGTTGAGGTAGTAGCGGATGTCGTGCACTGCCATCGCAAAGTGCACCTGGTTGATCAGGCCACGCAGCGTCTTTTGTGGCACGGCAAAAGTGGGGCCGAAGTCCACGCTTTCGTTGACCAGCGGAAAGTCGTCGGCCGGCAGTGTTTGCAGCGTGAAGCGGCTCTTGCCGCCCTGCAGCGTGAGCTTGCTCTGGTTGGCGGTGAGCGTCACCACCTGGTCGGCCGGCAGGCTGCGCAAGATGTCGATGAGCTTGCGTGCACCCACCGTGGTGCTGAGCTGCCCGGCGTCACCGCCCAGCTCGGCGTTGGTACGCACCTGGATCTCAAGGTCGCTGGTGGTGAACTCCACCGCGCCGTCATTCTTGCGCAGCAGCACGTTGGCAAGTATGGGCAGCGTGTGCCTGCGCTCCACGATGCCGGCCACCGATTGCAAGGCTTCAAGTAAATTGGCCTGGGCCGCTTTCAGAACAATCATCTGTTTTCCTCTTTATAGATGTAGTGGTAGCTAGTAGAGCTGCACTGAATCTGGGGACAACGCTATTTTCGCCTTTTCCATCAAGGGCTTAGCAGGCGGCCAACCCTGTGGGCCAGACCCGGCTGCCGCTGCACCCCAAACGGGGACAAGGTTTTGAATGGCGGGTGGACTGTGGACAAGCATGGGCTTGTGCCGGTTTTGTCCACAGACTTGTCATTTGACAAGTCGCTCGGGCAGGGTGTTCGGAATGCATCAGCCTTTGAGTGTCTGCTCCAGCACGTGCAGTTGCTGGTTCAGTTCAGGGTTGATGCTGCGTTCGGCACCGATCTTGCGCACGGCGTGCAGCACGGTGGTGTGGTCACGGCCACCAAAGAGCTCACCAATCTCGGGCAGGCTCTTCTTGGTCATGTCCTTGGCCAGGTACATGGCAATCTGGCGCGGGCGGGCAATGCTGGCCGGGCGCTTCTTGCTGTACATGTCGGCCACCTTGATCTTGTAGAAGTCGGCCACTGTCTTTTGAATGTTCTCCACGCCGATCTGGCGGTTCTGGATGCTCAGCAGGTCTTTCAGCGCCTCGCGGGCGAGGTTGATGTTGATCTCTTTGTGGCTGAAGCGGCTGTAGGCCAACACCTTGCGCAGCGCGCCTTCAAGCTCGCGCACGTTGGCGCGCACGTTCTTGGCAATAAAGAAGGCCACGTCCTCGGGCATCTCAGTGGCTTCGGCCGCCGCCTTGCGCATGAGGATGGCCACACGCATTTCCAGTTCGGGCGGCTCTATGGCCACGGTGAGGCCGGCGTCAAAGCGGCTGGTGAGGCGTTCATCAATATCCACCAACCCCTTGGGGTAGGTGTCACTCGTCATGATGATGTGGGCGCGCTTGGTGAGCAGGGCTTCAAAGGCGTTGAAGAATTCTTCTTGCGTGCGGTCCTTGCCGGCGAAGAACTGCACGTCGTCGATCAGCAGCAGGTCCAGGCTGTGGTACTTGGCCTTGAGTTCGTCAAAGGTCTTGCGCTGGTAGTTCTTGACCACGTCGCTGATGAACTGCTCGGCGTGCAGGTACAGCACACGCGCATCGGGCCGGTCTTTGAGCAGCGCGTTGCCCACGGCATGCACCAGGTGGGTTTTGCCCAGGCCCACACCGCCATAGATGAACAGCGGGTTGTACATGGCGCCTGGCGCGCCGGCCACATGCAA
>CXWL01003905.1_pt1 | contig 18253 bp, 23 predicted proteins | sample 590931 | NCBI WGS metagenome assembly CXWL01 (sample SAMEA3498368, study PRJEB10139) | groundwater metagenome | biome: water well; material: biofilm material | place: Germany | collected 2015-04-27 | reverse complement strand
TTGTGACCATCCGCGGCGATTTTCGCGACGGTCTTGCCGGTCGCGACGGCGATGGTGCAGCGTAATCCCGTGGCCTCATACAGCGCATCCTTTGCGAGTTGTCCGAGTGAGCGAGGATCGGGGTGGCGGGTCTGGAGCTGCGTCGTGTCGGCATAGAATTCGTCGATGCTGCTCCATTCGGTGAGCGGGAATAATTGATCGGTCACGGCCTGCATCTGTTCATGCAGCCGGCGATAGAGCGGCCTGTCGGGGGGAATCAGAATGAGCTGGGGGCAGAGACGTGTGGCTTCGCCTGTCGGCATGGCAGAATGAACGCCGAACGCACGGGCCGCATAACTCGCTGCCGCGATGATGCCTCGCGGAGAGGATCCACCCACGGCCACCGGTTTACCTGCAAGGCTTGGGTCTGCCAGGACGGCTGCCGAGGCGAACATCGCATCGACGTCCCCGAAGAGGATCTGGCGAGACCAGCGCATCATCGGACATCGTCACAGGTCACAGGCCATTCCGTCAATCGTTTCGAAGTCACATAGTCTTCACGTCTGAAAGTCGAAGGTCCCGGTTATGACTTGCTGACGGTTCGACTTTCGGACTTTCTGACCCGGTTTCTCGATTGACCATTGACATGTGACGGGTCTAGCTCCTGTAGCGATCCCCGGCAGATGCCGCAATGGTGCCGCCGAGGCTCAATCGTCCGCCGTTGGCGTCGGTACACTCGTCCGCATTGCCGGCAGCGCCAGGAAAATCTTGCGAGGGCGAGGACTTCCTTCTGTAAGGAATGGTAGACGGTGATGGCCAACGTACCGTCCCGATTCATCTCGGTCATCTTGCGGAGAAAATCCGATCCATGATTTGGCCGGCGCTTCAGGATGTCGAATTGCCATTGATGAATCATTTCGTGGGCCAGTGTGTTGACGATTTCCTGCTCGCCATACTCGCTTCGTTGGAGCGCTTGCTGGAGCAACGGAAGAGAGAGGCGAATTTCGCGCTTGGTCGGTGAGCGAAGACCGTCCTGATCCAGCCGTGGCCGTGGGCCTCGACGACTCACGAACAGGCCGACTGAGGAGGTCAGCCGACGGCTCCAGACGAGCTCGATTGGGGGCAGCAGGCCCGCGAAGTAGCGTCCATTCAGTTCGCTCCACATGTGGGTCAGTTGCTGCGTGGTCACCCCAATTCTTCATACACCGCTGCTGCCAGTAACGGCACCATGATTTCGTGGTGGCCGATCAGGGAATAGCCTTTTCCGCCCTTCTGGGTCGGTCGCCGCACCACGTTGGTGAGGGGGCGGTAGTGAGCCATGAAGTCCATGTCCACGGTCGTAATGTTGGTCAGATCATGACCAAGGTTGCGCCCTAGCGACACAGTTTTGAGGAACACTTCCGGCAAAATGACGGCGGAGCCAAGATTGAGGTATACGCCCCCTTCCATCCCGGACACGACGGCTGCAAGCCGTCGAAAGTCCAGCAGCGAGGTTGCGCCAATGGCGGCGCCGTCCGCGGCAGGATGCATATGGATAATGTCGGTCCCGATGGCGACATGCACGGTTACCGGAATACCGAGCTTCGCTCCGGTCGCCAGGATACTCGTCTCGCGATGGGGAAACTGTCCCTGGCGCCGGTTGATGTAGTGGCCGACGGATTCGCCGAGCCCTTCGCGGTCGTGAGCCCCGCGGATGATCGCCTCGTTCAACATACGGCCGGTTTCTTCCGCCATTCCGAATCGTCCCTCGTCGATCTCTGCATCGACTTCCTCCGACGTGTGTCCCATGAGGGCCAATTCAAAATCGTGAATGATCCCGGCGCCGTTCATGGCCACAGCGGAGACAATCCCTTGCTGCATGAGGTCCGTGAGAATCGGACTCAATCCGACTTTAATGACGTGGGCGCCAAGCCCCACGATGACGGGCCGGCCTTTACGGTGAGCCTTCACGATGGCCTTGGCCACCGAACGCAAGGATTTGACGCCAAGGATATCCGGCAGCGAACGATAAAACTGGCTGAAGCTGTCCCCACGACGCCAGGGGGAGGCGAAGTCGGAGACGCGGACCTTGCTGTGCCGTTTCTTGAGCGGATAGGTCGTGAGATCCGACACGTCGATCGGCGGGATCAGGCTTGGAGTCGTGACGGGGGGCCGATGTCGGTCAGGAGGCTTTGCCAAGGAGCTGTTCCTCGATGAGTTCACACAGGATGTGGCCGAGCGTGATGTGACTTTCTTGAATGCGAGCTGTGACCGTCGAGGGCACGACGAACGGATATTCCACCAGACTGACCAGTTTCCCACCGGTCCCTCCGGTCCAGCCGATGGTGGTGAGGCCACAAGCCCGCGCCGCCTCTGCACCCCTCAACACATTGGGCGAATTGCCACTGGTGCTGATAGCGATGGCGACGTCGCCTTTCTGGCCATGGGCGCGGACTTGGCGGGCAAAGAGTTCTTCGAAGCCGTAATCGTTGGCGATGCAGGTAATGGCGGCGATATCGGTGGCGAGGGCGATGGCCGGGAGCGGGTCCCGCTCCCGTTTATAGCGGCCGACGAACTCGGCGGCGATGTGGGCCGCATCTGTGGCGCTGCCGCCGTTGCCGAAGAGCAACACTTTGTGTCCATCACGAAAGGCCGTGGCCATCAGCTTCACGACCTGCACGATGCGATCGGCATGTTCGCGCGCGAACTGTTGTTTGACGGTTGCGCTATCGGCAAACGTACTGAGTACACGTTCTTTCATGGAAAGCGATTCTAGGCAACCCTCCGCCATCTGTCAAACGTGGTTCGTAGGGCTAAGGCTTTTTTATTGTGGCGAGGGGGCCTGTCTGTCGAATAGCGCTCATTGCCAGGGCAATCATGGAGCCGACATCGGAGACCGTCGCCGGCAGGATGAGGGTATTGGTCGTTTTCGCCAATTCGCCAAACTTGGTGATGTATTGTTCCGCTACGCGCAGCTGGACGGCTTCCTGACCTCCCGGAACCTGGATCGTTTCCGCGACCTTGCGCAGACCCTCTGCGGTGGCTTGGGCAATGGCGAGGATCGCCGATGCGGCGCCCTCTGCCTCGTTGATCTGCTGTTGCTTCTTCGCCTCGGAGGCTTTGATGACTTGTTGTTTTTCGCCCTCAGCCTGATTGATCGCCGCATCGCGTTCGCCCTCGGACGTGAGAATCACCGCCCGCTTTTCCCGTTCCGCCCGCATCTGCTTTTCCATGGCGTCCAGCACGCCCTTCGGCGGGGTGATGTTCTTGATCTCATAGCGTAAGACCTTGACGCCCCAGGCTTCCGAGGCCTTGTCGAGTTCGTTTACTACCTGGATATTGATGTTGGTTCGCTCCTCGAACGTCCGATCGAGTTCGATCTTGCCGATTTCGCTCCGCAGCGTGGTCTGTCCCAGTTGGATCAGGGCGAAATGAAAATCACTGATTCCATATGAGGCGCGCTGAGGGTTCAAGACCTTGAGGTATAAGATGCCGTCTACCGACACCTGCACGTTATCGCGCGTGATACAGACCTGTTCCGGGATGTCGATGGCCGCTTCCTTGAGCGAATGTCTGTAGCGAATACGGTCGATGAAGGGCACGAGCATATGAAACCCCGCATCTAGCGTGGCCGCATATTTTCCGAGTCGTTCGACCACGTAGGCGCTTTGCTGCGGCACGACCACGGCGGTTTTGGCGATGATGATCAGTACCAGCGCAGCCAAGACCAGCAGTACGAACAGTCCTTCGCTCATCGTCGTCTCCTCCGTTCTCGTTCCGGGCTGCCCCTGCTCATTCCGCCGATATCCAGATGGTGAGTCCCTCGATTCGCTCAACCTTGCACCGTTGGCCCTTCGTTAAGGGGGTCGGCCCGGCATTGTGCGCGGTCCAGGTGGTGCCCCGCAGTTCGGCCTTGCCGGTCCCGCTCACCGCCAAGTCTTCTCGCGGAATCGCGCTTTCCCCAGCGAGTGTATCCACGGCAGGCAGGTCCTTGTCCCGTTTCTGTAGCGCGGCCAAAAGCGGGCCACGAAACACGAGCAGCGACAGAATGGCGAGTCCTGAAAACAACAGCCACTGGAACCATTCCGCTTGAGTGAGCCCCAGGCCGGCCAGACTGCCGACGATCAGGGCTGCCAGTCCAAAGAACAGAATGTAGAAGCCTCCTGGGGTGACCATCTCGATGCCGAGCAGCACGAGACCGAGAAGCATCCAATACCACCAGATCATCGGGGGCCTCATTCAATGTTCGAAAGAGCTGCGGGGAGTGGGAGATCGTCATGAAAGTCTAAGCGCGATTCAGGAGACCGTCAAGCCGGAAGGCTTTTACGCCGTCCTATGTTATAGTCCGCGCGAAATGGCGCAGGACCAACCAGCCAAAGCTTTAGTTATCGCGCTCACCGGCCATGCGGCGGCGGCGGTCTATACGATCAATCGTTTGCAGCCGGACTCGCTCTGTTTCGTATTGCCGGAAGGGGCGAAAGCCCTCGTAGAATCCGAGGTCCAGCCAAAGATCGAGCACCTGCCTAGACGGTGGGATTGGGTGATCCTCCCGGAGATCGGCGAATTTGTCGGCTGTTATCAGACGCTCGCTCGGACGCTCCCGGAGATGTTGCGTACCTGGGAGGTGCAGCCAGGCGAACTCGTCGTCGATGTGACCGGAGCCACCTCAGCCATGGCTGGGGCACTGACGCTGGTCACCATGCCGATGAGTTCGAGGATCGTATCGCTCGTGCCGGCGCGAGAGGGGCAGGAAGATGACAGGGTCGATATTGCCGGGCAACCGTTCATATGGACGCAGGGGAATCCGTGGGATGAGGCGGCTTCTATCTCACGCCGCGAGGGCTGTGAACTATTCAATCGAAGATTGTTTGCCGCAGCGGCAAAACTGTTCCGCGAGGTTGAAGCGCGGGTGAGCGGCGGGCAGAAACCCCTCTACCGGGCTTTTGGTGACCTGGCCGATGGGTATGATCTGTGGGAACGATTTCACTATCGTCAAGCCTGGGAAAAACTCAAGACTGCCGTGAAGGCCTTCGAAATGGCATCCTTGTGGGGTGGACCGCCAGGACTCACGTCGCTGTTACCAGCCATCAAAGCGAACGCGGGATTCTTGGAGAGGCTCGTCCTCGATCCTGCTCCTGTGAAAGATATGCAGGCCCTCGATCTACTGGCCCATGCCGGGCGCAGACTGCATGGTCTGCACGATTCGGAAGCTGCCATGGTCTCGCTCGTGCGCGCGCTCGAAGCCTTTGCCCAGAGGCAACTGTTCAAACAATACCAGATCAAAACCTGGGACGTGCAGCCGGAGCAATTGCCGCAAGCGCTGCAAGAAACTTGTCGATCTTGTTGGCTGGAAGATCTTGACGGCAAGTACAAATTGCCCTTGCAGGCGCAGTTTCGATCGTTGGCTGGATTGGGTGACCAGATGGGGCAAGCCTTTCTGCGCGAGTGGCCGACAATGAAGCCACTGCTCGATGCCGCCAGCCACGCAGTCCTCGGCCACGGGTTCGAGCCGGTCAAGGCCGAGCGGGTTCAGCAGCTGTACGATGTGGCCGTCAAGTTATCGGGTGTCAGCGAGACATCGTTGCCGAAGTTTCCGATACTGAATCTCTAAGAGCTTATGGCGCATAGCACGAGCAAGAAAAAGGCGAAGAATGGCGTTTCGGTTTGAGACGCTCGAAATCTGGCAGATGGCCAAGGGGTACGCGACGAGAGTCTATGCCATTACCGCTAAGTTTCCGAGGCATGAAGACTATGGATTGAGGTCCCAGTTGAATCGGGCAGTGAACTCGATCGCACTCAATATCGCGGAGGGCACGGCCAAGAATAGTAATAAAGCGTTCGATTATCACCTGGAGATTGCATTGGGATCGACATTTGAAGTGGTTGCCAGGGCATTCCTTGCCAAGGATCGAGCCTATATCACAGCGGTTGAGCACAGTGCCTTATATGAGGATGGCCAGCGACTTGCGAAAAGCATCAATGCATTCAGAAATACGCTGTTGATATCATGTAGTCCGGCTTATGTCTTGGCTCGAACTCCTGTCCTCGCCATTAGCCATACGCCATAAGCTCTTATGCACGGCGATCACTTTTTGCCACAGGCAACTTCCCACACAGTTTGACCCATACTGCCTGGAATGACCGGTATCCACTTACCTACTTCTGAATTGGTAAAAACCATCGTTCCGCTTCCCATATTGCCCGAGAACTCCTTACGCGCCACCACCCGACTGCGCCCCTCCGCACAGTCGAATTCCCATTGTTCCTTGGCAGTCAAAAATCTGTTGCCCCCCACGGTTTGTACAGTCTGGTAATCATAGAATTGCCACATCTTCACGAGATTACTGTTGCGGCGTATGGTGGCTGGGTCCACGTAGACAGCCTTTCCTGTTTCGTCGCTGTCACTCACCTTGACCCACTCCGCATAGGCTGGTCCACTACTCAGTACGAGGAGGGTAAGTGCAATGAGAAGAAGTCGCGTCATTGAGAATGTCTCCGTGAGAGATCGTCAGGAGCGTGGCAGGATGTCATTAATTGAGGATGTGCATGAGGAGGGCAGTATGGCGTGGACCTCCAGGGGCGTCAAGGCGCAGAGGGAAACGATTACCAGATCACAGTTGTTTCCCCAACAATGATGTATTACCGTTGGGTTATCTCATATGGAAAGAGGATGAAAAGTGTCATGGAGAGTTGTAGCTCGTTATGAACTATCTCGAGCTGAACATAACTAATCGATATTGCGATGGAAATTAAAATCTACTACGAAGATACCGACTGCGGCGGGGTAGTGTATTATGGGAATTACCTCAAGTATTTCGAGCGGGCGCGGACTGAGTATCTTGAGGAGCGCGGGTTGTCGGTGGCTGGACTCATGAAAGAAGGCACAGTGTTCGTCGTGGTGCATGCGGAAGTGGATTATCGATCTCCAGCCCGCTATGGCGACTGGCTGGTCGTTGAGACGGTCGTCTCCGGCATGACGCCAGCTTCCTTCACCTTTTCGCACGTGATCAGAGAGCGGGAGAGCCGACGAGTGGTCGTGGAAGGATCGGCCAGGTTGGCGGCAACGGATGGAAATGGGAAAGTGAAGCGCCTCGACAGGGCCATGGTCGCCATACTAAAATAGTCACTTTTAATAAGGAGTCATGAAATGGAGTGGGTAAGTTTTGGAATGGCAGGGCTTTGGAGCTGGGTCATTATGGCCGGCTGGACGATCGGATTAGCTGTGCTTGCCTGGTGGTTTTTCATGCCAAACCCCATGGATAGAGACAAGAAGCTCAAGAAGAAGCCGTAACTCAANNCTGGCAAGGCGAGCCCGCATTATTCATGAACATTTCTGCTGCAATCGCCGATCCGCTGCTACGACGAGCCTTCGGTCGGCGGGCTCGCCTTTCGGACCTTCAACGTACTGCACGAGTACGCCTCAGATCCTCAGGGCTCCGCGCGCCGCTCTCGCAACGCGGCTCAGTGATTTCGCGACGAACTGTCATAAATAATGCGGGCTTGCGGGTAGGTTCAGTTAACTCTCTGGTTGGGCACTGTCATCCTGCAGGCGTTGGTTAAGGGCGGCGCCAAGCTCCTGGCACGTATTCATGAGGCCTTCATAGATCTTGAGGTTGGCGTTGTACTCAGCCATCGGATACTTGCTGAGGTCGCCCTGGCTCTTCTCATGAAACCGCTTGCAGATCTCCCGGAGAGCTTGGATCGCTTCGAGCAACGCCTCTGCGTACTGGTGGGAACCCTCCAACGACCCTGACTGTGTCTTCAAGGCCAGTGAAAGCGGAGCCAGTTTAGACGCCAGCCGATTGAGGTCTTTAAAGTGAGCCCCGAAGTCAGTGGCTTTAAAAATTCCTGGGATTGGGAGAGTCCTGCGCCACGAAAACTTAAAGATCGCGTCATGGATTGCGACATACTCGCCAAGGATTGCATTCGCTCGGATCAGTTCATCGGGAAGGTCCGGCATCTGTCACCCACGAGGAGTGTGAGTGGCAATCATGGCGCAATGGTCTGGTTCGCTATCGTGCATGGTCAGGCCCCGCCTTTATTTTGTTTCTCTTGTTTCCAGGCTCCCCAGGCAAAGTAAAAGCCTAGCGGGGCGCTAATGATGCAAACCCATGCCAGAAGAGATGATTCTAAGAACAGCCAACCGGCAAAAGCGGTATAGATAACTGCTCCTACAAAGTAGACGATGGACCAGGGAAACGTGCTCTTTTTGTTCGAGGGGGGATCGGATTGCGATGTCATTCAAGTGCTCCGAAGCGTCCGGTAATGCTTAAATATGTATTATCTGGTTCCGTATAACAAGCTACTGGGAGACCGATCTCTTCGTACGTCGTTCAGGTGGGGAGTTACTGGTTTCTAGTTTCAGGTTTCATGTTGTCAGAAAACAACCCCAAAAACTTGGAACCAGAAACTTTGAACTTGAAACTCTAGAACGACATACGATTTACGTTCTCACGGATTGCCGGACAGATTAACCATCGACTTTGCCGCCGGCCGTACGAACACACTGCACAATATGCGCCTGCGTTTCCGGCGGCAAGCACGCAACCGGCAACGTGCTGAACTGTGCCTTGGAGTACAGCAATAGCCACACGCTTGGGAACTGCCACAGCTCTTTGACAGCGGACCACTGAAGCGTTGCCGTGCCGATGTCCGAACTCATGGTGAACGAGGACTCATCAGCGCGGAACGTGGCTTGCGGCTGACCCATCTGACGGAACTTGTGCAGCGATCTGCGATAGTGAACGACATAGACAACTATGGCGAACGCGATGCCCACCAGCAGCACGGTTGCAAGCCCACCGATGATCCAAGAGGACTGGCCCAGGGCCACGAGTATGACAAGACCGAGTGCGGCAATCAGGAGCGCAACAAAAAAACCGACACCGACGGAGCGCCGCCAGAATCCGAACACTGCCTGGCGAAGCAGCGCCTCGCTGTAGATGAGTGTGGCCTCATGGGACGTGGTGGTTTCCATGTGAGTTACGCCAACGCCGGTGAGGGACTGTGGCTTACATACATCTGGCGGTGCCAGTCCCTTGGCTCACGAAAGTTAGAAAGTGAAAGTTCGCTCCTCAGCGACCAAAAAGATCGGTTTCCCGCCGGTAGAGATAGACACGGCATGGGCCAATGTTTCCTGCGCCCCTGCTGAGGAAGCGCAAGCTTCCAGGGCTTCAATCGACGGGAAGTGAATCTCGGCAATACGGTAAAACGGCGGCGTCCCCTGAGGAGATGCCAGGATCTTCGTTGCCACCAACTTGGTCTTGCCGACCAGCTTTTCAACCGCCATAGGCACGTGCTCGTCCTGATACACCTTCTCGAAGGCCGCAATATCAGTCGGGCGAGGGTAGATCACCATGAATTTTACTCCAGGCATATGTTCCTCCGTTTCATGTGCTTTTTTACGCCGAACGAACAAATCTGCCGCAAGAGACTATACGCAAAGCCGTTCGTCTGAACACTCTAATGAAAGGCGAGTCTACTTGAGAGCCCAGCACTTGTTCAATAGTGTGTCCTGTTCCACCGGCCGGGATAGGCTGCAAATCCTATAGTCTATCCAGCTATGAGTCCACAGCATATCCGGCCAACGAGTCACAGTCAGAAGCGGTCGGCTAGAGCGAAGGGTTATGCCTCATAACCATCTGCGTACGGCTTGCTTGTACGTCTCATATTCATCGCCGAATTTGGCAGACAGCGCGCGCTCCTCGGGCGAGATTTGAAAGCGGTTTATGTACGCGACATAGACCGGCAGGAACAGGAATGGCAATGTATGGGACAGAAATGCCGCCCAACCGATGAGCACGAGCAGGAAGCCAACATACATGGGGTTTCGGCTAAAGCGATAGACACCTGACGTTACGACAGATGAAGCAGCAGCGGGTTTGGTGGGATTGACGGTGGTCTTGGCCTTCTGGAACGCGTAAATCCCCGCCAGGATGAAGAGAATGCCGACACCGGAGATGACGACTGCGAGACCATGACGCCAAGGCAACGTAATAGCGAGTGACGGTAGTTGCATCGTAGCAAACCACATCGCGACGGCAAGCACGAGTACCAGAACTAGCGGCGGGACTTTGAGTTCAAGGGCGTTCACGAGATTGAGGTAAAACGAGTAAGCCACCGACGGCTTTGGAGCGCAGCGGAAAAGCCGTCCGTGCAGAGCTTTGTTAGGCACCCCCTGCGCTGATCCCACGGCTTAGCCAAAGAGTTTTCCCTGCGGCTGCACATCGGACCTGATCTCCGGCCAAAGCTCGACAAACGATGCTGCGGAAATGCGTGCCAGTTCGCTCGGCTCAATCTTGTTTAAACCTCCACCGTAAACTCGGCCTTCGCCCCGGAGTTCGTGGCCAGTGACTTGACCGAGCAACGCGTGGACGGCTTCGGCACGGTTGGGATGTCGACGAAGCATCGCCGCGAGGCTGCTCTGTGGGTAGAGCATCAGGTAAAGATTGGTTCCAATCGCCTTTGAACGGTTCCAAATGAAACGGAACGGCTGCTTGTCGTCAGAGCCACGACCCATGTATGTGCAGAGGAAAGGGGTGGGTTCTCGCTGTTCCTGCTTGTACCACGGGCTGCGCTTGCCGATCAGATAGCCATCCATGATGCCGAGCGACTGGGCGGACCTCAAGTACTTCCAAAGCGCCGGGTGCTTGGCCTCAACCAGCGGCTCGGGTAGGTTGCAATCGATGACGCACAGCTGGCGGTCGAGGAGGGGGTAGCCGTCACTGTCAGCGTCGATGCTCGTGGCTTTAAGATAGCGCGGACTGGGAAGGATCGGGCGGAGGTACTTGGCCGGAAGTCCGAGGCTCTTCGCGTCGGCGCGGTCGAGCACGAAAAACTTGTTGCAGCCGGTAGCGATGCCCCGCTGGACGCGGAAGAAGTCGCCAAGCGTCGGGCCGTTACCGTCGTTAAGCGTGTGTCGGTCGTTCTTGGCGTGACTCGGGTACACAGTCCACTTGCGAGACCCGCGCAATCGTTCACGCGGGATGAGGTCGCGGGCGTGCGGCTTGGCCAGCGTGCCGCCGAAGGTGAACTCTACGGCATGAGCGGCGTCGGGCGGCGTCTTGCGGAACACCAGCACGACCGACGACACAAGGGCGTCACCGAACTGAACATCGTCGGGGTCAAAGCGGTGAGCACGGATAAGCGTGACGCGATCCGCGAGGAAGCCCTTGAGGGCCGCGCCGTAGTTGACGTCCATGAACTCCGAGGGGATGAGCCATGCGGCGATCCCACCGTCTTCCATCCAGGCCGTGGCGAGCAAAAGAAAGTAGACGTACAGACCCGCAAGGCCGTTGACTTCAACCCCGGTCATCTTGAACGTGAGGCCTTGGAGGCGTTCCTTGTCCTCTCGGTTCATGTGATGGTGTCGGACGTAGGGCGGGTTCGCCAAGATGACGTTGGGCGCGGGTGGGCATGAGCCGGTCGCCACGACTCGCGTGAAATCGCCGCGCACAACCTCAAGCCCGGCATTGGCCCACAGACTGCGGGCGGCGTCGGCGAATGCGGGGTCGAGCTCGACCCCGACGGCGCTGCTGATTCGCTTGGAGCCGAAGACAGCGAGCGCCGCCGAAAAGAAACTGCCCGAGCCGATCGAAGGGTCGGCAAAGCGAATACTGCCTTTGGTCCGGCCGAGGACTGATTGGACGTAGCGAGCGATCTCGACTGCCAGTGCATTGGGCGTTGCGAACTGGCCAAGACGATTCCGCTCTGTTGCCGACTTGCGCGTATCGATCTCTGCCTGAATGGCTTGTCGCCGTGATTCAATCAAGTTGTCCTCGTATGCGATCATGCGATTCACAGCCCCAGTTTCACAAGGTCGTTAATGCGATGCTCCCAGACCCAATCGATGCCCTCGGCGGCTTCGTAGCCCAAGTAGTCACTACCAAAGTAGCCGCAGAGAAACAGCACGAACGGCACAGTGTCGCCATAGGCAGCTTGAAGTTGGTGGATCTTGGTGGCTTCTTCTTTGCGCCGCTTGTTGGTGTTGGTGAAGTCACCCGCCGACTTGGCTTCGATCAAGATCGGCAGCCGATCCTTGCGCCGCTTCTTGGGCTGAATCACCACGTCAACCGGAATATTGACTTTGAGCGCCTTGCCGACCGCGAGGTTCATGCGGAATGTGTATGTCGCGGCTTCCATTTCGGTCAGCGGCTTTCCGCTGGGATGGCCTTGCTTCCGGTAGCCTCGGGCGTCGAGCCAATCGCCCACGAGTTTGAGTTGCCGCTGTTCCTGAGCGTTGCGGACGATCGGGTTTGCCACGGCACTGCATAAGCGGTCAGCGACGATCGTGGATGCTCGGTCGCGTTCGTGATCGGTTGGATCTTTCTCGGTGTCCAGCCACGGGAAGATGTCACGGTCCAGGAGTCTTAAGATGATGCGGCAGAGTTTGGTCAACTCCGCATTCAAATCGGCGGCATTCATCTTGATCGGGAGCTTGCCATCTTCCATCCGACAGACGAGGTTCTTACTCGCATCCGCCAAGCCGATCAAGCGATCCACGGCCAACGGCGGAGCCGTACACATGCGGAGCGTTGACAGCGCACTCGGATTGTCTTCGAGCGTGGTGGCGTCGATGCTGCGCAGGTCGCTGGTGGCAAGCAAGGCAGCTTTGACATGCTCTGTAGTCTTGACGCGTGTCGAGCGAAACGCCTCAGGTGCGAAGCGCATGAACCACTGGTTGAACTGGTCAACGGAAGCCGCGATGTCGGCCTTCCAGAGGTGCGGCTTGTCCGCATTGATTCGTCTAGCCATCATGAGTCCATTCGTTCATCGGTATTGGGTCTCCGGCTGTCGCGAGTACTGTCTTGGAGGCAGAACGGGTTCGGGCCGCGCTTCGCGTCCTGAACCACGAGCGCAAGCCTGTTGTTCGGCGGCCCATCACGGAGGCCCCGCGGTCTACTTCCGGCGAGTGAGGTCGGCCTTAAAGTAGGGCCTCTTGATATCAGCGAGCCCGCGGTCAATGTCCGCCGTGGGGAGCACGACCATCGTCCAGCCATACCAGGTCCGCCCCTCGATGGGTGCAACGGTCGCCGTGATCGACACCGCCGTACCCTCCACCAACTGCTCGCGTGCTCCCTTCCAGCCTTGGCCCTCGACGTATGCGACGGGAAAGTTGTCGACGCTGATCCCCTGTTTGCTCTTCACCGTGATGAGGTAGGTGTGCGCCGCATCGTCGTGTTTGAGCCGAAACGCGTAGTCGCTCCCATCGTTACAGGCAACAGCGAGTGACACCCCGCTGTCGCCGGGTGACGCAATGGAGACGGGCGAAGACCCCGGTCGGTCGGTTTTCCCACACCTGGGACCTCCGAACTGGCCGCCACCGATCACGAACACGGTCAGGCCCCAGTCCCCTGCGAGCTTGCTCAGGGGATCGCTCTGTGCGGATGAAACGATTGTTATAACGGAAGGGGAAGGAAGGACAGCACAGCCGACCAACGTCACGAGTAGGAAAAGGCTGAATCCACTGCGTAGGATTGTAATATGAGTGTTGTTCATTGCTTTCCTCCTGTGGCCCAACGACCAAGCTGAGCCGACCGCCCACCGAGACTCCGAAAATGCGACGGCTTTATGCGGTCGGCTCCAGCGCCGGGTTGGGCCTATCCGCTGTAACCGCAAACCCCCATACGCGGCGAGTTGACCACGGGTAAAAAGCCCTCGTCCTCGCCACAAGCGTGTTCCGGCACATGCTCCTCGCAAGAAAATGGATTGCCGTCATAAATGCAGAATGCACAAACAACCGTCGCAGGTCCGCCACACGTGGCGCACACCCACACTTGCGGCTCGTTACGGGCTAAAAGACGTGTTTCAGCCTTATCGGTGATGATCCCCTTTCGCATACCCAGGACTCGAAGCATAAGTTGAGTCGTCGAGCCAAAGTCGTACTCGTATGTGAATCTTTGACCCGATGTCAGGACATTAGAAATCTGCACATTCATGTCACGCTCGTCCAGATTAGAACCGAATTCACCATCAACCGCATATACATAGTTGAGCGAATTGATCTTGAAGGCGCTCATGTGACCGCAGCACTCGAGCCAAACCCGGCGAAGCAGATCGTCCAGATCCCAGAGGGACGCGTCGCCTTTAATTTCAAGATCGAGCCAGAAATCAGCCAACTCCTTGCCCTCCACCCGAAGGTGAAAGAGCACACCCGCCTTTCCACTTCGAGAATCATGACTTGGAGAGCACGAGGCAAGGTGTCGAGCCATTGCCAGCTTCGATATGCGTTCATTGCAAAGACTACAGATTCCGAAGGAAACGCTTTTCTTCATAACAGAGATCCATATAGCAAAATGTTTTTGTGTAACGCTTCTCGGCAAGGCCCAACTATTAAGTGAGCTGCGAAGGGGATCTTGATGCTGGCGGCCTATTGCTGACAGTCCCCTGATCCCTGTCGAGCCAAAGCCGTAGGCACTATCGTCACTTACGGAAGCCGTGTCAAGTACCACTTGCGGCAAAACACCGCCACTCCAGCGGCCTATTCCCCTACTGGCCCGCCACCTATTTCTGTGCATCGAAGTTCAGATCTTCCGAAATCCAGCCGATCCGCAGGGCTGCAAACACCACGCCCACCTCGATTCAGTACATGCGTATAGATCATTGTCGTCGTCACGTCCTTATGTCCAAGCAGTTCTTGGACTGTCCGAATATCGTACCCGTCCTCAAGAAGGTGGGTCGCGAAGGAATGACGAAACGTATGGCAACTGGCTGGTTTGGCAATCTCAGCCTTGCGGGCGGCCTCTTTCACAGCTTTCTGAATTACGGATTCGTGCAGGTGATGTCTGTACTGCTCGCGAGTCACAGAATCGGTGTAATACTTTGAGGCCGGGAACATCCATTGCCAGCCCCACTCTCTGTCCGCCTTGGGATATTTCCGATCCAAGGCATTTGGCAGGACCACGCGTCCCAATCCCTGTTTCAGATCATGCGCATGTTGCCGTCTGACCTCCTCAAGGTGCCTGGCCAGGGGTTCTTTGACAGCCACAGGTAGCATCGTGTAGCGGTCTTTGTCCCCTTTGCCGGCTCGAACGACGATCTGGTTTCTGGCGAAATCGACATCTTTCACTCTGAGACGGCAACACTCCATGAGACGAAGGCCAGCGCCGTAGAGCAGTGTCGCCATGAGCCATGCCGTTCCATTGAGCTGGCGTAGCAGCGTCTTCACTTCTTCCCGCGTTAAGACCACCGGTAAGCGGTGCGACTGTTTGGCGCGCACCACACCGTTGACATAACCGATTTCTTTGCCAAGAACCTCGCGGTAGAGAAACAACACGGCGTTTAAGGCTTGGTTTTGTGTTGAAGCACTCACGTGGGAGCGTGTGGCCAAGTGAGAAAGGTATTGGCCGAGCTCTTGTTCGGCCATCTCTGCCGGGTGACGCTTGTGATGAAAGAAGACGAAGCGCTTAATCCAGCCGACATACGCCTCTTCGGTCTTATGGCTGTAGTGTTTCCGTCGAATGGCTTGGCGGACTTGATTCGGGAGCGCCTGACTCGATGCGATTTCCGTATGGACCTCCGACGTATGTCCTGGGTTCTGGCCCGTAGCTACACGGAGTGACGTTTCAACATCAACCGTCTCCCCCGCAAACAGTGTGAGAAGGTGAGAGACAGCCTCGTCGGTTCTTGGCACAGTCCAATACCGGCCCTCGACATGCCAGCGGCGACCGTTGACGCCTTTGATCTTCGCGATCCGATCCGGGCTATAGGAAAGCATGACCTTGAGCCGTCCGGCTTCGGCTGGGACGATCTGGATCGATCCGTTTCCCGTTGTCTATCGTGAGAGCATGCGAGACTCAGAACCACACTTGTGCTTACGGGCTAGTTACTCAGTAGGCGCTCTGATTTGCGATCACATTATTCCTGACCTTCCGAGGGCACGAGGGGGCGACGAGGCAATGTTGCCTTGAGGCTTTGGTCAAACGAGCGATGGGTTCCCTTCGCTTTCTTGTGCGGGCGCAATCCTTTTTCACGGCGAAGTCGTTGAGGCCGCAGGTCGCTCCCTGGTCTCCCTACTGGTTTCCGGCAGAGGTCGCAAGAACCGCGAAGTTCGGACTCGGTTGCCCCAGGAGCCAAGGGTCTTGTGGACAATGATGAGGGTGGGGCGGTCGATGGTTGTGCCGGGACCTGATGCGGGAAGACCAGGATGAAGCCGACGGCGATGAATACAGCGAACGTGGTTCGACCTTGTGCCATGATGTTCGCGAGAACGCACAGTCCATGCCAGAGCGGTCTGATTCTCCTTCGCCGAATACCCCGTAGCCTTGGCAAAGGAGGGTAGCGGCTCCGGAGAATTTCGCAGGATACCCCGTAGCTTGCGGCCTTCGCAGCCGGAGCGGCTGCGAAGGGGAGCTTCATTGACAATGCAAAAAGCCGCATGCTGCAATGAGGTCGTTAGGAGCTTATGGCTGATGGCCTATAGCTGATAGCATATGGCAGGAAAAGAATGAGCGGTCAGTCGTTAGCTCTGGCTATATGCCATAAGCTATTCGCTCTTTGGCTTTGGCGATAAGCCATAGGCTCTTCGTCCTCTGGCTATACGCCATAGGCCATAAGCTCTTTGCCGATCAACGATTCACGGAGGCTTCTATGGATATGATGGGACGTGTGGGGCTGATCGAGATTCCGATCTTGATCGCACCTGATCAGAAGGTCTGGATGGATCGTATGATTAAGGAAGGCAAGATCGCCATTCCTCCAGGCGGGACGCTGGAAAAAGGTTCGCTCTATTCAATGTTTGTCCGCATGCTCTTGCATAACGCGATGGAAGAGCAGAAACGACAAGAGGTGCTTGACGCGGAAGACGAGGACGACGAATAACCAGGATGTTGAAAGCCGCCGCCAGCTGCGTTCTCGCATCGCGCAAGGTTTCAACGTGCAAGAGCACGCCTCAGCCTTGCGCTCCGCTGCGGCCTTGCTGGACAGCGACTTTGAACATCCTGGTGAGAAAAAGGCTGTATCGAAAGCGATTCAGCACGTATCTTGCGCGATACAGCCGCACAGAGCGTATAGCTTATGGCTTATAGCAGGAGTTGAAGAGAGTATGAGCCCGCATTTCATCTGGCCATCAGCTCTTCAGCCTCTGGCCCATACGCCATTAGCTATACGCTATAAGCTCTTAAATGCGGAATGCGCGGCTTTGATCGTGTATTCTATATCGCGGCTTGAGTGGGCGGTCGAGAGGAAGGCGGCTTCGAATTGAGAGGGGGCTAGATATACCCCCTGTTCCAGCATCGCATGAAAGAATTGCCCGTATCGTTTCGTGTCCGACAGTTTCGCAGAATCCCAGTCCACCACCGGGTTTGACGTAAAGAAGGCTCCCAGTATCGAGCCGACTCTGGTTTGCATGAGCGGCACACCTGCTTTTTTCGCAACCTCTCCTATTCCTTTGGCCAGGGCTGCCGATGTTTCTTCCAGTTTCTTGTAGACTCCGCGGGCTTTGAGCTGCTTGAGCGTCGCAATGCCGGCGGACACGGCTAACGGATTTCCCGACAACGTCCCCGCCTGATAGACCGGCCCCAACGGCGCAATCAGATCCATGATCTCTTTCCGCCCTCCGTAGGCGCCGACCGGCAATCCACCGCCGATGATTTTCCCCAGCACCGTCAGATCCGGCGTGATCCCATAGAGCGCTTGAGCGCCTCCGTAGGCTACGCGAAAGCCGGAGATGACCTCGTCGAAAATCAGGAGGATGTTGTTTTCTGCGGTGAGTCGCCGGAGCGACAAAAGAAATTCAGGCGCCGGCGGCACGACGCCCATGTTCGCCGCGATCGGTTCCAGAATAATGCAGGCCAACGTGCCCTGTTGTTCCTTGACGATCTGTTGCACCGCCCGGATGTCGTTGTACGGGGCGGTCAAGGTGTGCTTTGCAAAATCAGCCGGAACTCCCAGCGAATCCGGGATCCCCAACGTGGCCAAACCTGAACCGGCCTTCGCCAACAAATAATCGCTGTGGCCGTGATAGCAGCCTTCAAATTTCAGAATATTGTCTCGCTTTGTAAAACCGCGCGCGACACGAATCGCGCTCATGACCGCCTCGGTGCCGGAGCTGACGAGTCGAACCTTTTCCATCGAGGGGAAGGCGTCCCGGATCATGCGGGCGAGTATGACTTCCAGTTCGGTCGGGGCGCCGTAACTGGTTCCCATTGCGGCAGCCTTTTTGATCGTGCTGATGACGGATGGGGCGGCATGACCCAAGATCATCGGGCCCCATGACAGGACATAGTCGAGGTAGCTGTTCCCATCGACATCGTAGAGGCGGGCGCCTTTGGCGCGCTTGATAAACCGGGGCTGGCCT
>CXWL01109171.1_pt1 | contig 18275 bp, 17 predicted proteins | sample 590931 | NCBI WGS metagenome assembly CXWL01 (sample SAMEA3498368, study PRJEB10139) | groundwater metagenome | biome: water well; material: biofilm material | place: Germany | collected 2015-04-27 | reverse complement strand
TGTTGTGTTGATGATTGTCATGGGGGCTGTGACCTATGCCACGCTGTGGGAGCGCAAGCTGTTGGGGTGGGTCCAAATTCGACTCGGACCCAATCGCGTGGGACCTTGGGGGTTATTGCAGCCCATTGCGGATGCCTTGAAGCTGATGACCAAGGAAATTGTGAGCCCGGCGGCATCGGACAAGGTACTTTTTTACCTTGGCCCGGTTTTGACGGTCGGACCATCACTGGCCGCTTGGGCCGTTATTCCATTTGGCCCTGAAATTGCTGTTGCCAACCTGAATGCAGGGTTGTTGTTTTTGATGGCGATTGCCTCCATGGAAGTCTACGGCGTGATCATTTCGGGTTGGTCCTCGAATTCCAAATATGCGTTTTTGGGTGCGTTGCGAGCTTCAGCACAAATGGTGAGCTATGAAATTGCCATGGGTTTTTGTTTCTTGATCGTCTTGATGGTGTCTGCCAGTTTGAATCTGTCAGACATCGTGGCTGGGCAAGGTAAAGGTTATTTTGCACAAATGGGTTTAAATTTCCTGTCTTGGAACTGGCTACCCCTGTTGCCCATTGTGGTGGTTTATTTTGTCTCGGGCTTGGCTGAAACCAATCGGACTCCATTTGATGTGATTGAGGGTGAGTCAGAAATTGTGGCTGGTCACATGGTTGAGTATTCAGGTATGTCCTGGGCGATGTTCCAGATGGCCGAATATGCCAACATCTGGCTGATCTCAATTTTGGCCACGACGATGTTCTTTGGCGGTTGGATGTCGCCTATCGATAGTGCATTGTTCAATTGGATTCCGGGATGGATCTGGTTGGGCATCAAGACATTTTTCGTGTTTACCATCTTCATTTGGGTGCGTGTGACATTCCCGCGGTTTCGGTATGACCAGATCATGCGTTTGGGTTGGAAAGTATTTATTCCAGTAACCCTGGTCTGGCTTGTGGTGATTGGGGCGTGGATGCAGACCCCGTGGAACATTTGGAAGTGATTCGAGCTGCTTATGTCTACGCCAACCTTAAACACCATAAAAAACACATCCGGGAGCACCTTCTCCTTGAAGGATTTCCTGTCGAGTTTCTTTTTGACCGAGCTTTTGAAAGGCATGATGCTGACCGGCAAATATGCATTTAAAGGCAAAATCACCCTTGAATACCCGGAAGAAAAAACCCCGTTGTCACCCCGCTTTCGCGGGCTGCACGCACTACGCCGCTACGAGAATGGAGAAGAGCGGTGTATCGCGTGCAAGTTGTGCGAGGCCGTGTGCCCCGCAATGGCCATCACGATTGAGTCAGAAGCGCGAGCCGACGGTTCTCGCCGTACGTCACGTTATGACATTGATTTGACCAAGTGCATTTTTTGTGGTTTTTGCGAAGAAAGCTGTCCTGTGGACTCCATCGTTGAAACCAATATTGTGGAATATCACGGTGAGAAAAGAGGCGACTTGTACTTTACCAAAGAGATGCTTTTGGCCGTCGGTGACCGGTACGAATCGGAAATCGCAGCCTGCAAGCTTGCAGATGCCAAATATCGTTGATACGGTGTAAGAAAGAATCACAATCATGAGTATCACGACCGGTCTGTTTTACATTTTCTCAACAATTCTCTTGGTCTCCGCTTTTCGTGTCATCACTGCACGCAATCCTGTTCATGCAGTTTTATATCTGGTGCTCACTTTCTTTCAGGCATCCATGATTTGGATGCTGTTAAAGGCCGAGTTCTTGTCGCTTTCCTTGATCCTTGTTTACGTTGGTGCCGTGATGGTGCTGTTTCTTTTCGTTGTGATGATGCTGGATGTGAATCACGAAAGTCTTCGCGACGGCTTCTGGAAGCACTTTCCCTTGGCGGCCATCGTCGGCGTTGTCATCATTCTGGAAATGTCTGCCGTTTTGATGGGGGGGTTCAGAGTGACGGAGGACTTGCATGCAGCCAGCACACTGAACAATGCGGGTGCCGCAATTTCCAATACCCGCGAATTGGGCAAGTTGTTGTACACCGAGTACATCTATCCTTTGGAGGTTGCTGCCGCCATTCTATTGGTTGCCATGATTGCCGCGATTGCATTGACTTTGCGTCACCGCAAGGATAGCAAGGCGGTGAGCGCCTCAGATCAGGTTCGTGTGAAAGCAAAAGACCGGATGATTGTTGTGAAAGTGGCAGCAACTCAACCTGCAGTGCCCGTGCAGGTATCTGATGCACCCTCTGCGGAGAATAAAGTATGACACTGACCCTGGGCCATTTTTTATCATTGGGTGCAATGTTGTTTGCGCTTTCAGTGGTGGGCATTTTTCTTAACCGGAAGAACTTGATTGTTCTTATGATGGCCATTGAGTTGATGCTGCTGGCAGTCAATACCAATTTTGTTGCGTTCTCCCATTATTTGGGGGATCTGAATGGTCAAATATTTGTGTTCTTCATTCTCACCGTGGCCGCCGCCGAGTCGGCGATTGGATTGGCCATTCTGGTACTGATGTTTCGTAACAAGGCCAATATCAACGCTGACGAACTTGATTCGTTGAAGGGGTAATTAGACATGTCGCAAACCCTTTCGGTTTCAACCTTGCTGGCGGTTCCGCTGGCCCCACTCGCAGGCGCCATCATTGCGGGCATCTTGGGTACCAAGTTGGGTGGCAATGTTGTCGGTCGTCGGCTGTCCCATTCAGCAACTATTTTGGGTGTGCTGCTGGCTTTTATTTTGTCGGCACAAACGCTCCGGAGCGTTGTTTCGGAGGGCGCACGCTTTAACGAGACGATCTACACCTGGATGGTTGTGGGCAGTCTGAAAATGCAAATTGGATTTCTGGTTGATGGACTGACGGCCATGATGATGTGTGTAGTGACATTTGTGTCACTCATGGTGCATATCTACACCATTGGCTATATGGAAGAGGACGAGGGCTACAACCGTTTCTTTTCCTACATTTCTCTGTTTACTTTCTCCATGCTGATGCTGGTCATGAGCAACAATGTGTTGCAGTTGTTCTTTGGTTGGGAGGGAGTTGGCTTGATGTCTTACCTGCTGATTGGCTTCTGGTTTAACAAGCCAACGGCCGTATTTGCAAACATGAAGGCATTCTTGGTCAATCGAGTGGGCGATTTTGGTTTCATTATGGGCATTGCGCTGCTTGTCGCCTATTCTGGCTCGCTGGATTACATCGAAATTTTTGCCCACAAGTCTGAGTTTGCAAGTCTGACCTTACCAGGCACCGACTGGATGCTGGTGACCGTGATTTGTATTTGCCTGTTTATTGGAGCCATGGCCAAATCAGCGCAATTTCCCTTGCATGTCTGGTTGCCTGACTCCATGGAAGGTCCTACCCCCATATCGGCCCTGATTCATGCCGCGACCATGGTTACCGCGGGTATTTTTATGGTGGCCCGCATGTCACCACTGTATGAGCTTAGCGAAGTGGCATTGAACTTTGTGCTGGTGATCGGCGCCATCACCGCCTTGTTCATGGGCTTGCTCGGGGTGATTCAAAACGACATCAAGCGCGTCGTGGCCTATTCAACACTGTCGCAGTTGGGGTACATGACCGTGGCGCTCGGCGCTTCGGCTTACTCGGTAGCCGTATTTCATTTGATGACGCATGCGTTTTTCAAGGCACTTTTGTTCCTTGCCGCCGGGTCGGTGATCATGGGGATGCACCACAATCAGGATATTCGCTGGATGGGTGGTTTGCGTAAATATATGCCGATCACCTGGATAACTTCACTGCTGGGCTCTTTAGCCCTGATCGGTGCACCTTTGTTTGCCGGGTTTTATTCCAAAGATAGCATCATTGAGGCCGTTGCGGAGAGCCATTTGCCGGGTGCCGGGTTTGCTTACTTTGCCGTGATAGGCGGTGTCTTTCTGACCGCGTTTTACACCTTCCGTTTGTATTTCCTGGTGTTTCATGGGGCCGAGCGTTATCAACAAAACCCGGATGCGCACCATGGTACTGAGCAGACGCATGGCCATGCCAATCATGGACCGCATGAGTCGCCCTGGGTGGTAACGGTCCCCTTGGTGCTGCTGGCAATCCCATCCGTGGTACTGGGTTTTATGACCATTGAGCCCATGTTGTTTGGTGGTTTTTTGAAGGACTCGATTTTCATCAACCTCGAAAAACACCCAGCGCTTGAAGAAATGGCCAAAGCGTTTCATGGTCCGGTGCAAATGGCATTGCATGGTTTGCTGACGCTACCGTTCTGGTTCGCGCTGGCCGGTGTGGTCTGTGCGTATTACATGTACTTGGTCAACCCGGCTTTGCCCGCAGCGATCAAAAAACGTGTGGAACCGATCTATACCGTACTCGAGAACAAGTACTACCTTGACTGGTTCAATGAAAACGTGATCGCCAAAGCAGCCCGTGGTCTTGGCCTGGGGCTCTGGAAGGTCGGTGATGAAGCCATTATTGACGGTGGCATGGTCAATGGATCATGGCGTGTCGTTGGTTTGTTTTCAGGCTGGGTTAGAAAGTTGCAAACGGGTTATTTGTATGACTATGCCTTGACGATGGTGTTGGGTATTTTTGTGTTGATGACGTATTTCGTTTGGCTCAAATAGGAGAAAACTAAAAATGGGTTTGTTGAGCCTTGCTATTTGGACACCGATTGCGTTTGGTGTCTTGTTGCTCGCCTTGGGTCGGGATGACCAAGCGAGAGCCGTGCGCTGGATTGCGCTGGTTGGTGCGGTGGTGAGCCTGCTCGTCACCTTGCCACTTTACACGCGGTTTAACGTTGCTACGGCGGCCATGCAGTTTGCCGAAAACGTGCCCTGGATTGAGCGTTTCCACATCAGTTATCACCTGGGTATTGATGGCCTGTCGTTGTGGTTTGTGTTGTTGACGGCGTTTATTAATGTGATTGTTGTCATCGCTGGGTGGGAGGTCATTACCAGCCGCGTCAATCAGTACATGGGGGCTTTCCTGATCTTGAGCGGCATGATGATCGGTGTTTTTTGTGCACTTGACGGCATGTTGTTTTATGTGTTTTTTGAGGCCACGTTGATTCCCATGTATTTGATCATTGGGGTGTGGGGCGGTCCCAACAAAATTTACGCGGCCTTTAAATTTTTCCTGTACACCTTGTTAGGATCACTGTTGATGTTGGTGGCGCTGATCTATCTCTACACCGCATCAGGGGGTAGCTTTGATTTGGCGGTGTGGCACAAGTTACCGCTTGACAGCCGTACACAAACCTTGTTGTTCTTTGCTTTCCTGGCGGCTTTTGCGGTGAAAGTTCCGATGTGGCCGGTGCATACCTGGTTGCCTGATGTTCACGTTGAAGCGCCCACCGGTGGCTCGGCAGTGCTTGCCGCCATCATGCTCAAGCTGGGAGCCTACGGGTTCTTGCGGTTCTCATTGCCCATTGCGCCTGATGCATCACATGAGTGGGCCGGTTTGATGATTGGTTTGTCTTTGGCGGCGGTAATTTACGTGGGCTTTGTGACGTTGGTGCAAAAAGACATGAAGAAACTGGTGGCCTACTCGTCTGTGGCACACATGGGCTTTGTTACCTTGGGCTTCTTTATTTTTAGCGACCTGGGGCTCGCTGGTGGGGTGGTGCAGATGATTTCGCACGGTTTTGTCTCAGCCGCCATGTTCTTGGGTATCGGTGTTCTGTATGACCGCATGCATTCCCGCGAAATTGCCAGCTATGGCGGTGTCATCAATACCATGCCCAAGTTCACAGCATTTGCCATGCTGTTTGCCATGGCCAACTGTGGCTTGCCGGGAACTGCTGGTTTTGTCGGTGAGTGGATGGTCATTTTGGCTGCCGTCAAGGTGAATTTCTGGATTGGACTGGGCGCTGCCAGTGCACTGGTATTTGGTGCGGCCTACACTTTGTGGATGGTCAAGCGCGTCTATTTGGGGCCAGTCACTAACGACCATGTCAAGCACCTCACTGATATCAACGCACGGGAGTTCTTGTTTTTGAGTCTGCTGGCGATTGCTGTGCTTTACATGGGTGTGTATCCCAAACCATTTACCGATGTGATGGACGTATCCGTGGCTGAATTGCTCAAACACGTTTCGCAGTCCAAGCTGCCCTGATCATTCGACCCTGATTAAATAGACACGAGATTCAAATGATTGACAAACTCAGTTTGCTGGCGGTTTTTCCTGAATTGATCCTGCTGGTCATGGGCTGCGTGATCTTGATTTTCGATTTGGCGGTAAAAGATGCCATGCGCACCCCGACTTATGTATTGACGTTGGTGACGTTAGCAGTTGTGGCGGCACTGGAGGCCAGTGATGCCTCAGCCGGGCAAACTGTCTATGCCTTTGGCAATATGGTCGTCAATGACGCGATGGGGCATTGGCTCAAATGTTTCGCCTCGTTGGCCTTGATGACAACACTGGTCTATGGGCGCGCGTATGCCGCTGCGCGGGAGATGCTGCTGGGTGGCGAATTGTTCACACTGAGCTTGTTTTCGTTGTTAGGCATGTTCGTGATGATCTCGGGTAATAACTTTCTGGTTATTTACATGGGTGTTGAATTGCTGACGTTGACCAGCTACGCCTTGGTAGCGATGCGTCGGGACCATACCGTGTCCACCGAGGCCGCAATGAAGTATTTTGTACTTGGTGCACTGGCCTCTGGTTTTCTGCTGTACGGCATGTCCATGCTGTACGGTGCGACCGGTTCACTCGAACTGCCTGAGGTATTCAAGGCCATCAATTCCGGCCAAATCAAACACCAGGTGTTGGTTTTTGGTGTGGTTTTTATTGTTGCCGGTCTGGCTTTCAAGCTGGGTGTCGTGCCGTTCCACATGTGGATACCTGATGTCTACCAGGGTGCACCGACGGTGGTGACGTTGATGGTGGCTGGCGCGCCCAAGCTGGCAGCTTTTGCCATACTGATCCGGTTACTGGTTGAGGGCCTGTTGCCATTGGCCATTGACTGGCAACAAATGCTGATGTTGCTCTCGGTCGCTTCATTGGCAGTTGGGAATCTGGCTGCCATTGCCCAGACCAATATCAAGCGGATGTTGGCTTTTTCTACCATCTCCCACATGGGCTTTGTCTTGATTGGCATGCTCTCAGGGGTGATCAATGGCAATGCGGACGCAGCCAGCAATGGCTACAGCTCGTCCATGTTCTATGTGGTCTCTTATGTGCTCACGACGCTGGCAAGTTTTGGCATCATCTTGCTGTTGTCCCGCGATGGTTTTGAGAGCGAGGAGATTTCTGACTTTGCCGGTTTGAATCAGCGTAGTCCGCTTTATGCCGGCATCATGGCGCTGTGTTTGTTCTCGCTGGCGGGTATTCCCCCCATGGTAGGCTTTTATGCCAAGCTGGCGGTGCTGCAGGCCTTGGTAGCATCAGGTGATTCATTGCATATTGGTTTGGCGGTGTATGCCGTCATGATGTCCTTGATAGGTGCTTTTTATTATTTGCGTGTTGTCAAAGTCATGTATTTTGATGCACCAACCATCACGGCCCGGATCACTGCCGCTATCGATGTTCGTGCGGTGTTAACGCTCAATGGTGCTTTGCTTTTGTTACTGGGCTTGCTGCCAGGTGGCTTGATGGCCTTGTGTGCCAATGCCATTGTGAAAATGCTGTCCCTCTGATACCCCTGAGTTTTTAAGTACTTGCCTGGATGCGAGGTTTTGCGTGAAGCATTTGCGCGAATCCAAAATTTCCAGTGTTGAGTTGTGTCACGGCACCTTTCTGAAGGTGTTGAGCGATACGGTCCTACTCCCCAATGGAACCCCGGCAACGCGTGAATACGTCGTTCATCCCGGCGCGGTCATGGTTATCCCGCTGCTTGAAGATGCGCAGGGCGGTTTGTGCGTGGTACTTGAGCGTCAGTTTCGTTATCCCGTCAAACAGGTCATGATCGAGTTTCCGGCAGGCAAGCTTGATCCGGGGGAATCCTGCTTTGATTGTGCCCGGCGCGAGTTGCGCGAAGAAACTGGTTACAGTGCCGCCTTTTGGGCGCGCGCCGGTGTGTTGCATCCGGTCATCGCCTACTCGACCGAGTACATTGATATTTGGTTTGCGCGCGGACTCACTTTGGGTGTGCGCCAACTCGACGAAGGCGAGTTTCTGGATGTCTTCACGGCCACTCCCGATGAATTGATGTTGTTGTGCCGTGATGGGCTGGTCACTGATGCCAAAACACTAACCGCCGCTTTGTGGTTGCAAAATGTACTCTCAGGTGCCTGGTCTCTGGTATGGCAACCGGCATCGGGTGCATCAGTGTGCGTCAGTGCTCAGCATCCATTAACGCCCCCCCTTGCTCAATGAGAAAGCTCTTGAATGCGCGGGCCGCGGGGGAGAGTTTTTTGCTCCGCAGATGCGTGACATACCAGTGGTTGATTTGTGGTAATCCCTGCACATCCAGCAACGCCAAACGGCCGCTGGCGAGTTCATGGCGCACCGTGCGCAGTGACAAAAAGCTCAACCCCATGCCCGCCATCACGGCTTGTTTGATGGTCTCGTTACTTGGCATGGGCATCACAATGTTCAGCGCGGTCTGATTTTGATCAAACAAGTGTTGCATGGCTGCACGGGTACCTGAGCCTTCTTCTCGCACCACAAAGCTGTAGTCGGCCAGCGCGCTGAACGGCAAATTTTTGCGCCTGACCAACGGGTGGCTTGGCATCGCGACAATCGACAGCGGGTTGGTAGCAAAGACCGTGGCTTCGCAGTCAAGATGGCTGGGCGTGCGCCCCATCACCACCAGGTCGGCCTCGTTGCGTGCCAGCAGCCCCAGCACGTTCTCACGGTTATCAATATTGAGGTGAACGTCAATGCCGGCATGTAGTTTGCCAAAGCTGACCAACAGCATCGGAATAAAGTATTTTGAGGTGCTGACCACCGCCAAGTCGATTCGACCTTTTTTGAGCCCCACATGTTCGGCCATCAACGCCTCCAGGTCCCGGAACTGCCCCATGGCGTTGGTGGCGTAAACCAAAAATGCCTCGCCCGCGACGGTGAGTTGGATGTTGCGTCCCTGCGGCTCCACCAAGGGTAGGCCAAAGGCCTCCTCAAGCTGACGCAATTGCATTGACACTGCGGGTTGCGTCACAAAAAGCCGCTCGGCGGCTTTCGAGACTGAGCGCTGGCGCGCCACTTCCATAAAGGTCTGAACTTGTTTGAAGGTATACGGGCGCATAGGGCAATTCCATTTATGTATCAGACATTACTGATGATTTTTTAATAAAACATGATTAGAGTTTATGAGTTAACCCGATTAAAGTAAATCCATCCCGAAAGCGCTCGGTTTTAGCCACCTCAACTGGAAACATTTCATGACCATTGGCCCATTGCAAGCACTCATTTTCGATGTGGACGGCACCTTGGCTGACACTGAGAGCGTGCACTTGTCGGCCTTTAACCATGCCTTTGCAGACTTGGGTCTGGATTGGGTCTGGAGTGAGTCGCTCTATACCGAGTTGTTGAACATTTCGGGTGGCAAAGAGCGTATTCTGCATTACTGGAAACAGGTCAACCCGAATGTCAAAGCGCTTGATACCCACGCTTTGCAGGACCGCATTGGCCGCATTCATGAAATCAAAACCGCCTACTATGAAAACGCGGTCAACAATGGCTCGGTCAACTTGCGCCCAGGCGTGCTCAGTCTGCTTGATGAGGCACTTGCCGCTGGCCTGCAACTGGCCATTGCCACAACCACCTCACCAGTCAACATTGCTGCCCTGCTGCGCCATGCCATCGGCAGTGACTGGCGTTTGAACTTCACCGCCATTGGCGATGCCTCCACTGCCCCGATCAAAAAACCCCACCCCCAGGTTTATTTGCAGATGCTCGAAGCCCTGCAACTGCCAGTTGGCCAATGCTTGGCATTTGANNCCGGTTTGTCTACTATCGTCACACCGAACAGCTTCACCGCGCACCATGACTTCAGCGGGGCACTCAAGATCGTGCCAGATTTGAGTCAAGTCACTTTGTCACAGCTTCAACCATGGCTGCTTCAGGGTCTACCCTCTAAGCAAAAATCCGAAGCTGGGTTAGCCTAACGATTTTCAAAACTTTCCAGAAAGATTCTCCATGAGCAGCTCCCCTATTCTTCGTTTGGCTCCCAGCATTTTGTCGGCTGATTTTGCCCGTCTGGGTGATGAGGTGCGCGCCATTGAGGCCGCGGGTTGCGACCTGGTGCACTTTGACGTGATGGACAACCACTATGTACCCAATCTGACCATTGGACCGTTAGTGTGTGAAGCCATTCGTCCCCATGTAAGTATCCCGATCGACGTGCATTTGATGGTTGAACCGGTGGATTCGATCATTCCACTGTTTGCCAAGGCCGGTGCCAATATCATCACCTTTCACCCGGAAGCCTCTCGACATGTGGATCGCAGTCTGTCGATGATTCGCGAGCTGGGCTGCAAGGCCGGCTTGGTGCTCAACCCGGCCACCTCGCTGGACTGGCTGGATCATGTGATGGACAAACTGGACATGATTTTGCTGATGAGTGTCAACCCCGGCTTTGGCGGGCAAAAGTTTATTCCTTCTACCCTGACCAAATTGCGCTTGGTGCGCGCCAAAATTGATGCGCATGTGGCCGCAGGTGGTCAGCCGATCTGGCTCGAAGTCGATGGGGGCGTCAAAACCGACAACATCGCCGAGATTGTGGCCGCCGGGGCCGACACCTGTGTGGCCGGCAGTGCGGTGTTTGGCGCGCCCGATACCGACGGTGGCTATAAGGGTGTGATGCAGGCCTTGCGCCGCGCCGCGCACCCTGCCTGAATGCCAAAAATATTTATATAACCAGGAGACTCCCTCATGTCCATGACCCTTCGTTCTAACCGTTCTACGTTGACGCAATTCCTCATTGAAGAGCGCCGACGATTTCCCAGCGCCAGCGGAGACTTCAATGCCCTGATTCTGGATGTTGCGCTGGCTTGCAAAGGCATTGCCAAGGCCGTTGCCTATGGTGAACTGGCGGGACTGACAGGTAACTTTGCCGCCGACACCGGGGGCTCGGTGAATGTGCAGGGCGAAACCCAGAAGAAACTCGACGTGCTGTCCAACGATGTCTTCATGCAGCGCACCGAGTGGTCGGGCAACCTGGCAGGCATGGCCTCTGAGGAAATGGACTTGCCGTATCAAATTCCGGCCCAGTACCCGCGCGGCAACTATTTGATTGTGTTTGATCCGCTGGACGGCTCCAGCAACATTGACGTGAATGTGTCGGTGGGCAGCATTTTCAGCATCTTGCGTGCGCCGCAAGATGTGATTGACGCGGGCCGCGACGTGGTCGACGCTGACTTCTTCCAGTCGGGTGCCAAGCAGGTGGCCGCTGGGTATGCCCTGTACGGCCCCACCACCATGATGGTGCTGACAGTGGGTGATGGGGTTAACGGCTTCACGCTCGACCCCACCCTGGGTGAATTTATGCTGACGCACCCCAAAATGCGCATCCCGGAGGATACGCAGGAATTTGCCATCAATGCCTCCAACGCCCGTTATTGGGAATCCCCCATCAAGCGCTACGTGGACGAATGTCTGGCTGGTAAAACCGGTGCGCGCGGCAAAGACTTCAACATGCGCTGGATTGCCTCCATGGTGGCCGAAGCCCATCGCATCCTGATGCGCGGTGGTGTCTTCCTGTACCCGCGTGATACCAAAGACCCATCCAAGCCGGGCCGTCTGCGCTTGTTGTATGAAGCTAACCCGGTCGGCATGATCATGGAGCAAGCCGGTGGCCGTGCGTCCACCGGTGAAGTCCCCATGATGAGTGTGCAGCCGACCAGCCTGCACCAGCGCATTGGCTTTGTCTTTGGCTCCAAGAACGAAGTTGAACGTGTTGAGCGCTATCACCGGGAGCCCGTCGAGGTAGAGACAAACAACCCTTTGTTTGCCGAACGCAGTCTGTTTCGGGACTAATTCAAGCTCTTAAAATAATAGCTTCTAGCGCAAGCGGTATATGCGCTAGAGCCTCATTTCTTATCTATTTTTATTATCAGGAGACAGCACCATGTCCATTCGCCATCCCATCATTGCCATCACCGGTTCCAGCGGTGCTGGTACCACCTCGGTGACGCGCACCTTTGAGAACATCTTCCGGCGCGAAAAAATCACCGCTGCCGTGATCGAGGGTGATAGTTTTCACCGCTTTGACCGCAAGGCGATGAAAGCCGCCGCCGCCGAGGCCGAGGCCGCCGGCAACAAAAATTTCAGCCACTTTGGCCCCGAAAACAACCTGTTTCCTGAACTCGAAGCCCTGTTTCGTGACTATGCTGCCACCGGTGTCGGCAAGCGCCGCAAGTACCTGCACGACCCCGAAGAAGCCGCCCCCTACAAGCAAGACCCCGGTACATTTACACCCTGGGAAGACGTGCCCGCCAACACCGACTTGCTGTTCTACGAAGGCCTGCATGGTGCCGTGGTCACACCGGAGGTCAACATCGCCCAGCACCCCGATTTGCTGATCGGCGTGGTGCCGGTCATCAACCTGGAATGGATTCAAAAACTCTACCGCGACAAAAAACAACGTGGCTACAGCACCGAGGCGGTGACCGACACTATTCTGCGCCGTATGCCTGACTATGTGAACTACATCTGCCCGCAGTTCATGCACACCCATGTCAACTTTCAGCGCGTGCCGATGGTCGACACCTCCAACCCGTTCATTGCGCGAGACATTCCCAGCGCGGATGAGAGCATGGTGGTGATCCGCTTCAGCAACCCCAAGGGCATCGACTTTCAATACTTGCGCAGCATGATTGGCGACAGCTTCATGAGCCGTGCCAACACCATCGTGGTGCCCGGCGGCAAGATGGAACTGGCCATGCAACTCATCTTTACCCCCTTTGTCTGGCGCATGATGGAGCGCCAAAAGAAAGCGGGCTGAAGTGCAGCGGGTCATTGCGTCCCCGGATCAAGTCCAGGATGACAATCAGGAACCTCATGGTGACATTTGAATAGATATTGAGTTCAGCGTCACTTCCTAAAATAAAATTTCAGATGATCGGACAAGTTATGACAACACCCTCTCCCGAATTTGCCAAACAAATGGCCAACGCCATCCGCATGTTGGCGGTTGATGCCGTTGAAAAAGCCAAGTCGGGCCACCCTGGCGCGCCCATGGGTATGGCCGACATTGCCGAAGTGCTGTGGAACCGTCACCTCAGTCACAACCCGGCCAATCCGCTTTGGGCCAACCGCGACCGCTTTGTGCTCAGCAATGGCCACGGATCGATGCTGATTTACGCCTTGTTGCACCTCACCGGCTACGACCTGCCCATGAGCGAGTTGCAGAACTTTCGCCAGTTACACAGTAAAACTGCTGGTCACCCCGAGTACGGCATCACGCCCGGCGTTGAAACCACCACCGGCCCGCTCGGCCAGGGCATCACCAATGCGGTCGGCATGGCCTTTGCTGAAAAACTGCTGTCGCAAGAGTTCAACAAGCCTGACGCATCCATCGTTGACCACTTTACCTATGTGTTTTTGGGCGACGGGTGCATGATGGAAGGCATCAGCCACGAAGCCTGTGCTTTGGCCGGCACCTTGCGTCTGTCCAAACTGGTGGCGTTTTATGACGACAACGGCATCAGCATCGACGGCCATGTTGAAGGCTGGTTTACCGACGACACACCCAAACGCTTTGACGCTTACGGCTGGAACGTGATTGCCGACGTGGATGGCCACAATCCTGCCGCCATTGACGCTGCCGTGAAAGCCGCCAAGCTGCAAGGCGTGCTGGCTGACGGCAAGCCGACCCTGATCTGCTGCAAAACCGTGATTGGCATGGGCTCACCCAACAAGGCTGGCACGCACGACGTCCACGGTGCAGCGCTGGGTGCGGCTGAAGTGCAAGCCACCCGCGACGCGCTGGGCTGGACATCGGCTCCGTTTGAGATACCCGCTGACATTGCCGCCGCTTGGAACGCAGTGGGGCGTGGCGTTCACGCCGAGCGCACTTGGCAAGAGCAGTTCGATGTCTACCGCGCCAAATATCCCGAGCAAGCCGCTGAGTTTGAACGCCGCATGGCCGGTGATTTGCTGCCAGCGTATGCCGAAAAACTGCCTGAAGTGCTGGCCACCATTGCGTCGAACACGACCGCTTTTGCAACCCGCAAGGCTAGCCAGAACGCGTTGGATGCCATCGCCCCGCTGGTGCCTGAATTTTTTGGTGGCAGCGCTGACTTGACCGGCTCCAACCTGACCAACTTCAAAGGCTGCGTGCGTGCCAAGCGCGACGTGTGGGGCAACCATTTCAGCTACGGCGTGCGTGAGTTCGGTATGGCTGCCATCATGAACGGCATGGCGCTGCATGGCGGCTACATCCCTTACGGCCGTACCTTTCTGACCTTTAGCGACTACAGCCGCAATGCCATTCGAATGGCCGCGCTGATGAAAATCCGCGTTATCCACGTCTTTACCCACGATAGCATCGGGCTGGGCGAAGACGGCCCCACGCACCAAAGCATCGAGCACATTCCTTCCATGCGCATCATTCCCGGCCTGGACGTATGGCGTCCTGCCGATGGGTTGGAAACCGCTGTGGCCTGGGCCTGTGCAGTTGAGCGCCGTGATGGCCCCAGCGCCTTGTGCCTGTCGCGGCAAAACCTGCCGCGCCTGAGCGACATTGGGCAGGTTAACTTGATCCGCAAAGGCGGTTATATCCTGTCGGATGTGGCTGATCCGCAAGCGGTGATTGTTGCCACCGGCTCTGAACTGGAGTTGGCTGTGAAAGCCCAGGCGGAATTGGCAGCTCTTGGCATTCCTGCGCGCGTGGTATCCATGCCCTGCACCAACCTGTTTGACCGCCAGAGCGATGCCTACCAGGAGATGGTGATCCCCTTCAACACACCGTCCATCGCCATTGAGGCTGCCCACCCCGACTTTTGGCGCAAGTACGTTGGCCGCCACGGCGTGGTGATTGGGATGCCGACTTTTGGCGAATCAGCCCCAGCCCCCAAGCTGTATGCCCATTTTGGCATCACGGTTGAGCGCATTGTGGCCAATGTTCGCACCATCGTGCACCGTGCTGCTAATAAAAAAGCTGAACTGTTGCCTGACACCGTGGTGCCCTCCATCAACTAAAGGACCGTTGTGCGCGCTTTTGACCTGATCATGTTTGACTTGGACGGCACTTTGGTCGAGACCGCGCCTGAAATCATGGACGCGGTTAACGACACGTTGCGCAGTGTCGGCTTGCCTGAGGTAACACAAACCCAGGTGAATGACTGGATCGGGCACGGTACCCGCGAGCTGATGGTGCAGGCACTGGCCATGGTGACCGCAAGCCCGCTGGAACAGGTGCGCAGTGGCTTGTTGCTCAGCCAGATCATGCCGGTTTATGACGGTAATTACCAGCGTCGTTGTGGTAGCCGTAGTCACTTGTACCGGGCCGTTCGCGAGACCTTGACGGCCTTGCGCGCGCAGGGAGTCAAGCTGGCCGTGGTGACCAACAAAGAGGGCCGTTACACCCGGGTGGTGCTGGAGGTGCACCAACTTACCGCGCTGTTTGACGCGATAGTCAGTGGCGACACCCTGGCTACCAAAAAACCCGACCCGGCGGGTGTGGCACAGTGTTTGCTCCAGTTTGGCATCGCTGCCGATCGGGCGCTGTTTGTTGGTGATTCCAGCATTGATGTGGCTACAGCGCGTAACGCCGATGTAGCGGTTTGGGTTGTACCCTATGGNNCAACATGGGTCAGCCGATCCATGGTTGCCAGCCTGACAGGGTGATTGAAGATTTCAGTGCGCTATTAAATAAAGAGCTGCTTGTGCAGGTTGCATAAGCGCTAGACGGTTTTTTTCAACAGAACTTTTTAGGAGACAAAATGGCTATCAAACTCGGTATCAACGGATTTGGCCGCATTGGCCGTATGGTATTTCGCGCGGCAGTGCAAAACTTTGACGACATCGAAATCGTTGGCATCAACGACCTGCTGGAGCCAGAATACCTGGCTTACATGCTGCAATACGACAGCGTGCATGGTCGTTTCAAGGGTGAAGTCTCGGTTGACGGCGGTACCCTGGTCGTTAACGGCAAACGCATTCGCCTGACGCAAGAGCGTGACCCGGCCAACCTGAAGTGGGCTGATGTTGGCGCTGATGTGGTGATCGAATCCACTGGTTTGTTTTTGGACAAGGTCACGGCACAAAAGCATCTGGATGCTGGTGCCCGCAAAGTCGTGCTGTCTGCCCCCAGCAAAGACGACACCCCCATGTTTGTCTATGGTGTCAACCACACCAGCTACGCTGGCCAGGCGGTACTGAGCAATGCCTCCTGCACCACCAACTGCCTGGCACCGATTGCCAAGGTGTTGAACGACAAATGGGGCATCAAACGCGGTCTGATGACCACCGTGCATGCTGCCACTGCNNACCGGTGCTGCCAAAGCAGTGGGCGTGGTGATTCCTGAAGTCAAGGGCAAGCTTACCGGCATGGCTTTTCGGGTGCCCACCAGCGACGTGTCGGTGGTTGATTTAACGGTCGAGCTGAACAACCCGGCTACGTACGCCGAAATCTGCGCCGAGATGAAAGCGCAAAGCCAGGGTGCCATGAAGGGCGTGCTGGGCTACACCGCAGACAAAGTGGTGTCCACCGATTTCCGTGGCGAGCCTTGCACCAGCGTGTTTGACTCTGAAGCCGGTCTGGCGCTGGACAGCACCTTTGTCAAGGTCGTGAGCTGGTACGACAACGAGTGGGGTTACTCCAACAAGTGTTTAGAGATGGCCCGTGTGGCCGCTTTGTACCAAGGAGCTTGAACATGAAAGTATTGCGTTTTGCAGATGTGATTGCCAGTGGCGCTGCTGTCGGCAAGCGGGTATTTATCCGCGCTGATTTGAATGTGCCGCAAGACAAAGAAGGCAACATCACCGAAGACACCCGCATCCGCGCCAGCGTGCCGTGCATCCAGATGGCTTTGGCCGCAGGAGCCGCCGTGATGGTGACCAGCCATTTGGGTCGTCCAACCGAAGGCGCTTTCAAACCCGAAGATTCTTTGGCTCCGGTAGCCAAACGCCTGGGCGAGCTGCTGGGTCGCGAGGTGCCGCTGGTGGTCAATTGGGTTGACGGTGTCGATGTGCAGCTTGGTCAATTGGTCATGCTGGAAAACTGCCGTGTCAACGTGGGTGAGAAAAAGAACACGTCAGAGCTGGCGCACAAACTCGCTGCTCTGTGTGACGTGTTTGTGCACGATGCTTTTGGTACCGCGCACCGTGCCGAAGGCACCACCTACGGCATTGCCCAGTTTGCCCCCATCGCCTGCGCCGGCCCACTGCTGGCAGCAGAAATTGATGCCATCAACAAAGCCCTGGCCAACCCGAAACGCCCCTTGGTGGCGATCGTGGCGGGCAGCAAGGTGTCAAGCAAGCTGACCATTTTGCAAGCCCTGTCGAAAAACGTGGACAACCTGATCGTCGGCGGCGGCATTGCCAACACCTTCATGCTGGCTGCTGGCCTGAATATCGGCAAAAGCCTGGCTGAACCCGGTTTGCTCGACGATGCCAAGGCGGTGATTGCGGCCATGAAGGCGCGCGGCGCCGATGTGCCGATCCCGACCGACGTGGTCTGCGCCAAAACCTTTGCCGCAGACGCGGTGGCTACCGTCAAAGCCGCCACGGATGTGGCCGACGATGACCTGATTCTGGACATCGGCCCGGTAACCGCTGCCAAGTTGGCCGAGCAGCTCAAAGCCGCTGGCACCATCGTCTGGAATGGCCCGGTCGGCGTGTTTGAGTTTGCCGCGTTCGAGAACGGCACCAAGGTGATTGCCCAAGCCATTGCCGAATCCAGTGCCTTCAGCATCGCCGGTGGCGGTGACACGTTGGCGGCGATAGCCAAGTACGGCATTGAGAAGGATGTCGGCTACATCTCGACCGGCGGTGGTGCCTTCCTTGAAGTGTTGGAAGGGAAAACCCTGCCAGCGTTCGAGATTTTGCAAAAGCGCGCTGAAGCTTAAGGCATTTCCAGTCTAGGCTGTCATTGCGGATTTGATCCGCAATCTATGACTTCCTGGAAATGATGGATCCCGGATCAGGTCCGGGATGACAAACTCAAATCCAAACATACTTTTAGGAGACTTCCATGGCTTTTGTATCCCTTCGTCAAATGCTCGACCACGCCGCTGAAAACGGTTACGGCGTGCCCGCTTTCAACGTCAACAACCTGGAGCAAATCCAGGCCATCATGGAAGCCGCTGCCGCCACCGACAGCCCGGTGATTCTGCAAGCCAGTGCGGGCGCACGCAAATATGCTGGTGAAGCCTACTTGCGCCATATGGTGCTGGCAGCGGTTGAATCATTCCCCGACATTCCGGTGGTGATGCACCAGGACCATGGCACCTCGGCCGCCGTGTGCCAGCA
>CXWL01026058.1_pt1 | contig 18280 bp, 14 predicted proteins | sample 590931 | NCBI WGS metagenome assembly CXWL01 (sample SAMEA3498368, study PRJEB10139) | groundwater metagenome | biome: water well; material: biofilm material | place: Germany | collected 2015-04-27 | reverse complement strand
CGGACAACTGCCGCTGCCGATCCAAGGCCGTCATGGTGTCGCGGCGGCTTTCGCGCAGCAGCTTGTGGTAGTTGCGCAGACGCTCGGGTGGCACCTGGGCACGCACCGCGCAGCCGGGCTCGTCGCCGTGTTGGCAATCACGAAAACGGCACTCGCCGGACAGGCTGGCCACGTCACCAAACAGTTGACCCAGCGTCTGACCATCCACATCCGGGCGCAGCGTGCGCACGCCAGGTGTGTCGATGACGCAGGCCCCGCTGGGAAGGCGGTGCAGTGAGCGGGCCGTGGTGGTGTGCTTGCCGCGGCTGTCGTGCTCGCGCACCGCCCCGGTGTCCTGAATGGCGCGGCCGGCCAGCGTGTTGGTCAGGGTGCTCTTGCCGGCACCGGATGAGCCCAACAGCACCACGGTCTGGCCGGGGCCAAGGTAGGCGCGCAAGGCGTCCACGGCCGCCGGGCTGCGTGCATCCATCGCCAGCACATCGACGCTGTTGCCAATACGTTGGCGCAGCGCCTGCACGCGCTCCGACACCGCCGTCGGCGCCGCCTGCTCGGCGATGTCGGCCTTGGTCAGCACCACCACGGGCAACACGCCGCTGCTGCCCACCAGCGCCAGGTAGCGCTCTAGCCGCTGCAGGTTGAAGTCCAGGTCCAGGCCCATCACCAGCAGCGCGGTATCCACGTTGCTGACNNGGCGCGCGCAGGGTGACCCAGCTTTGGCCGTGTTCATCCTCAACGCACAGCACCCAGTCACCCACCGCCAGCGCGCTGCCCTGCTCCAGCAGGTCGCGGATCAGCCGGGCTTGGGCGCGGGCTTGACACGCTTGCACGCCGTCGTGCAGCTCCACGGTTTCGCGGTGCACGGCCGTCACGCGCACCCAGCGCCGCGCGCCATCGGCGGGTTCGTCCAGTACCTCCATCGCAGCCAAGGTTTGGGCCATCAAGGGGCTCAAGCCGAGGCCGCGCAAGTTTTCAAAAGAGAGTTCAATCATGATCGTTCAATGGGTCAATCGGGACCGACACCAACCGTCAGGTGGCGCCTCGTCCCATAAGGGTTGCAAACCAGTCTCGCCAACGCGCGGATGCGCACGCTCCAGGGCAAGTGCGACACCTCGCGACGCTGGTGAAACCGAAACTAAGAATGGAAAGGCAGCGGACAAACCGCTGGTTGACCGAGCCCCAGGCAGGGCATCGGCCACGCTCGGCGCAGCCGAGGTCAGGCGCGCAATTGGCGCAGTGGGGACCGGGGAGAAACCGTGGCGCGGATCAGCGCGCCGGGAACGTCAAACGGGCTCGAAACCCAGAATTCAACCCGGCCCGTCAGGCGACAAGCGGCGAAGGAGTGGGGGTGTGATGGGTCATGGCCGTCTCCTTGCAATGGGTTGAAAAGTCGCAGCGCAGCGGCTGCAGGGAAGTGGCGATTGTGGGCAACTCGCGCCGGCACGTCAATAGGTGATCGTCCGCACGCCCTGTGTGGTGCCCAGCAGACACACTTGCGCTTTTTGGCAGGCGAACACCCCCACCGTCAACACGCCGGGCCATTGGCTCACCTCGGTCTCGAACGCCAGCGGATCGCGAATCTGCAAGCCCTTCACGTCGAGCAGGATCAAGCCGTTGTCGGTGACCAGTGGCGCGCCGTCCTTCTGGCGAATCCGCGCTTGCCCGCCCAGCGCCTCAAACTGGCGCATGATGCGCTGCGCCGCCATCGGGATCACTTCCACCGGCAATGGGAAGTTACCCAGCACCGGCACCAGTTTCGATTCGTCGGCAATGCAGACAAAGGTGCGCGACTGCGCCGCCACCACCTTCTCGCGCGTCAGCGCCGCGCCGCCGCCCTTGATCATGTTGCCCTGGCCATCAATCTCGTCGGCGCCATCGATGTAGACCGACAGCGCCTGCACGTCATTGGCGTCAAACACCGGGATGCCCAAGGCCAGTAATCGCTCGGTGCTGGCCACCGAACTGGATACCGCGCCCTTGATCTGGTCCTTGATGGTGGCCAGGGCGTCGATGAACTTGTTGACCGTGGAGCCGGTGCCGACACCCACAATCTCGCCCGGCACTACATAGCGCAACGCTGCCTGGCCAACCAGCGTTTTGAGTTGATCCTGGGTCAGCGGGGTGGTCGATTCGGGGGCGGAGGTGTTCATCGGAGAAAATCGGGTGAGTTTTAGGAAGTTTTTCAGGAATTATCCAATGTCTCTTGTCCCCTACGCCCTGGCCCGCCCTTTTCTCTTCGGGCTGGACCCCGAGGCCGCGCACGAGTTCACCCTGAACGCCTTGGCGCGCACCCAGGGCACACCGCTGGCCTGGGCCTACTGCAACAACCGGGTTGATGATCCGATCGAGCTGGCGGGTTTGAAGTTTCCCAACCGCGTTGGCCTGGCCGCCGGGCTGGACAAAAACGCACACTGCATCGATGGCCTGGGGGCCATGGGTTTTGGTTTTGTCGAAGTCGGCACAGTGACACCCAAACCCCAGCCGGGCAATCCCAAGCCACGCATGTTCCGCCTGCCGCAGGCCAACGCCCTGATCAACCGGCTGGGCTTCAACAACGATGGGTTGGATGCCTTTCTGGTCAATGTGCAACGCGCCGCCTGCCGCCAGCCCGGCCAGCGCAGCGCCATGCTGTTGGGCCTGAACATCGGCAAGAACGCCAGCACCCCGATGGAAAACGCCACCGACGATTACCTGATCTGCCTCGAAGGTGTCTACCCACATGCGGACTACATCACGGTCAACATCTCCAGCCCCAACACCAAGAATCTGCGTGAGCTGCAAAGTGACGCGGCGCTGGACGCACTGCTGGGTGCCATCGCGGCACACCGTGAAACATTGGCCAAGAAGCACGGCAAACGCATCCCGATCTTCGTCAAGATTGCGCCCGACCTGACGCCCGAGCAAGTGGCGGTGATTGCCGCCACCTTGCTGCGTCACGGCATGGATGGCGTGGTGGCCACCAACACCACGCTCAGCCGCGATGCGGTGGCGGGCCTGCCGCATGCCGCGGAGGCCGGTGGCCTGTCGGGCGCGCCGGTGCTGGCCTTGAGCAATCGCATCATCAGCCAGTTGCGCGACGCACTGGGCAAGTGCTTTCCCATCATTGGGGTGGGAGGCGTGATGAGCGCCGCGGACGCGGTGAGCAAGATCAAAGCCGGCGCCGACGTGGTGCAGATTTACACCGGCTTGATTTACAGTGGGCCAGACCTGGTCAAACAGGCGGCGCTGGCCATCAAGAACAGCCGTTAATGTGAAAGTCAGGGCTGGTGCCCGTGCATCTGTGCGTGCCGGAGCTTGCGCTTGTGCTTGCGCTTGCTGTGCCAGGCGCCATACAGGATCACCAGGCCCGGTATCAGAATCATGGCCCAGATGATCTTGTCAAGATTGGCCTTGACCCAGGGCATATTGCCGAAGAAGTAGCCGATGGTGATGATGCCCACCACCCACAGCGCGCCGCCGGTAATGTCAAAAAACGTGAAACGGGCGCGCGTCATCTTCGCCACGCCGGCCACGAACGGTGCGAAGGTTCGCAAGAACGGCATGAAGCGCGCCACCACCAGGGTCACGCCGCCATGGCGCTCATAAAAATCGTGGGTCCGGTCGAACGCCGCCTTGTTGAACAGGCGTGAGTCCTGCCACTTGAACACCCGGTGGCCAAAGTGGCGACCAATGGCGTAATTGGACTGATTGCCCATGATCGCGGCCGCCAACAGCAGCCCAATCGACAGGGGGTAACTCATCAAGCCCACCCCACACATGGCACCAACCACGAACAACAGAGAGTCGCCCGGCAAGAACGGCATCACCACCACGCCAGTCTCGACAAAAATCACCAGAAACAACAGCGCGTACACCCACAGGCCGTAATTGCGCACAAAGGCCTCCAAGTGTTTGTCGACATGGAGAACAAAATCCAGCAAGAAGGTAAACAGTTCCATGGGGGAGGATTATCCCTGCGCCGCCCGGCACTGCTGCAAACCGGCCGCACCCATGCGAGCGGTGCGACCTAGAATCAGCAGCGTGAATGCCGCCCTCGCCACCTCCCCTCGCCGCCCAATTCGTGAACTGCCCGACACGTTGATCAGTCAGATCGCCGCCGGCGAAGTGGTGGAGCGCCCTGCCTCTGTCGTGCGCGAGCTGGTAGACAACGCCCTCGACGCCGGCGCTACCCAGGTGACGGTGCGTCTGCTGGCCGGTGGCGTGCGCCTGATTGCGGTGGAAGACGATGGCGTGGGCATCCCGAAGGACGAGTTGGCGATCGCCCTCAAGCGCCACGCCACCAGCAAGATCGGCAACCTGCAGGAGCTGGAATCGGTCGGCACCATGGGTTTTCGCGGCGAGGCGCTGGCGGCGATCAACGCGATTGCGGATTGCTCGCTGCTCTCCCGCACCGCGGACCAGTCCAGCGCCTACCTGCTGAGCGGCCAGACCGGCGAGCTGCAACCCGTGGCGCGCGGCCTGGGCACCACGGTGGAGGTGCGAGAGTTGTTCTTCAGCACCCCGGCGCGGCGCAAGTTTCTCAAGACCGACGCCACCGAACTGGCCCACTGCGTGGAGGCGGTGCGCCGCCACGCGCTGGCCCGCCCGGATGTTGGTTTTGCCATGTGGCATGAAGGCAAGTTGGTCGAGCAGTGGCGCGCCTGCCGCGCCGGCTCGACGGCAGCCAGCGAGAACGAGTCGGTGCTGGACCAACGCCTGCGCGATGTGCTGGGTGATGACTTCCTGGACCGCTCGGTGCGGGTCGACCACCGGCCCGCACGCGAGCCGACCCATGGCCCAAGCACGGTGCGGGTGTGGGGCCGGGCCGGTATCCCCGATGCGGCGCGCGCGCGCGCCGACCAGCAGTTCTGCTACGTCAATGGCCGCTTTGTGCGCGACAAGGTGCTCACCCACGCGGCGCGTAGCGCCTACGAGGACGTGTTGCACGGCCACCGCCAACCTGTCTATGCGCTGTATGTGGAAATCGACCCGACGCGGGTCGACGTCAACGTGCACCCGACCAAGATCGAAGTGCGCTTTCGCGACAGCCGCGAGGTGCACCAGGCGGTACGCCATGCGGTGGAAAACGCACTGGCCGCACCCCGGTCCCTGGTCGAACCGGCCGGGGCGCAGCGCTCGGAGGTGGCCCATGTCATGACATCAAATCGGTCCGAACATCAATACGGATGGGCACAAAGCGCTATTGATTTGGTAGTAGGCGGGGGCCACAAGGTATCCGACCTGCAGGCGCTCTGGACTGAACCGGCCGAGGCCCCTGATACCACTGCAGACGCCTGCGCGCCTACTATCCACCCGACCTCATCGAACTGGCCCTTGGGGCGCGCGCTGGCACAGTTGCAGGGCGTCTACATCCTGGCCGAAAACGTGCACGGGCTGGTGGTGGTCGACATGCACGCGGCGCACGAGCGCATCGTCTATGAGCGGCTCAAATCCCAAATGGATGCGCCGGTGGCGGGCGCCACCTCGCAGCGCCTGGGCAGCCAACCGCTGCTGGTGCCGGCCACCTTTGCCGCCACGCCGCAGGAGCTGGCCACCGCTGAAGCGCAGGCCGAGACTCTTGACACGCTGGGCCTGGATATCGCGCCCTTTTCCGCCAAGACCCTGGCGGTGCGCGCCGTGCCGGCCGCGCTGGCGCATGGCGACGCGGTGGCCCTGGCGCGCAGCGTGTTGGCCGAACTGGCCCAGCACGAGGCCAGCACGGTGGTACGACGCGCGCAACACGATTTGCTGGCCACCATGGCCTGCCATGGCGCGGTGCGCGCCAACCGTCGGCTCACGCTGGACGAGATGAACACGCTGCTGCGCCAGATGGAGCAGACTGATCGGTCCGACCAATGCAACCACGGACGCCCAACCTGGCGGCAAATCACGCTCAAGGAACTCGACACCCTGTTCCTGCGCGGACGCTGAGGCGGGCCGCGGCGCCATTCGCAATCGCTTACAACTGTTGCAGCCACCCCAGCACAAAGGCCCGGTCCGCGCCCCTACACTTCGGCGCCACAGGACAATAGTCTGAATTTGAAGGAGGCGTTCTCAATGAGTCATGGATTGTCCGCACGCGGCGTGTTGGCCACCACCGCCGTAGCCCTCGTGCTGGCCGGTTGCAGTGTGGTGCCGCCCGATGCCCACATGGCCGCATTCAGCACCCAGATGACCGGCGCCAACCAGGTGCCCGCCGTCAAGACCTCGGGCACCGGCCGCCTGGTGGCGGTGTACGACCGCAACACCGGTCTGTTTCGTTGGAAATTGTCCTTCTCGGGGCTCAAGGGCATCCCCACTGCAGGTCACTTTCATGGGCCAGCCGCAGTGGGCGCCAACGCCCCCGCCAGCCTGCCGTTTACCGCACCGATCAAGAGCCCCATGGAAGGCCGTGCCACCCTGTCCGAAGCCCAGGCTGCGGACTTGTTGGCCGGCAAGTGGTACGCCAGCATTGACACCAGCGCCTACCCACGCGGCGAAATACGCGGCCAGATCATCCCGCGCGAGTAGGCCAGCCGGGCAAGCCGCCGCTATCATTGCGTGTTTGATCACGCGGCCCAGCACGCCGCCCCTTTGCGCGGCATGAACTTCAACCTGGCACTTCTGCTCTTCATCACGGCGGTGTGGGGCACCACCTTTCCGCTGCTCAAGTCGGCCTCCACCACTTTGAGCGGCGTCGAAATCTCGGCCATCCGTTTTGCCGTGGCGGGCGTCTGCATGGCCCCCTTCTTGTGGAAAGTGCCACGGCGCACCTGGAGCGATGGCGCCCTGCTGGGCGCGCTGGCGCTGGTGTCCTACGTGTCGCAAGCCTATGGCATGCAGTTCATCTCGTCCAACCGAAGCGCTTTTCTGACCAGCCTGGCGGTGTTGATGGTGCCGCTGCTGGGCTTGTTCTGGGGCGGCAGGCTCTCGTCCATCGTGCTGGCATCGGCGCTGATGGCCTGCGCCGGCATCGGCTTCATGTCCTGGGAAGGCGGCGCACATGCACTGGGCGACAGCGCCACCTTGCTGTGTGCCCTGACTTATGCGCTGTACGTGATCGTGCTGTCGCAGCGCTCCCGAGGCCACGATTCGCGCCAGCTCACCGCCACGCAAATTGCTTTCATGGCGGTGTTCTCGGCTGTCTGGATTGGTTTGGCCGGTATCGGCAACGACTCACTAACCACCCTGGGTCCCCGGCTGGCGCCCCACGCGGTCTCACTGCTGTATTTGGGTGTGGTGGCCACGGCTGGCATGTTGCTGCTGCAGGCCATGGCCCAGCGTCACGTGTCGGCCGACAAAGCCGCCGTGGTCTACGCCATGGAGCCGGTCTTCGCGGCGCTATTTGGCTGGCTGTGGCTGGGCGAGGTGCTCAGCGCCCGCGCCGCACTCGGTGGCGCCATGGTGGTGGTGGCGGTTATCCTCAGCGAACTCAAACCCCGTGCGGCCAGCGCGGCCGGCTGATCAAGCACCCACGCAACACACCCGACCCCAATGAACCTGGAAGTCGTCAAGCGCCAATCGCTGACAACCAAAGTGACCCTACTCAGTGTGGTCATCGTGCTGGTGGGCGGGTGGTCGGTCGCGCTGGTTGCCAGTGGCTGGTTGGGCGAGCGTGCGCAACGCCATCTGCTGCTGGTCACGCTGGGCGTGACACTGCTGAGTTGCGCGCTGCTCTGGTGGCTGATCAGGCGGCAACTCGCACCCCTGTTGAGAGCGATGCGTCAACGCGAAGCCGACATGCTGGCGAGCGAGCGCCGGTTTCTTGCGCTCTCGACCCTGTCCTCGGACTGGTTTTGGCAGCAAGACGAGCAGTTTCGCTTTGTCGAGTTTTCGGGCGCCTTCGCCAGCGGTTTCACGCCACCCGCCAAGGCACTGGGCCGCACGCGCTGGGAGCTCAACATCCAGTTGACACCCGAGCTATGGGCCGCGCACCAGTCCGACCTTGAGGCGCATCGCCCGTTCAAGAATCTGGAGTACGCCATTTCCGGCGAAAACGGCGAACTGCGCTGGTACAACGTCTCGGGCGAACCGCTGTTTGATGAAACCGGGCGCTTCACGGGCTACCATGGCACCGGCCGCAACATCACCGACCTCAAACTGGTCGAACAAGAGTTGCGCATCGCCGCCTCGGCCTTCGAAACGCAAGAAGGGATGATCATCACCGACACCGACGAGCGCATTCTGCGCGTCAACGCCGCTTGCGTCGAGATCACCGGCTACAGCGCCGAAGAGGCGATTGGCCAGACGCCCCGCCTGTTCTCGTCCGACCGGCATGACGCGACGTTCTATCAGGACATGTGGGCCAGCATTGCCAGCGCTGGAAACTGGAAAGGCGAAATCTGGAACCGCCGCAAGAACGGCGAGGTCTACCCGCAGTGGCTCACCATATCCGCCGTCACGGGCGCTGACCGCGCGATCACGCACTACGTTGCCTCCTTCATCGATATCACGCACAGAAAGACCGCCGAGGACGAAATCAGGAACCTGGCCTTCTACGATACCCTGACCCATTTACCCAACCGACGCCTGTTGCTGGACCGCTTGCAGCATGCCATGCATGCCAGCGTGCGCAGCGAAAGCGCCGGCGCACTGTTGTTCATCGACCTCGACAACTTCAAGACCCTCAACGACACGCTCGGTCATGACAAGGGCGACCTGTTGCTGCAATCGGTCGCGCAACGGCTGAGCGCCACCGTGCGCCGCGACGACACCGTGGCGCGCCTGGGCGGCGACGAGTTCGTCATCATGATGGAAGGGCTTAGCTTGATAGCCCCGGACGCGGCGGCCCAGGCCAGGCTGGTGGCTGAGAAAATACTCGATACCTTCGACCAACCGCATGATCTCGCGGGGCTGGCCTACCACAGCACGGCCTGCATCGGCATCGCCTTGTTCGCGCAGCAAAGCGTCTCGGTTGACGATTTGCTCAAGCACGCCGATCTGGCCATGTACCAGGCCAAATCAAGCGGGCGCAATACCTTGCGCTTCTTCGATCCGCAGATGCAATCCGCCGTGATGGCGCGCGCGGCCCTGGAGGCCGACCTGCGCGAGGGCCTGCACACCCACCAGTTGCGCCTGTACTACCAGCCGCAAGTCGACGACGAGGGCCACGTGACCGGTGCCGAGGCGCTGGTGCGCTGGCCCCACCCGCTGCGCGGCATGATTGCGCCCCTGGAGTTCATTCCCATGGCCGAGGAAACCGGGCTGATTCTGCCCTTGGGGCAATGGGTGCTGGAAACCGCGTGCGCTCAGTTGGTGGCCTGGTCGGATCAACCCGAGTTGGCCCACTTCACGGTGGCGGTGAATGTCAGCGCCCTGCAATTGCGCCAGCGCGACTTCGTCGATCAGGTGGTCGCCGTGCTGCAGCGCACCGGCGCCAATCCGCGCCGGCTCAAGCTCGAACTGACCGAGAGCTTGCTGGTGTCCAACGTGGAGGACGTGATCGAGAAGATGTTTGCGCTCAAGGCCAAGGGAGTCGCCTTTTCGCTGGATGACTTCGGCACCGGCTACTCGTCGCTGTCCTACTTGAAGCGCTTGCCGCTCGACCAACTGAAGATCGACCAATCCTTTGTGCGCGACATCCATGTCGACCCCAATGATGCCGCGATTGCCCGCACCATCGTGGCGCTGGCCAGCAGCCTGGGCCTGGGCGTCATCGCCGAGGGCGTCGAAACCGTGGCGCAACGCGACTTCTTGTCCAGCGCGGGTTGCCATGCGCACCAGGGCTACTTCTTCAGCCGCCCGCTGCCGATCGAGGAATTCGAACTGTTCGCACGCGGTCACTGAGCATGGCCTTGCGCCAGGCGTCTGCGGACCGTTTGCGCTACCATCGGCCCCCTATGAACACGACGCGGCACCGCCTGCTATCACAGCGCCACTTTGGGTGGCTGTTGTGGCTGGTGTTGCTGCTGCCAGTCGCGCAAACCGCGGCAAGTTGGCACGTGTTGTCTCACGCCGGTGCGCAGCAGACCGAGGACGCCAGCCAACAGGCCCTCGATCAAGACCTCTGTGATCTGTGTGTCAGCGCGGCAGCGCTGCTGGGCGGCGCGCCCTTGCGCGCGACCGCGCCATGGCCCGCAAACCACTCACTCGCCGAAGCCCCGCGCTTCGACCCGAGCGCTGCACCGGTGTTGGCACCGGTGCGCACCTACGACAGTCGGGCGCCTCCCCTCTCCCTGCTCTGATTCTTGCTCCGTCTGGTCCGAGCCGCATCCGTGCGGTCGGCTTGCGTTCATNNCCATGGAACAGCGCCTGATGGCGGCCGAGCGAGCCGCTAGTGCCGGCGGCACCAAACTTGGCGCGTCCGCAAGTGCCGCGCCTGCTGTGACTGCCGTGACTGCCATGCCACCACCTGCGTCCGCAGTAGAACCCGCCACTGCGAAGGCGCCGTCTGCCGGTGCCAATGCCTTCAACCCAGCCATATCCTTGATTCTCTCGGGCGGTTTCACGCGCACGTCACGTGATCCCGAACGCTACGCCATCAGCGGTTTTCACTTGCCAAGCGGGGCGGAGGCGGGACCCGGCACACGCGGCTTCAGCCTGGCCGAATCGGAGTTGGGTCTGTCCGCCAGCATCGACCCATGGCTACGCGGCGCGGCCACGATTGCGCTGGCCCCGGACAACGCGGTATCGGTCGAAGAGGCCTATATCGAGACCACCGCCTTGGGCAACGGTTTGTCTCTGAAGGCGGGGCGCTTTTTCTCAAGCGTGGGCTACCTCAACGGCCACCACGCCCACAACTGGGACTTTGTGGACAACCCCTTGGCCTACCAAGCCTTGTTAGGCACGCAGTACGGTGACGATGGACTGCAACTGCGCTGGCTGGCGCCCACCGATCAATACATCGAGTTGAGTGCCGAACTGGGGCGGGGTCGCAGCTTTCCCGGTAGCGACAGCCCTCGCAATGGCGCAGGCATGCGTGCGTTGACCGCCCACACCGGCGGTGACCTTGGCGACAGCCATAGCTGGCGCGCCGGCCTATCGCTGTTGACAGCCAAGGCCAGCGAGCAGGAGATGACCGCGATCGACGCCGCAGGCGGCCCGCTCCATCACGTGTTCAACGGCAACACCCGGGTCTGGCTACTCGATGGTGTCTGGAAGTGGGCGCCCAACGGCAACGCGACACGCACCAACCTCAAACTGCAAGCGGAGTACCTGCGCAGTTCGCGCGAGGGCAGCCTGACCCAGGACGTGGACAACAGCAACCTGACGGACCGCTACCGTGCCGTGCAATCGGGCTGGTACATGCAGGGCGTCTACCAGTTCATGCCGAACTGGCGCCTGGGCCTGCGCACCGAGCGCCTGAATCCTGGCACCCCGGACTCTGGTCTCAACACGGCGGGCTTTACCACCGATGCTTACCAGCCGCGCAAGAACACCGTCATGCTCGACTTCAGCCCGAGCGAATTCTCGCGCGTCCGGCTGCAGCTTGCCAACGACCGATCCCAGCAGGGTGTGGCCGACAAACAGGTCTTCCTTCAATACCAAATCAGCTTGGGCGCGCATGGCGGCCACCGGTATTGATCCCCGTCACCAAACAAGGAACATGTCATGCTGAATCGAAAAATCGCTTGGGCCATTTTTGTCACCCCCTTGCTGATCACGCTGCCGGCCCAGGGCGCACTGCGGGTCTTTGCCTGCGAGCCAGAGTGGGGCGCGCTGGCCCAGGAACTCGGCGGCAATCTGGTCGAGGTGTCGGTCGCCACCAACGCCCTGCAAGACCCGCATCACATCCAGGCCAGGCCCAGCCTGATTGCGCGGGCGCGCAATGCCGACTTGGTGGTGTGCACCGGCGCCGAGCTGGAAATCGGCTGGTTGCCGCTGTTGCTTCAACAAGCGGGCAACGCCAAGATTCAGGCCGGGCAAGCCGGCAACTTCGCGGCGGCGGACTTTGTGCGCAAGCTCGATCTGCCAAGCCAACTGGACCGCGCGCAAGGCGACGTGCACGCCGCCGGCAACCCGCACATCCAGACCGATCCGCGCGCCATCGCGCAAGTGGCCGCAGCCCTGGGCGCACGCCTGGCTCAAGTGGACCCTGCCCACGCCGGCCAGTATGCGCAGCGCTTGAGCGACTTCTCGCAGCGCTGGCAGCAGGCCATCGGACGCTGGAGCGCGCGGGCGGCGCCACTCAAGGACGTCGCCGTGGTCTCGCAGCACAAAGCCTTTGTGTACCTCTACGACTGGCTGGGGCTCAAGGAGGTGGCGGTGCTGGAGCCCAAGCCAGGGGTCGAGCCCAGCGCGTCGCATTTGCAGACCGTGCTGGCCTCGCTGAAATCGACCCCCGCGCGCATGAGCCTGCACGCCGCCTACCAGGACCCCAAGCCCTCGGACTGGCTGAGCCGCAATGCCGGTGTGCCGGCGGTCAAGGTCGCCTTCACGGTGGGTGGCACCGAGGGCGCCAAGGATTTGTTCAGTCTGTTTGATGACACCGTGTCGCGCCTGCTTGCGGCGGCGGTCAAACCGTGAACTGGGGCGCGCTGGACTGGGGCATTCTGGGCCCCGCCCTGATTGCCGGGCTGTTGGTGCTGGCCACCCATGTACCGCTGGGCACCAAGGTATTGGACCGCGGCATCGTCTTCATCGATCTCGCCATTGCGCAGATCGCCGGCCTGGGCGTGATCGCGGCGAATGCGCTGGGCATGCCCGAAGGCGGCGTGGCGGTGCAAGTTGCGGCGGTCAGTGCGGCACTGCTTGGCGCCTTGTTGCTGACCTGGACCGAACGGCGCGCGCCGCAACAGCAAGAAGCGCTGATCGGCGTGTTATTCATCCTGGCGGCTTGCGCCGGCATTGTGCTGCTGTCGAACAACCCGCATGGTGGCGAGAGCCTCAAAGACCTGTTGGTGGGGCAAATACTTTGGGTGAACACCAGCCAATTGACGTGGCTGGCAGGGGTCTCGGCACTGCTGTTGCTGGCGTCGCGGCTAGGCTGGGTGGAACGGCTAGGCCGCTTTGGCTTCTATGCGGCCTTTGCGGTGGCGGTAACCGCCTCGGTGCAACTGGTGGGGGTGTACCTGGTGTTCGCCAGCCTGATCATTCCGGCCCTGGGCACACATCGGCACCAAGGAGCGCGGCGCCACACGCTGGCCTACGCCATAGGCGCGCTGGGCTACGCGCTCGGCTTGGCGCTGTCAGCGATGTTTGACCTGCCCAGCGGGGCGGTGATTGTCTGGGCACTGGCTGCGTGCGCCCTGGTCTCGGCCAGTGTCGGGCGATCGACGCGCGCGATACCCTAATCAGTTGGGGTCAGAGCACATCGCTGCGCGAGTGGTCTGACCCACAAACCCTAGAATCCGCGATGCAATACGATGGAGGTAGCGCCGAATTTCGGCCAGCACCGAGGAGATGCACATCATGGCGAGCATTGGGCTGATTCACCGTTTCGCGTTGCACCAGGGCGCGCCAGCGGCGCCCGGAGAGTTCCAGCCATGACCCGGCAGTGCTCGGCCTGTGGCACGCTGGTGCCGCGCAAGGAGTGCCACCGCAACCGCTACGCCGAATATATTTGCCGTGCTTGTCAGGCCAAGGGGATCAAGTTCACCCGACACGGACGACGACGGCACCTGATCAAGCGTGCGCTGGCGCCATTGCTGGTGGCTACCCTTTTTGTCAGCGTCTTGCTGTGGGTGTTGTGGCCCTACCTGATGCCAACCAGGTTATTCGAGCCCTGAGCCGTGAGCGTCTTTCGACAATTCGCATGACTGCGTCATTGCGAGCGCAGCGCGGCAATCCACGGTTGTGTCGCGTCACGATGGATTGCCGCGTCGCTGTCGCTCCTCGCAATGACGGCGCTTGGTCGAGACACGCAGAGGGCGTCAACCCAACTTGAACGGCAACGCCCGGGGGGTCTTGCCCGTCAGCTTGGCAATCGCGTTGGCAAAGGCCGGCGCCAGCGGCGGCAGGCCGGGCTCGCCGATGCCTGTGGGGGGTTCGGCGCTGGGAACGATGTGCACGGCAATCGAGGGCATGTCGGTGATGCGTGCCACCGCGTAGTCGCCAAAGTTGCTTTGCTCCACCACGCCGTCCTTGAAGGTGATCGCAGCCCCCGGCAAACAGGTACCCAGGCCCATCAAGGCAGCGCCCTGTATTTGGGCCTCAATCGTCTTCGGATTGACCGCCAGATTGCAATGCACCCCGGCCGTGACCGCATGCAACTTGGGCACGCCCTTGGTGACCGAGGCCTCGGCCACGTAGGCCACCACGGTGTCAAACGATTCATGCACCGCCACGCCCCAGGCCTGACCCTTGGGTAGCGTGCGCTTGCCGTAGCCTGATTGCTCCACCGCCAGTTGCAGCGCCGCCTTGTGCCGCGGGTGTTTGTCACCCATCAGTTGCAGCCGGTAGGCCACCGGATCTTGTTTGGTGGCGCGGGCGATTTCGTCGATCAGCGTCTCCATCACAAACGCGGTGTGGGTCGAACCCACGCTGCGCCACCACAACACCGGCACATTCACCTTGGGGTGGTGCACCGACAGGCGCATCGGCACGTTGTAGGGCTCACGCATGCCCTCCACCGCCGTGTTGTCGATGCCATCCTTGATCATGAAGGACTCGAACGGGGTGCCCGCGGTGATGGACTGACCGACAATCACGTGGTCCCAGGCCAGCACCTTGCCACTGGCGTCGAAGCCGATCTCGGCACGGTGCACATGCATCGGGCGGTAGTAGCCGCCCTTGATATCGTCCTCGCGGCTCCATAGCGTGCGCACCGGCCCGTCCAGCCCGGCGGCCCGCGCCAGCTTGGCGACGGTGCAGGCTTCGATCACATAGTCAGCCGTGGGAACCGCACGCCGGCCAAAACCGCCGCCGGCCATTTGAACGTTGACTTTGACGTTTTGCGGCGGCAGGCCCAGCACCTTGGCCGCCGCCATCGCGTCAAAACCGGGCATTTGGGTTCCCAGCCACAGATTGGCCTTGGCCTCCAAGCCCTGCCCGCTAACCTGCACGGTGCAGTTCAGCGGCTCCATCGGCGCATGCGCCAGGTAAGGGAACACGTATTCGGCGCGGATCCTTTTGGGTGCTTTCGCCAAGGGGCCCATGTCGGCCTTGAGCTTGACGAGGCCAGTGGTCTTGGCCATCTCGCTGTAACTGGCCAGCAAGGCGGCGCTGTCGGCCTTCTCGACGGCATCGGTGTCCCACTCCAGCTTGAGCGCATCGCGACCCAGCTTGGCAGCCCAATAACCCTGTGCCAGCACCGCCACGCCTTCGCCGCCCCGGTCCACCGGCATACGCAACACCGCCTTGACACCCTTGACACGTTTGGCCGCCGCGTCGTTGACCGACTTGAGCTTGGCGCCAAACACCGGCGGGTGCACCACCACGGCGGTCAGCATGCCGGGCAACTGCATGTCGATGCCGAAGTTTTGCGTGCCATTGGACTTGGCCTTCGCATCCAGCCTCGCCGTGGCTTTGCCAATCAGTGTGAAGGCCTTGGGATCCTTCAGCGCCACCTTGGACGGCACGGGCATTTCCATGGCGGCATCGGCCAGTTCGCCATAGCTGATGGACTTGCCGTCCGAGCGGAACACCTTGCCGGCCTCGGTGCGTAGCCCACTGGCGTCGCCGCCCCACTGCTGGGCGGCGGCCGCCAGCAGCATGGCGCGCGCTCGGGCACCCAGCTCGCGGTACTGCATGTAGGAGCGTTTGATGGAGCCCGAGCCACCGGTGAGGTGCATGCCAAACATCGGGTCTACATAGGCCGGATCGGCATCGCCGTGGATCGCGCGCACCTTGCTCCAGTCGGCGTCCAGTTCCTCGGCCAGGATCATCGGTAGGGCGGTTAACACGCCCTGGCCAAATTCAAGCCGGTTGACGGTCACGGTAACCGTGCCATCCGCGTCGATGCGCACAAAGGCGCTGGGCTGCTGAAACGGTTTCAGGACCACCGGCCCTGCCGGTGCAGCGGGGGTTTGTGCCCCGGCCATCAGGGGAAACACACCCAAGGCAAAGCCAGAGGCCACGCCGACCTTGAGAAAGCTGCGCCTTGGCAGGCCCTTGGGTGCTATTGTTTTTGTAGCACTGGTATCCCGTTCCATAAGGGACAACAGCCCTTTTGGCATTTGGTCAAGCAGGCTGACGAGCGTCGGATCGAATTGCATGATGAAGTCCTCGCGTATTCGCTTAAGCCAAGCTGGAAGCGGCGGCCTTGATGGCACTGCGCACCCGCACGTAGGTGCCGCAGCGGCAAATGTTGCCGGCCATGGCGTTGTCAATCTGCGCATCGGTCGGTTTTTTGTTGCCCTTGAGCAAGGCGGTGGCACTCATGATCTGGCCGCTTTGACAATAGCCGCACTGCGCCACGTCGTGCGCCACCCAGGCTTGCTGCACCGCCAGGCCAACTTTGTCATCCGCCACCGCTTCAATGGTGGTGATCTTCTTGCCCACCGCGCCGGAGATCGGGGTGCTGCAGGAACGTATCGCCACGCCGTCCAAGTGCACGGTGCAGGCGCCACACAGGCCCGCGCCGCAACCAAACTTGGTGCCGCTCAGACCCAAGGTATCGCGCAAGGCCCACAAGATGGGCGTGCTGGGATCGGCATCGACCACCATGTCCTTGCCGTTGATATTCAGGGTTGCCATGGGAAAGTCCTCCTTCAATTGACGTTGCTGCGCTAGTCGACCCAGGCTGGTCATCAATTCCAAGACATGGCCCGCTCGGCTATCGAAGTTGAGCGAGCATTATGGGCAGGATGCGGTTTGTCTGCAGGGCTGCGTGGGGGAAAGTTCTAACCGGTTGGCGGTATCAGGCCGACGTGGCGCTGCGCGCTGCGGCTGTCCCCCGGCCTGTGGCCTCCTCCTTTATGCCTCCGCACCCAGCACCCCATCGCCCCGATCTTGCGAGCGAGGTAGGTATTCCATTAGCGAAGCTCAAACCGTTTGTCAGCGAGGGCGCTGGGCTGGATGGCGCAGCGTGGACTTGGGGTTTTGCCAAATCAGGGAGGTGGCCGCAGGCCGGGGGACATTCGCGGAGCCATCCAGCCCAGCGTCCTCGGCTCGCACAGGTCACGACCTTGGCTCTTGACTATTCGATCCAAGACATTCATCGCCGGTGATCAATCAATCTCAAACCGCACCCCCTGCGCCAGCGGCAGGGCGCGGGAGTAGTTGATAGTGTTGGTGGCGCGGCGCATGTAGGTTTTCCAGGCGTCAGAGCCGGACTCGCGGCCGCCGCCGGTCTGTTTTTCGCCACCAAAGGCGCCACCGATTTCGGCGCCTGAGGTGCCAATGTTGACGTTGGCGATGCCGCAGTCGGAGCCCGCCGCCGACATGAACTGTTCGGCCTCGCGCACGTCGGTAGTGAAGATCGAAGACGACAAACCCTGCGGCACGTCGTTGTTCAGCGCAATCGCCTCCGACAGTTGCGAATACTTCAACACGTAGAGGATCGGCACGAAGGTCTCGTGGCGCACCACTTCGGTCTGCGCCGGCATTTGCACCAGCGCTGGCCGCACGTAATAGGCCTCTGGATAGCGCTCTTGCAAGGCACGCTCGCCACCCGCCACCACGCCACCTTGCGCCACCGCTTGTTCAATGGCCGACTGCATCGCGTCAAAGGCCGCACCGTCGATCAGCGGCCCCACCAAGGTGCCCTCTTCCAAGGGCGAACCAATCTTGAAGCTGGCGAAGGCGCGCGTCAGCCGCGCCACCATGTCGGCATGCACCGACTCATGCACGATCAAGCGGCGCGCGGTGGTGCAGCGCTGGCCGGCGGTGCCGGCCGCGGCAAAGGCCACGGCGCGCACCGCCATGTCCAGATCGGCTGAGGGCGCCACGATGATGGCGTTGTTGCCCCCCAGCTCCAGCAGGCTGCGGCCAAAACGCGCCGCCACGCGCGGGCCTACGGCCTGGCCCATGCGGGTGCTGCCGGTGGCCGACAGCAACGCCACCTGCGGGTGGTCTACCAGGGCTTGCCCAACATCGGCACGGCCCATCAGCAACTGCGACAAGTCGGCGGTGTGTTCGTCACCAAAACGGATGCACGCGCGGTCGAAGATGGCCTGCACCGCCAGGGCGCACAGCGGCGTCTTCTCGGATGGTTTCCACACCACGGTGTCACCACACACCAAGGCCAGCGCCGCGTTCCAGGCCCACACCGCCACCGGGAAATTGAAAGCCGTGATGACGCCCACCACGCCCAGCGGATGCCAGGTTTCCATCATGCGGTGGCCGGGGCGCTCGGAGGCGATCGTCAGGCCGTACAACTGGCGCGACAGGCCGACGGCAAAGTCGCAGATGTCAATCATCTCCTGCACTTCACCCAGGCCTTCGGACAGCACCTTGCCGGCCTCCAGCGACACCAGTGTGCCCAGCGCCTGCTTGTGTTGGCGCA
>CXWL01001196.1_pt1 | contig 18282 bp, 11 predicted proteins | sample 590931 | NCBI WGS metagenome assembly CXWL01 (sample SAMEA3498368, study PRJEB10139) | groundwater metagenome | biome: water well; material: biofilm material | place: Germany | collected 2015-04-27 | reverse complement strand
GGTGGCGCAGGAGCAACTGCCGGCGTCGGCCCTCGAGGGACGCCTGATCTGCGGCGAGCTCGGCCTCGACGGCGCCGTGCGCTCGGTGCGCGGAGGACTGGCGATTGCCGACCTCGCCAACCCCCCCAAGCGGAGGTTCCGCGCTGGGGGGCTAGCAAACTAGGTTGCCGTTCCGGAGACGGGCTGCTCGAGTCGCAGGACCTTCGCCAGCCTCGGCGCGTCCGCTGCACTGGCCGGGTCACTCATCGCGGAAACCCTCTCAGCGTACTCTTCTCGCCTGTATTGCAGGCGACGGCGGAAAGACCTGTCGGAGTCGATGGACTCTCCCAGCTGCTCTCTGACTTCAACAACGCGTTCATCGATCGCCAGCAGCTCGTCTCGGTGCCGTTGCTCTTCAGCCGTCGCTTCGTTTAGCTCGTCCAAAGCGCTACACAGTTCGTCGCGCATAGACCTTTCCGCCTGTGTAAAGTGGATCAGTCCATGCTCGTGCTTGGCGAGATCCGCGACGTCGCCAACGAGACTTGCCAGCTGCGCCCGCAGCTCCTTCTCGTGGGCCGAAAGCCTAGAGGACCTCGCCTCGATGAGCTTGAGAGCGTTGCGGAGCTGACCCCGGCTCCGCGAGAGATCCGAAAGTTCCGACCGTTGAGCTGCCTCCTCGACCTTAACGTCGTCACGAATCTCGGCCAGTTGAGACACCCCATCCTTGAAAGCCTTCGCTGTCCGGCGGGCCGCAAGTTCTCTCTCACGAACCTCGACGACGTCACGCTTGTATCCCTTGTGCCAGTCCCGGAACGAAATGGCGCGCATCCACGAGCTGGAGTTCGGTCGCTGCTCGGCAGAGAGCACCGAGTTGAACGCGCCTCGCAAGTATTCACCGTAGGCATCCTGGAGCTCTGCGTTGAAGTAGATATCCACCGGAGTTGGCTGGAAGAGCTTCAGGAGCAGGAGAGCGATGAAGATCATCGCCAGGAAGCTGGAAATCTGGCGCTCCGTGGCTCGCACTGCCTGCCTGGTGGCCTCCTGAGAGGCCTGGTCCGAACCGCGAGCGAGGAGCTCGAGGGGTGTGTCCAGGCCATACTCAAGGGGTACCAAGCCATATCGGCTTCTGAGCTCGCTCGGATTACCGCGCACGGCGTCGAAGGCCGCCAGTCGGGAGAGCTCCGTCTGGCGGGCGGCATCCAGCTCACGAGCGGCGGTCTCTAGGTTTAAGCGGATCTGCCTAGCGACACGACCATCTCCTGCCGTCCTGGACAGTCCCGTGCCGCTGATTTCCTCCACCAACCGCTCCTGCAACCCCAGAACGCGCGACTCCAGCTCATCCACGCTCGCCTTGGCCTCGTCGGCCAAAGCCTGACGCCGGCGCTCGATCGCAGCGACATTCTCCTCGGCGATACGGATCCTCAGCTCATTGGAGAAGACCACCCTTGTAAGGGCGGGCTTGACGACCCACAGCGATAGAACCGCCATCCCGAGCCTCAGGGCCAACGAGGCTCCGATCTTGAAGTAGCCGCTTGCGCCGCCGCGCTCCTTCGCCCCGCTCACGTCAAGGGTGGCCAGGCTGGTGTCCACAACCCAGACCAACAGGAACACCACGGTTGCCACGGCAGCTGCAACCTCAAGCCGGTACTGGTACGACCGCGCCGCCAGCGCTACCACCTGAGCCCAGACGGTGGCCTCCGTCGTGGCCATGATGGCGATCAGCAGTCGCATGGTTGCCAGCCAGAACCGCGCTCCGGGCTCCAGGAGGCTGTCCCCATACGGGCGAAGACCCAGATACCTAAACAGACCCCTCACACCCGACCACATCCTCCCGCTCAGAGACTGGCCGCTGTCCTTCATCGTCCACCTCCTTTGCCTAATCACCGGTCTTCTTCTCCGGTGATTACTACCGATGATACCACTGCTGACAGTATCGGCTATAAAAAAGACGAACTTGGCGGTATGATCTTCGGTGCGGAGAGAGACATCTGCCGACCTTCGAGCACAGAGGGGTTTGAGATTCGGATGGAAGAAGAGCTAGACACCTGGATCGAAGCCGCTCTCGAGCTGATCCGAAGTACTTCGGAAGACCTCAAGACGGCCTACTCTGGCCCTGGCCTTGAGCACTGCCGGAGAGTAGCTTCCGCGCTTCACTGCCGCTTTGGCGACCTTCCCCTCACCCGAGCGGCATTTCTACATCGGGTACAGCCAGAGGATTTTCAGCCGGCCTTGACGGAGCTCGCCGGCGCCCAGGCGCTATCCATCTTGCGCAGCCGCGCAACCCTTAGGGCACTGGACGACTTCAATGACCAGAAGCTACCGGAGCGGCTGGAGGGGAGCCTGCTTCCGGGGTTCGCCGACCCGCGCGCAGCAGTCCTCCTTGTCTTGGAGCAACTGGATCACGTGGATCCAACAGGGGCGCTGGCGGCGTGGACGCTTCAGGCGTATGACTCGATCCCGAGCGAGCTGCCCCGCTGCGGCCCAGCCTCCCTTGACTGCACAAGATTCCAAAATCCGGCCGCCCAAGCCAACTTCCTTCGGTGTGTTGTCGAGCCTACGGCCCGATTCTTTGGTCTCCATCTCGAACGGCGCACAGCCGCCAACGCCGAACTTCTCTGCAGGGACCTCGCGCGCTTCTCCGAACTGCTGGAACTCCTTCGGGCAGGCTCGGCACCCGGAGGGGGGAAGGATCAGGTGCTCGACCAGCTGCGCGCTGCTCTACCGGACCGCGAGATCCGGTGGGAGTGGGTGGCGCTCGGCCAGCTTGACCGCCTGCTCACCTCCGAGGAGCGTCTAGGACCGCAGGACTTTCCCGAGACGGGCGTGGCACTGGTCTTAGTCGACTCCAGCGAGCAGGCATTTTCCGTGCTCTCCCGCTTGCACGAGACCTTCTCATATTCAAGAGCAGCGGTGACGGACGATCTAAGCCGGCCCACCAGGGAGCGAGGCGCTCTAACCACTCAGGTGACGCTGCAAGGCCCTTGGCTCGAAGCCGGTCGACCCCGAGAACAGCGGAGAATCCGCGTGGAGATCGCGCGGCGGGCCGCGGTCGCCACGCGCCGGCTTCCGGGCGATCTTCTGGCAGAAGGCCGAAGGACAGACAGCTCGCGTCAAGCTCAGGATCTTGACGCCGGATTCAGGGTGCTCACTCCGCACGGCCTTCATGTCGTGTTGCCCCGCGGGGCAACCGTCTTGAACTTCGCCTATGCCGTCCATAACGACTTCGTTGGCCTGGCACGCCGCGCTCGGGTGAACAGACGGTATGTTGGGCTCTTCCACCCCCTTTCGGAAGGTGACGTCGTTTGGCTCGAGGTCGGAGAGGTACCTCAGGCCCTGCCAAATGCCTGGCGCGAACGGGTTGCACCAGGCAGCGTCGCCAAGATTCTCAAGCAGTACAAGCGCGTATTGAAGCCTGTCCTGCGCCAGGCGGGTGAACGTACGCTCCGCCAGAAGTTGACCGCGGCCGGATGTCGACTCGAGGAGTTTGAGAATCGCTTGAGTGAGTTCGCGATCCGGGCGGGATTAAACCTCACCGAGAAGGGCGTCATCCCTCGAGTAGCAGGACAATCTCAAGGCCGGGCGGACTGGTGGTGCCAACAACTGGCCATTCTGGAGCACAGCGAGCGAGGAGAGGAGCTACCGTTTGAGCTCATCCTGAATCGGACAACGGCCTCCGCCTTCCTGGAGGAATTGGTCGGCGCGGTCCTTTCGACAGCACGAGTAGAGCTCGAAACACTGCAGGTGCCGCTAGAGATGAGGCGCTTGGTGGGGCACGCGCGCCGATGCCTCCGGTGTCGACCGCGCCTCGCTGGGAGCCTTCTCGGAGAGGTCGTAGAGGGTGATCTCGTCCTGCACCGTTTGGGCTCGGCTTGCCCGCCGGGGGAGTTAACCTTTGTTGTTCACGGCCCGCCCACCAGCGGGGCGTTCTACTGCTTGAGGACTCTCAATCGCACCGGCTTGGCAGCGGATCTCTTCCGGATTTTTGCGGATGTGGGCGCGGAAGTCGTTGACATAGCTGCCGCCCGAGTCGCCGCCCGGGCAGGCATCTTCCGCATTGAGCTGGAGCATCTACCCGCAGAAATGGCCAGGGGGCTGGATGCGCAGCTGAAACGCGTGCCCGGCGTGCTTACCGTGGAGAGACCAGGTTCGGCAAAAATTCCCGAAGAGATGCTTGGAGGAGTGCTACCGCCCCGAAGGCTTCATTCCGGCGAGCAGGGAATTCGGGAGCCTTTCTTCTGTGGCGACAAGATCCTCGATGACGGGTTCTTCTACGGAATGCGAGACCAAAAGGCGACGCTCTCGAATCTGCTGCACGGTGTGACCGAGAATCCCCAGGTAGCTACCAGCGTCTGGATCCGTGGGCCGAAAAAGGTGGGCAAAAGCTCGCTTGTCCTAAGCTTCATGCGCGAACTGGTCCGCCGCGGCGATGGAGACGCCGTGTATATCGAGGCCGAGCGGGGCGAAAGCTGGCCATCCCTGGCAGCCCGCCTGACAGCGAAATTAGCTCCGGACATGGCTCCCAACTTGACCGTCGCGGACGCAGTTCGACTCCGCCAGGCTCAGAAGCCAGCTCCTCTGGTCGTAGTGATCGACGAGGCGGTCAATCTGATCATGAATACTGTGAAGGACGGCGGACTCGAACTGCTGCTCCGCTCTCGAAGTCAGCTCAATGCATGCCAAGGTCTACTACTGGTCTGGGTAGGCCCCAACGCGAACGTGCCGACTCTACCTCCCCCTGCCAAGCATCTACTCCAATCGTCCGCAATGATGAGTGTGCCGCCATTGGAGGAGGAAGACGTCGAGAGCATGCTGACCTGCCAACGCCTGCCCTTCCCCTGTATTGTCTCAGCCGAGAAGGGTTTGTCGGCGCTTGTGCGACATCTAACTGGCGGCAACCCGTTCTGGATTGCTCATCTGGGCCGAGCGATGTGGGAACGCACTCGCCGTCGCGGTGGTGACCCGGCCGCTCACGTCCACTTCGACACGCAGCTCTTCCGCGAAGCTGTTCGGGACGTCTGCGCGGAGGAGACGCCATTTCAGGACCGATTTGAAAGCGAGCACTGGGATCCGTCCACGAAAGCGCTTGCTCGTAGGCTGCTGCTGGTACTTGCGGATCGAGCAAGCCGAAGGCTGCGCGCGCCCAGGATGAACGGGAGCTCAACCGACGAGCTCCTGGTTGCACTTGGACCAGGTGTCAATAGCTCGCACGTCGGCGCCCTCCTCGAAGACCTTACCTGGCGCGGCGCCGTCGCATCGGAGGCCTCCGAGCGCGGGAGGCTCTGGAGGCTGAGCGCTCCAATCCTGGCGGATCATCTCGCGCCGCCAGACTGGTTCAACGACCTATGAAAGCCAAATCGGAACACACGCCGGACCGTAGCTCATTGAGCCTGGTGCTCTACCGCCGCCAGATAGCGGAGATTCTTTCCAGCGGCGCCAATACCGTGCTCCTTGGCGGTCGAGGGATGGGCAAGAGCTCCGTACTGCGCTGTATCGCGGCTCAGACGCCAAACTCTGTCTTTATCGACGGAAGAATGATCGACGGTGCCACAGCGGCGCTGGACGATGCCATCGGCCGCGCTGTCTCGCATGGCCTTTCCGACGCGCTGGTAGATGATTTGGACTACCTCCTGAGTGAAGACCGCAATCCGCGCGAGGATTTAGAAGCAGTTGTCAACAAGCTTGAACGCCTTCGTGCGTGCCTAGCCGATAGCCAGCAGCGCTTGGTCGTCACGTCAACGAGCCCCGTGAGTCGATTTCTCAGATCGTTTGCGAGTACGCTTTGGTCGGATATTGAGGCGCGGTTCCAGCCCGTAGTATTGTTCCCTTGGTCGGTTGGCTGGGAGGCTACGCTAGCTTCGTACACGCACCAGCACTACCCCGACGGAGGCGACGAATGCGCGGAGGCAGTCGTTTCGAGCACTGGTGGTCACCCGGCGCTCGTTGCGGCAGCTTTCTCCAGCCTGCGTGAGGCCGCAGCCTCTACTTCCGGCATTCCCACTTCCATCAGAGACTGTGCTGCGTACCTTGCGCTCGCCCTGGGGCGAACCGCGCTTTCGCCCATAGAAAAGGCGCTCAGTGATCTTCAGAAGTCACCCCAGCCGTCTGAGCAACTGGCGGCTGAGCACCTTCGGATTCTTGTCGAGAACCAAGGAGAAGGACCGGCGCCAAAACACCCTCAGGTACTTAGAGCGCTGGAGCTGGCCGGTCTGGCGTATGGCGATCCCGCCACAGGCAGATGCCGCGTACCGGGAACCCTCATCCAGAACTACCTCGAAGGGGAACTATCGGCACCTGCAGCGCGCGCCGACGTTTCGATTCGGGTAGTGAATCAGGGCCCCGACGAGGGGCTATTGGTCATTGAAGGTTCTCCCGAAAAGGAGATTCCACTTGGGAAGGGGTTGTGGCGACTCATCTCCCGGCTCGTGGAGGCAGACGGCGAGGTTGTTTCACAAGCTGACCTCGTTGAAGCGCTCGGCTTGGATTCGAGTAAGCCCCTTCACTCGATCATTCAGAGGCTGGACCAGAGGGCACGAGAGGCAGGTATCGATCGTCTGCTGGAGAACGTTCGCGGGCAGGGCTACCGCCTAGGCCGCTCGATACGGTGGAGGCGATGACAGCCCGCTCTGCAGTACCTGACCATCTGGGCGCCGGTGCGTCGCCTCTCCCCTGTGAATCAGGGCCGGTCTCCTAGGGCCGGCTTCTGTGTCTTGGGCCTCTTGGCAGCTTTCGGCGTTGCCAGAGACTGTGACGCCGGCCGCTCTAAGTCCCACACCACGACGCGGATGTCAACCTGCGGGTGGTTTCTCTTGAAGATTCGAGCCTGTTCCTCAAGCGCTGCTCTCAGTCCCTGATGCGAGCTCTCGGGCTCCGGTACAGTTGAGTCGCGCCACTTGCCGAGGTGACCGCTCCAACCTACGAGGAACACACCATGAGCCCGGCCCGCTTTGATTAGGTAGTCTGTACCGAGCTTCTCTACTAGGCTCGTAGAGATTCCTCGGTCCGGCCCCTCGTTGTCCGACCACTTGCCCTCAACAGTGACCGCCACCGGCTCCCGACCTGCCTCCACCGAATACGCAATCACCAAATCGGGCCGTTGTTGCCAGCTGACCGTCACCTCTCGCGCAAGCACCTTGCCGGGCAACCGGTCTGACAGGCGCCGGCCGGCATATGTGTTGAGAATGTCCTCGTGGCCGTGCCTTCCCGACGTTCTCGGGGGATAGAAAATAGCGCTATCCGCCCCTACGTCCTTTCCCATAGACAACAGCTGCTCCTCCACCACGTCAAGGAGGTCGCTCGCCGATTTCACGATGCGAAAATCTCCTTCGTCAAGCAGGTGGCAAGCGCTTGCAACGTCCAACGCATCGTAACCGGGGCGCGCCACTTTGAGACCTTCACTCTCCCGCGACGCCTTGATCCCATCCATGCGCTTGAGGGTTCGGTCGCCAACCGTCCCCAGTGTGCTCAATAGGTCTCTGGTCTTCGGATCAGGTTGGTTGGCCAAGTATTCGAGAAGCTCCCACAGGAGCAGTGTCCCCTGGCTCACCAGTTCGCCGGACCACCCGTCCTCGTCTTCCGCTTCTGTCTGCGTGGGGCCCTTGTCCGGATAGGCTCTTGACAAGATTCTCGCTAACTCCGCCACTTGCTCCAGGCTCCAGTCGCGCCAGTTCAATCCGAGTCCCGGCCTTGTGCCGCCGCCGATGCTCCGGAGGTTCTCCAGACCAGCAGCTCCTTCGCGAGCCACGAGCGCCTCCAAGAGGACCAGCCCCTCGCCAGCATCTAGGGCCAGCAGGATGTCAGTCGCACGCGTCCTCAGCGCGCCTGTAGTTCCACTTCCGCCTCGGCCTTCGTCGCCGCATGCGACCGACGCAGGCTCGCTCGTCAACTCCTTGGCCAGGGCGATCCCTTTTGAGGGCTCACGACCCGCAACGAATTCCAGCAGCTGAGCGCGAGCTTCCTCGACGAATTGTCCAGTCTGCGTCACACCTTCTGTGGCCCAGTCGAAGACTCTCGGCGTCCACAAAACCTCCGGCAATGTATCCAAGAGACCGGAGTGCCCGATCTGGAGTTCGCGCTTCATACGGTCAATGGCTATCCCCTCCGTTGTGCCAGGTGCGATCTCCCAGCAGCGCTCCAGCACGTCTGTAGATCCGAGGAGCGACGCCAGGGCAGCGGGTAGCCATTTCGTCACAAGCCCGCCAGTGGCCGCTTGCCTGCTGGCGCGGAGCACCTCCGCGAACGCATATCCCTCGTACAAGACCTCACCAGGAATACTCACGCCATCGGGAATAGGCGTTGGAACGGCCTGCGACAACGCTGTCGCACACCGCTCAAGCACTTCGTCACGCAAATCCGGTGATAGATCAGCCCAATCGCCAACAACGTCCCTTGGACGCCACGCAGCGTCCACGAAGTTGAGACGTGCCAGACTGTGCAGGAGCGCGCTGGGCGCGCAACCCGACACCAGCACGCGGCGATTCAACTCTTCCAGGCTGTGCCGCCCACTCACAGCCCGTGCTTTCCGCTCAGCCTCTGCCCTCTCGGCATCAGCCTCCCTGGCCCGATACCGTTCGTAGCTGTCCAGGACCTCGGGCGCAACTTTCCTCGCAGTCGCCAGGAGTCGCTCGCGAACCTCCGCTTCGGCCGCTTCCGCTAAGCGAAGTGCTCGCCTCCAAAGTTCGGGATCGGCCCCGGACGGGTGCTCCAGTCGATCGACTAGCCATTGCAGGTCATCCAGCTGCAACGCGCCAACCACCCATGACCGGACTGTTGCGTCCGGCGTCTCCCCTTTTCGCTTGAGCGCCTCAACTACAAGCTCGCGACGCCCCTCCCGCGAGGAGGCGAAGGCGTCTCGCAGCAACTGAGATGTCCATGGGCTTCCCTCCCTGGCCAGGCTCTCGCCCAGAGTCATGGCTAAGGGCATGAGAAGACGCAACTCGGTCAGGCTTATGTCTTCCGCGCTCAGTAGCGCCACGACCGCTCCGAGATAGGTCTCCCACCAAGGCCATGGCGCCGTGCGCCCGTAACTAGTGTGGGCCTCAGCCTCTGCATTAGCCTGCACGATGGTGGCAATCGGCACGCCCGCCAGAATCCTCCGGCAGTCCGCACGTTCTATCCGTTTAGCAAGCAGCCTCGGAAGCACGCGAAAGAAGTCGATCACGCGGCCGGCCCAGCCGCGTGGCATGACGCTGAACGCGTCGCTCACGCTCCAGCGGCCTGTATCTACGTTCGCCGCAATGAGTCGCGCGACAAGCTCGAGTGGCTCACCAGCCGCCGTGACCACGTCGTCGAGACCTCTAAGTAGCTCTGCATCCCGACGGTCGACCAATAGCCCGCCGCATGCCACGCGTAGCTCTACGCTCGCGTTACGATCACCAGCGATCGACGACGCAGCCCTGGCGACAGTGGGCAAGTTCAGGGCTCGTCCTAGCTTTAACAGGAGCAGCCGCGCCTCCAGTGCTCTGGCGGGGTCGAGCAGTCGGCTCGCGGTCTGCACGTCCAGGGTGTCGGCATAGAGCGCTTCGGCCTGACCCGGATCCGCTACCCAACGCGGCTCGGCCCCGCGGAGCGCTAGCTCCTCCAGGCGATCAAGAAGCAAGGCCGCGGTGCTGGCGTCCGGGAGAAACAGGTCGCTCGCTGCGGGCCCCAGCTCGCCTCCTACCCAGTCTCGGACGTCCTGGTCCTCGTGTATGAGGCCCAGCATCCGTGCCAAGTCCTCAAACCCGGGTGCGATGGTCGCGACGCCCGCCGTGGCAACACGAGTGAGGGGGGGCCTGAGTCGCGTCAAGGGCATCTTTTTGAGGGCAAAGGCAGCCATCCACTCGCGAACGTTGCGGTGCGCAAACTCATAACTATCGGCCGTTCGGCGAAACATGGCGGTGCTCAGGGCCTCGGCTGCGGCTCCTCGCGTAAGGAGAGGTTGACCCATCGGCGGACTCGGTGGAACGAGCTCTTGGAGCGTTGGCGCTCCTTCAGTGCGCCGTACGATGGACGATGCACCGATCCGCTCTAGGCCGCAGAGAGTCAACACCGCGCCGATGCGCGCCGCTGCCGCAAACCGCGCCTCTCTGTGCGTCTGGAACCCTTGATGATAGCCCCCTGAGTCAGCAAGGAGTGCCTCGAGGACTTCTTGCCAAACGGTCGAGGTCGTCAGTGGGCAGTTTGCGACCGGCGGCATCGCTGCCAGAATCCTGAGCGCAGCCGGGTAGGGCGCGACCGCCTTGAGCCGATTGCTTCGAATGAGACCTTTCACCCTCTCGAAGGCATCTGGCTCCATCGCCCAGTGCCTCACGAGACGCTCAGCCTCGGCTGCGTCCAGCGGCAATAGCTCAGCCACCGTTACGTTGCCCTGGTAGAGCGTGCGCAGGTCTGCCGCGAATGTCGGCGCGCGCTCGTGGAGTTCGGAGCCGCGGGCAAAGATGATAAGTGTTAACTGTGACCTCTTGTGCTCGTTGAGATCTCTTAGAACCCTCAGCAGGCGTGGACAGCAGCTGACGTCGCGCGCCTGGCCTTCCTCTAGGCCGTCGATGATCCACACCGCGCAAACGCTCTGGTCGCCTATCCACGCCTTCCAACCAGACGGGGCGATTTCCGCTCCGGCTTGCCACGCGGCAAAGTCCGTGCGGAAAGTGCATCTCGCCGGTTGGACGCCTTCGAGGTAGTCACCGAGCCCGCCGGCGACATAGGTCTTGCCGATCCAAGGCGGTGCGCTGACCAAAGTGCATTGCCTCTCCAACAATTCGTCGCAGTCGAAGCAGAGCGGCGACCGCAGGATGAACCCGTCCTCATCCTGACGCAGCGGACTGTCGGGATACCCGCCGCGTTCGATGAACCAGCGAGTCGGCTTCAGCGCTTGGCGATGGTCGTGCATCGGTCAGATCGGCCCTTCTTGGGGTCCCAGCCCCGGTCGTGCGAAAAGTTACTCTAGAAGGCCAGGTTCGGACGGGTGGCGCAGCCGAAGAGCGGGCTGCCACTGGTTGAGAGCGGGTGCTGGCCAACAGCGCGGCGGTGAGTGCCTACGGGCCTCCGTCGCCGCGGATCTCTCGGCCGGCAACCAAACGAGGCCCGCCGCGGAAGAGGCGGTGGAAACCGGGGCAACTCCACTTCGTTCGTCGCGCCATGCATTCCTACGCTGGAAGCCAGGCTCAAGCGCGATGTTCTATCTCTCGACTTGGGAGACTACCGTCTCGACCGTCCAATCACGGGATGAGACGTTAAGCCTATAGCGGCTGCGATCAGAGAGGGCGCTCCAACTCCTCGGAGTCCTCGCGGTTCCAAAGATCTTCTGCGTCGATACTTGGGTCCGCGTGCACGATTGTCAGAACCATCTATCCTTCCCCCTCCGTCCCGGAACTCCTGCCATTGCCCGATCGGCCTCGCTAGCTCCCGCGACGACGGCATCCTGCGCGATTCTTGCCAGCTGTCGGAACCTCTCCCGGGCTTCCTCGTCCACGCCAGACATCTTCGCTGCCATGGAGTCCCAGAGCGCCAGAGCTGCTGCCGCCTCGGCCTCTCGCAGGTAGAACGCCAAGGTCAAGAGCACCTCGAAGAAGAAACCGTCTTCACCCTTGGCTGAAGCTGCTGTCTCCTCCGCACTGCTAGCAGCCAAGGCTCTTGAGACCTCGGGCCTAGCAGACTGGTGCGCGAGAACAAGTGCGGCAACTACGAGATCGGTGCACGATCTCGCCCGTCCGCCTCGGATCTCCCAATCGGCAGCTCGTAGCAACGATCCCCAGGCGATTCGCTGGAGAGCGTGCTCCTGTGCGTAGTTGATCACCTTCTGAGCCGCACGCAGCATCGGCCTCCGGCGGCCCGCGGCCGCATGTGACTCTAGAAGCCCCATTAGATCCTCGCAGTGATGAATCGGGCTCCCTTGGTCGAGCCGCGCGGCAGCGGTGTAGTTGACTGCTGCAATGGCGTACTGGCCCCGAGCATAGGCGATGCCCGCCAGCGTTCCGATCGCGGAGGCCTCAGTCACGCGGTCGCCCACTCGGCTAGCCGCCCTCCGAGCCCTCCTCGCCGTGTCCTCCGACTCCTCAAGAAGCCCGCCAGCAAGCTGTGTCATCGCGAGCAGGGCCAAGGCCGCGCGCCAGCTCTCTCGATCGCGCAACTCCAACGCGAGCCTCAACGCACGCCCCAGCGACTCTGTAGAGCCGGATAGGTCACCAATCCGTCGCTGCGTCTCTCCCATATTGTGGAGCGCCCGCAACTCTAGGGCACGCTCCTGCTCCGCGCGGGCCCACTCTGCGTCCTCTCTGAACGCTTCAAGTGCGTCACCGTGCAGACCTTGCTCTCCCAGGGCCACACCCCGATCATTTCTAAGGTCCGCCAGCACACGCCGGTCCTCGACCGACAGCGCGACAGAAATACCCTCGTCGTAGAGCGCCATCGCCTCCGCAACGCACCCGGCGCCCCGAAGGTAGGCGCCATACTGACCTAGCAGCCATGACCGCCCCCCCACTCCGACTCCATCCTCCTCGTGCGCGGCAGCAACCAAGCTCTGCGTTGCCGAGGCGGCGTCGACTGGAGGGTCTAGGTACACCGATGCGATGTTCTCGCGAGCCAGCCTTCTCTCTGCTGCCGATCCGGCATACTGAAGCGCGTCTCTGAAGATGCTCTCTGCCTCAGTTCGCCGCGAATCACGACGAGCCAATATCCCGCGATTGCATTGAACTCGGAATAGCCATGACTTGTCCTGCAGGTCGGTGAGCAACCTCAGCGCCCTTCTAAGCTCGTCATCGGCGGAAGGCTTGCGGGCCGCGACCAGAAGGGCGCCGATGTCGGCGGTTAGTGTCGCAGTGCGCCACTGATCACCGATCTTGGCAGCCAGAGCTCGTGCGCGCTCAAAGTGATCGACCGCCGCTACGTGCTGCCCTTGCCTGTAACGTACTAATCCTAGGCATCTCTCCAGCTCCTCTTCCCGCCTGGCGTTCGCGCCCTGAACGGCAATTCCGAGGGCGCGCCTATACCACCTTACTGCCAGCGGAAGCCGCCCAAGATCAGCGTTCGACGATCCGATGTTCTGCGCAAAGTCGCAGCTGGTCTCAAGGTGTCCGAGCCGGAGCGACCTCGACCAGCCCCGGCGATACAGCTCTAGCGCGACCGAGTGCCGACCATGCCGGACAGCGATCATCGCCTCGAGAGCAAGCAGCGAGAGCTCCTGCTCTGGCAACTGACAGTCCGAACCACGGAGCACCCGCTCAGCCAGCCCCGACAGGCGTCTGGCGTCCAGCAGTCTCCCTTGCGTCGCTGCCACTACTCCCGCATTGACCAGTGTTTGAAGGACACCAAACCAGTTCTTGCAGTCAACATGCCGTCGAAGCGCATCGCGCGTTAGCTCTCGGGCCCTGGCAAGATCTCGCGCATGGAATGCCTCAATGGCTAGGTTTTGAACTGCGACGGCCCGACCCACCAGCGAACTGCCGGGACGCTCCAGGATCCGGTGGTAAGCATCGGCCGCCCGTCTTGCGTCTCCCAGAGTTCCATGGACACGCCCGGACACCAGATCGAGCTGCTCACGCAGCTCTTCAGTCTCGCCGAACAGATTCTCCAACTCAGCAAGAATCTCAGCAGCGACCACCGCGGACCCCTCCCACAGCTCTCGCTCGGCCGATTCAAGGCCGACTTCGAGCAGGTGGGTCGTGTGCGAAGCCTCCACATTGAGCACTCGCCGGCGCCGCAGGACACCTCGCCTGATCGCCGACGTATGACTCTGGCGTAGGACGTCGCCGATGCGCTGCTTAAGGTCCTTTACATCTCGAAACTCCTCATATACAACCGTCGCCCTCTCCGCTCGGACAAATGAGGAGAGTCGTGCATCGCGGGACGCGGATTCCTTCAAGAAGAGCGCACATACCACTCCAGACTCTCGAGCAGCTCGCCATTCCACCTCTGTAGCGTCCGTCAGACTGTTGGAAGCGATCAGGACTAGCAGATCGCTCGTGGCGGCATGGCCCCGGCAGATCTCAAGCGAACAATACGGTCCTGCGTGGGCACTCCGTTCCCACATCCATACCTCAGCGTCCGGATGCTCATCCACCGCTTCGGCCGCTGCTCGCCTCTCAGAAGTCAATGAGCCGCTACCCATTTCCGAGCTGATGAAGACCTTGAGGCGTACAGAGCGCCCAAACAGGACACCGTCCCTATCCGGTTCAGCCCCTTTGAGAGAGCTGGCAACTCGAAGAGCAGTTGTGGCGATTTCAGGTGCGACCAAGCGATGCCCAGGCTTCGGTAGCTACTGATGGGACCCATAGATGGCTTGCCGTGATTGACCCCTCAGCGACATCAACGCCTTGGCCTCGCATCACTCCCGCCCTTTGCTGGGAAAAGGGACAACTCGGCCGCCCTGGGTCTCGGAGGAGAGGGCCGCCCTGCTCTTGAGCTCGACAACGGAAGCCAGTGGTGGCTCTTCAAAGAAGCCAGCCGGCAGTCCCGCAAGCTCCTCAATGTCCTTCTCGCTGAAGGGGAGAGCGTGCCGAATCTCGACCCGAGTGCGGATCTTGTGCTCCAGGAGAAGCTCGAAGGAGTCTCGGAGAACGCGCGGCTGTTCGGGCTCCATCTCGTCGTCCAGCGGTTCTCGCTTTCTCCACCCGCTCCGACTCATCGCCACCCAGAGGCGCGTGATCTCGCTCTCTGGGAGTAGCTCGAGGTGCTCGCAGCGCTTGATGACGGCTGCCATAGCGACCCCCCACTTCTCCTTCAGGCGCTTGAGCTCGCTCAGGTCTGGGAGGAAGAAGTCGTCGGCAAACTCCTGGGCCGGTAGTAGGAAGGCACCAGCGAATCTGAATGCCTGTGACTCAATCAGACGGAACGTAGCGGTCTCGGCCAGCGACGATTTGGGTAGGTTTCGGTGCAGGACCATGTGGCCGAGCTCATGCGCGGCATCAAGCCGCGACCTCGCCGCCGAGGCCTTGTCGGCGCTGAGCACGAAATAGGGCCGACCGTCCTCGACACTCCACTCGGAGAAAGCATCGAGCGTCTCGGTCCCGAGGAGGCAGCGCGACAGAACCGCGCCGCGGTTCTCCAGGAGCACGACCATGTTTGGGATGGGCGAGAGGCCAAGACCGAAGTGGTTGCGAACCTCGATGGCGATCCGCTCGATGTCGGTGTCGGTGAGGCGCAACGGGTCGACCTGCGCATCGGGGAAATCTGGCATCGGGAGCTCGACCCGCTCCTCGACGTAGGTGACGATTTCTTTGAGCCATCCATAGCGACGCTCGGCCCGAAGACGCGCCGTCTTGGTCGCGCTTGCAAACGACCGGTAGAAGACGCTCCCTATCTCGGGTCTCGCGGCTGGGCGGCGAAAGAACGCCTCGCGCACGTTGAGCGCCCGGGCGAGCTTCTCGAGGACAGCGGGCGCAGGGCTGGCATCACCCTTCTCGTACTGGGAGACTGCCTGCCGAGACACGCCCAGCAAGTCCGCGAGCGCGATACCGGTAAGTCCTCGCGCCTCCCGGGCCTCTCGGAGGCGTTCTCCGAGAAAGCCTGGACTCCCGGGTCTCATCCGGGTTCCTCGTCGCGCCGGCGCTCCCGCCGAATCCGCGGCTGCGCCCGCTCGACCGGAGCGACGGGCTTCGCCGCCATCTCCGCCTGCAACACCGGGAAGCAGTCGAGGAGGTTGAAGCGGTCGACGTACTTCGAACAGGTGGTCTCGGGGAACCCGACGTGAATGAACGCCGGGGTCCTGTGAAGTCCGCCGCCGAGCGGGCCGTGCAGAACGATCGCATAGAGCGGGGCGTCATCCGCCACCGCTTCCGGCTCGGTGAAGATATTGAGCTGGCTATCCAGCGCCAGGGTCTGCCGGAAAACCGCGGGCCTGACGACCTCGAAAGGGGCCTCAACGGCCGAGACGGTCATGAGAACGCGGCCGGCGCGAACCTCGGTGTGGTAGCAGGTGCGCGATGCGTTGGTTCTTGTGGAGATCTTGAGGCCCGGATACCGAGCGAGCCGGCCTCGCCAGTTCCGCTCGAACATGGCGCGGCGGTGGTGGGCGTAGAGATCGTGTGCCTCCTCGGCCGGGAAGTTGTCCCGGCAGTACCTGGCCGAGTCCGAATAGCTCCTCGTCAGACATCGGACGGTGTCCTCGAGGACGGGCTCCGGGACATCGGCCAAGAACATCGCACGCAACTCGGCGCCGGAAAGCAGGGGCATCACGGTCTCCTTGACAGGCTGAGCACGTCAAGTAATGTAGAAAAATGACCACCTGGCGTCAAGTAATGATCTGGGTATCGCCACCTGGTTGCTCAGCTGCTCGCCAGCGGAGCAACTACCCGGCGGGCGGGTCACAGCGCCGTAGAGCCCAGCTCGGACCGGGCGCGAGTACCAATACGGTGGGTGACGTTCGTCCCTGAGCAGATCGGAGCTCAAGACGCCTTGGGCTTGGCACTCTGACATCAGCCGCTCGGGCCAGTCCTGCAACAACCACGAGGCCATTTAGCAGGAACCGGTAGCGCTCGAGCGGCGTCGCGAACTCAAGCTCGGCGTGCGCCGCGGTGCTGCGGGGCGGGCACTCAATGTGGAGCCGGTCCGCGAGCGCAAGCGCCAACCTCCGAGGGGCCCGCCGGGAGCTGCGCATCATCGCGCAGAGGCGCCGGAGTACTGCCAGGTAGGCGAACGAGTAGAGCCAGTCGTGGCCAGGAATGGCGACCCAGCCGTGTCGGACCGCGCGGCGCAGATGCGCTTGGAAGGCGTAGATGCGTGGCCCCGCCTTGAAGGGGCTGCGGCCAGTCGTCAGGTCGCCGTCACAGGACCAGCATGTTCGAGCTGGATGCCGGTCCGGGTGGAAGGCGACTCGGTAGGGCGAGTACGGCGAGCCGCAGCTCTCACAGCGATCCAGCATCAGTCCACGGTGCCGTGGACAGACGACGATGAACCCGAGCCGCCACTCGCTCTTGTAGTAGGGGTCCTCACCGAGGCAGCGAGGGCAATACTGGCGGCCGTAGCCTTGCTGGACCAGGCCCCGCTGGCCCAGAGCCAGGATCCATGGCGAGTGCCCGATCGGATTCAGCCTCTCGAAGGCAGTCCCCTCAAAGTGCTTGAGCAGCATGGTGCGAAGCTCGTAAGGCTTCACCCCGGTCCTCGCCGCCATGGTCCGGAGCAGAACCTCCGGAGCGGTCCGATCGAGGTCCGCCTGCAACAGACCGCGCTTGCCGGTGACGACCCTGGCAAAGAGCCCGGTGCTCATGCAATTCGCGAAGGCGTTCCAGACGAGCCAAGACGAAAAGGCCTCACCCGGCTTCGGGCGAGGATGGACGGGCCAGCGGCGCCCGGAGAGTCCGGATGCAGGCCGCCTTGCCCGGCGCGCCTGCCCCGAGCCCCTCGGGCTCAGAGTAGTCGTTCGACCTTGGTCCGCTGCTCCGATGGCGGAGTCCACTGGATGGCCAGCAGGGCGTGGTCATCAATGACCTCGCGCCCCGTCGTGACCGCGTAGATCGCGTAGAGCGCGTTCTCGCTCGGAATCGGCGGGGCGTCTACCACCAAGACCGGCACCGACGCCGCATCGCCCCTGAGGTTGTCTCCGGCCGGGTGCAGGTGCTCGATACAGGCCCACTTCACCCGCAAGACGCTGTCGCACGCCGCCGACAGCCAGGATCAGCGGCACCGCATGACACTGGCGTCGCGGCCGATCCTAGCCGCCCACGTCGACAGCGAGCCCGACGTCATCGAGCGTCGAGCGACCTCCTCCGCCTCCACCACAAGCACACCATGCGCCTCTGCTACAACGCGCAGGAGGAGATCTGGCGGGCGAGCGTCGACGAGGCCGAGCAGATCAGCGCCGTCCAGCCGCGCCTCGGCCGCTGGCTCCAGCCGCCGTGCACCCAGCGCGCTCGCGCCGGCGTCAAGCCCCCCTGCCCGGAGGGCAACCGCTACTGCGGCGTGCCGGTCTGGAGACTCGAACGCGACGCTTACCAGCGTCGGATCTGAATCACCAGGCGCGTTTCGACGCAAGGATAGCGCCCGCCCTTCCGTCTTTGAGGGCATGCTCGCCCGCGCACTCGCCGCCACCCCGTGGGGCATCGACGCCCGCCCCGTCCACATCGAAGTCGACGTCCACTTCGGCTTGCCAGCCGTGCAGATCGTCGGCCTGCCCGACGCCGCCGTGCGCGAGAGCCGCGAGCGCATTCGCGCCGCCATCCGCAACTGCGGCTTCGACCTGCCGCCGCGGTCGGTCACCGTCAGCCTGGCACCTGCCGACCTGCGCAAGGAGGGCAACCACCTCGACCTGGCCATCGCCCTGGCGTTGATGGTGGCGCAGGAGCAACTGCCGGCGTCGGCCCTCGAGGGACGCCTGATCTGCGGCGAGCTCGG
>CXWL01114905.1_pt1 | contig 18284 bp, 20 predicted proteins | sample 590931 | NCBI WGS metagenome assembly CXWL01 (sample SAMEA3498368, study PRJEB10139) | groundwater metagenome | biome: water well; material: biofilm material | place: Germany | collected 2015-04-27 | reverse complement strand
CCAATTCGGCCAAATCTGCCCCGCTTTTGCTCGGCTGATGAGTTAAGTCCGACAGGCTGCTAGATAAGGCAATTCGTAGTCATCAATTGCACAGCAGAGAACAGATTCCTCATACATTGCCCTCATTGATAAGTTCACACGATCCGCAATCATCGAAAGCCACGAGGAATGTTTATATTGATTTTTGTAGATGAATCCTGCTTCTGAGGTGTTATACGGCGGGTCAATATAGATGCACTTCACCTGCTCCAGATACCGCGCCTGCATGAGATTCAGCGCCTGAAAATTCTCGCTATGCACCAGCAAGCCATCGGTGGCTTCATCCAGATTGCCGCTGGTGGTGCTGATGTGGTCAAGGAGCGCGGCGGCAAAGTCCGCATCGAATAAGCTCGTGTCCAGCACCAGCTTGCTCTCGGCAGTGAGCAGCGCATCGCGGTCGGCTCGCTCTGCCACAAAACCCAGCTTCTCCCATTCCGCCCACTGCTTGTCATTGGCCTTGATCTGCGGGTATAGCTCCGCCGGCACTTTGTCCAGCGTGACCAGCCATTGCGTCTCCACCACAAATTTCTTTTTCAGCCACAGCTTCTTCTGGAATTCTTCGGTCTGCGCCAAAAACTCGATGAGCTTGTGCGCCACGGTGCGCAGGATGAGCGCCTTTTTCAGCAGCCTGTCGAGTTGTTGCGGGTTGGGCGCTTCCGCGCTGCCGAGATCGTCCAGCCGGAACAATTCGTTCTTGAGATAAAAATCCAGCTCGCGCTTGAGGAACCCGCCGAGGTTTTTATGGATGAAGTAATCCATGGTGTTCCTGGCGGTGTATTGGTTGAGGTATTTGCCGAGCAGGGTTTGCGTGCCGTCCTTGCCCTTGGGGATTTCAGTTTGCAAGGCGCCTGCATATTGTCTGGTGCGTTGCGCTTGCCCGTCCCCGCTTCGCGCCTGCGTTTCCAGCGCGTTCCGAATGGCAGCCTCGTTGCGCGTGTTGCGCTCCTCGCGCCATCTGCCCGCCTGCCCGGTTTTCTCGCCATCGGCTCGATATTGGAAACGCACAGTCAGTTCGCCGCCGACCCACTCCAGCGGCTGCGCGGCATCCACGATGAAGTAGCGCTCCCCTGCGGCCTTGACGTTGTTGTGCGCGCCTTCTTCCGCTTCCACGAGAGTGAAGTGCAGTTTGAACGCGCCGGTCTGCCCGAACAATTGCGCCCCGCCCTGCAATGCCTGCGCTATGTCCACGCTGAACTGCCGGAAATTTTCTGCGCTCTTGATGTAATACTGATCCTTGTTCGCCCAGTGCAGATAGACCTCGCTGCCGTCATACGGCACGGCATACGGCTCGGCCTTCTCCGAAGTGGCGCGGGCGTAATAACGGCGCGACAAAAAATCCCCGCCGTCGTAATAGCGCTCGAAAAATCGGTAGAGATGGTCGTATAGCTCGGTATCTTCGCCCTGGCTTTCCTGTGCTGCCCGATATTCGGCGAGGGCTTGTTGCACTTGCCTGGAAGCATCCGGGTTGCCGCCATCGTCAATGACCGCTTGCCGCCTGCGCTCGTACTCCGCTTTTGCCTGCGCGATCTGGTCTGCCTGATTGCCGCCGAAAGCATCGCCTATGATTTTGAGCAGGTCATCATCCAGGAATTGCTCAATCTCGCGCGACTTGGCGTGCATGATCCGGTACAGGCCGAAATCGAGATCGGGCTGGTCAAGCTGGAACAGTTCGCGGAGCAGATTTTGGAGTTTGATTTGTTGCGGTGAAGGAACTATAGCGGCATCGTTTTCTACCGGTGAAGCCGATTCATTTTTCTTTGCCATTTCCCGCACCCATACAAATCTACGATATTCGTAGAGTATAAGCGAAAACAATCTACGAATATCGCAGGATGCCTAAACCGCCTCCTGCCAAATCCGTCTTTAGCCGCCGCCTGCGCGAGGCACGGTTGCGATCTGGTATTGCGCAAGACCGGCTTGGCGTGATGATTGGGCTGGACGAAGGGTGCAGCAGCGCACGAATGAGCAGATACGAAAATGGCGTGCATGAGCCGCCGTTTCCAGTCATTGAAAGTCTTGCCGGATTCTTGAATGTGCCTGTCGCCTATTTCTTTTGCGATGACGATAGGCTCGCTGAAATCATGCACATCTACTCGGCGGCAAGCGAAAAAACACGTCAAGCCATGCTCGATTCTGCTATTGCCTTCAGCGGCAAATCAGCAAAGTAACAGGGTAACCCATCCAGTTCCGCCATCAATTCATCGCCCTCACGCCGAACAATCAGCGCGCCTTGCTGGAAAGCGCCAAGGTGCCGAACCGCTTGCAGCGGAATAGCTGAAACTTTTACCGCATACCCCTCACCCGGCCTGCGGCCACCCTCTCCCCGCCAAGCGGGGTGAGGGGAAAGAAAGGGCTTGCTGCGCGAGTCTTACGTTAAGTCTTCCATATCATCCAGCCAGTATTTCCACCCCAGAGCTGCGCATCTCGCGGGCTATCGCCCTCGCCAGTTCGTTGATATCCGGTTGCCCGGCTTGTTGTGGTGTAGCCAGGTCTCGAATGATTTCCCCCCTGCCGCTGGCTTTGCAGATCGCAACTACTCAATATCCAGACAATCTGGGTTGAGAAAGGCTTTGATATTGTCATTGGAATAATCAAACGCGAGCGGATTGAGATATTGGGAGATGATGTAACTCGATACGCTTTCTTCCTCTACCGGAATGCTTGAATTTACGACTCCCAATTTTTGCAGCACGCTACCAACCTCAGCGCCTTCGACAAGCTGTTGCCATTCTTTCCCTTGTTGTGTTTGCAGCCAAATCGCTGCCATGTCACGATTCTCTAAAGCCATCATTGCAGACAGGACGGCATCGTGCATAGCCGACTCATAAGCTTCCCAGTAATAAGTCTCTCCCCCCTGAACCTGGACGCAGATTTCTTCCCAGGTGTTGGTTAGCCCAGAATCCTCTCCGGACAAAGTGTGTGGGCTTTGCATCAATAAATACATGGTGCCCTCAGCAATTCGCTTTGCTGCGGCACTTGCGTAATCCTGAATAAGCGTTTCTTGTGCTTTGCTCATATATCCCCCCTCGCACGCACGATGGATTCAAATTCCCGGCAGCTCTGTTGAAGATCATTTCCAACCGAAGAGTCCGCGAGCGCATCTGCGCAAGCAGTGAAATACCACAACTGTTCGGCAACTCCAGCATTGAAACGGCTCCAATAGTCGGGGGGCGGATTCTTGCGCAAGTCTTTGAGCGTAGTGCTCAGGTTGTGCAGTTTGTCGCAGCCCGCAACGAGTTTTGCGCCCCTGCTTGCCTCGCGCAGATGGGCGATATAGGTTTCCTTGCGCAGTTTCCATTCTGGTTTGGGATCGGCGAATGTATCAGTGCAGCTTTCAACAATGGTTGCAACATCGTCACCGAACATCGCACGCACCATTTCCAGCATCGGCTTGCCTCCACAGTCTTCGGCAGAGTCGTGCAGCAGCGCCGCAACCGCCTCAGTCTCACCACCACCATATTCGAGGACGGAAGCCGCCACTGACATCAAGTGACTGATGTAGGGGATGCCAGCACCTTTACGAACCTGTTTATTGTGGATGGCGTTAGCGAAGGATAATGCGAGAGCGAATCTCGATGTAAGCAACGGTTCTTCAGACTTGTTTGACATGGTTGTTTCTCCTAGATGCGACCAGGATTCGCCATAAGCCATATCCCCTGGGCGCAGATTGGCCGGCAGAGTTCGGATGTTTATTACAGTGAGGATTGGGTTAGTTGCTTGAGGCGCGGTCACTTCAAGAATATGAAGCAGAGAACGCAGCAACCGGATGCATTATTCGACAAAGCGCCAAAGAGTGCAAATTCGTCGAATTTGTCGAATCCGTGGGTTTGGGGTGAGCATGAAAATAGAACGTATCATCTCTGGCGGACAAATCGGCGTTGACCGCGCCGCGCTGGATTGGGCGATAGCCCACAACACCCAACATGGTGGCTGGTGTCCGGCTGGGCGGCGCGCGGAAGATGGGGTGATTCCTGGCCGGTACTGCTTGCAGGAAACGCCGGGGCGCAACTATCAGCAGCGCACCAAATGGAATGTGCGCGATAGTGATGCCACGCTGATTGTCACCTTGGTGGCAGAGTTGACTGGCGGATCGCTGTTCACGCAAGAATGCGCCCATAAAATCGGCAAGCCGTACTTGCATGTTTATCCATGCAACGAATGGCGCGAATGGATCAAGGTATTTCTGGAAACAAACTCGATTCGGGTGTTGAATGTGGCGGGGCCGCGCAATTCAACTGCCGCAGGCATCGAACAATTTGTTCATGAAATTTTGAAAGAAACAAAAAGCCGTGCTGATGAATTACAAAATCGAATCTGAAAATGTGGTAATGCCGAAGTTTGGTATTCATCCTCCGCAAGAATGGGTAGGAACATGGACTCTGCCAGCACACTATCTGTATCTGGTTGTCGCGCCTGGTATTCCTGTATTCTGCCCGCCGTCGGAAGAATGTGATTCAGTCAAATTGGGAGAAAGTCATGATAGTTACTAGCGAAAAAACGCACACCGAAACTTATGGGGATATGCTGAAACAATTTTCCCCACGCATAGCATCAACCCAAGAAGGCACTGCCGAGGAGCCAACAAAAGCAATGGGCGAGGCAGAAAATAGCTTCGCCCCGCCTGATCTTGCCTCGCCCGCCGCCGAGTCATTCTGGTTGAAGCTGAACGACAGGCTTGCAGCCTGGCTTCGCAAGTGCGCCGACTGATACGCGCGAAGCGCCTTATATTTCGATCATTCAAATGGCACTTGCATGACCCCGGAACTGAGCATTTCGCGGGCTATGGCCTTTGCCAATACACTGACATCCGCTTGTGCTGCCTCTTGCTGTGCCGCCAAGCCCCGGATGATTTCCCCCTGCCGCTGGCAAGCAACCTCGCCATAACTTGTAAAAGTCGTCAGCACTTTTTCATGCCCAAGGTTCTGGCTCCATGCCTTGAACTGCTCAGGGGTCTTGCAGACATCCTGCCCGAGTTGCACAAGTGTATTTCTAAAACTGTGCGGGTTGAAGTACGGCAGGCCAGCACTGACGAAGGCATCGCGGAATATCGTGCGGATCGGTGATGCGCTGCTCCAGTGATCCCGCTTCAAGCCGACCACTTCAAAATGGAGCGCAGCCCCCGGCGCAATTTGCGTTGCCGGGAAAAGCGGATCGTCGTTGCCCCATAGCTTTTCTTCCCGGAGATACGTTACCCATTCCGCCACAATCGCGCGGATTTCATCGCCAACCTGGAAAAAGAAAGTGTCAAATGTCTTGCTGAATTTCGTTTTGACTTCGCGCGCATCCTGATTGACGCGCCCCGCGATTAGGTCAACATGTTTCAACTTCATCGAGGCAATGGCGCTATCCCGCGCGCCCGTCAGCAGGGTGAATGCGACAAGGGCGCGATTGCGGCGCTCAATATCCGTACTGGCAGGCATCAAGGCGATGACGTGCTTGACCTGTTCCAGTGTTGGCGCTTTTTGTTCCCGTTGTGTCGTGGCGATGCGCGTGTCCTTGTCGGATAGATTGAAATACTCGGCATCGGAATACTGAATGCGCGATTTATAGCCCGGCTCTCGCGCAAGCCACTGGAAGAACCGCTTGAGTTGCGTCAGGGTCGCGTGCAAGGTCGCCTTGCTCAACTTCTCCCCGGACAGTTGTGCTTTTTGTTCGGCTAGGTGCTTCTTGAATGCAATCGCCTGCTCAAAGTGGAATGCCTTGAAGTCTTTGTACTTGGTGTGGCCTTCAAACCGTGCCAGCGCCTTTGCAGCCGCATCTACGGTTTGCTCGCTATTGCCAGCGGCATCTTTCAGATAGGCAAAATACTTGCGCTTGATCCGTTCATTTTCTGCATGGTGTTTTGTCATGGTTTACTGCTCCTCTTCAAGTCACTGTTCACGCTGGGTTGGTTGCTATCAACTATGCGTTGCAGTGCTTGCGGCATCGCGATGTCCATTTTCCCGCGAACCTGCTCCAGCTTGGCTAAACTGGCGCGCCGGTTCATGATGGAATTGCAGTCCGGGCAAATGGCAATGAGGTTGCCCATCGTCCTGGTAATAGGTTTGTAGTCGGCCATTCCAAGGGCTGGAGATTTCGGCGCGCGGCAACGGACACAATACATTTCCCCCGGCCTGCACTTCTGCTTGTTTTTCGTTCGCCTTGCCTGATGGAATGCGGCAAGATCAGAGCCAAGAACGAGCATGGGGCGCTTGTCGTTGAGGGTCGGCAGCCCGGCCTTGATCCAGGCGCGCACGGTACCATTGAAAACGCTATACAGGCTGGCAACCTCTTCCACGGTATAGCTGTGGTGGATTTTGGCGAGTTTGGGGTTGTGCAGGCGTTTTTTCATGGCTGCCCCTTGCACCTAGAGGAATAGAGGCAAGTCATCAGGTCAATGTCTTGCGGGCCGCTTCCAGCTTTAGCACCAGCGCGCGGATTTCCTTGTCCGTTTTCCCGGCTATGCGCGCCGCGTTGATTGCGGCCACTTCGCTGGAAGGCCAGCCCACCGCCCGCGCGCCAATTGTGACCGGTCGCGTGAACAAACCCTGCTGAATGTCGAAATAGTGTGCGCTGCGCGACCTGCCGCGCTCACGCAGTACAGTTGGAAGTCTGAGGATGGTAGCGACCATGTTTGCGCCTCCTTGGGCGTTGTTGAACATGGCCGCTATTAGAATCGGGCAAAAAATTAGGCGGAACAAACACTCGCCCGCTAAGCACCCGCAAAAACAATGAGTTATTTAGGCGACTTTAGGCAGTTGGGCAATCTTGATTACTTGCGCCGAGATAATTGCCCATTTTTCCATTCTGCCCGTATCCTGCGCGCGACTGTTTCAAAGGTCATTTCAAGCTCTCCTGCCAATTTTCTGGCGACTTTATCTTTTGTTGGCACCATGCCAGTAGAGGCCATCAGGTCGTTAGCTAATTTGTTAGCTTTTTGTTGCAGTTGGAGGTCGTGGTTTAAGTGCCCCGGATGCTTGATGCCTGTTGGCAATTCAGACCCATCAATACCGAAATCGGTTGCCTCAATTTCTTTGATATGAGAAAGCGCAAACAAGCCAGTTTCGAGCGGCGGGAATGCTCCAAGCCCAGAAAAAGTCGTTTCCGTTCCTCCTTGGGTTGGATGGCAATCCATAAGCCGCGACTCTCTAATTTTGGCCAGAATGAAGGCCCTAGGCTGTATGTCTTGTTGTTTGCTCCAGCGCTCAACCAGCGCCTTTCCTGTGATGTAGCGCTCAATGGGCTGAAAGTTGGCAATCTCCTCTGCAATGAACCAGCAACTCATCAGGGGGGCGAGATAATCGGAGCTGCCAACATAGTTCGCGTAATAGAACTTCGGTGGCGGATCAAGTTCATTGGCATTCAGGTAAGCGGTGAGGCCGCCCAGCCCTGGCCCCGGCCCGTAAAACAGCCAGGTGGCTAGTTCTTCCGGTGTGGCATCCAACCGGTCTGCGAGCAACCTCATGGCTTTCGGATAGGCGATGAATTTCGGTTTGTCGGCGGAATTCGTGGCTCCCGGTTCCCGCTTTACACTCGATTGGCGCAGGCGGTCAGCGGGATTCATAAATGGCTGTTGTTCCTCTTTTTTCATATCGGCAAGCTCGCGCTGCAATTCGGCGAGACGTTTTTCCTTCTGCGCAAGGTCAGTGGCTGTTGGTGCCGTAATAGCTGACCACTGCTCGATCTGCTTCGTAAGCTCGCCCATGCGCATATAGAAATCCCACCAGTATTGCCGTTCGCTCCTCATTGCCGGGTCGTGTTGGCAATCCCAATTTGCAGCCCCAATGCGCCGCCGCTCCGGCGACAAGGAATCCCAAGGCATCGGCAAGAAATCTGTTTCGATGCGGTGACGTTGTTCGTCTGGCAATTTGCCCAGCGGCTTGTCAAACCAGCCCTCCAGCACCTTCGACAGAGAATCAAATGCCATGCTGCACCTTACTCATCAAGCTGCTTATCCATATAACGGAACAACCTTGGCTCCTGCTTCTACCGAATCCAGATAATCCGCCCAGTGCTGCATCATGCGCTTGCGTTCGGGCAGATACTCTGCCCGGTTATACGCGCCCCGCACTTCGTTGCGCTCGCAGTGCGCGAGCTGGCGTTCGATCACGTCGGGCTTGAAGCCGGTTTCGTTGAGGATGGTGGAGGCCACCGCGCGGAAGCCGTGGCCGGTCATCTTGCCTTTGTAGCCCAGGCGGTAGAGGGCGAACAGCATGGTGTTATTGCTGATGGGTTTGTCCCGGTTGCGACCGGGGAACACGAAGCGGCTACCGCAGGATATTTCCTTGAGTTCGGCCAGTATGGCAAGCGCCTGCCGTGCCAGCGGTACAACGTGCTCGGCTTTCATCTTCATGCGCCCGGCAGGGATGATCCACAAGGCGTTTCCCAGATCAAACTCGCCCCACTCCGCGCCTATCAGTTCGTTGGTGCGCACAAAGGTTTGCGCCAGCAGTTGCAGGGCGAGGCGGGTTTGCTTGTCGCCGGTTTCGTCATACTTGGCAATGGCGCGCAACAGGTCAGGCAGCTCTTCGGGGCGGACGGCGGATTGATGCTGCAATACATGCGGGGTGAGCGCGCCGCGCAGGTCGGTGGAGAGGTTGCGGGTGCAGCGCCCGGTGGCGATGCCGTAGCGGAAAACCTGCCCGCATATCTGTAACACCCTGTGCGCGAGGTCGTGCGCGCCGCGAGATTCTATCTTGCGGATGGATTCCAGCAGCTCCGGCGCTTCTATCTGGCCTATCGGTCGTTTGCCAAGTACAGGAAAGATGCTGAGTTCGAGCAGCCGCTTCACTCTGTTGGCATGGTGCGCAACCCATTTGATTTTTTGCTTGCCGTGCCACTCAAGGGCGACGGCCTCGAAGGAGTTTTCTGCCGCGAGCTTTTTGCGCAGGATTGTGGCCTTGCGTTCGGCGGAGGGATCGAGATCGGCTTGCAGTTGCTTGCGTAGCTCATCGCGCTTTTTCCGCGCATCGCTCAGGCTGATTTTTGGATATACACCAACGGAGAGGGATTTTTCCTTGCCTACCTGCCAGTAACGCATCCGCCAATATTTCCGGCCATCAAGGTAAACCCACAGGTAAAGGCCATCACCATCGTGGAGTTTGCGGATGCCCGCCCCATTGCTGGTAGCGTTCTTGCATTCGGCAGCAGATAACAGGTTGGTAGCCATCGTGGTAACCCCTGACCGTGGTAATTTGTTACCACGAAAGTTACCACTGTTTAAGCGCGGATGCAATGGGATGTTACCACACTGCCCCGGACTATACCTATCGCTCTAACGCTGCGTATTTACTTGGTTTTCTGTACGCTACTGAACGAATTTGGATGCTGAATTGGAGGCGGGGGTCGGAATCGAACCGGCGTCTACGGATTTGCAATCCGCTGCATAACCATTTTGCTACCCCGCCGTATTGAGAGCTTACGGATGCGAAAATAAAGGAAAGCCGAGAAGCTTTCCTTAAAATTGGAGCGGGAAACGAGACTCGAACTCGCGACCTATACCTTGGCAAGGTATCGCTCTACCAACTGAGCTATTCCCGCAAAAAAACGAAGTCGGAATTATAGGGATATTGCTACGGGTGTCAAGAAAATACTCAATTGTCTCGCGCTTGCAGCATGTCAATAATTTCGCGGAGTTCGCGGCGCAAGCCGGACGGGTTGATGGAGGGTTGCAGTTGTCTGGTGTCCCGTTCCTGCTGCTGTTCCTGTGGCACCGCTTCCCCGCGAGGGGTATCCCCCTCGCGGGTGGTATCCTGGTCCAGACGTCCGCGCGCGCCGTTGATGGTGAAACCTTCCTCGTACAGCAGTTGGCGGATGCGGCGGATCAGCACGACTTCGTGATGCTGGTAGTAGCGCCGGTTGCCCCGCCGTTTGACCGGCTTGAGTTGGGTAAACTCCTGCTCCCAGTAGCGCAGCACATGCGCTTTCACGCCGCATAGCTCGCTCACTTCGCCGATGGTGAAGTAGCGTTTTGCCGGGATCGCGGGAAGTTCCGGACTATGGCCAGCGACCAGGCGAGCACTGTTTGTCCGCCTGGTCAGATGGCCGTTCGCTTCATCATGCGTGTGGTTTTCCATGCGCCTGGGTTACGCCGAAGGAATAGCTTTTCTCCACCATACTCTTGAGTTTCTGGCTGGGATGGAATGTCACTACGCGCCGCGCGGTGATGGGAATTTCTTCGCCGGTCTTTGGATTGCGACCGGGGCGCTGCGGTTTGTCGCGCAACTGGAAGTTACCGAAACCGGATAGCTTGACGCTTTCGCCGCGCTCGAGCTGCGCGCGAATTTCCTCGAAAAAATCCTCCACCACATCCTTGGCTTCGCGCTTGTTCAGGCCGACTTTTTCAAACAGCAAATCCGCCAGTTCAGCTTTGGTCAACGTCATGATTTCCTCTCACGTACGCAATTGCGCACCGTGCTGTTGCACTACAGCAACCAGGCGCGCAATGCTTTGGTCAACTTCGTTATCCGTCAATGTTTTTTGAGTATCTTGCAATAACACGCGGAAAGCAAGGCTTTTTTTACCCTCTTCCACCCCCTTGCCGCGATACAGGTCAAACAGTGCAATTTCGTAAACGCTGGTGGCGCCTGCGCTCCGCATGGCATCCAGCAGGAGCTGGACAGTCAGAGCCTCGTCCACGACCACCGCTATATCCCGACGCACTGGCGGGAATCTCGATATTCCGCCAGCAACCGGCACTTCTGCCCGCACCAAGGCAGTCAGGTCAATTTCAAACCACACCACCGGCAGCGATATGTCATATTGCTGCGTCCATTGCGGGTGCAGCTCGCCGATCCAGCCCACCGCCATACTATTGGACAGGATTCGGGCCGAGCGCCCGGGGTGCGAAGCGGGGTGAGGCGCTGCCTCGAAGTTAAGGGTAGCAGGAGAAAACAACGCTTCCACATCCGCCTTCGCGTCAAAAAAATCGGTGTTGCGCGCCACAACGCCCCACTGTTCAGCGAACTGCGCGCCATAACACAGGCCCGCCAGACGTTCCTGCTGGGCATAATTCCCGCCGGTAAAACAGGCCCCGATTTCAAACAGGCGCACACGCGCCTGCTTGCGCGCGAGGTTGGTGCGCAATGCGCCGATCAGCCCGCCCAGCAGGCTGCTGCGCATCACCGCCAACTGGCTGGCAATGGGGTTCCGCAATGCCACCGGCGCCGTGTTGCCGCATAGCTCGCGCTCGGTCTGTTCATCGAGAAAGGCGTAGCTGATTGTTTCCTGGTAGTCGCGCGCCACCATGATCTGGCGCAGGCGCGCTACCGGCCTTTGTGTTTCGGTTTGCGGCAGCATGATCGCCGCAGCTACGGGCGGCTGCGCCGGAATAGCGTCATAACCGTGTATGCGCGCCAGCTCTTCGATCAGGTCGGCCTCTATGGTCAGATCAAAACGATAGCTTGGCGGCGTCACCCGGAAGTCACTGCCATGGCGCACAAACGCAAATTGCAGGCGTTGCAGCAAAGCGGCGATTTGCGCGTCGCCCAGCGGCATACCCAGCACGCGCGTCACCCGGCTGGCGCGCAGCAATATGGGTTCACGCGACGGCAAAGTGGCGCGTGCCTCGCAGATCGCTCCCGCCTGCCCACCGCATATTTCCAGCAGCAATTGTGTGGCACGCTCCAGTGCCGCGCGCGTCGCAGCAAAATCTACGCCGCGCTCGAAGCGGTGCGATGAATCGGTGGAGAGCGCCAGCCTGCGCCCCTTCCCGGCAATCGCATCGGGCGCAAAGAAAGCGCTTTCCAGAAACACATCGCGGGTTTCGGTCTCCACGCCGCTGCCCGCGCCGCCCATGATCCCGGCCAGCGCCAGAACGCGCGCATCGTCGGCGATCACCAGCATGTCGCCTTGCAGTTCCACCGTTTGCCCGTTCAGCAGCACCAACTGTTCGCCGCTCCTGGCGTTGCGTACCGTGATGCCGCCAGAAAGTTTTGACAGATCGAAGGCGTGCATCGGTTGGCCGAGTTCCAGCATGACGTAATTGGTGATGTCCACCACCGCATTAATGCTGCGCAGCCCGCTCCGCTCCAGGCGGCGCGTTATCCACGCCGGCGTTGCGGCGGCAGCATTGACGCCGCGCACGATGCGGCCACAATACAGCGGGCAGGCTTCCGTATTCTCGACCTTCACCTCAAGGGTTTCAGCCAAACTGGCCGCGACCGGCGCAACACTCACCGCCGCCGGCAATCCGCCCGCAACCGCCGCCACTTCGCGCGCCACCCCCGCCACGCTCAAACAGTCGCTGCGGTTGGGCGTGAGTTTCAAGGTAAACAGGGTGTCGTCCAAATCGAGGTAGTCGCGCAAACTCTCGCCGACTGGCGCATCGTCAGACAGCAACCATAACCCCTGGCTCTCCTCGGCCAGACCGAGCTCTTTGGCGGAACACAACATGCCGAAGGATTCCACGTTGCGCACCTTGGCCTGCCTGATGGCGAAGTCGCCCGGCAGCACCGCCCCGATGCGCGCGCACGGCACTCTTACGCCCGCTGCTACATTGGCGGCACCGCACACGATGGTCAGCGGCTGCGCCTCTCCCACGTTGACCTGACATACGTTCAGCCGGTCGGCATTGGGATGTTTCGCCACTTCCAGCACCTGCGCCACCACCACGTTGGTGAACATGGGCGCAACCGGCTCCAGCACTTCCACTTCCAGACCGGCCATGGTGAGCGCATGCGCCAGCTCCTCGCTGGAAAGCGCCGGATTGATCCAGTTTTTCAACCAGTTTTCAGAGAACTTCATGGATTTTTGATTTGACTAGCTTGCGATACTTATCTTCAATAAACAAGAAGGTGAATCGGGACATGAATATGATAATGATAACAGCAAGAAAATTAAGCCCTATGGAGTTTATTCCGGTTGGGGTTGTGTTGATCTTCATGACATGCTTAACAAATGAATCCATAAATGACAGCACAAATGCCTGAATCATGTATATCGAGTATGACCAGATTCCGAGGTGCCTCATGAACTGGCTGTGAAGCAATTTTCCCAAGAAGCCGCTAGACGTGCCAGAAAATACAAGCAAGGCAATAAAAAAAGTCGCTATTGATAATATCTGGAAAGCCCAACCCTTATGCGCAATGCTTACTGCAAGTATCACGATTATTATTGAAAGTATTTCCGCAATATTGCCGACATATTTTCCGGCATTGAATCCGGACCGTATCCTAAACAGGAAAACCCCCAAATTAAATGCCGCAATGCATCTAACCAAGCCTAGATCGTAGGTAATATCCAGATTTTGCTTTTCAAGTGTCGTTAAGTAGTAATAACTAATTATTGAAATCAACAGGGGAATGGTCACCCCCTTGTTTTTGTCAATACTTTTCAGGGAAATAAAGAAAAAGATATAGGTAAAAAACTCGGTACTAATACTCCAGCTCGGATAATTCCACGTAAGGTAGTCGTGGATACCTATGGAATGTATCAGTAAGACATTTGAAATAAAGGACGAAAAATTATTTTTGTCAAACTGCTGCTCACTGCCGAATCCAAATGAATAGTGTAAAAATACCTTTAGTGCAGTGTAGAACAAAAAAGTCAGCAAAATGAAAAGATGGAGTGGATATATTCTCCCCAACCTGAGCGCGACAAAAACCTTTAGTGGCATACCGTTACTAATTTTATCCGCGTAGGCATAGCTCATTACAAAACCGGAAAGAATAAAGAAAAAATCTACAAAGAGATAAGAATTGGCAATAAATTTAATACTCGTCCCAGAGAATGAATACGGGGAGTGAAACAGCACCACCAGACAAGCCGCTACACCTCGAAGTGATTCCAGTTTAACGTACAAAGCTTGCTTTCCTTAGCAAACTGTAGCGGCCCACTTTCTTCTTCCTTTGATCAGTTGAATTGCTTCAGGAAACGCAAATCGCCTTCATAGAACAGGCGCAGGTCGCTCACGCCGTAGCGCAGCATGGCGAGCCGCTCGACGCCCAGGCCGAAGGCGAAACCCAAATATTTTTCGCTATCTATGTTGACGTGCTTCAGCACGTTGGGATGCACCATACCGCTGCCCAACACTTCCAGCCAGCCGCTGTGGCTGCATACGCGGCAGCCTTTGCCGCCGCACATCACGCAGGCAATATCCATCTCGGCAGACGGCTCGGTAAAGGGGAAGAACGAAGGGCGAAAGCGCACCCGCAGATCGTCGCGCTCGAAGAATCGTTGCATGAAATCCGCCAGCACGCCCTTGAGCGCGGCAAAGCTGGCATCCTCGGAAATCCACAGCCCTTCCACCTGGTGGAACATGGGAGAGTGCGTCACGTCTGAATCGCAGCGGTACACCCGCCCCGGAGCGATGATTTTCAGCGGGGGCGCATGGTTCTCCATATAGCGGATTTGCACTGGTGAGGTGTGTGTGCGCAATACATGCTGTTCATCAATGTAAAAAGTGTCGTGCATGGCGCGCGCCGGATGGTTTTCCGGAATATTGAGCGCGGTAAAGTTGTAAAAATCGCTTTCGATTTCCGGCCCGGAAGCCACGGCGAAGCCGATTGAACAAAACAGGCTCTCGATACGCTCCAGCGTGCGGGTCACCGGATGCAAGCCGCCGCACCCCAACCCTCTGCCTGGCAGGGTGACATCCAGCGCTTCCGCCGCCAGCTTCTGCTGCAACGCGCGCTGCTGGAGCGCGTCGCGCCGCAACTGCAACGCGCTCTCGATGGATTGTTTGACTTGGTTGATGTGCGCGCCGGCAGCCGGACGCTGTTCGGCGGGCAGTCTGCCCAGGCCTTTCAGCAGTTCGGTCAAACGCCCTTCCTTGCCAAGGTACCGCGCCTTGACCTGCTCCAGTTCCGCCGCATGGTCAATCGAAGCAAACTGTTTCAGCGCTTCATCGAGGATTTGTTCGAGTTCTTGCATTTCCTGCACCAAACAAAAAAGGAGGCGTTACGCCTCCTTTTTCATGCACTGTAAAAATTACACGCCGAGGCTGGCTTTGGCCTGTCCGACAATTTGCGCAAACGCGGCCTTGTCGAATACCGCCAGGTCCGCCAGCACCTTGCGATCAATTTCAATCGCGGCTTTCTTCAGGCCGTTCATGAACACGCTGTAGCTCAATCCTTGCTCGCGCGCAGCCGCATTGATGCGCGCGATCCACAGGGTGCGGAACTGGCGCTTGCGCTGGCGGCGGTCACGGTAGGCGTATTGCCCGGCCTTCATCACCGCTTCTTTGGCGACGCGGTAAACGTTGCCACGGCGACCACGGTACCCCTTGGCCAGATTGATAATTTTCTTGTGGCGCGCGCGCGCCGTTACTCCACGTTTGACTCTTGCCATGTTCTGCTCCTTATGACGCGTAAGGCATCATGGCGCGCACGGATGCCTGGTTGGTTGCGTGAACACCAGCGGTACCGCGCAACTGGCGCTTGTTCTTGGTGGTTTTCTTGGTGAGGATGTGGCGCTTGAACGCCTGCGAGCGCTTGATGCTGCCGCCGGCGCGCATCTTGAAGCGCTTGGCCGCACCGCTCTTGGTTTTCATTTTTGGCATGACTACTCCTTTATTTGATGGCGGCAGGTGGTTCCCGGCAGGAACGCTTGACAACCTGTAACCACTTATTGGCTTTCCGCTTTCATTTCATCAGTGATACTGCGTTGGCTTCCGCGCTTGCTCCTGGCCGTGCTGCCATGCACTGTCTTCGTCGCTCGCTTGTCGCCGCCTTGCCTCACTCTCGAACTGAAACCGGCACTGCTTTTTATCCGCACCGGGCAGCCTCTCGCCCGACACGAAACTCTAACCGCTACGGCTGCTTTTTCTTCGGCTTGGGTGCCAGCACCATCACCATCTGGCGCCCTTCCATTTTTGGAAACTGCTCAACCGTGCCGTGCTCCTCAAGATCTGCTCTGACCCGTTCCAGCAACCGCATGCCGAGGCTTTGATGGGCTATCTCGCGCCCCCGAAAACGCAAAGTAATCTTGGTCTTGTCGCCCTCATGCAGAAAACGGATCAGGTTGCGCAATTTAATGCCGTAATCGCCCTCATCCGTGCTGGGGCGAAACTTGACCTCCTTGATCTGAATCTGTTTCTGCTTGAGCTTGGCTTCGTGCTGCTTCTTGCTCTCGGCATATTTGAACTTGCCGATATCCATGACGCGGCACACCGGCGGCTCCGCCATAGGCGCGATTTCTACCAGATCCAGATCAGCCTCGACAGCCAAACGCAACGCTTCCGCAACCGCCACAATCCCGAGTGGCTCCCCCTCAACACCAACCAGCCGCACCTTGGGTGCGGTTATCTGCTCGTTGATGCGCTGTGTTTTTTCTTGAGCTATCGCCGTTTCTCCATAAAAAATTAAACCGTGCTGCCCGCTTGCAGTTCCGCACGCAGGCGCTGCAACAGCGCCTCCACCGGCATCTGCCCAAGGTCTTCACCTTTGCGGGTCCGCACGGCAACCAGGCCAGCAGCCATTTCCTTATCGCCCACGATCAGTTGATACGGCAATTTCTGCAAGCTATGTTCACGTATTTTATAGGTAATTTTCTCGTTGCGCAAATCGGCGATGACGCGCAACCCGGCATCTCGCAGCGTTTCGGTGACTCGGCCCGCATACCCATCTTGAGCCTGCGAGATATTCATCACCACCACCTGCACCGGCGCCAACCACAACGGAAAAGCGCCGGCGTGGTGTTCGATGAGGATGCCGATAAAGCGCTCCAGCGAGCCGAGGATAGCGCGGTGCAACATTACCGGGGCTTTACGCGTGTTATCTTCGTCCACATATTCTGCCCCCAGGCGCACCGGCAGGTTGAAATCCAACTGGATAGTGCCACATTGCCACACGCGCCCCAGCGTATCCTTGAGCGAAAACTCGATCTTGGGGCCGTAGAACGCCCCCTCACCCGGCTGCAATCCGTATTCCAGGTCATTCTTGCGCAAAGCTGCCGCCAGCGCCGCTTCCGCCTTGTCCCATGTTTCGTCGGAACCCACGCGTTTTTCCGGGCGGGTGGACAATTTCACCAGCACATCGTTGAAGCCGAAATCCGCATAAACCTTTTGCAGCATGGCGATAAAATCCGCCACCTCGCTTTCGATCTGCCGCTCGGTGCAAAAGATGTGCGCGTCGTCCTGAACAAAACCGCGCACACGCATCAGGCCGTGCAACGCACCGGAAGGCTCGTTGCGGTGGCAGGAGCCAAACTCAGCCAAGCGCATCGGCAGCTCGCGGTAGCTGTGCAAGCCACAGTTAAAAATCTGCACATGGCCGGGGCAGTTCATCGGCTTCACCGCATAGTCGCGCGCTTCCGAATGGGTGGTGAACATGTTGTCGCGGTAGTTTTCCCAGTGCCCCGACTTCTCCCACAACGCGCGATCCAGTATGGTCGGCGTGCGCACTTCACGGTAGCCGTATTCGCGAAACTTGGCGCGCATGTACTGCTCGACTTCCTGCCAGATGGTCCAGCCATTGGGATGCCAGAACACCATGCCGGGGGCGTCGTCCTGCATGTGAAACAAATCGAGCTGCTTCGCCAGCTTGCGGTGGTCGCGCTTCTCTGCCTCCTCCAGGCGGTGCAGGTAGGCATCGAGGTCTTCTTTTTTCGCCCAGGCCGTGCCGTAGATGCGCTGCAACATGGCGTTGCGCTGGTCTCCGCGCCAGTAGGCGCCGGCCACGCTCATCAGCTTGAACGCCTTGAGCTTGCCGGTGGATGGAACATGCGGGCCGCGACACAGGTCGGTAAACTCGCCCTCGCTGTACAGCGAAACATCCTGGTCGGCGGGAATGGATTCGATGATCTCGGCCTTGTAGTGCTCGCCGATATGTTTGAAATAAGCCACCGCCTCGTCGCGTGGCAACACGCGGCGCACAATGGGCAAATCCAGCTTGGCCAGTTCAGCCATGCGCTTCTCGATCGCAGCCAAGTCTTCCGGCGTGAACGGGCGCGCATATGAAAAATCGTAATAGAATCCGTTTTCGATCACCGGGCCGATGGTCACCTGCGCTTCCGGAAACAGCTCCTTGGCCGCATACGCCAGGAGGTGCGCGGTGGAATGGCGGATCAGCTCCAGCCCGTCAGCGTCTTTGTCGGTAACAATGGCCAAGGCCGCATCACCGGAAATCGTGTATGAGGTATCAACCAGATGGCCGTCCACCTTACCCGCCAGCGCCGCGCGCGCCAAGCCAGCACCGATACTCTGCGCAATTTCGGCGACGGTGACGGGCTGTGCAAAATTGCGCTGCGAACCATCGGGTAAGGTTATAACTGGCATGGCTTATTCTCTGTCAAATCAACTGCGGGAAGCACACCTGTAGAAAAACAAA
>CXWL01025641.1_pt1 | contig 18287 bp, 17 predicted proteins | sample 590931 | NCBI WGS metagenome assembly CXWL01 (sample SAMEA3498368, study PRJEB10139) | groundwater metagenome | biome: water well; material: biofilm material | place: Germany | collected 2015-04-27 | reverse complement strand
GACCACTTTCGCTTGCGCATTCTGGTCGAATGTGCCCCTAACCCCACTTAATCCCAAAGAGCCCATTTGTTTTGCTGGTTCTCTCCAGTTGGTTATGGGGAATGGTTGTGAGGTTCGTCATTTCGGATACCTTCCCAATTGGCTTTCCTTTGCAGGTCTACTTATCCTGGGGACCATGCCCGCCGGGAACGAGTTGCTCGGAATTCAACGGGCTGTGGCTGGTGATTGACCTGATTTTCTGGTATCTTGTGAGCGCTTTGCTCACGCAATGGTTTCAAAAATTATCCCGCTCCAGGGTGGGCGGAAAAAACAAAATGGAGTAATTATGGAAAATTCATCGATCCCCGCTGACGAAGTGCGCTTTTTCAGCGGAAGTTCCAACCCAAAATTAGCTGAAAATATCGCGTCAAGGCTGGGCGTGCCGTTGGATGAAACCCACGTCTCACGCTTTAGCAATGACAATATGTATATTCAGTTGGGCGCAAGCGTGCGTTATCGCCGCGTATATATCGTGCAGTCGCTTTCCCAACCCGTCAATGATAACCTGATGGAATTGTTGATGATGATCGATATTGCGCGCGGGGCGGCGGCTTCGGAAGTTCATGCAATTATTCCTTATTATTCGTTTGGCCGCTCGGATAAAAAAGATGCGCCGCGCATTTCCATCACTGCACGGCTGGTGGCGGATCTGCTGCAGACTGCCGGGGCCACCCATGTGATGAGCATGATGCTCCACTCCCCGCAGGTGCATGGATTTTTTGGCATTCCCACCGACCCACTAAGCAGCCGATTGGTTTTCAAGGAATATCTCGATACCTGCGATTTGAGCGGTACCATCGTGGTTGCCCCGGATATGGGACAGGCAAAATCCGCGGCTCGTTTTGCGCGGACGCTTGGTCTGCCGGTAGCGGCAGGCAACAAGGAACGGATTTCAGACACAGAGGTGGCTATCGGTGGGTTGGTGGGAAATCAGGTGAAGGGTCACAAACGTGCCCTGATCTATGATGATGAGATTGCCACGGGCGGTTCCATTTTGGAGTTGAGCCGTGTGCTCGTTCATGAGGGGATCGAGGATATTATGGTCATGTGTACGCACGGGGTCTTTAGCCGCGGCGGGTTGGATAAACTGGTGGTTGTGCCGCAAATCAGCGAGATCGTCACGACGGATACGGTCTATATTGCGGCGGAGAAGATGCACCCGAAACTGCGGGTGTTGTCTGTGGCGAAGGTGTTCGCAGATGCAATTCGGCATAACTTTAATCATGAGTCCATTAGCGACTTGTTTGTTTTTGGAGAGTAATGGAAATCAGCATACGCCGCATTGCTTCCGATGATCGGGATGAGTGGTTTAAGATGCGTAAGGGCATCTGGCCCGATGCGCCCGATGAATACCTGGATTTTGATATGGATGATATCCTTGCAAGCGATGGGGATGTAGTTTTTTTTGCGATGATGGATGGCAGGCCCGTTGGGATGCTCGAGGCGCGGATACGGGAATATGGGGAGGGATGTGAAACCAGCCCTGTTGGATATATCGAGGGGTGGTTCGTGTATCCAGAATTGCGTGGAAAGGGGATTGCGGGAGCGCTGACCCAGGCGGCGGAGGATTGGGCGCGTGGGAAGGGCTGTACCGAGATGGCTTCGGATACCTGGCTGGATAATGCGGCCAGCATCCGTGCGCATGTGAAGCTGGGGTATTTCGAGGCGGAGAGGCTGGTCCATTTTGTGAAGCAGTTGTGAGGGGGAGAGTCTGTTTGAAGAAACAGGGGCAGGCGGAGGGGCGGTCTGAGGCGAAACCCGTCAAAAGTGGGTTATTTTTAACCCTCTTCTCCCATTATAATTGCCTTACATTTCCTTTCGGGTTTGTATTATTTGCTTTAAAGTTTGTATAATGGTTTAATCTATTTTTGTGCATTCTAGCACAGGTTTTTATGAGCATTCGCCTCAAAGTCATCCTTCCTTTTCTGATACTGACCGTGGTTGTTGCCATGATCGGTGTGTATGTAGTCACGCGTCTGGTTGCAAATAGTTTGAGTGATCGCCTGACGAACCAGTTGCTTGAATCGGGGCGTGTTGTGTCCGATAGTTTTGTGCGGCAGGAGTCCAATCATATTGAAACGGCGCGTTCCCTTGCTTTTTATGAAGGATTGACGCAGGCGATTGTAGAAGGGGATGAACAGGAGGCCTACGATCTGGCTGGGCCGGCTTTTGTGGGGCTGGGCGGGGCGGAAAATTTGATTTTGATTTCGTCGCAGCAGGCTGAATTTACGCATGTGTATATCAATGCGAATGGTGAATTGCGAAGGGTCGAAGAGAGCACGGGCATGGCCAATTCGTCGATTGTTGCCCCATTTTTTTTGACTCGGAATGTAGATGAAACGCCGCGCCGCGCCCTGGGGGTGAATTTGGCGAATAATGAGATCTATTACTATACGGCTCTTCCAATTCCATACAATGGTGAGTTCGCCGGGGTGATCGTTGTGGGCACCTCGCTTCGGACGATTTTGCCTTTTTTGAAAAGCGTTGTGCTTTCAGACATTATTATTTATGGCGGCAATGGACAGGCGATTGCCACCACCATGGGAGCGGGGGACTCGGTTACGCTGTGGAAGCTTAACATTCCCGAAGCTGAGTACCAACAAATCCTTAATTCAGGCGATCAATACGTGGCGGGGAATAATTTCGATTTGGATGGGCGAAAGTACCGTCTTTTGCGGGGGCCGTTACAAATTGCGAATGATCGTATTGGGGTGTTCGCCGTGGTTTTGCCAACCGATTTTGTGCTGCAATCTGGTGAAGAGAGCAGAAGCACATACGTTCAGCTATTTACCCTGGTGATGCTGGTGGTGGTTGCGGTTGGGTTTACGATTTCGCGGTTGATCACCCGCCCGCTGTACTCTCTGGTGAATACGTCCCAGGCAATTGCGGATGGTGATCTTGAGAAACGTACAGGCATCCATTCCCGGGATGAGATCGGGGAGCTGGCGGCGACTTTTGACGATATGACCGGGAAGCTCCAGGAGCGCACGCGGGAATTGGAACAGACGAATGAGCGTTTACGCAGGATCGATAAGACGAAGACCAACTTTATTCAGATTTCTGCCCATGAGCTGCGCACGCCGCTGACGTTGATCATGGGATATTCACAAATGCTGGAGCAGGATACACAGCATAACCCTGAATTGTTGAAACTGGCGAAGGGCATTCTCGAAGGTTCGGAACGGATGACGGATGTTGTGGAAAGCATGTTGGATGTTTCGAGGATCGACAGCAACGCGCTTATTCTTCGCAGAACCTCTGTTGGAATGGAGGCAATCATCCGCAAGGCGAAAAAGGGCTTTGCCGAGGCGCTTCATGAACGCAACATCGAACTGGGCTTGGAGGGGTTGGCCGACCTGCCCCAGCTTTCTGCCGACCCGGAACTTCTTCAAAAGGTTTTTTACCAGCTTATTATGAACGCCATTAAGTACACGCCGGATGGAGGTTCGATCAACATTTCCGGGCGATATTTGAATGGCGATGTAAACCCGCAGGTGGAGATAACGGTTGCCGACACAGGGGTTGGGATCGAATCTGGGTCGACGCAGGTGATCTTCGAGAAATTCAATCAGCCGAGCGAAGTACTTTTACATTCCTCTGGAAAGACGAAATTCAAAGGCGGCGGCCCGGGTTTGGGGCTTGCCATTGCGCGTGGAATTGTGGAAGCGCATGGCGGGCGAATTTGGGCGGAAAGCGCGGGCTATAGCGAGGAAACCTATCCGGGAAGCAGGTTTTTCGTGGCCCTGCCTGTGCCAAACAATAACGGAGAAAAACAATGATGCGAACGGGACGCGACCGCCGTGACTGGAGTTTGCTCATTTTTATCATGCCGCTCGGCATCCTGTTGATGATAATTGCCGGGCAGTTTGCCATGCGCTTTCTTCCATATTGGATTCTCGACGCGGGAATGGGTTCGAATTTGGGCGTGGATACGGGCCATGCTGCGCCGAAGCCATTGTTCAATATTCAAATATTGACCCCGTTCTCCTGGCAGGGCACCTTCCTTACCCCCGACCCGAATAGCGGATTTGTGTTCCCGCCGTTCATTGTGATTCAGCCGACCATAGCCACCATTGCCCCCACACCCGAACCTACTGAAAACCCCGCGGCCACTGCTACAGCCATCCCAACTGCAACCCCGCCGCCCACAGCGCTGCCCACAGCGACAAATTACATTCCTCCTCCCGCCACTATAACGAAAAACCCCACGGGCGAACCTACTTCCACCGACTCTCCTCCATCGGCAACCCCAACTGCTACCGAGCCTCCCCCATCCGAAACTCCATCCGAAACTCCAACGGAAACTCCGACGAATACCCCAACACCCCCCTCTCCCACACTCACGCCAACGGGGTATCCATCCACACCTCCTTCCGGGACTCCGGTTCCACCGGGTGGCATTGTTATTGGCGGCCCCGATGGAAATGTTAGCAGCATCCCAGCAGGAAGTTATACGGTTGTAGACTTGGGCAGCGCCCCAATTATTGTTGTTGGGTCCCCAGATGGTTACGACCTGGTTTATTACGAGTCTGAATTTAATGCCCCTCCTCCCGGCGCTTCCGGGGAGGTTCATCTTGATTTTGTGATATTGGGAATATCCACGTTCTCTGATGGACACATATATTATGAAATTTTTAATTGGAATAATGATAGTGGTAATCCCTCTACAGATTACAACACAAATGTATCCGGCGTGCTGGAGATTGACAATCAAATAATCCTAATGATTAACTTATACAATTTTCCAGGAACCGGTATCCTGATCGATGTGGATGGCGCCGCAAGCCTTCCGCCTCCTCAAGCCTATAGATATTTGGTGATTATCTCTCCGCCCGATCAAGGAGCGGGGGATGATATACAGATCGACTCGATCGAGATATTTCCATAGATTGTAAAAAAAGGAGACGGGATACCCCGTCTCTTTTTTTTTCGTTTCCCCTTTAAGCTACAATTCAATCGAGATGAAGAAAGTTGCCGCACTATTTGTTCCAATAGCCGCTGTATTTTTACTTAATGTCCTCCTGCTTGGATGGGCATCCCGCGACAGCGGAAAAGCCATCCAGCAAATCATTACGCCGTTTTCAGCCTTCGTTTTCGCGTTGACCCTCATCACCGGCCTCCTCCCTGCATTCGTTCGTCCGCAAAAAAGCCACACCCTGGTCGCCTGCTTTTCGACCTTCTTTGCGTTCTTCCTGCTCATCCCATTTGAACTCAGCAACCTGCCCACTCTTCAACCGGGCAGGCCTTTATATTATTTTCTCGATTCGTATTTGATCCTGCGCCTGATTCAAGCCGCGATCCTGCTCCCAATGGCATTGCATGTCAGCGCGCGTTTTCCACGAGCCACCGATACATCCACACGGAGAATTCTTGGCGGATATATTTTTTCCGCGATCTTGTTTGTCACGTTTTTATTCAGTGCGGCTGCATGGCAGCGCATTGCAACACTCGCATTATCTTTTTTGTGGTTCACCTTCGTCATTATTTTCTTTCTCAAAAACCTGCTCATCGTGGCGCGGGATGCAAACCCCGAAAACCTGTTGGATGCGCAGCGCGCGCGGGTTGTGGTCTTCAGTATGCTGCTCGCCGAGATTCCACTTTGGCTGCGCCCGCTCACGCTGGCATTTGGGCTGGATATTTTTTCCTACAACCTTTTGCTCGCCTTCCAGCTTTTTGTTCCGATTGGGATTTCCTACGCGATTTTGAGACACGATCTCTTCGGCATTGACCGCGTCCTCCGGCGGACTCTGGCCTATGGGGCTGTTTCGCTTCTTCTCTTAACCTTGTATCTGGCTCTCACCTCAAGCATTTCCTCCCTCTTTGCAGATTCTCTGACATCGCGCCCGCTTGCGCCGATCATCAGCATTTTTATCGCTGCCCTGTTCCTCGAACCGATCCGCAAATTCATGCAATCGCGGCTGGATAAACTTTTATATCCTGACAGGCTCAAATTTGAATCGGCGGTCAAATCCATGCAGTATTTGCTTTCAAGGGCGAACCGCCGCGAAGAGATCATCCATTTGCTGAATGATGTCTTTCCAAACCAGATCGGCGCGGAGTGGGGCGCATTGAAATTATTCCCCGAACCCGATGTGCCGCCTCCACATGTCACACCTGCGTGGAACACACGTCTGATAGCAGGCAGCGTCTCTGTGGGCGGTTACTGGCTGGGAGCGCGCCGCGCGGGACCCGTCTATGACGCGGATGAGGTCAACCGCTTGAATGCGCTGGCTGGGCAGGCCGCTCTGGCATTGGCCTATGCAAACGCGTATGAGTCCTTGTATGAATTAAATCGCGATCTGGAAACGCGCGTGAAGGAACAAACGAATCGGGCGCTTGCGGACGAAAAGTCCATTGCGGCGTATGAGGAACGCCAGCGCATCGCGAGGGACTTGCACGACTCTGTCACGCAGCAGATGTTTGGAATGCATCTCATGGCCCGCGGATTGAGAACGTCTGCGCCTGATTCGTTCAAAGGAAAACTTGCCGAGTTGGAAGAGTTGGCAGGGGACACGTTGAAAGAAATGAGATTGATGCTCGATCAACTGCGGAATGCTGCCGGGGAGGCGAATGTTGATTTTGCAGAATCAGTTCGCGGCGAGTGTGAAGCGTTTTCCCGTCGCAGTGGACCAGAAGGCGGGGCGCTGCTGTCCATCGAGCTGGAGATGCCGCAGGAAATCATCCTCTCCAAACAAATTGCGGATGAGGCGCTTTGGGTGTTGCGCGAGGCGTTGCAAAATGTGATGAAGCACAGCGGCAGGCGCACGGCTCAGGTTGAGGTCAAACGAGATGCGTGGCTGCACGTGAAAATCCGCGACGATGGAAATGGCTTTGACCCCCGCGCCATCCCCGCGGGACATTACGGCTTGCGCGGAATGCGCGAGCGTATCTTCGCGTTGGGTGGTGAGATAACTGTTGAGTCTGAATTGGGGCACGGTACAATGTTGTTGTTTGCTATTCCACTTCCAAAATAGGTTGCGCAAGAGTTTTTTTTGAATTTCCTTAGTGACCTTTGTGTCCTTCGTGGTAAAAAAGGTGCTGTAATCATGCTAAAAATTCTCATCGTTGACGACCATCAAGTTGTACGCCGCGGATTGCAAATGACCATTGACGCGGAAAAAGATATGCGCGTGATCGCCGAAGCCAGCAATGGGACGCAAGCGCTGGCGGCCATCAAAAAACACAACCCCAATCTGGTGTTGATGGATTTGCAAATGCCAGAAATGAACGGCGTGGATGCGTTGAAGCAGATACGGCCCGAATACCCCGACCTGCCGATCTTGATTCTGACAACCTTCAGCGATGACGCGCATGTCCATGCGGCGCTGCGTGCGGGCGCAAGTGGATTTTTGTTGAAGGAAATGAGCGGCGATGAACTGGTGACTGCGATTCGCGCGGCGGCGCAAGGCAAACCGCAACTACACCCAGACATTGCCCGCCGATTAATGGCGCGCGCTCCCATGCCCGATGACCCGTTTGACTCGCTCACCGAACGCGAGCGCGGAATCCTAAAATTGCTCGCGCGTGGAAAAAGCAACAAGGAAATCGCAAGCGAATTGGTGTTGACCGAGATGACGGTGAAAAGCTATGTCAGTGATCTGTTTGCAAAGCTGGGGGTGAATGACAGAACCCAGGCCGCGTTGATGGCGGTGAGGTTTGGGTTGGTGCTGCCTGAAGAGTTGTAAGGTAGAAACAAAGAGACGGCTATACAAGCCGTCTCTTGAATTTACGCTCTTGCCAAATTGATTTCCTTTGGCATTTGATCCCAAGTTTTACCATCAAGCAATCTGCCTGCTTTTTTCTTCTGAACGCCACCCCATTGCTTGAAAAAGAAAGGTACTCTTGCTTTGATACACTGATTTTTTATATCGACAACCCATTCTCTTTCCAGTGGGCGTGCCCCGGGTCCAGACTCGCCGCCGACAATAACCCAATTAATGCCCTTCAAATTCATTTTGGGTATCGGCCCTAAAAGTGGTTCGACAGATAGAAATTTGATTCTTGCGCCTGTTTTTCGCAAATGGTCAATTCTGAATGTGTAGTCGGCATTTTCGACACTTACGCCCATCCAAATATTGTCTACCCATTCAAGTTTTGGGCTGAGTTCCAACAATCGTTCAGAACGTTTTGTCAAAACCTGAAATTGATGCCAATGAGCCCGTTTCATCACATCGAACACTTGCTGGATGAAATCCAAAGGTACATCCTTGTGGAATAAGTCGCTCATTGAATTAACAAAAATAACCTGTGGAGTTTTCCATTCCAAAGGTTTTTCAAGTACTTGCGGGTGCATGGTTAATTTGAATCCGTTTATGTAGTTAGGCTGTCCCATAGCGTGTAGACGTTTTGCCATACGCTCTGCATAACAATGCTTACAGCCAGGGCTTATTTTGTTGCAGCCTGTGAGCGGATTCCATGTCGATTCTGTCCACTCAATTTTTGACTGAGCCATTCTTCCTCCAGAATAAAAATACATCTAATTTTAGCACGTATGTTCTAGCAATACATTAAAAGTGGATTACAACTCCGTCAGGAAATGTGGTTTTCCTTCTTTTGCTTCCGTCTTTTTTGTTTGCTTCAACACTTATTTCCGAATTACCTTCTAGGTGAGCCAATGCTTTTTTGCAGTGGGATTCTGTATATGCTGTTTTATCAACTACATAGTTGATCACTTCTTCTGACAATTTAGTAGTCCCAACAAAATTCTTCTTGATTTCCAGTGCTAAATTAGTTGAGGGGTCAATTTCAAATAAAACAGGTTGATTGGGATCGGTTCTATCGGAAAACTTAAACCCACCGTGACTGTCAACTTTCCAGAATGCTTCTTTCATTTTCGCATGACCTCGAGGATGATTGCCTGCGAAAAATAAATAATAAATTACATTGTTGTTGTAGTCTCGCATTTCAAAAAAACGAACAAATCTTGCATATTGGCGAAGTTTGCTTTGATACAACTGGCGAAAAGCGAGAACACGATCTGAAGAAGAGACAACATTATTAATTTCTGCGTCGGTCGCACCTAACAAGTTCTTTATATGGTCTCTGTCAGTTGAGTCAGGATGCGTGGCAAAACGATTTACATAATTAACCATAATATTTATAAAAACTTCTGTGCTTGGATTATTTAATAACCTGCGCGTTAGCGCGAAAGAGGCTCCTTTGAATCCAAATGGATCGATAAAAGCAAATGTGGGTGCGAGTTGACGTCCTCTCTGGTCTAGATTATCAAGGATTTGTGTGAGAGTATTTTCAAACTCGTTGACTCTGGGGTCAAGATGAAAATTATCTGGCGGATTTAACAAATCAAATTCAGATTTCAAGTGATCAATACGATCTTGTCTTTCGTCAATAAACAAAAAATTAACATCTGAGTTAGCCAAGAGAGACGAATGCTTCATTGCTTCTTTTACGGCAATAACTGGCGATCCCTCTTCTCCACCTTTGTACCGACCAGGTCCACAAAAACCATCAATATACACAATCTTTGGAATTTTTGAGCCAAGTATGCCAAACCAAGCTCCTAAATATCTTCGGAGAATATCATGCTTGGCTTTAGTGTGAGGCTCAATTTCCCATAGAGTTTCGTTTGGTTTTGCCATCTTAACCTCCCTAGTAAGGGTATGTGATTTTAGAAGAGAATACATCAGTGCGGTTTGTTTGTCAACTATTAATCATGTTGATGGTTACCCACGAAATAGGGGAACACATTCCCCACCACAACGGGCGGACAATACGCATGCAAACCAGTATCCTTTGGCTATCAATATAGGAGATAGCCGATGGAAACAAATGTAGCCCTCGAATCAGCAACTCGTAAAACATCTAATCTCGGATTTCTATGGAAGGTCTTCCGCAACCCGCTGGATGCGCTGACCGAACTCGCACGCGAGCAGGGCGACATGGCGCACATAAAACTCCGCAAGCGCGACCTGTTCCTGTTGACCCATCCAGAATTCATCGAACAGGTCTTGGTGAAACAACAATCCAACTTCATCAAAGGCCCCAGCTTGCAGCGCGCGCGCATCATTCTCGGCGAAGGCCTGCTCACCAGCGAGGGCGAGGAACATCTCGCGCAGCGACGGGCATTGCAGCCCGCCTTTCATCGTCAACGCATGGAGGAGTATCTGCCATTGATGAACGAGAACACGCTCGCGCACATTTCCAAATGGACGGACGGCACGCGCGTGGACATGTCCGATGAAATGATGCGCCTGACCTTGAACATTGCCTTGTGGTCATTCTTCGGCAGCGCGCCCGCAGGTGCGGCGGAGCGCGTCAGCAAATCCATGCAGACCCTCATTAAACTTTTTCCGCTCGCGCAAATGCCTTTGCCCGAATATGCTCAGGCGTTGTTCCCAAGTTTTTCGGAAGCAAGAGCAAGCCTCGGCGCGGTCACTGAAGCGTTGTTGCAAAATCCACAGTCTGAACATGCGAAGCGCGCGCTGGTCAACATCTTAAAAGAAAATCACAGCACCCAATTCACCGACGAGCAGATTCATGCGCACGTCCTCACCTTTTTGCTGGCAGGTCACGAAACCACCGCCCTGCTTTTGTCCTGGTGTTGGGATATGCTCGCGCATCACCCCGAAGTACAAATGAAAATGCAAGCCGAAGTTGACTCGCTGCTCGGCGAGCGTTTCCCCACCTCCGACGATATTCAAAAATTATCCTACACCCGTATGATCGTGAAAGAGACTCTGCGAATTCGCCCGCCCGTTTGGGCGATGGGGCGGCAAGCCATTCACGATTGCGAGATCGGCGGACAACACATCCCCGCAGGCTCCACAGTTTTGACGAGTCAATGGGTGACGCATCACGACTCGCGATTTTATAACGAGCCGCTTCTTTTCCGCCCTGAGCGCTGGTCGGGTCTCGAAGAACATTCGCTTCCCCGCTACGCCTTCTTTCCTTTCGGCGGCGGCAACCGCATCTGCATTGGCGAACATTTTGCGATGACAGAAGCCGTCACCGTGCTGGCCATGATCGCCCGCAGATGGAATATTGCGCCGACTCAAACCAACCTTGCAAAACTGAAACCCAGCGTTACTCTGCGTCCGGACAAAAGTGTAAAGCTCATTGTGATGCGCCGCGTTGTATGATGAAAATAGATGCCTCTTTCTACCTTTGAGTTTGATTTCGTTTCCTTGAATATTTTTCACGCCTCATGCCCGCGCGGGGATGAACCCCCGCGCTATTGTTACCAAGCCCGCTAAAGCGGACTTAATACCGAAAAAAGTTTTTTATGTTGTTGATTGAAACTCGTAACCCATATTTTTTTGGAGGAACAAAAAATGAAATCCATGCTTCGAACCGTTTTACTTGCCTCATTGATCGCCGCCCTGCTCACTGCTTGCGGAATGCCTGCTGCCCCCGCCACGGAAGTTTTGTCACAAGATGCCGTCAACACCGCCGTAGCTGGGACTCAAGTCTCCCAAGCCCTTGCGCAAGCGACAGTCAACTCAACCACACTGACCGCTATGCCCGCCACTCCAACCCCCGGCCCTACGGTGGAATACGTCACTCTCACCGAAGAGGAACTTGCCGCGCTGATTGACCAAGCCGTAGCCGAAGCTGTGACCGCCACCGAGCAAGCCACAACTGCCGTCACCACCACCACTACTGATGATGCCGTCACCAGCGAAGAGGTTGTCTACGTCTACGACTATTATTACTATGCCGATTACTACGTGGAATATGCCGAAGACCTGCTGACTGAATACTACGCCTTGTATGGCGACCTTGCCAATGAAATGATCACAGAATTGAACGCCATTGAATCGGAACTCTCTCAACTGAACGATACCCTCACTTCAATTGACTCATCCCTGCAGGAGATCAGCAGCACGCTGGAGCAAGGATTGGCCGTAGCAGAGGAATCGATTGCCCAGTTGGAAGCTGCCGCGCAACAGGCACAAACCAACGCACAGGAACTGCAAACACAGGCGCAGGATATGGTCTCCGTTTTGCAGGCCGACCAGCAGGGACGTGTGGATCAGATTTCACAGATCCAGGCCAACAACATTCCCACCGATAAACTCTCCGCGATGCAATCCGCATTTTCCTTTTTGGATGCCGCCAATGCCGCGATGGGCGATAACAAACTCACCACCGATGAATTGCTCAACCTCGCGCAGCTTGGCAAGAACGCGCAGTCTGGTTTGCAGAGCTTTGGCGGCGCAGATAGGCTTGGCCCCGACTTGACGCAGTTCTCTGGCAAGTTCGATGAGATCACCACCCAACTCGCCCGTGGACAAATGCCTCAGGCTCGTGGAAATATCTCAGGCTTTGAAACAGCCCTCGGCAGCCGCCCAGACTTCAGCGGCGCTGGCGGCGGAGGGCCCAGTCTCCCTGGCGGTGGCGGCGGACCTGGGGGCGGTGGACCTGGCGGTGGCGGGCCTGGTAACCCATAATCGAGCAAACAAAAAAACTGGCGAAATTTTCGCCAGTTTTTTATCTCTACCAGATGAAAAATGAATTTATCCTTTCCATCAGCACGGGGTTCAATTTTTCCATGCGGCTCGTTTCACTGGAAAATGCCAGCAGGATACTGATCGTGATGGTAATGACGATGAGCAGGTTTGCCAGGTGCAAACGTATTTTTGCCATTTTTGAATTCCGAACGACAAGCCAGTAGCCGAGGATGGCGAGCAGTGTCACCTGCGAGATCAGGTCAGCCATGAAGCGCATTTGCCCGTAAAAATAAAAAAGGATGGCGGCAAAGCTGATGAGGAACGACCCGCCGAACAAAAGCAGGATGAATTTTTGCAAATCGGGATGGTTTTGATTTCCCGCTTTATTTTTTGAAAAGAAAGGCAGGAAAGCTAAAAGCAAAACAGGCGCGTAAAAGAGAATGCCCGTCATCCGTCCGCTGGCGTAAAGTTTGGGAGCGGTGATGTCGAGACTCTCAAGCAGGTGTGAAAACCCGATAGGCTGAATGAATGGGAATTTGGAAATGAACTCAAACGGCTGGAGAATATATGCCTGAATATTGAACGGAAGATAATCGGGCTGGAAGGTGAGGGGCATGTCCCTGTTCAGGTTGTAGATCGTGATCTGGTAACGCAGACCAAACTCGAGCGGAGAGTCGAAGCGCGCCCAGTTGTACCAGCCGATGAGAATCGCGCCGAGCGCAAGCGGAGTCAACAACGAGGCGGCGAGTCGGGCGATGCCATTCCAGTCGATGGGTTTGGACTGTTTCTTCCAAATCCAAAAGATGGTTAGTGCGGTCAAGAAGAGGGTAGGCAAAACATTGATTGCGCGTGAACCGACGGAACATGCCCAAAAGAATCCCGCCAAAAATAAATACTTTTTTTGGATGTTCCATGCTCCCGGCGTCGCCGAGGACGGCGGCTGGAGCATCTTTATATCTTTTTCAAAAGCGAGGATGAGAAAGTACATGCCGCCGATGAGAAAGAATTGACCCGCGCCAATCGCCGCTTCATACACGTCGGGGATGTTGAGTGACCAGAGAATCGGGAGGATCAACCCGATGAGAAAAATGGAGGCGGCCGCATTTCGTGCGGGAATGTCGGTAAAGAACAGCCGCCATAATTTCAGGATGATGAGGGAATTGAAAATCAATAACCCACAAAAAAAGAAGAAGACCAAATAAATATCTGCGATGAGTTGATGAGCAAAAAGTTGAAGGGGCGTGAGCAGCAAAGCGGGGACGGGCCCCCAATACAAATAAAGTTTCCCCTTGTAAAGCGACAGGTCCCAAACATCGTCGTCGAAGGCGGGGCGGCTTTCGGAACTGTAGGGATCGTTCGCTTCCAGCAATGCCTTGCCTGGTTCCACATCCACGTGTAATTGACCTTTGCCGAAGGCATCCGCCAGCAGGCTGTAATAACGAGTGGACGCTTTCCATGTAGTGAAATTCCCAAAGGTGATGAAGAAGACGTAGATGACAAGGATGATTGCCCATACATGACCGAAAAGGATAAAGCTTTTAGTTGTTTCTGATTTTGTGACAACGGGTTTTCGCGTAAAAAGAAAAATGGATGAAACGATCAAAATAAAGCCGATAAAAAACAAAACAACCCGCGAACGCCCCCAATCCGGGTTTGGGTCGAGGCCAAGCGAAAAGGCGAAGATGGCAAAGAAAACGCCGAGCAGACCATCGGTCAATAACAGGGCGGGGATGGTTTGGTCTGAGATTTTAGTTTGAGGCATGAAAGGATTCTATCAGAAACCTTTGGCTGTAGAAAATTGGATGTAAAATAAGCCAACCTTATTGCAGGGAGAGAGAGACCATGACCGAACTCAACGCAAAACCAACCTATCGAATTTCAGACTTGCATGAGTCAGACCGTCCGCGGGAGAGGCTGGCTGCGCTTGGCCCTCAGGCGTTGACCAATGCTGAGTTGATCGCGATTCTCCTGCGCGTGGGCGTAGCGGGTGAGAATGCGGTTGAAGTGGCTCAACGGTTGTTGCAAAAATTTGGGGGATTAATTGGCTTGCACCGCGCTCCGATAAAAGAATTAATGGAACAACATGCCATCGGTGAAGCCAAAGCTGCCCAAATCAAAGCTGCGATTGAGTTGGGCAGGAGGTTGACTTTGGAATCGCCTGAAGAGAAACTTTCCATCAACAGCCCGGCAGACGCGGCGGCTCTTGTGCAATATGAAATGTCCGCTTTGGAGCAGGAGCATTTGCGCGTGCTGCTTTTGGATCGGCGGAATCGCGTGCTGGAGATCGTGGAAGTGTACAAAGGCTCGGTCAATTCTTCACAGGTGCGGGTGGGAGAGCTGTTCAAGGAAGCGATTCGTACAAACGCTTCTGGGATCATTGTGACCCACAACCACCCCAGCGGTGACCCAACCCCCAGCCCCGACGATGTGGCCGTCACCCGCGCGATTGTCCAGGCGGGGAAATTATTGGATATCGATGTGCTCGACCATTTGGTGATCGGTCAGGGCAAGTGGGTGTCGTTGAAGGAAAGAGGGTTGGGGTTTTCGTAAAATATCATGTCACTCTGAGGGAGCGTTCTTAGCGACCGAAGAGTCTCGTACAATTGGGACAGAGACCCTTCGCTATCGCTCAGGGTGACATTCTAAAATCTACATACTTCTCTTCACCGTAAACCCATCCAGCATTCCTGTCGTCTCTTCATATTCAACCTTCGCTTCGTCCACTCGTGAAGCGCGCGGGCCTTGTTTTACCATTTGAATGAACTCATCTATTTGGAATTTTGTGCCTTCGGCCACGGTTTCCACGGTGTCGTAGCCGAGGTTGCGCACCCAGCCGAGGACTCCGATCTGTAGGGCGTTGTATTCCACGAATGCGCGAAAGCCCACATTTTGCACGCGTCCTTTTACCCAAATGTGAACACGGATGATTTCATTTCGGCTTGTTTCCATTCCTGCTCCTTTGGCGCAGCATGTCTATTGCCCCCCAAATTGGAACCATCAACACCAGGGCCAGCAGCAATAGAAACGGCAAAAGATTGCGCGTGGCAATACCCACTGTGTTTTGCCCCAGAACATTTTCGCGCCAGCGTGTGTCTAATTGACTGAGCGGAGCGCCAAGCGCATTCGTTGCGCCCAACTCGCAGCCAAAGCCTTCACTGTATGAATTGGTCAACCTTGCCAGCCCGGAAGAACCAAACGAATCGCGGATGTAGGAGACGAATGATTGGGACTGGGCATAGGCCAGAAAGGCCGAGCCTGTGTCGGCGGGGAAGGAGGCGCACAAATCCTCAAATGCAAGCAGGGTATTCTCTCCGCTTGCAAATTCCAGCGCGCGCGCATATTCAGGGTTTGGATATAACTCCACCATGGACGCAATGCCTTCGAGCAGCCAGATGGGCTGGTTTGCATACGTATCGCCAAGCGAGCGGTACAACATCACATGCGCGAGTTCATGCGGAATTTTGGTTTGCATTTCAATGCCCTGGCCCGCGCCGGGCGCAATGGCAACCATCACAACGCCGATCTCGGGGTTGGCATGTCCGCCTGCCCATTCCTCTCCGCCGAGCATTAATGTATTTTGCAGATCGGTGGTGTTTGTATAAATATAAATTTCGATGGGGTCATTGAGCGAGATGGAAGTGAATTCATTGATGGCGATCATGCCCGCAGCGGCGGCATCCAGCGCGGCGGCGCCAAAGGCATCATCGCCCGCATACCAGTGAACGCTCACATTTTCGCGGCTTACATCCCGCCAGGGAAAACGATCATCCTTATATTGAAAACGGATCGGGTCGCTGGTGTAGGTCTGATTGTCGAGGGTGGCTTGAAACCAGAACACGATCCAGCTAAAAGGCGGGATCACATTCAACGAAGCGTCATACGTGAAACTGACCGAACCATCCGCGCCGATCTGCAAAGTTTCAACGCGTGTGGCTTCTTCATTCACGCCGCGAAAAAGAAGAGACACCTGCTGGATTGGGATCGAGGATTTGATCTTCGCTAGAAATGTGATCGACTGCCCAAAGCTGACAGCCACCTGCGGCTGTTCCACCACGATTCCACCCTGCCCGTGAACCTGCTCCACGTTAAATGGCAGGATCGCCGCCAGGAGCAGAATCGCCATTAATTTCAAAACAAGTTTGCGTGCGCTGAACATTTCATCGTATGGTTGCTCGTTGCGCCGTCCTCGGCGCAGCCCGAACGCCGCCGGGGACGGCGGCTTGAGCGTGCTTGGTTTGCGTGCGTTGAACATTTCATCACCTCGATAAAAGCACGATCAATGGCGTCAGTGTCAGCGGACTTAAAATCGTACCGAGAAAAACAATGGCTGTGACGAGCGAAGGCTCCAGCCGATATTCCGTTGCAACCACGGTGGTCGCCACCGCCGCAGGCATGGACGCTTCGATCACGCTGCCCTGATAACCGTGGCCTTGCAAGCCAAACAAACTGGCGAGCAGGAGTCCAACGATTGGGCCAAGGATCAATTTTGTGATCACGCCCACGCCCAATGCGCGGAAACTGTGCGACCATTCGATCTTGGTCAATTCCAATCCGAGCAGAACGATCATCAGCGGAACCGCTCCACTGGCGGCGATCTCGATGGTGCGCGAAAGCGGGATGGGAATCTGGAAGGCTGTGGCCTTCACCAAAAGCGCCAACGCCACGCCATAGACGATGGGTAATTTGAACACTCCCAGTATAGCGGATTTCAAGTCTGAATGTCCAAGCGAGGCGATGATGACTCCCGCCGTGTTGAAGAGGATGGTGGTGGTCACATAAAAAATGGAAGCGACTGCCAGCGCCTCATCCCCAAATGCAAATTTGACCAGGGGCAATCCGTAGTTGCCTGTGTTGCCAAAAGCCACCGTGAGGATGACGGCTAATAATTGCGGACGTTCGAGCCGAAGGATTTTTCCGAAGACGAAGGCAAGTAACCCCATGATGGCGATCACAGCGGCTGTAAATTCCACGGTTGTGATGGCCTGCTGCAAATTCAACTGGCTTGTGACCATTAAATTAAAAACCAGCAAGGGACTGAAAATATAAAAGACAATCCGCCCGATGGTGCGCGAGTCTACGGTGAGAAACTTGCCGAGGATGTAGCCTGCCGTGGCGATCAGCAAAATGGGGAGCAGGTTGTTTGCGAAGGTGCTAAAGAGTTCGGTGAGTGACATGGGATGTGGTGAAATTATAAACCGATGTGATGATTTTCTTGTGTATAATTGAGCCATGTCAAAACTCGAAAAAGTCCTTGGCAAGGTTTTACGCGGAACTTCGGACACAAATATTGATTTTGATGAACTACGCCAGTTGTTAAATGCGTTTGGGTTTGTGGAAAGAATACGGGGAAGCCATCATATTTTCTCAAAAGATGGTGTGGCGGAAATTATCAACATCCAGCCGAAAGGCTCGAAGGCCAAACCGTATCAGGTAAAACAGGTTCGCAATTTGATATTGAAATATAAACTGGCAGGTGAAAATGATTAAATATGAAGTAATTCTTTATTGGAGCGCAGAAGATAACGCGTTTATTGCCGAAGTCCCTGAATTGCCAGGCTGCATGGCAGACGGGGAAAACTATCATGAGGCGCTTGCAAATGTGGAGCAAATCGCACAGGAATGGATCGAAACCGCGCACGAATTAGGCAGGGAAATCCCTGTGCCAAAGGGCAAGCTGGTGTATGCGTAATGCGGAATTTATTCCACGCCAAAACGCGATATTCATATTGTGATACAAAAAAGACTTCCGAGTTCTCCAAGAACTTGGAAGTCTTTTTACGTAACTGCTCAGGCATATTACTCTGCGCCCTGTTTCGGCGGGCTAAAGCCCTGCCTCAG
>CXWL01003611.1_pt1 | contig 18301 bp, 22 predicted proteins | sample 590931 | NCBI WGS metagenome assembly CXWL01 (sample SAMEA3498368, study PRJEB10139) | groundwater metagenome | biome: water well; material: biofilm material | place: Germany | collected 2015-04-27 | reverse complement strand
AAACTAACTGTTTCAGCACTTGCAGTTCTGATGACCACAGGATACATACTAGTCGAATTCCACATCGGAGATATGTTCTATTCGACAATTAGAAGATCGAAAAATACTGAATATGTTAAGCGATACAGACTTGCCCTCAGATTATCTGCATGTCTAATGTGTTTGTGCTTTTGCACTAACGTGTTCTTCGGTGCAGATCCATGGAATCAAGCACTTTCATTTGTAGTACTTGGCCTTTGCCTACTTGCTATAAGTGTGTGGCTAAATCATGATGAGTGAATCGTTAAAGGAATTGCAAGTGCCCAGAATATCTCCTCTCTATTGTGACGGGTTTATCTGAGGGGCGAGGACGTGCGTGCAAGGCTGAGAGTGTGTAGAATTCAGAGATGAGCACGNNAGCTGGGGAGTCGTTTGGCCGTGGCACCCGTCTTGTGGGGTATCCAAGATATACCGCCCACCCGTCTCTTCAACCCTGTTACTAGGATTACTTGACTGGCTCGGGTTCCTTCTTACTTGCTTCCGCTTGCAACGCCTTTGTTAGCCTTGAAGCCCTTTTTGCATTGGACCCTGCGATTTTTTGAAGCAGTGCGGCTACCTTTTCAGTGTCCATTGCATTCAAAATGGGGGCAAGTTCTTCATCTGTCCAATCCGCAATGGTGTTCTCAATTGAAGCCACGTCCATTTCGTTCCATAGTGCAGCCATTTTGGCTTGCCCAAGTTTTGGATCGTCAGCAGCAACCGGAACTGGTTCTGAAGTCGAAACCGATGCTTCGGGTTCTGGCTCCGAACCTGCAGGCGCAGAATCCGAAGCGGCACGTGCAGCATCCTTTCCTTCTCCATACATCGCTTGGGCTGTCTTTTTCGGAGTGACACCAGGGATGTTGATCATTCCCTTTGTCGCTGCGAAATAGCCTCCGCCACCAAGCAGCACAACAGGAACTAGGATCATTAGTAATTTTTTCATCGCCCGGTTTTCTGACTATACAATGCCATTATCTTCTTGACGTAATCCTGGGTCTGCTTGTATTCAGGTATCCCTTGATATTTTTCGACGGCGTTCGGTCCGGCATTATATGCGGCCAGAGCCAATTGAGGATCACCTCCAAACCTTTTCAACATCTGAGAAAGATAGGTCGCTCCGCCACGCAGGTTCTGCTCGGGATCAAACGGATTCGTCACACCTAAAGAACGTGCAGTGCCTGGCATGAGTTGCGAAAGTCCCATCGCTCCTGCCGAAGATCGAGCGCCAGGATCGTACGAACTCTCCGCTGAAACGAGTGAATCAAATAGTGCGGGATCAACTCCGGCATCGTTTGCAGCCTTTTCGATCATTGCCTTTAGATTGTTTGGTGCCTGAGTTGGCCGAACCAAACTCTGTCCTTCAAATGGATTGAAGGGAGAAAAGCCCGCCACTGAACCTGATAGTCCGCTTGGAATTTTTGAAGGCGCTGTGTTTTGAATGCTTGGAAAAGCTGCGTCCAACTTCGCCTGAATTTCGGCCATTCGCGAGCGAATCGCTTCCGGGCCCTTTGTTCCAATTTCAATTCTCACGATGCTCTCCTATTGACAGCCCACTCGTCTGACTCGGCCTGCTCTCTTCGTTTTTCTTCGATCAGCCACTCTTCCTTGTCTCGCTCGCAGAGCTTAACTAGAGTTTCTTGCTCTTTTCGCTTTTCAATCCACTCTTCGCGTTTGGTTTCTTCTTCTTGAGAAAGTATTTCGATGACCATGGCTTGCTGCCGTTCTTCATCGTCAATTCGGTTCATCATTCGCTCGATGGCAAGCCGATCCTGAAGCGTTTCGGAAGTGCCAGCAACCAGTTTCTCTCGACGAATTGAGAATTGTTCTGCCTCCGCTTCAGCGACTAGACGAGTTGCTCGCGCTTCCAAATAAGCGTCCTTGGCGGTTTGTTCAAGGATTTCTCTGTAATCCAAAACTCTTTGCAATCTAAAACGAAACTTAGCCATTTGTCACTTCACCCAATTGAGAAATTGATTCATTCCAAGATGTGCCATCGGTTTTTCCTTGCCTAAGAAAACCGTTGATTAACTGCCACTTTTCAATTGCTGTATCGGCAATTGGCTTCGCACCAGGCTTGTAAGCACCGATAGAAACAAGGTCTTCAACCTCGTCAAAGGCTGAAATCCATTCTCTCATCTTTCTCGAGGACTCGATGTGCTCGTTTCCAACAACCATCGGCATCGTTCGGCTTAAGCTGTTGAGTACATCTATTGGCGGATAATGCCCTTTGCTCGTGAGTTTTCGGCTCAGAACAACGTGACCGTCGAGGATGGATCGAGTTGCATCGGCGATCGGCTCATTATTGTCGTCGCCTTCCACTAGAACGGTGTAGAGCGCTGTAATCGAACCCTTGTCGCTATTTCCTGCTCGTTCCATGAGCTTTGGAAGAATTGAAAAAACGCTTGGTGTATAACCTTTAGTGCTCGGTGGCTCGCCGGTTGCAAGTCCAATTTCCCGCTGTGCCATACAAAACCGTGTTACTGAGTCCATCATGAGCAAAACTCGTTGCCCTTGGTCTCGAAAGTACTCTGCAATTGCGGTTGCAGTGAACGCTGCTTTGATTCTAAGCAAAGCAGGCTGATCAGAAGTCGCACATACGATTACTGAGCGAGCCAGACCCTCGGGGCCAAGGTCGTTTTCAATGAACTCACGCACTTCTCGTCCTCGCTCTCCAATGAGTGCGATTACGTTTACATCTGCTTCACAGTTCCGGGCAATCATTCCAAGTAGTGTTGATTTGCCCACGCCAGAACCAGAAAATATGCCCATTCTTTGGCCTTCGCCAAGAGTAATCAGCCCATCAATCGCCCTGACGCCTGTGGCTACGGGATGACTGATTTTGTTTCGCTTCAGTGCGGAAGGAGGTTGAGCGTAAATTGGATAGAAACGGCTTACTTCAGGTGTTGGCAAGTCGTCCATTGGAGCACCGAGTCCATCTATGGTGCGCCCGATTAGTTCAGCACCTACCGGCACCCGAAGACAATGTCCAGTCGCTTCAACAAGGCAACCTGCACGAATGCCTGACAGCTCGCCAAGTGGCATTAATAGGTTCAAGTCTCCTCGAAAACCAACAACCTCGGCGGCAGTCTTTCTGTCGTCGGATGAGTGTATGAAAACGAGATCGCCCACCCTTGAAGCGGGACCATTCGATTCAATCACGAGACCGACGATTTGCCGAACCTTTCCAAAGAGACGATACTTAGGTGCTGTCTCAAGGACTGCATTTGCACGTTCAAAAGTAGGAGTGCCAAGTCTCATGCGGCTTCCTTCATTGCTTCAAACAGGAGTCCAAGTTTTGTTTCAATGCTTGCATCAACGATTCCCGCGTCCGATTCGACGACGCATCCACCGGTGATGGATGGATCATCAACGATTTCGATGTCCCGAAGTTGCTTGTTTACGGCAAGTAATTCTTGCTTGCGTTGAGCAATTATGGGAACGTCAAATGGATTGACCCGAATTCTAATTTTTTCTGCAAGCAGAACTTCCTTGATGGCATCTTTTGCGATGGCCGTAATAGTGTCATGGTCCAAGCGAAGTTCTTGTCCAAGGATTCGAGAAGCAATGAGTATGGAAAGTTCTGCAAGCAGGTGTTCTGATTCATTCGCCCAAGCTTTGGCAGCAAAGACGACTTGATCAGATTTGTCTTGAAGAATATGGGCGAAGTCTTGAATGGTCTGCTCCGTTCTTGATTCGACCGATTGTCGAGCATCTTCTTCTCCTTGCTCAAACCCATGGACATAGCCTTCTTCAAAACCCTCCTTCTTAGAGACAGCCCGCAATCTGGCGAGTGCTTCGGCTGTTCGACCAATAACCTTTCGACTAGAAGGGATATTCGCGTCCACGATCTCTTTTGAGACCGACTCAATCCGATCAGCAAAATTGTACGCTTGGGCAGAAGCGGCATAAATGGTCTTTGATGCCATAGGCTAAACCAAAACCTCTTCTTCTCCGCCCCGGCCAAGAATGATGTCTCCAGATTCTTCAAGGCGTCGAATGATCGCAACGACTTTTTGCTGTGCTTCTTCAACAACTTTAAGCCGAACGGGACCCATGTATTCCATGTCTTCTTTTAGCATTCCCACGGCACGCTCAGACATGTTATTGAAGACCTTATCTTGCACAGGAACACTCATGCCCTTCAGAGCAGTAGCAAGTTCCTTGATGTCAACTTCCTTCAAAATCTGCTGTACGGCTCGGTCATCAAGCTGGACAATGTCTTCGAAGACAAACATCATATTCTTGACAGTGTCAGCAAGTTCTGGACTGGACTCACTGATAGAATCCATGATCAATCGTTCCGTCGCTCGATCAACTCGGTTCAGTAGGTCTACAAGAGCTTTGGGTCCCCCTGCTTGTTGCATTTCTTGGCTTAGCATCGAGCTTAGCTTTTTCTCCAAGACTTGTTCGACTCTGCGAATGACCTCAGGAGGCGTCTGTTCCATGCTTGCAATTCTGCCAGCTACGTCGCCCCGAAGCTCAGATGGCAGCTTGGATAGAATGACAGCCGCACCGCTGACGGGCATATAAGAAAGTATAAGAGCAATGGTCTGAGGATGCTCATCCTGAATGAAACTTAGAACTTGATGGGGATCTGCTTTCTTCAGAAAGTCGAATGGCACGATTTGCATTGCAGTGACAATCTTGTCGAGCATGTCCTTTGCTCGTTCTCCGCCAAATGCTGATTCCAGAACTTGGCGGGCATTTTCAATTCCGCCTTCAGCAATAAAGTCTTGTGCAAGTGCCAATTCGTGAAACTCAAGAATGACTGCTTCGCGTTGTTCTGGAGTTACTCGATCTAATCGGGCGACCTCAATCGTAAGCTGCTCTATCTGCTCCTCTTTAAGGTGCTTCAGAACTTGGCCAGAATGTTCTGCGCCGATTACCATCATGACAATAGCAGCCTTTTGCTTACTGGATAATTCTTCCTTCCGTCTCATCGTCGTTCCTCCACCAGCCAGCTTTTGAGCAGCATGGCAACGGCCTCAGGCTTTTCCTTCGTCATTTTCTTAATTTGTTCAAGCGGCACATTCACTTTTTCGTTGATTCTTCCAATTCGAACGTGCATTGGCTCATCGTCTTCCCATTCATCTTCATCTTCAGGATTCAATTTCTTTTTCTTTTTCTTTGGGAGTGGCAATTCCATTGCAGGAACGGCGCCCTCGCTTGTGCCGTTTGCGAATCCCATGCCTGCTTCAACATGCGAACCTTGGGGCAATGCGCCTACACCTGCTGCGACCAACTGGCCCCCAGGGTATGCAGCTACGGAAATCGTCTGCGATTTTGCTACTTTGGCGACCGACTTGATGATCATCAACGCAACTAATATGAGTGCACCAATTGGAAGAAGCGACATGACTTGCTGCATTGTCTGCTTGCTGGAAGCGGCTCCCGCTGCATCCTTCATGACCTTTTCTTGGCTCACGTCGAATTCCGCAGGCGTTACGCTGACCTCAAATTTCTTGTCCGCTATGTTTGCAGTGCCTAAATAGCCTTCTAGTGCAGTCTTGATAGGGGTGACACTACTTATATTCTTGCTGTTTGCCAAGACGCTGATTGAAATTTTCGTTACTGTGCCAGGTGCTTTTTCTGTTTCCGTGTTAGTTTTTGTGTAAGGAAACTCGACTTTCTTTTGATTGTTTGAGTAATTGCCGTCTGGTGCCTTTGTAGGTGGTGGCGTTCCTGGTGCTCCACCATTTGCGGTGTTTCCAGCACCTGTCCCACCAGAGGAGCCCCCAGTCATAGTTTCGTCCGATGACTCCTTGTAGAGAGGATCTGTGCCCTTTTTGACCCTCAGGTCTTCTCTTCGTTCTGTGGCCTTATCAAAATCCATCTCGACTCGAACAGTTAGCACTGTATTGCCAGGTCCGAAACGATCAAGGAGCGGCTGCAACTCACGCTTGATTCTTCTAGCTTCATTGACTTGCCCCGAGACTTTGTTTGCATAAGACGCGGATGAACCTTCAGCCTCCGAACCATCATAAAGGGCCAATCCATCTTGATTGACGATACTCACATTCTTAGTTGTAAGCCCCGGAACGGCTCGAGCGACCAAGGATGCCATCGCCTTTGCAGGAGCACCAGAAAGATCAGCACCACCTTCTTCGGTAATCGTTACGCTTGCAGTCGGTGGATTGTCGTCGCTTGCAAATGCGTTCTTTTCGCCCGTAGTTAAGAGTACTTTTACAGCTGAAACACCGTTGAGGGATTCTAAAGTTTGCGCGATTTCGCCTTCGCGAATCGCGTTGAGCTGGGCTTCTTCGACGCTCTTTGGCGACATGATTCCAATCGCGCCTCGATCCGCATTTCCAAGGTGGCCGCTCGTGGGACTCACGCCGTTTTTAGCTAGCGTTGAATGGACCAATGCAATCTTGTCATGGGGAACATTGACGCTTCCCATCATGTCAATCTCAACGGGAATCCCCATTTTTTGAACTTCAGCAACGACTCGTCCCTGATCGCCAGGAGTCAAACCACCGTAAGCCAACGCCATTTTCGGCTTGCTGGCAAAATAAAAGGTTCCACCCAGAATCAGCACCAAAAAAGCGCTGCCAAAGATAGTAACGACCCGCTGCGTGCGGTCCGCTACTTCCCACCATGATCTAATTTTTAGAAATATGCCACCCATCAACTAAGTTCCTTAGTGACCAGCGGAAATGGTTTAGACTTGCGTTCGCATGATTTCCTGATAGGCTTCTAGCACTTTGTTCCGCACCGTCATGGTGAGGTTCATGGCTAGCCCAGCCTTCTCGACTGCGATCATCACGTCGTGATATTCCACTGGTTGACCCGTAACAAGTTTGGTCTGCATCTCGGCAGAATTCTGCTGAGCGCTGTTGACCTCCTTCATTACGTCCATCAACTGTTTGGCGAAGTCGTCGCCTTGTCCTTGACGCAAGCTTGGACGGCTTATATCAAGCCCTTCAAGTGTTGGTTGCGGTAGGTTGTGGATTCTCATTTTTGATTCTCAGAACCCCTTCCTTCCTTGGGAGGAAGGGGCAGGGGATGGAGGGTTGTTAGTTTTGGTTTACTTTTCGTGATTCAGAACCCCTTTCTTCCATGGTACGAAGGGGCAGGGGATGGAGGGTTCATCTCGTTCTAAACTTTTCCAATCGTAAGAGCGCTCTTTACCATTCCTTTAGCGCTGTTGAATGCGGCGATGTTGGCTTCATAAGCGCGGCTTGCGCCGAGCATGTTCACCATTTCCGTAATCGGCTCGACGTTGGAATATCGGACATTGCCATTCGCATCAGCATTCGGATGCGATGGGTCGTGCTCCATTCTAAATGGGGCTTGATCTTGAATGATCGCAGTGACTTCGACGCCGTCTGTGTCGCCTTGCAAAACAACTTCGCGTCGTCGGTATGGGTCAGCGCCGTTGGGAGCTGTCGCGTTTGCATTTGCGATGTTGGATGAAATCACGTCCATGCGGAAGCGTTCAGCGGAAAGCCCGCTTGCGCTGATTCTCATTGCACCGTTGAGTGTGTTCATTATCTACCCTCTCGAATTACATTTTTCATTCCGGCAAAGTAGCCGGCAGTCAAATCGGTGAGTGCCTGATATCGGAGTTCCGTCTCGGCGAGTGCCATGACCTCTTTTTCAAGGTCGACGTTGTTTCCATCAAGGCGGATGTTGTTCTCGTTGGAGATGGGCGAATGGTTTGAATTGAACCTGCCTGCACCCTTGGATTCTCCGATCGCTTCTTCCAGAGTCAGGTTGAAATCAACGTCCTTTCGCTTATAGCCAGGCGTGTTGACGTTTGCCAAGTTGGCAGTCAACGTTGAGTGGCGTTGCGTTGCCAGCGACATAGATCGCTGCAGCTTTCCCACTGCGGGTCCAAACAAATTGTCTAATATCTGCACGGTCGTTTTCTCCGCGCTTCCATTCGCTCGTAAATTCCAAATTTCTTTGGGATTTCTCGCCGCCCGATCCTTGGGCAGCAGCCGAACTTCTATTTCGGCCTATCAGGTGTATCGGCACGAACCTGGGAATCTTAAGGGGGAAATGTGGGGGGTGTTTGAAGATTCCCATTTCCGTAAGTTCTGTACCAAGACCCTCGAGCCTTGCTTCGCTGTGACGGTCGGGGGATCAAAAGATGTTCGGGGCACATGCTATAACGACTTGCCGCGAGTCACACTCCGAAAATCTTTGCTGACGTCGAGGGCAGTTGTTCGGCTGACAGTTAAGGGGATGTCGGAGACATATACGGAGTAACCCGACTTTGTCGACGATGTGACTATCAATGCAGGCAATCTCAGCTCCCCTAGATTGTCCAAGTAGGTTAATGCCACAAATACAGCTTGTGAGTATTTGTTATTGACTGGTAGCTTGAGATTGCTTGGACTAACTTTTACCGTTTCAACTGTCCACTCATTTTTTCGCGCAAGTGGAATAACAATCTCCCAATCTGGTTTGCTGGCCACTCTTGCACTAGGATAAACGCCAACTGATGAACGAGTTATTCTATAGGTGGGCTTCAAGTTTGAATCATACTGGACCTGAACAATAACTGGCTCCGTTAAATCACAGATCGAAAGTCCGGATTTGAGCGCAATTAGGACTGGTCTGCCTTTGTAGCTGTATTGAGTACTAGCCTCGTTCGTATCGGCAACACATGGTTTCCAAGCTATCAAGCTCAGTAATAAGGCAATTCTTATCGAACGATGTTTCATGGACAATATTTGCAATCCTTTGGAGGACTAGGACAGTTTAACGCCTTGAGCTTTTTGCATATAGCGCAAATCCAATCGTGATATTCCTTTTCGCAGGCCTTACGTGCCGAACCCGTAAGCTTGCCACAGTCCTTCTGTCGCTGCTCTCTGAAACACGAAAATGAACGAGCATATGCGATACACTCAGCAATTACATAATCCTCGGGGGGAAGACCTCCCCTTTTGTAGCCAGTGGGCGGGCAGTCAATCCATGGTTTATGTAAATTTTCATGCTGAACGATACATGTGTGCACTCCAGGATAGGGGCTCTTATTCCAATCACATATCCACATTACGCCATCACAACAGACGATGCCTCCGTCATCACCCCTGACATCTTTAATTGATTTTGCGTAATCACACGGCGTACCTGGGAAAGTTGCACAGGGACTTGGTGGGGCTGGCGAACACGGTGCCAAACCAAGTGGATCAACAAAAGCAATTGGGTTGCAGTTTGCATAGTTATATGGATGTTCCCCCGCCAGCATTTGCTCCATTCTTACCTGCGTTATCCACCGAGCAGTTCCAGCCGAATACGTTCTCGGAGGGAAATTCAATCCTGGAATGTTCGGCAGTTGCGGTCCAACTTGTGGCATGCCAGGGCTTTTGGGTGACTGAGGTTTATTCATGTTCTTCATTTCCTCGATTCGTTTCTTGTTCTTTCGAACCTCTTCCATCATTTCGTTTGCATTTGTGATTCGTGGGTCTTCCGGCATACGCACATGTTCCATTGGCACCTTCTCGGTCTCGGTACCATCCGGACGTATAAAGCGGACTGTAACAGGTACATCATCCAGCTGTTGCAAAGCTGGCGTGTCCTCCGTGGTCGCTCCAAGCCTTGCCATCGCGACGCCAATCTCACACTTTCCGCGAGGCGTTTGGCCGGTGAGCCAGCCTTTGTTCTTTTCCATTTCCCAGTTCACTGCTGGTTGGACTGTTATCAATTGTTCGTTGTAATGAAGCCCAGGATCGGTGTGGGCAAAAGCAAGCTGGAGGACCTCGTCAATTGCTTTGGTAGTTGAGGCGCGGTCGGTCGGCATGCTATCCAAAACGGCAGTAGCCATGCCTTCGGCCAAGGCATGTAGCTCTGGCAAGTTTCGGCGAACGACCGGCATGACATCAATCATCTTGGCAATCGCATTGGATTCACTCTCTTGGATTAGGGCAGTTGCAAGGTGCGATGCAATAAAAAGTCCTTCACGCAAGTTCTCGGGCTGGTATCCACGCTCTGCTGCAACCCGAAGTTGCATGGAAGCAATTTCGTTGTCGCAATCTATCACTCCGTGATCGAAACCTTTCCCTTTCAAAACTTGGTCAACTGCAACGTCTAGTACAAACGACTGCAATGTCTGGATCTGCCTGTACCTTGGCGAGTCCTCGCGGTCACGCCAAACCCGATAATCTTCAATATCTCGCACGAGGTCAATCCAGGCATGGGCGAGTTCATGGGCAAGTACGGCTTCACTTGTGTTGGCAGCATCAAGAAAGATCAGTATATGCTCCGGATCGCTCCAGGCATCAATCCAGTGCCCATCATTGTGCGCTCGATTTGGAAACAAAGTCGGCATGGTGTCAACGGGCACAATCACTTTCGGAGTGCATCGGGAGACCTCATTGAGGAATTCGTCGAACCTTGGCGACATGTTTTGCGGAAAGATGACCGGATAGTACGTGAGCTCGCTCTTCTCGCCGTGTTTGTTGGCAATTGAATTGGTATTGATGTGTCCATCAACGACCCATTCGATACCGTGTTTGCTGATTAGCTCTGCTCCGGGAGCAGGAAGTTTGCTTGAAATGCTTGCTAGGTGTTGCCCTGATACCTCGCCGCCATGGTACACCTGCGGCAGTTTGCCGTATAGCTTGTTTCGCCGACGTAGCAGCGAGTTCATGCTATTACTATACTAGTAAATGTGGAAATTTGTGCTTGATTTCGGTTTTTTTTAGGCCATTTTGATGCATTGCACCTCATGCTACAGCGCACGTCATTTCAACCACAGCGTAGATCACTCCCGCCACGGCGTAGCTCGTCTAACCCAGGGCATGAACGACCCCCGCCACGGCGCAACTCGTCTAACCCACGACGTAAACGATACCCGCCACGGCGCAGATCGTCTAGCCCATGGCGTACATGATTCAGCCCACTTCTCAAGTCGCTCACGCCACAGCGTAGTGCGTCTAGCCCACGGCGCAGGTCGCTCTCGCCAGACGAATCCATGCCTTTCCCTTATATTTATTGACCGGCAACAGGGAATTTGCAAAGAGACCTTGAAGCAGTGTTCCACCGCTCCCCACTAGAGTTTCGCCCTATAACTCTAGAATTCCGTTGCTCATCTCTAGAAATATGCCCATATTTCCCTCTCCGTCGTGGCTGCTAAGAGAGAAATATGCCCATATTTCTACAGTTCGGTGGCATATCGCTAGAGTTCTGCCGCACATTTATAGTCCGGAGCGGCGGAAAAAGACGGAAAAAACCATAAAGGAATTTTTGAGAGGTTGTCGAAACGGATAGCAATGGGTGAACACACGATACAAAACCGCCCAATGAGGAGTGAAAATTGAGTCAACCACAACTACCAATTCGCGACCAGGACCTGGACGCCATGATGGACAATTTCGTTGCCAAAGTTCCAGCCGTTGTAACCTCGCTGGGCCTAGCAGCAACGACCGACGACGCTGTTATTGCCGGTGCCGCCGCATTCAAGACCGACCTCGCCGCGGCTGTGGCTGCGCTCGCCGCTTCGGCAGCCGCCACAGCAACCAAGACCGGCTCGCGAGGCACTCTGGAATCTGCTTTTAGCGTGCTTTATGCCTTGCTGGTTGCCAATGGAATGACAGACGACGACCGAGAAAGCCTGGGATTGCGGGTGCTCGATACGATTCCGACGCCCGTAGGTGCGCCAACTTCTCAGCCCATTTTGGTGGTGGATACTTCGCAGAGGTTGCGGCTGACAGTGAATTTTGCAGACGTCGCCACGCCTACTTCTAGGGCAAAACCCCCAGGAGTAAGAAGCTGTCGGCTTTGGATCAAGATCGGCGGTCCAGCTCCGGGAGATTTGTCGGAATGTACGTTCCTTGCAGACGACACACGAACGCCCTACACGGCAATTTTCGATGGCGAAGATGGCGGGCAGATCGCGCACGTCATCGGGCAATGGGTGAGCACGAGGGGCGACGTTGGCCCGATTAGCGAGACGGTGAGTTCAACTATAGGGGCGTAAACTAATCATCGTGAAACAAGTCGATAAAATCCGAGAGCTTCATCGCCAGTTCAACGGCGACGAAGCTCTTGTCGTTCAGGCGTATGCGGCATCTGAAAAGAGAGGCGAAGTAATCCGCAATTCAAACGTGTACGACATGAGTTCAGAAGAGTACGCTTACCGACTTTTCTACAACACATTCAAACGACGTAAAAGTCTACGATGAAGCTTGGCATGTCCCTCGATCCAGGGCTCACACGTAATTTCTAATGGCTACACAAATGGATTACCAACGCTGGCTCAAAGACCTCGACAAGTTCCTACGTGCCCACAGGCCTGACATCCAGGTGAAGGATATTAATCCAAACTCCACGTATCAGGCATTTGTTAGCGGCGAATCACCGTTCTCATTTGGTAGGCGATCGAATTTGAATTTGCTGTCGAATACGGTGATTCAACCCACGCCGAGTTACCAAGCACCTTCTCAAATTGCATTTGGGCCTCCGCCGCCAAGTCGACGTAAGCTGGCGATAATTTCCTCAACCATTGGAATCGCAATTGTATTGGGACTGGTTTTCTTTCTGCCACGCCTAGGAAAAGGGTTAGAAGTTGATCGCGGACTAGTTGGTGAATGGACAAGTACCGATGAATCCATTGTGGGATATGAGCGCTTCCCGTCTGAAATTCTAGAAAAGTTGTTTGTTCGCTTTGGCTCTGATGGGGAAGGAACCATTGTTTATCGGGCACCTGGAAGGGCGATGTTTGGTGGAGGAAGCAATATGAGAAGCAGCGGCGAAGAATTCTCTCGCCACTTTACGTGGAAAATGAGCGGTCCTGGACAATTCAAAATGAACATCCAACCCGGCTGGGAAAATGAACTGAACCGGGATCCATTTAGTGAAATGAACGACTCCACAGTTGACTATTCTTTGCAGGGCGCAACAGAGTTGAATTTACAATTTGATTCTGGTCGAAACTGGAGTTTCGTCAAATCGGGCTAAAAGTGAAGGATTGTGATTTTCGCATCCCCACATCCCCAAACCCGAAACGCATAGCAAGAAAACGCTAACAGTCCCGCCCCTGAACTGAATCTGTAGAATCCAGCGTCCCGATAGTCATGCGCAAAGCAGCCATGGTTGTGTTAGCTTCTGCCGGAAGCGGAATACTGCTCTGCACCGCGATTCCGCCAGGAACCTTTTCCGAAATTGGCTGGTTCTGTTTGGTTCCCTTGCTCATAGCAACACGCGGGAAAGGGTTCCTTTACGGATTTTTCGGCGCGCTCTTGGCTGTCTTCACATGCGCCATGGTTGCTGAAACTGGCATTTTCTATTCAGAAAAACACTTCGGAGGCAACGACGCTTGGCTTTATTCAGCTTGCGGTATTTTCGGATTTAGCATCTCAATTGCTTGTGGAATCTGGGCTGAAAAGGGCTTGATCGAAAAACCAGCTTGGTGGTTCGCAGCAATTGCAACTTTGCTGGAATCGGTGATGCTCCTCTATCTGCCAGGCCACCTCGCGATGACCCAGTGGCGAAGCATTGGCATATTGCAGATCTGCTCGATTGGCGGAGTGTGGCTCCTTTCCTTCCTCGTATGGTGGGTGAATTTCTCGTTTGCAGAACTCATTGCAAACCGAAAGTGGAATGCCTCGTTAGCCCTGCTAGGCCTATTAGGGATACTTGGATTCTCATCGATCTTGGTGCCAAAGCCTGCCATTGCGAAGAACCCAGATGGCACGAACCGAATCGTGTCTGTGATTCAGGTCGGCGAACTCGAGTCGGACACGATTAGTGCAATCCACAAATCGGTGGGAAGTTCAACGGATTTAGTTGTTTGGCCCGAATTTGCTGGGCTTGCCTTTGTAGGAGGAGGCGATTCGGAGCCCCTGAAAGAGTTTGCAAAGCAGCCGGGTATTGCACCTTTTGTTACATCGTTCGGTGACCTAACGAAACCACTGCCTCATAATACTGCCGCTGTATTTGATTCAGAAGGGGAATCGGCTCGCTACTTCAAGCGAAAACCGTTTGGAACCGAAACGAAGATGTACCTTGCAGGCAACCTGCCCGTGGCGATTGGCGCGCCTCACAATGTCGGACTGAACATCTGTTTTGATTCCTGCTTTGGATTCGTGATCAGGGATACGATCAATGCCGGAGAAATCGATTTTATCGCGTTACCGACGATCGATCCCGATTCTCCCCACCGATTTTTGGCGGCAAATCATGCTGCGCATTCCGCCATTCGATCTGCTGAATTGGGAATCTCTATAGCCCGTTCAGATGGGTTCGGTTTTTCCAGCATCACCGACTCCTATGGGAGGTTCATCGCTCTCAAAAAGCAGGGTGATGGCACCGTCTCAGGAAACATAACCAAGCCTCATTGGACTCTTGCAAGATTTGTTGGCGATTGGTTTCTAGCCGTTTGCGGAGCGATGTTCATTGTCGGAATCGCCCTGGTGAAACCAATAGGCGATTCACCGGAGTAGTTTCAGGCTAACGCACCAAGTGGACGCCTATCCTTCCCCAATCGGCGCTTTCCTGCCGCGGAACAACTCATCAAAGCTCCATTTGCCGCTTCCGTAAGCGCAAAGAAACAAAAAGATGAAACAGAAAAGCACAGCAGGCTCGCCGCCATTCTGCATGGGCCAAAACAGCTCAGATTTGAAGTGGAATTGGAAATAGGCGACTGCCATCATTCCCGACAAGACAAAAGCTACTGGACGGGTACAAAGGCCGATCATGATCAGCAGCCCGCCATAGAATTCAAGCACGCCGCCAACCCAAGTCTGGGACCAAGCGGCTGGGTGTCCGCCGAACTCAGCTGGGATTCCGCCAAACCAGTCAAAGATCTTTTGCCCGCCGTGTAGCATAAATAGCAATCCTGATACAGCGCGAAGCAGGAAATGAGTGATTGGAACCAGTTTTTCAGTTTTCATGTCTTGATTCACCTCAAAAGTAGAGTTCTTTCGCAGACCAAAAGTGTTTGGTGTCATAAAACGTTCCCTGGGCACTTTGCAGTCGTTTTATGTCGCAGCAACCGTTGCCATCCCCAGCTCCTTAAATGCGCTGTCGGAGACAGGTTCATGGCAGTTTGTGATGCGATGCTTTTTCGAATCGGAGCGGACTAGCGAATACATTTTTGTCAATTATCAAGATATCGAGTTTGAGTGTTTTTCTTCCCATATTCTCCATAAGGGGTATAGGAGAAATGAGCATGACATTAATGCAGGAGCATCGAGCTGTTGTTCCGACTGGTATTGAGAAAACGTTCGGTGCGGAAGAAGTAATTGTAAGCAAGACAGACATGAAAGGGCATATCACTTACGCCAATCATGTGTTTTGCCGTGTCGCGGGCTATTCCAGAGACCACTTGACAGGAGCCCCGCACAGTATTGTTCGCCATCCCGAAATGCCACGCTGTGTCTTCAAGCTGCTCTGGGATACGATCTCCACTGGCAACGAGATTTTTGCCTATGTCAAGAACATGGCATCGAACGGAGACCACTATTGGGTTTTCGCTCATGTGACTCCAACGTTTGACAATCAAGGAAACATTTGCGGATATCACTCCAATAGGAGGTTGCCAACCCGGTCTGCAATTACCGTTATGGACGAAATCTATCGAGAACTTCGAGCTATCGAGCAAGCGAATCCAGACAGACGAGAGTCGCTTCAAGCTTCGTTCAACGCAGTTGTCAATCTGTTGAATTCAAAAGGTGTCACATATGATGAACTCATCTTTAGCATTACAAAGTAATTCCGTAGAAATCGAGCCCGAATGTGAGCACTCACCCCGGTCTCACGATACGTTGCGGGAAGCTATCTCCGTCTGCAAATCTGCTTCATCTGGCGACTTAGAACCGAGGATCCTGGACATTCCAGAAACTGGACAGATGGCTGACCTTGCTAATTCGATCAACCATCTGCTGGACACGACGGATGCGTTTATCCGTGAATCGGCGGCGACTCTAAAGGCTGCAAGCGAAAAGCGGTATTACCGAGCGATGATAGAGCGCGGGATGCCAGGCTCCTTTCGGCGTGGGACTACACTCATCAATGAGGCTCGGAACGAAATGGCGCGGCAGCAAAATTCAGTCGAAGCGAACAAATATGTACGGGCAAAGATTTGTCATGATCTGCGACGCGTCGTGGGCGAATCAACTGAGAAGATCAATAAAGTGCTTGTTGAAATCACGAGGATTATGAAGACTACTCACATTCTTGCACTCAATGCGAGTATTGAAGCTGCTCGAGCTGGGGAAGCTGGCAGAGGATTTGAAATTGTTGCAAAAGAAGTTAAGGTATTGGCAAGCCGGATTGAATCTGCTATCGAAGACATTGCACACGAAGTTGCATCTTCAAACGACGAGACTAACAAAGTGCTAAACGACATTGCAGCAAGCACCTAAGTTGACTAAACAATCCAGTTGAGCGTGGCTTTGCTCTTTTCATCAAGCGCTGCAATGTCTGGAATCTCGAATCTGTTCCCATCCACGTCAATTAAGAGAATGTGCGCTGGTGAAATCCAGATCGCATTCTCTTGCAGGCTCTGGGTCACAAAATCTCGCTCGCCACGATTCGTGATCACGTGCCAATACGTAGCTCCGAATTCAACTTTGGCATTCGCAATGGAAACGATTGTAGCCGTCAGATAGCGACGATTGAGTTCTTCGAGAACGGCTCCGAGGCTCGCTTCTGGCAGGTCGTTCGGGTCTGCAATCGTCGTGATCTCCTTTTCCTTGCCATCCAGGAGCCCGAGGTAGTGCTTCGGATGCGACTGCGGCGAAGCCCAAACAGGCTTGACGGTCGGGTAGCTCCGATCCTCTCCTATTGTCAGGCGTAGCCTGTCTTTCGGTTCGTAGAAGAGTTTGAGTTCTGTTGGGTTCACAGCCATTTCCTCATCTGTGCAAACCCCGGCTGCACTTTGAATCCCAGAGCGATATTGATGGAAAGCATTGATTCGTTGGATGAATCATTGTGAGTCAATATCCACTTTGCTCCAGAATCCCGTGCAACTTTGGCACCTTCGACCTTTAGTGCCAAAGCGATTCCGTTACGTCTTGCTGAAGGGATGACGCCAGTATAATCTGTTGTCCAGCAATCGGAATCCGGCAACGGTCCTGCGGAGTGAAAGCCAACATACTCGCCCTTCCACTTGGCGACTATTAATCCCCCAGGTACATACCAAAGGGCATGACGCGTGTTCTCGTAAAAGTCCTCAAAAGTAGGGTGTCCCCACAATTCTATATCCGGCGCATCGTCCGAATCGCACAGCAATTTGTGGATCATTCTCCAGGTTTCTTCAGAATCACCAAGCTCGGTTATCGAAACGACTTCGAGGCCGCTCTCTCTTGCAGTTTCAATCTTCTGTGCAAAGGGAATCGAATCAAACTTGGTTAAATCGAGTTTCGATTCTGCGAGAACACGATCTTGGATGTAGCCTCTTTTTGATGCAAATGTCATCGAAATTTCGCTAGTTTCTCTTACCCAAAAGGTGACTGTCTTCGCGCTTATTGACTCGAAGAATCGGTCAATTCGATCATGCAGAAATGCTCCGATTCCTTGGTTTCGAAACTCTGGGTCAATTTCAATTTGGCAATAGAAGCAGCCATCCGCCATGCCTGGCCGATGAATCGCACGGCAGCATCCGACGACAAAGTCACTATTGTCTGTGACGACCTCATAATAGCGATTTCCTTCGGAAGGAAATCGTTCGTAACGGCGTCGCAATTCGGCACCAGTCACTGGCTCGTCGGAATCTAGGTTGGAGATTTCAGCAATCCTTTCCCAATCCTTTGGCTCAGGTGGCCGAATCGTCCAATCCTTGAAATATACATGTTCAGATATTATTTCTTGCATAAAACTATCCAATTGCTCCTAGACCGATGATCTCGTTGATCGCAGTTTGAGATTCGACTAGTTTGTAAAACTCGCCCTTCTTCGCCATGAGTTCTTCATGGGAGCCGATTTCGACGATCTCACCCTTTTCTAGGACAATCAAGCGATTTGCATTTCTTAGTGTCGAAAGCCTGTGCGCAATTGCGAATGTCGTTCGTCCCTCAATAAGCCTTCCAATTGCTTCCTGGATCTGCTTCTCTGTCTCGATGTCAACGCTAGAAGTCGCTTCATCCAGAATCAGAATTCGCGGGTTGTGAAGGATTGCCCTTGCAATGCTCACTCGTTGGCGTTCGCCGCCCGAAAGCTTCGCTCCTCGTTCACCAACCAGCGTGTCGTATCCATCTGGCTTTGCCAATATGAAACTGTGAGCGTTTGCAGCACGAGCGGCTTCGATAATTTCATCGAAATTCGCGCTCGGATTACCATAGGAGATGTTCTCGGCAATCGAGCCATTGAAGAGGAAAGGCTCCTGGAG
>CXWL01005838.1_pt1 | contig 18303 bp, 16 predicted proteins | sample 590931 | NCBI WGS metagenome assembly CXWL01 (sample SAMEA3498368, study PRJEB10139) | groundwater metagenome | biome: water well; material: biofilm material | place: Germany | collected 2015-04-27 | reverse complement strand
GCATGGCCAAACCTAACCCATTCCAGCCTCCGTAGCTGGCTTTCTGGCGCGCACACTCCTAGGGCGTTTCGGCGACAGATAGGCCGTCCCGATCCGTGGGCCGAAGGCCAGCGCGCGAAGCGCACGATCGGATCGACTGAGGTCACTCGCGCCGGCCCTCGACCGCGCCCTTGGCGACGAGAGTGACGAGGGCGAGCAGGGTGAGCAGGGAGGCGACCGCGAAGGCGGCCGCGAACTGGTACTCGTTGTAGAGAATCTCGACATGCAGGGGTAGCGTGTTGGTGAGGCCGCGCACGTGGCCCGAGACCACCGACACGGCGCCGAACTCGCCCATCGCGCGGGCGTTGCAGAGGATCACGCCGTAGAGCAGCCCCCAGCGGATCTTGGGCAGACTGACCAGCCGGAACAGTTGCCAGCCGGAGGCGCCCAGGGTCACCGCCGCCTCTTCCTCGCGGTTGCCCTGCGCCTGCATCAGCGGGATCAGCTCACGCGCGACGATCGGTGCGGTGACGAACATCGTCGCCAGGACGAGGCCCGGCAGGGCGAAGATGATCTTGATCTCGTGGGCCTGGAGCCATGCCCCAAAGACGCCGTGGGCGCCGAACAGCAACACGAAGATCATCCCCGAGATCACCGGCGACACCGAGAACGGCAGGTCGATCAGGGTCAGCAGCAGCTGCTTGCCGCGAAAGCGGAACTTGGTCACCAGCCAGGCGGCGGCGAGCCCGAACAGCAGGTTCACCGGCACCGCGAGGGCTGCCACCATCAGAGTCAGCCGCAGCGCCGAGAGCGCGATCGGGTCGCTCACCGCGTCGCGGTAGGTGCGCCAGCCGCCAGCCAGGGCGCCAGCGAACACCGACGCCAGCGGTACCAGCAGCACCAGGACGAGGAAGGCGAGGGCGGTGCCGATCAGCAGCCGGCGCAGCCAGGCCGGTTCCTGCCGGCCCAGTCGACGGGCCGCCGAGCGACCGGCGGCGCGACGGCTGGCCAGGGTGCCGGCGACGCCAGCCATCACGCCTCGTCCTGCAGCAGGGTGGCCCGGCCGGCGCGCCGGGAGACCAGGTTGAGCACGAACAGCAGGCCGAACGACATCACCAGGAAGCCGGCGGCGATGGCGGTGGCGGCCGGATAGTCGTACTGCTCGAGCTGGATCATGATCAACAGTGGGGTGATCTCGGTCTTCCCGGGCAGGTTGCCGGCGATGAAGATCACCGAGCCGTACTCGCCGAGGCCGCGGGCCAGGGCGAGCAGCGCGCCGGTGAGCAGGGCCGGCGCCAGCTCCGGCAGGATGACGCGGCGGAAGGTCGTCCAGCGGCCGGCGCCGAGGCTGGCGGCGGCGTCCTCGAGCTCGGGGTCGAGGTCGCGCAGGATGGGCTGCACCGTGCGCACGACGAACGGCAGGCCGACGAAGGTCAGCGCGACGACGATGCCGAGCGTGCTGTAGGCCACCTTGATGCCGTAGGGCGCCAGGAGGCGCCCGAGCCAGCCGTTGGGCGCATAGACGGTCGCGAGCGTGATGCCGGCGACGGCGGTGGGCAGGGCAAAGGGCAGGTCGAGGAGGGCGTCGACCAGGCGCCGGCCGGGGAACTCGTAGCGTTCGAGGACCCACGCCAGCAGCAGGCCGAAGACGCAGTTGATCAGCGCCGCCGCCAGTGCCGCGAGGAAGCTGAGGCGGTAGGCGGCGAGGGTGCGCGGAGCGGTCAGGGTCGACCACAGCGCCGGCCAGCCGAGCTCGGCGCTCTTCCAGAACAGGGTGGCGAGGGGCAGCAGGACGAGCAGCGACATGTAGAGTACGGTCACCCCCATGCTCAACCCGAACCCGGGCAATGGACCGCGTCCATGCGGACCGCGTCCCGGTCGTTGCGCTGGGTGACTCATGGTCGCTGGCCGTCCGCCGCCCGCCCGGACTACTTGCCGTAGATCTGGTCGAAGGTACCGCCGTCGCCGAAGTGCTCCTTCTGCGCCTTGGCCCAACCGCCGAACACCTCGTCGATGGTGAACAGGGTGAGCTGCGGGAATTGGCCGGCGTGCTTCGCCGCGACCTGCGGGTCGCGCGGGCGGTAGTAGTGGTGGGCGGCGATCTCCTGCCCTTCGGGGGTGTAGAGGTACTCGAGGTAGGCGTTGGCGACCTCCGTGGTGCCGTGCTTGCGGGCCACCTTGTCGACGACCGTGACGGGTGGCTCGGCGAGGATCGATTCGCTGGGCACGACGATCTCGAAGCCGCCGTCGCCGCGCTCTTTGCCCAGCTGGTTGACCGCGAGGAACGCCTCGTTCTCCCAGGCAATCAGGACGTCGCCGATGCCGCGCTCGACGAAGGTGACGGTCGAGCCGCGAGCGCCAGTATCGAGGATCGGCACATTGCGGAAGATGCCGCGCACGAGATCGGCCGCCTTCTCCGGGGTGCCACCGGCCTGGCGCAGGGCGTGGCCCCAGGCAGCCAGGTAGTTCCAGCGGGCGCCGCCCGAGGTCTTGGGGTTGGGGGTGATCACCGTGACGCCGGAGCGCGCCAGGTCCTCCCAGGTCTTGATGCCCTTGGGGTTGCCCTTGCGCACCAGGAAGACGATGGTCGAGGTGTACGGCGCGGAGTTGTTCGGGAGGCGGCTCTGCCAGGCGCGGTCGATGAGGCCGGACTGCGCCACCGCGTCGACGTCATAGGCGAGCGCCAGGGTGATGACGTCGGCCTCGAGCCCGTCGATGACGGCGCGGCCCTGCTTGCCCGAGCCGCCGTGCGACTGCTGGACGGTGACGTCGGCACCGGTCTTTGCCTTCCAGTAGCTCGCGAAGGCGGCGTTGAATTCGGCGTAGAGCTCGCGTGTCGGGTCGTACGAAACGTTGAGCAGGGTGACCTTGGACTGGGCGGCGGCGGGCTGGGGCGCCAGCGCCGTCACACCCAAGGCAGCGAGCGCGAACACGAAGTGCGAGGTTCGGAGTTTCATGGTCTTGGTCTCTCGGGTCGAGTCGCAGAAAGGAGCTTGGGCTACCAGCCGATTTGGACGCGGGTGAAGAGGACCTTCTCGTCGGGACGTTTCGCTCCCAGACCGTCGAAGGTCGTCGTCTCGTAGTCGACGAGGACGCGAATCTGTTTCTGCAGGGTCCAGTCGAAGCCGACGGCCCAGCCCTTCGCCTCCCCCCTGTTCGACGCCGGTCGGTGGCGCGGTCACGGGCGGGGCCCTCCGGTGCGGACGACGAGCACCGGGCAACGGCTCTCGCTTAGCAGGCGGGCGGTGAGCTCGCCGAGCTGGACGCCACCGCCGCTCTCGGAAAGCGTCGCGCCGAGCACCAACAGGTCGTGGCCGCCGCGGTCGAAGACGGTCGGCACCTGGGTGGCGGCGGCGCCGACGGCGATGTGCGGCGTGCTCTGGATCCCGTAGCGGCCCAGCGTGCGCACGCTGGCGGCGAGAAACCGCTCGGCCAGGGGACGGCGCTCGGCCTCTTCTGCCGGTGCGAGCACCGTGAGGATGGTGGCGCGGGCGCCCAAGTGGCGGAGCAGGCGCCCGGCGAAGCCGACGTCCTCCTTGCCGGGCTCGCCGACGGCAACGCAGATCAGGGCGTTGACCGGCGTCGTCGCTGCCACCGGCGATCCGGACCCGCGGGACTCGCCGCCGGTCGGCACCCAGAGCACGTTGGCCTCGCCGGCGCCCAGGGCGGCGCCGACGTGGCTCGCCGCCGTGGTTGCCGGCCCGCCCAGAATGACGAGGTCGACGGCATGGCGGGCGACGTCGTCGGCGACGGCGAGGTCGAGGGCGCGGGAGTCGGCCCGCCAGTCGACGCGGTTGCCGGCGCCGGGCAACCGTTCGCGGGCGGGCTGCGCGGCCTCCTCACCATGGGCCGCCGCCGGCCCGCAGGCGAGGACGGTGAGCCGCGCCTGGGCCAGGCGGGCGAGGTCGCCGGCCAGCTCGAGGGCGGCGTCGCGTTGGTCGACGGTGTGGGTGGCGGCGAGCAGGGCGAGGCCGGGGTGGGTGAGGGCGTGTAGTCGGCGGATACCGACCCAGACCTCGCTGCCCGGCAGGAGCGGCAGGCGCCTGGTGTGGTGCTGGGAGCGGCTGGCCTCGACCAGGATGGTGTCGGCGCCGAAGGGGACCGGAGGAGCGATCGCGCGCACGCCGGGCATCTCGAGGCGCAGGCGTAGACGCTCGACCGGGCCGACGAAGGAGCGACTCTCGACCGTCGCCTTGCCCAGGGTGGGGCAGCCGAGCGCCTCGGGCGTCGCCTCGAGGGCCAGGTCCTCGGGGCGAAACAGCACCTGCACACGCTCGCGGTTTGGCGCCTCGGCGGTGGGCGCCGTCGCCAGGGCGAGCTCGCGGTCGCCGACGCGCACCCCGCGAGCAGTCGCCTCGCCGACCAGCAGGTTGGCGGTGCCTAGGAAGCTGGCCACGAACTCGGTGCGCGGCCGGAGATAGAGCTCCTCGGGCGGCGCCGCTTCGAGCAGGCGGCCGAGGTGCATCACCGCCAGGCGGTCGGCGAGCTCGAAGGCTTCTTCCTGGTCGTGGGTGACGAAGACCGTGGTGACGCCGAGCTCGCGCTGGACGGCGCGCAACGCCACCCGCAGCTCGGCGCGGATGCGCGCGTCGAGGGCGCCGAACGGTTCGTCGAGAAGGAGGACGCGTGGCCGGTGGGCGAGGGCGCGGGCGAGCGCCACCCGCTGCTGCTGACCGCCGGACAGCTGCCCCGGCAGTCGGTTCGCCAGGCCGCCGAGCCCCACCAGCTCGAGCAGCTCGTCGCGCCGCCGGGTCCGCTCGGTGCGGCCGGCGCCGCGGATGCGCAGCGGGAACTCGACGTTGTCGGCGACCGTCAGGTGGCGGAACAGGGCGTAGTGCTGGAAGACGAAGCCGACGTCACGGCGCTGTGGCGGCAGGTCGGTGACGTCGACGCCCTGGAGCTCGATGCGCCCGGCGTCGGCCTCGGTGAGGCCGGCAATCATGCGCAACAGCGTGCTCTTGCCACTCCCCGACGGTCCGAGCAACACGAACAGCTCGCCCTGGGCGATGCTCAACGACAGGCGGTGCACGACGGGGATCCCGCCGTAGTGCTTGCTGAGCTCCTCGAGGACGATTGCCATCTCGCAGAGCGTAGACGCCGGCCGGTGACGGTGTCAGTCGAACGCCGGTGACATCGTTGTCACCGCAGGGGCCCATATGGCGGGCGCGGCCCGGAGCGGCGACTCCTCAGGTTTGGACCGGGCGCTGGCGTAGGATCGCGCGGCCGATCCCGGCGGTCTTGGCAACGACAGGAGCCAGCGATTGACGCCCAACAAGCAGACCATCGAACGCTACATGGCCGGCTTCGCACGGCTCGACCACGCGCAGGTGCTCGGCTGCCTCACCGACGACGTCGAGTGGATCATTCCCGGGCACACGCAGCTCCGAGGCAAGGCTGCCTTCGACGCCGAGATCGAGAACCCCGCCTTCGAGGGCGCCCCGGAGATTGCGATCACCCGACTGGTCGAAGAAGCCGACGTCGTCGTCGCCGAGGGCACGGTGCGAGCTCACCGCCGCGGCGGCGAACCCTTGTCGCTCCTCTTCTGCGACGTCTTCGTGATGCGCGACGCCAAGATCCGGCAGCTCATCAGCTACCTGGTACCCGCGGCGCCTTGATTCACGGCGCCGACGGCATGTGAGGAGATGCATGAGCAAGGTATTCGTCAACATTGGGCTCAGCCTCGATGGCTACATGGCGCCGGAAGGCATGACCATGGAGGATTTTGGCCATAAGAACTGGGGCGCCAAGTGGAGCGCGATGATGGCCTGGATCATCGAGCAACAGGCCTTCCGCGAGAACCTGAAGCTTGGGCCAGGAGGCCAGACGGGAGCGGTCAATGACCTGGTGCGCAGCACCACGGAGCGCATCGGTGCGAACGTGATGGGCAAGCGCATGTTCGACCAGGGCGAGCGCGCCTGGCCAGAGGACGCGCCGTTTCATACGCCGGTCTTCGTGCTGACCCACGAGCGACGCGAGCCCTGGGTGCGCCCCGGAGGGACGACCTTCTACTTCGTCAATGACGGCCCGGAGCGTGGCCTCGAGCTGGCCAGGGAGTCCGCCGGCGACCGCGACGTTCGAATCGCTGGCGGCGCGGATGTCATTCAGCAATACCTGAATCTTGGCGCCATCGAGGAGCTGGAAATCGCCCTGTCGCCCGTATGGTTCGGCGGCGGGCGGCGTCTCTTCGAGAACCTGCGCGAGCCTGGGCCGCAGTTTCGCATCGACAGGGTTCTCGATGGTCCGCACGCTACACACCTGCGTTACGTGCATCGGTAGGGGCGGACGAGATCAAGCCCGAAGGGCATGCGCCCTAGGGCGTGCGCGGTGACGGCGTCAGTCGAACCCCGGTGACATCGATGTCACCCTGTCCCGCGGGTGGGGGCCGACCGCGCCGGGAGAGGGTAGGCTCGAATTGCAATGCGCGCACAGATCTCGACCGCGGCCGCCGCCGACGATGCGCTGGCTGCCGAGTTGCGTGACTGCCAGGCGCGGCTCGAGGACCTCCAGCGCATCGCCGGGGTTGGCTACTGGGATTGGGAGGTCGACGAGGACCGGGTGCACTGCACCGCCCAAGTGAACCGAATCTTCGGCTTTGCCGAGACGATGGGTCCCGTCGCGGCGGGGGCGTATCTGGCGATGATTCACCCCGACGAGCTGCCGTTGGCAGAGGCGGTCCTCGCCGAGGCCCGGGCTGGTGCCGGGCGTTGGCGGGTCGAAATGCGAGTGAAGGACCCTTTGCACGGAGAGCGCTGGGTCGAGGTAATCGCCTGCATCGGCGAGCTCGGCCTCAGCGCTCCTCGGCGCTTGTCGGGTACGGTTCGCGACGTCACCGCCGAACGCCTGGCGGAGGCCCGCCTCGCGCACTTGAGTCGGCTGCACGTGGCGCTGAGCTCGATCAACGAGGCCATCGTGCGCCGCCCGGGGCGGCCCCGCTTATTGGAAGAGGCCTGCCGACTGGCGGTCGAGAGCGGGCTGTTCGTCGCCGCGGCGATCGCCGTGCCCCGCGCCGGTGGGCTCACCTTCCGCACGGTTGCCTGCGCGACGTCGACGCCGGCAGGTGGTACCGCTGGAGCGAGCGGCTGGGACTGGGCTGCCTGCCTCGAGGCCGGGCATGCCGCGCGGGCGAACGCCGCCTTTGGCGAGGTGTGCAACGACGTGGCCGCGGCAGGATTCGGCCCTGAGATCACCGCCCGAGCGCGTGCCCTCGGCGGCCGCTCGATGGCCTGCTTCTCACTCCGCGACGGTGATCGCTGCCTCGGCGTGCTGTCGGTCTGCGCGCGCGAGGTCGGCTTTTTCCAGGAGCCCGAGACCAACCTCCTCCGGCGCCTGGTCGAGGACATCGTCTACGCCTTGGTGGCGATCGAGAACGAAGTCAAGGGCGAGCGTGACCAGCAGGCGGTTCGAGAGCTCTCGCAGGCGGTGGCGCAGACCGCTGATCTCGTCATGTTGACCGATCGCGAGGGACGGATCGAGTACGTGAACCCAGCCTTCGAGGCCGCTACTGGCTACGTGCTTGCGGAGGTCCTCGGTCAGACCCCGCGTGCCATCAAGTCGCAGGTGCATCCGCCGGAGCTCTTCGCCGAGCTGTGGGCGACCCTGCTCACGGGCAAGGTGTTCCGTGGAGTGTTCGTCAATCGTCGCCGTGACGGCGAGCACTTCTACGAAGAGAAGACGATCAGCCCGATTCGCGACAGCGACGGAGAGGTTCGCCACTTCGTGTCGACGGGCCGGGACATCACGGCCCGGATCCGCGACGAGCAGAGCCGTCAGGCCCTGCAGGAGGCGGTGCGGCGGGCCGAGACGTTGGCAGCTCTCGGGAACCTGGTCGCCGGCGTGGCCCACGAGGTGCGCAATCCCATCTTCGCCATGTCCTCGACGCTCGAGGCGTTGGCGCTCGACCTGGGCGGCGACGAGCGTTTCCGACCTCACTTTCGAGTGCTCGCCGAGCAGATGGAGAGGCTCGAGCGTCTGATGAAGGAGCTTCTGGACTACGGCAAACCGGTGCGTGAGGAGCGGCGCGAGGCGTCACTCCGGCAAGTGGTGGCTGCCGGTGTCGCGCTCTGCGCCGCGAAAGCGGCGCAGCTCGAGGTGACGGTCGAGAATCGGGTGGCAGCGGGCCTGCCGCGACTTCTGGTCGATGCTGACCGCTTGTCGCTGGTCTTTCGCAACCTCGTCGACAATGCGATCGACCATGCCGGCGAGGGCGGTCTGGTCGAGGTGACGAGCGGCGCGGCCGGCCGGGACGAAAACGAAGGCCTCGTCATCCTGGTGGCGGACAGCGGGCCGGGTTTTGCCGACGCCGACTTGGCGCGACTGTTCGAGCCGTTTTTCACTCGGCGCGCCGGTGGAACGGGTCTCGGGTTGTCGCTCGCGAGACGGATCGTCGAGGAACACGGGGGACTGCTGCGCGCGGGCAATCGGCCGGGTGGCGGTGCCGAGGTCGAGGTCTGGCTGCCGCCGCCGGAGGCGACGTGATGCAGGCGTCGACGATCCTGTTGGTCGAGGACGAGGAGGCGATTCGCTTCGGAATCGGTCAGTTCCTGGGCTCGCAGGGGGCCAGGGTCCACCAGGCCGGATCCGTAGCCGAGGCGCTCGAACGCGCCCGCCAGTTCAGCCCCCACCTGGTTCTGCTCGACCACCTGCTGCCCGATGGCTGCGCGCTCGACCTGCTGCCGCGTCTGCGGCAGATCGACGCTTCGATGCCGATCGTCATCCTCACTGCGCATGGCTCGATCGACCTAGCGGTCGAAGCCGTCAAGCTCGGGGCGTCGCAGTTTCTGACCAAGCCGATCGCTCTCGACGTTCTCCTCCGCGTCATCGAAGCGCAGCTGCAGCAGGCCCGTGAGCACCGCCAGCAGCTGGCTCGAGCAGCGCGCCGCAGCCGCAGCAAGGTCGATCCGTTCCTTGGCCGCAGCCCGTTGACCAGGGCCTTGGCAGACTGCGCCGCGCGGGTTGCGAGCGCCGATGGCCCGGTGCTCATCCAGGGCGAAACGGGAGTCGGCAAGGGAGTGCTGGCGCGTTGGCTGCACGAGAGTGGCCCGCGCGCCGAGCAGGCGTTCGTCGATCTCAACTGTGCCGGCCTGCCGGCGGACTTTCTCGAGACCGAGCTGTTCGGGCATGAGAAGGGGGCGTTCACCGGAGCCACTGGCAGCAAGCAGGGGCTGCTCGAGATCGCTCATCGCGGGACGGCATTGCTCGACGAGATCGGCGACATGGGGCCGGCGGTGCAGGCGAAGTTGCTCAAGGTCCTCGAGGAGAAGACGTTCCGCCGCCTGGGCGATGTCCGAGATCGGCTGGTCGACATCCGGCTCATCGCGGCGACGCATGAAGACCTCGAGAGCATGATCCGCCGCGGCAGCTTTCGCCAGGACCTGTTCTATCGGGTCAGCACCCTGCCTTTGTTGGTGCCGCCCTTGCGCGCTCGCCGAGAGGACATCCCGCTGCTCGCGCGGGTACTCCTCGATCGGGTTTCGGCGGAGATGGGCCGCCCCTCGCCCCGCCTGACTGTGGCTGCGGAGGCGGCATTGGCGGCGCACGGCTGGCCAGGGAACGTCCGCGAGCTGCGGAATGTGATGGAGCGCGCCCTGCTGTTCACCGATGGCCAGGAGATCGGTCCCGAGCTCCTGGCCCTGCGAAGCCAGGCAGGGACGATCTCGTCGGAGAGGCCCCCCAGGCTCGGCGCCTGGACGCTGGCAGAGCTCGAGCGCGAGGCGATTGCGCAGGCGATGGAGGAGAGTGGCGGCAGCGTCGCTCGCGCCGCCAAACGCCTGGGCATCCACCGAGCCACGCTTTACCAGAAGCTGTCCCGGATCAGCGGCGTCGCCGATCACGACACGCTGTCGTAGTTCACGACAAGGGGTGAGGCCGAGAGTCCAGGGCGGATTGGTGCCGGAGGTCGCTGCTCGGCGCTCCAAGCTCGGGTGGCGAACGAAATCGGCTGTGGCACAGGGGTTGCTGACAGGCCGGTATCGTGCTCGTCGACCTCTTGTACCTCGATCGCGTCGCCGGTAGCGACCCAGGCTGGGCGCCGGGGGGCGGGTCCAGGTGAGCCCGAGTGCGGGCATGACCCCCGAGTCGTTGCGGCTCGAAAGCCTGCTCGACGCCGTCGTCGACCTGGCGGCCGAGGCGCGCAACTTGGACGTGGCCAGCTACGAGAACGAGCCGCTGGCGCGCATCACCGAGCAGCTGCTGCCGTCCACGGTCGCCGTCCTTGTTCGCGGCAGGGAAGTCCTCGACCGACTCCTCGCCGTCTGCGAAACCGGCGCGCCCGGTGCTCGGGCGCCATCGCCGCCGGACTCGAGCGGCCAGTTCCAGCGGCAAGTCGACGCTCTCATGTCGGACGGGCGGGGGGACGCTCTCGACCGCCAGCTGGTCGCCGACCTCTGCTTTCTCGCCTGCGGCGAGCTCCGCCGCAAGCTGGAGGAGCTCACCCGGTTGCAGGCTGCTGGGGATCGCTGGGGTTTGCTGGCTGGCGCGGCCGGTGCGCGTCGCAAGTTGGTCAAGGCCGCAGCCGCCGTCGACAACACCGCCTGTCGAGGCCTGGGTCGGCCGCCCCGGTTGGGCTTCGCGACCGAAACCGCTCTGTCTCTGGCGGCCCGCCAGACGGTGGCCAAGTTCCGATGGCGCCTGCTCGCTCAGGCGATCGACGACTGCGAGTCGCGACTGCGGCATGCCGGCGGCTGCCTGGCGTGGTTGGTCGGGAGGGACGGCTATCTCCACCTGCGGGCGAGCGATCGACGCGTCACCCGCGAGCTGCAGTCGCGCGTGTTGGCTTGGCTCGGTCCACCGCAGCGAGAACCGCAGGCCGGGGTACACCTGTGGCAAGACATTCTCGGGTTCACCGCGCTGCTGTTGGAGGTCAACCGGCGACTCGACGTCGAGCGGCACGACAGTGAGCTGGTGGCGCGAGCGCTCGCCGGAGGCTGGGATTCGCTGGCCACTGCACGGGCATCCCTGCGACCGCTGCTCGGCCTGGACGAGGAGCTGGATGCCTGCCTGCTGGCTCCCGACGAGCGCGACGATGCGTGCCTGCTGCCGATTCTCCGCCGCCTGGAGGGCGAGCTGACCGACGCCGGCGCCGCGGCAGCCGGAGACGAAGGCGAGTGGCGGGCCGCGAGCGAAGCTTCATCACACGGGCCCCACCGGGCGAAGGACCACCCCTACAACCGCGAGCCGAGCTCGCAGGAGATCGAGAATGAGCGCTGAATCAGCCGTCCGAAATGCCATCGCCAAAGTACCCAAGGCCGTCGCCGCTGGGCTCGTCGACATGAATAGCGGCATGCTGTTGAGCGTCAAGACCGTCGAGAGCCACCCGCAGGCGGTGCTCGACATTCTCGCCCCCGCTACGCGCGAGCTGTTCGAGGGCGAGATGGTGCTCACGATCGAGAACCTCTTCAAGCGTGCCCGCGGGGTCGAGAGCAACGAACGCTACTTTCAGGAGATTCTGATCGCCTCGACCCACCTCTGGCACTACTTCGGGCGTCTGAAGACTTACCCGAGCGCAGTGTTGACGGTTGTGACGACGATGGACGTCAACCTCGGCCTGTTCATCGTCAAGTGCCGTGAGATCACCGCCAGCGAGACGGTCTGACGCAACCGCGATGATCGTGCTGCGCGGCGTGGGAGTCGAGATCGGTGATCGCTGGGTGCTCGAGGAGCTCGACCTCACGCTGCCGCGGCACCGCATTTCGGCGATCGTCGGCCCCGGGGGGGCTGGCAAGAGCACACTGTTGCGCCTGCTCGGCGGGGAGCTTCCGCCCGCCGCCTGCGCCGTCGGCGTGATCGATGGCATGCCGGCGCGGCGATATTTGGTCCCCCAACGCCTGTGGAGCGGCCCTGGCCGCCTCACTGCCCGCGTCGTCGCCGGGCTGCGGACCCCAGCCGAATTGGTGCGCGCGGTGTGGCGCGACGAGCCCATCGCCGAGAGGTTGCTGCTCGCTGCCCTCGACCGTCCGCTCGCCGAGCTGTCGCGCTCCGTGGTGCGCCTCGCGATGCTCACCGCAGCTCTTGCCGAGGAGCCCGAGCTCCTGCTGCTCGATGAGCCCGACGTCGACTTGGTCGACATCGCCGGCGACTGGCTGATCGGTCGCCTGCGCGACCTGAGCGGCGCGATCACCGTCGTGGTGGTCAGTCACCACCTACGCTTCGTGCGTTGCCTGGCCGACGAGGTGACGCTGCTCGTTGGCGGCCGCCTGGTGGAGTCGGCCAGCAGACGCCGGTTCTTCGAGGCGCCGGTCCATCCGCGCACGCGTGACTACGTGCGGCTTGGTAGCTGAACGTGGCCCTGGCCGAGCTCCACTGGGTCTTGCAGAACCGCTTGGCCGGCTCGGCTCGTCCAGGCCTCTTCAGCCCGTTCTCCCAGGACATCGCCGACCTGCAGGCCTTCGGCGTCCGCCACTTGGTGACGCTGACGGAATGCCCGCTCGTTCTCCCGCCGGGGGCGCCCGATCTCGACTACCGGCACTTTCCGATCGAAGATCTCGGCATCCCCACCCCACGCGCTGCCGCCACCCTCTGTCGGGACGTCACCGCCTGGATCGAAGCCGGCGAGCCGGTGCTCCTGCATTGCCGCGCCGGTCTTGGCCGCACCGGCACCATGCTCGCCTGCGCACTGGTCGACCTCGGCTGGGCCAGCGACGAGGCGATCCGCTACCTCCGGCGCATTACTCCGTTCTACATTCAGAGCCTGAGGCAGGAGCGCTTCATCGCCCACTTCGAGCAGCATCTGGCCGGCGAGCGCAGGGTCGAGTAGGGTAGACCCCCAATGGCCTATCGCATCCCTGACCTCGCCCCCGAAAGCCGCATCCCCGCTGACCGTCGCGGTCCAGTGGGCGGCCGTTTCTGCAAGTCCTGTCAGCAGCTCTATCCCCTGCACCGCGGTCGTCACGTCGGCAAGCCGCTCTACGGCAAGGATCACGTTGCGTCTCCGTGCAGCGAAGAGGGCGAGACTTTCGGCCCTGGCGCCGACTGGTGGGAGCCGGCGGTCGAGATGCTGCCCGCCCCGGCCTCCGCGGCGCCGGTGGCGTAGGCCGTTCAGCAGAGCGCGAGGGGCGACGGCGGCTCGTCGTCGGGGAACGGCGCGGGCGGCGGCGCACCCGCGCGCTGGCGCTCGTGCCAGGCGGCTTTGGCGCGGCGGGCGAAGCGGGCGAGCCTGACTTCGAGCGCGCGCCGGCGTTCGAGCAGCATCGCGCGCAGGCGGACCTGGCGGGTGAAGACCAGAAACATCCGCGTGTTCTCGATCAGCCGCGTGCGCTCACGGGCGACGGCCAGGGCGACGATCGCCGTCACCGGCAGGCTCACCCCATAGGCGACCGCCGGCCACCAGCCGAAGCTCCGCCAGACGAGGAAGGTCTGCGCGGTCCAGAAGCCGCTGACCAGCACCGACCCGATGACGATCTTGGCGGTGTCGTGCTGATCGCTGCCGCGGGCGAGGCGGCGGGTCAGCGCCCGTGTCAGCAGGTAGGGCACCGCGGCGTTCACCACGGCCCACAGGAAGAGCGGGAAGATCAACAGGCCGAAGACGAGCGTGCGCGCCAGGAACTTGGCAACGACCCAAGGCCGGTAGCGGATGGTGAGCTGGTAGTCGTCGACGCCGAAGCGGTCACACAGGCGCTCGAAGCGGCGCAGCTCGGCCGACAGCGCGGTGACTTCCTCCGGCGCATCGGCGACTAGCCGACGGTGCGTCTCGATCAGATGTTGAAGGGCCCGGAAGCGCTCGCGCAGGCTCTTGCGGTAGCGCCGCCGGCCGCGACGGAAGGCGAAAAAGCGCTGCAGGCTGCGCAGCAGCTCGAATTCGTCCCAGCTGTCGACGTTGAGGGTCACCGTTTCGAGACCGCGCTGGAGGGAGGTGGTCAGCTCGCGGACGCGGACCTCCTCGACGGCCTCGCTGTCGTCCGCCGGCGGCGGCGGAAAGGCGACCGGTGCACCGACCTGCACCAGCACGCTGCTGCGGAACCGACCCTTGCGGGTGAAGGTGAGGCCGACCGGCAGGATCGTCGGTGCGACGCCGTTGCTGGCCTCGGCGCCGAGGGCGAGGCGGGCGGCACCGGTCTTGATCGGTCGCAGGCGCGGGTCGGAGTGGCTCTGGCCCTCGGGGAAGATCAGCAGCACCTCGCCTTCGGCGAGGAGCTCCCAGCAGCGGGCGAAGGTCTCGCTGTTGCGCGCGGTGTGGCTGTCGGGTGCTGCGGCGTCGCCGGCGGCGTCCTGGCGGCGATAGATCGGCACCGCCTGCTGCGCGTCGAGCAACGGCCGCAGGATCGGGTTGGCGAACAGGCCGCTGCGCGCCAGCGGATGCACCGCCCGCGGGATCACCGCCTGCACGATCAGGGCATCGGCCAGCGCGTCGGCATGGTTGGCGCAGAGCAGCACCGGCCCGCTGGCCGGCAGGTGCTCCAAGCCGTCGACCTCGCAGCGGCGATAGAAGACGCGGGCGACGGCACGGCAGAAGGCCTGCCACGCCCGCTGCGGTAGCCCGCCGCGGACGGCGGTCGCCGGCATCTCGGACGGCATGTCAGACGGCACGTCGGTGGCTTGCGACACGGCCCGTGAGCTTAGACGACATCGTGGGCGAAGGTGTTAGCGTACGGTCACTCATGAGCCAAACGACGACCCCGCCCCCGAGCCTCGACCCGCTGGCCCTCCCTGAACGCGAGATGACCGTCCGCGCGGTGGTGGTCGCGCTGCTGGTGGCGGTGGTGATCGGCGCCTCCTACCCGTACGTCGTGCTCAAGCTCGGCTTCGGGCCCAACATCGCGGTGGTGTCGGCGTTCTTCGGCTGGATGGTGCTCTCCGTCGTCGGTGGCGGGAGAAGCTTGAAGCGCGAGAGCAACCTGGCGCAGTCGGCCGGCATGATCGCCGGCCAGACGGCGTTCCTCTGCACCGTGCTTGCCGCCTTCGACATGCTGTCGCTCGACCCGAGCGTCGGCGTCGATCTGCGGCTGACCAAGATGCAGACCTTCCTGTGGCTGACCACGGCCGGCATCCTCGGGGTGCTGCTCGCCGTGCCCCTGCGTCGCCACTTCGTGGTCGACGAGAAGCTGCCCTATGCCGATGGCTTCGCCGCCGGTGAGACGCTGCTGGTGCTCGACGGCCGCGGCGCCGACGCCAAGCGCGCTCTGCGGGCGATGCTGGGGGGCCTCGCGTCGTCGGGCGTCCTGGCTTGGGTCACCCTGCGACAGATGGTCGCCGAGACCCTGCCCGTCGCGCTCAACTCGTTCTCGGGCGTCACCGGCGTCGGCTTCTCGCTCAGCCTGTTGAACCTCGGCTCCGGCATCATCATCGGCCTGCGCATCTGCGCCAACATGTTCACCGGTCTGCTGCTGTCATGGGTGATCGCGCCGGTGCTGCTCGCCAACGCCGGGATCATCCCGGCCGACGCCAACAAGATCAAGATTCTGCTGTGGGTGATGTGGCCGGCTACCGGCATGATGGTCGCTGGCGGCCTGACGGCCCTGTTCCTCAAGTGGAGCCTGCTCAAGAAGACCTTCCAGCAGCTCTCGGGTGCCCATGTCGAGACTGGCGACTTCCCGCTGCGTTGGGTGGTGATCGGCGCCTCGCTGGCGGCGGTGGCCCTGGTGCTGGTGCAGTACTACAGCCTGAACCTGCCCATCTGGCAGACCTCGCTGGCGATCCTCTTTACCCTGCCCCTGATGCTGGTCGGGCTGCGCGTCCTCGGCGAGACCAACTGGGGGCCGATCAGCGCCCTGTCGAACCTGATGCAGGGGGTGTTCGGGGTCATCGTGCCCGGCAACATCCAGGCCAACATGGTGGCCTCGGGCGTCACCGGATCGATCGTCGCCGAGTCGGAAGGCTTGATGCAGAGCTACAAGACCGGCGAGATGGTCGGCTCGACGCCGCGCTACATCACCTACATCCAGCTGTTGGCGGTGCCGGTGGGTGCGATCGCGCTGTCGTTCGCCTACCCGATGCTGCGCGACACCTACGGCATCGGCGGCGAGCACGGTCTGCAGAGCCCGATCTCCCAGAAGTGGGTGGGTTTCGCCAAGCTGCTGTCGCAGGGCACCAGCGTGTTGCATCCGAGCGCTCTCTGGGCGCTGGCCCTCGCCATCGTCTTCGGCATCGTCTGCACGGTGCTCGAGCAGAAGAAGGAGTGGCGCAACTGGGTGCCGTCGCCGACCGGTATCGGCATCGGCATGCTGGTGCCGGCGAGCGCGGTGGCGACGATCTTCGTCGGCGCCCTGCTCGGTGTCTTTGCCAAGAAGCGCGACCCCGAGGGTGTCGACTCGTGGCTGCTGCCGCTGGCGTCCGGCTTCATTGCCGGTGAGGCGCTGGTCGCGATCATCATCCCGCTGCTGATCGTCATCGGGCTGCTGCACGCGCTGGGCTGAGGCGGGGATCGGTAAGCCCCGCCAGCGGGGCTTGACAGCGGTAATACTCATATCTAGTATAAGTGGCGTCCGGCGTTTGCCGGAGTTTGTTTGGCCCTGCTTATGCTCGAATGGAGTATAAAAGTGGACACGACGACCTTCGACCGTAGTCTCCCCACCGCCGCGCCGCAGGCTCCGCTCGGCCTGGTTGTCCCGCCGCCTTCCCACGACGCGCTGCGGGATCGGGTGCAGCGGGTGATTCCCGCCGCCGAGTGGGAGCTCTATCGACCGTTGCTCGACGACATCTCGCGCTTGAAGCGCGAGCGCAACGCCATCGTGCTCGCGCACAACTACCAGACGCCGGAGATCTTCTACGGCGCCGCCGACTTGACCGGCGACTCGTTGGCGCTCGCCCGCCAGGCGGCGGCGACCGACGCCGACGTCATCGTGGTGGCCGGCGTGCACTTCATGGCCGAAACCGCCAAGCTGCTCAATCCGGGCAAGGTCGTGCTGACCCCCGACCCGTTTGCCGGCTGCTCGCTGGCGGAGTCGATCACGGCCGCCGACGTGCGCCTGCTCCGCGAGCGTTACCCCGGCGTGCCGGTGGTCACCTACGTCAACACCTTGGCGGCGGTGAAGGCGGAGTCCGACATCTGCTGCACCTCGGGCAACGCCGTGGCGGTGGTCGAGTCGTTGGGCGTCGACCGCGTGCTGTTCCTGCCCGACGAGTACCTGGCGAAGTGGGTGGCGACGCAGACCAAGGTCGAGATCATCGCCTGGCACGGCCACTGCGAGGTGCACGAGCGGTTCACCGGCGCCCAGCTGCGGTCGTATCGGCTGGGCAGCCCGGGAGTGACCATCCTGGCGCACCCGGAGTGCCCGCCGGACGTGCTGGCCGAGGCCGACTTTGTCGGCTCGACCGCCGCCATGGTCGGCTACCTGCAGCAGACGCGGCCGCCGCGGGTGGTGATGGTCACCGAGTGCTCGATGAGCGACAACGTCGCCGTCGAGCTGCCGGAGATCGACTTCGTGCGGCCGTGTAACCTGTGCCCGCACATGAAGCGGATCACCCTCGAGAAGATTCGCCAGTCGCTCGCGACGATGACGGTGGCTGTCGAGATCGACCCCGCCCTGGCGGCGCGCGCTCGGGCGGCGGTGGAGCGGATGTTGCCCGTCGGCCAGGCCCAGCCCCAGCTGAGCCCCAGCTGACACGACCCGCGTGGCCCGAGAGGAGACGACGATGCGTGGCAAGGTCATTCCCCTGCGTCCTGGCCGGTCACGGACGACGAAGCGTTCCGGCGTGGCCGTCGAGTCGGCCGACGGGGTCGCCCACGACCTGGTCGCCCACGACCTGGTCGCCCACGACCTGGTCGCCTGCGACCTGGTGATCGTTGGCGCCGGCGTCGCCGGCCTGTCGGCGGCGCTGGCGGCTGCTGGCCGTGGCGTCGAGCGCATCCTCCTGGTCACCAAGACACCGTTCGGCAACGGCGGCAACAGCCTCTGGGCGCAGGGCGGCGTCGCCGCGGCGGTGGGGGAGGACGACACCCCCGAGCTGCACGCGGCCGACACCGTGGCGGTGGCCGGCGGCCTGGCCGACGCGGCTGCCGTCGCGGTGTTGGTGCGCGAGGGGCGTTGGCGGGTGCTCGAGCTACAGAGCCACGGGGCGGTGTTCGACCGTGGGCCGTCCGGCGGCCTTGCCCTTGGGCGCGAGGCGGCGCACAGCCGGCGGCGCATCGTCCACGCCGGCGGCGACGCCACCGGCCGCGAGATGCTGCGCGCCTTGTCGGCAGCGGTGACGGCGCAACCGGCGGTGCGCGTCGCCGCCGGCTGGCAGGCGGTCGACCTGATGGTGAGGGAGGGCAGGGTCTTCGGCCTCGCCGCGCTCGACGCCACGGGTCGCCAGGTCGAGGTGCGCGCGCCGGCCGTGGTGCTGGCGACCGGGGGTGTCGGCCAGCTGTGGCAGGCGACGACCAACCCGGTCGAAGCCACGGGCGACGGC
>CXWL01120011.1_pt1 | contig 18309 bp, 19 predicted proteins | sample 590931 | NCBI WGS metagenome assembly CXWL01 (sample SAMEA3498368, study PRJEB10139) | groundwater metagenome | biome: water well; material: biofilm material | place: Germany | collected 2015-04-27 | reverse complement strand
GTATTGTTTGATCTGGTTACCCGCAAATTTTACATTTTCGGTTTGATTCTTTGGCCGCAGGACTTCATCTATCTTGCTGTATTACTTGTTATCTCTGCACTATCCCTGTTTTTATTTACCGCTATAGCAGGGCGATTATTTTGCGGGTATGCCTGCCCGCAAACGGTCTACACTGAAATTTTCATGTGGATAGAAAAAAAGGTCGAAGGAGAGCGCAATGCTCGCATCAAGTTAGATGCTTCACCTATGTCTTTTCATAAATTTTCTTTAAAATTTATCAAGCACACGATTTGGCTAGTGTTGGCTTTATGGACGGGCTTTACCTTCGTTGGCTACTTCACGCCGATTCACTCACTTGCAGCAGAAGTTTTATCCTTTTCGCTTGGACCTTGGGAAGTATTCTGGCTGTTATTTTATGGATTTGCTACGTATGGCAATGCCGGTTTTATGCGGGAGCAAGTTTGTAAGTACATGTGCCCGTATGCGCGTTTTCAAAGTGCAATGTTTGATAAAGACACCCTGATCGTTACTTATGATTCTGAACGTGGTGATCCACGTGGCTCTCGTAATAAAAAAGTCGATTTTAAGGCATTAGGTTTAGGCGCTTGCGTCGATTGTGAAATTTGCGTTCAGGTTTGCCCCACCGGAATAGACATACGAAACGGCCTGCAATATGAGTGCATTGCGTGCGGTGCCTGTATAGATGGTTGTGATCAAGTAATGGATAAGATGGGCTATGAACGTGGTCTGATAAGATATACAACCGAGCATGCACTCGTTGGAAAGTTAGACAATAAGTCGATGTGGCGAAGAGTATTTAGATTGCGCACCTTGATTTACGGCGGGATCTTGAGTTTAATCATATTGGCTGCGGCACTCTCGCTGGCCTATCATGTACCGCTGAAAGTTGATGTTATTCGTGATAGGGGCATGCCAAAAGTCACTGAAATCGGCGCAATAGAAAATGTATATAGACTGCAAATTATGAATACGCAAGAAGTTGCGCATACCTATCAAATTTCAGTCAAAGGAATAGCTGGCGCAATGATCGTAAATCAAACAGATGTCGATGTGAAATCTGCCGCTGCAATCACTTTTCCTGTCAGGGTGAGAATACCTGCAGGTGCTGCTGAAGCTGGTTCTAACCGGATACGTTTTGTCGTAAAGGATCTCAATGATCCTACAATTTCGGTCACTGAAAAAGCAGTGTTTCTGGTGCCAAAATAGGAAAAAATATGGATGCGAGTCTGCTGCAGAGGGGAAAAAAAGATCTTTGGTACAAAGAGCCATGGCTGTTGTTGGTTGTCGGCGGCCCCATGATCGTAGTGTGTGCCAGTATAGTTACCGGAGTGTTAGCGTGGCGCGGTTCTGATAAAGTAGTTGCCGAGGATTATTACAAGCAGGGTCTGATGATTAACAAAGATCTGCTCCGTGATGCTAAAGCGCGCGAACTACAATTGTCGGCATTGGTTACCCTGGATATTTCTGCGGGCCGGCTAAAAATGTCGATATCTTCCACCAAAGAATTACCTGACACCGTACAATTAAGCTTGGCCAGTTCTGGCAAAGGGGTCACTTCTGTTACCGAAGTCGTCAGGCGGTTGTCGATGAAACAAATGCGGCCTGGAGAGTATGAAGGGGACTTAAATTTGTCGTCCCAGCTTTCAGTTGCAAGCGTTAAATTGTTCCATGTCAAAGTGGAGACTACCGAATGGCGTTTAACCGGCGATTGGTTTGACCCAGAGCAAAGGCAGGCTCGGCTTACTGCTGCAAAATAGGTGTGCTTCCCTAGTTTGCTTGATTGAATTTCATTCGAAGGGGCAGGATTTGGAACATCGCAATTCTACTTATAATAAGCCATTTTTACGTTCAACCTTGATGATTGTGCTTTGGCCTGCTTTTTTGATGGCGTGTGTCGGAACAGGTCTTTTTTTTAGTCTTGTTGATCCAATGGAACTGATTATTCTGGATGAACGTGTCAAAGTGAATATACTTGGCGCATACACGATAGGTTTTTTTGCCTTTTGGATGTTGGGTATATTATCTAGTGGATTGACTGCATTACTCGCACAAAAAGCAAAGTGAACATACATATATTATGATAAAGCATGAATTGGCCGCCACGCCAGCAATAGAGATTTCGGAAGAGTTGATTCGTCGTTTTGATTCATTAGGTCCGCGTTACACATCCTATCCTACCGCCGATCGATTTAACGCGGAATTTGATGCGAATTCATATATTCAATATTTAAAGCAGCGAAGCGCAGCGACAGACAAACCACCGCTTTCACTTTATATCCATATTCCTTTTTGCGCATCGCTTTGTTATTACTGTGCTTGCAATAAAGTGATTACCAAAGACCATGGCAGATCAGCAAAATATCTCGAATATCTTGAAAAAGAACTGAATTTAGTTCTTGGCCACNNTAAGCCATGCTGAACTGCGTCAATTGATGGCTATGTTACGTGCACATTTTGATTTTTCCGATGATGCAGAAATATCTATTGAAATTGATCCGCGCACGGTAACTACAGAGACATTGCAACTATTGGCCGAATTGGGTTTTAATCGTACCAGTCTGGGTGTGCAAGATTTTGATGCTGAAGTTCAAAAGGCTGTGCACAGGATACAACCATATGAAATGGTGGAGCGCTCGATTACTGATAGCCGTGACGCAGGATTTCAATCGATTAATTTCGACCTGATTTATGGGTTGCCAAAACAGAATCTTGAAAGTTTTTCAAAGACCTTGGATCAGGTAATCGCCTTATCTCCAGACCGTATTGCTTTGTATAACTATGCGCATTTGCCAACACGCTTCAAACCACAGCGTCGTATTGCGGAGAGCGATCTACCATCGGCGGAGCAACGTTTGCAGATATTTATGATGTCCTTACGTCGTTTGCTGGCAGAGGGATACGTATATATTGGTCTCGATCACTTTGCCAAGCCCGATGATAGCCTGGCAAAAGCGACTTTGGATAAAAGCATACACAGAAATTTTCAAGGTTATACGACCAGGGCTGATTGTGATCTGATCGCCCTCGGTTTGTCTGCAATCGGAAAAATCGGGAATTCTTATGTACAAAATCTCCGCACGTTAGATGAGTATTATGCTTGTCTGGATAAGGGCAATCTGCCGGTAGAAAAAGGTTTTCATTTAAGCTCTGACGATCTGTTGCGCAGACAGGTGATCATGGATCTAATGTGCAGTAAATCAATTGATTTTGAGCAAGTGGGGCAGCAATATAATATCCATTTCAGGGAATATTTTGCTAACGAACTTGATCAAATCCAGCTGTACGCAGATGAAGGTTTGATTGTATTGAATGACGACGGTGTGAGTATTGCGCCGAAAGGACGTTTGTTTGTGCGTGCGGTTGGCATGGTGTTTGATCAATACCTGTCTCGTCAGACTTTGGCTAAATATTCACGTTTAATTTAGACAAGTAGTTGCATTCGTATGATTACCTTGCCACTGGCGCTTGCCGCTGTCACCGCTGGCTTGGTGGGGGGGATCCATTGTGTTGGCATGTGCGGTGGCATCACCGTTCTGTTCTCCCGGTCGCTCAAACCGAATATTCTTGGGGCCGGCGATAAGGTCATTGCTATCAAGAGTCAGCCGCAGGCTTCAAATGAACGCGACAATGTAAAGAATGATTTTTATCATCAGACCTTATTGCATAGTGGGCGTTTGTTGACTTACATGTTGATCGGCAGTGTTTTTGGCGGCTTAGGCGCGGCGGGCATGCAATTTAAGCCCTTTTTACCTGTACAAAAAATTCTTTTCATTTTAGGTAATCTAGCTTTAATTCTGCTTGGCTTGCGCTTGCTTGGCATTTCTCCAGGGACGTCACTCTTTAAAAGTGTCGTTACTTCACTTCAGAAACTTTTCTATTTCCTTATGCCAGCGATACAGCATGGCCAACGGCATCCATTCTTGATGGGAATGAGCTGGGGTTGTTTGCCATGTGGATTGTTATACGGTGTCGCCCCCTTTGCTTTGCTTTCGGGAGATCCGCTATCCGGTGCAGTTTTGATGTTGCTGTTTGGTCTGGCTGCATTGCCACATCTGCTGTTGGCACAGACTTTGGTGCGCAGCTTCAATCAAGGACGTTGCGCGCGCTACTTTAGGATACTGGGGGCATGTAGCCTGATATTGATAGGTGCGCTTGGCTTATGGTATTTTGACATGAAAAATATGCCAAGTTTTTTGTGCGTAACACCTGCTGTTTAATATTTGTATGGCGTTATGCCTTGATATCAATCAGTGTGCCAAGTACTTCGTCAGATGTCTTGATTAGTTTCGTTGATAGCTCAAAACCTGCTTTGTACTGTAGCGAATGGACAAGTTCTTTGGCTAGATCCGTGTCACTCGCCTCATTTTCTGCACTTGATGGCGCATTGATTGCAGAATTAATGGCAGTTTTCCCATTTTGGCTAATATCAACGATCACGCCGCCTGCTATTGCCTCTTGAAAATTGACTTGCTGTGGTTGAAAACCAGAGGTCGCTGCATTTGCGATGTTATGCGAAGTGCTATCGAGCGCGCGCTGATAGGAATGCAGACTGCTTAAGCCTATGTTTATAGCCGAACCGGACATGATAAACNNTTACAATTCTTAAGCGACATCTTTGGTAACGGTTAATGGTAGGCGGATCTCCAAATTCGTGCCTTCACCTGCTGTGCTGGTAATAGTAAGTTCTCCTTGCATTGCTTTTACCCGTTCACGCATTCCCACCAGTCCGAATGAGCGTGATTTCTGCATATCTTCTTTTTCCATGCCGCGACCATTGTCGCGGATCACAAAATTGAGTGAAGATACATTCCGTTGAAATTCGATTTGTACTTCACTGGCTGCAGCATGGCGTACAACATTGGTGAGCGATTCTTGGACTATTCTAAAAATTGCAGTGCTATGCGCATCATCGAGGATAAGTTGTTCTTCATTTGCGATCAATTCACAGTCAATTTTATGGCGACTAGAGAAATCTTTTTGCAAAGTTTTTAACGCGAAGAAGAGGCCGCCTTCATCTAATGCGCGCGGTCTCAGGTCGGTTGCAATACGGCGTAAGGTTGTGATGGATGTGAGGATTAATTGATCCATGCTATTTAAGGTTTTTTGCGTCTTTTCTGTCATTAAGCTATCTCTTTGAAGCAATGAGAGATCCATGCGCAAGGCGGCAAGAAGCTGACCTAAGTCATCATGCAACTCGCGTGCGATATGTTTTCTCTCTTCTTCTCTGATGCTTTGTAATGCCGTTGACAGTTGGCTAAGCTGGGCGTGATACAGCGCCAATTTTTCTTTTGCGATTTTGCGGTCGGTAATGTCGCGGAAAATTACTGTGTAAAACCTCTGATCATTTTCGGTCAGGCTGGAGATGGATGCTTCGATAGGAAATTCGGTCCCATCTGCGCGCAATCCGGTGACATAAAAATCTTCGTAGCTTGTCCCCATTTTACGTTTAGTGGCACCGGTTTCGCCAAATTTCGAGACGTGAGCACCATGTACTTTCCTGTGCCTGATAGGTATCACCTCATTTAGCGAGGTATGTTTCAGTGACTCTACGGAATAGCCAAAAATGGCGGCCGCGGCGGGATTGACTACGACAATTTTTTGTTTTTCATCTACGGTGATAATTCCATCTATCGCCGTCTCAATGATGCCCGCCAGACGTTTTTTGTGTACCGATAATTCCTCCGCAGCAGCGTGCAGTTGTTTGCTCGCGTTTGCAAGTGTCGTATACGGTGCGTGAATGTTGATTGCCACCATGCTGCGATAAATGGCTAATGCAGCGATCAGCTGAAAGATATGGCCTGTTAAAACAAAGATTTCTTTGGAATCGGAATAGAGCGAAAAGTAAACTTCTGACATGGCCATCATGCAACTGGCCATAAACAGGTAGGCCCGCTCGATATGTAAATGGGTAATCGACTGCGCCATATCGACGTCATTTGCTTGCCGGTAAAGTAAAACTGCAGTCAGTATATTGAGTAAGGTTAAAACGATCTCACTGTAAATTTTGAATATTGTCTGCCCCTGTTGTTCGAGAAAGGTTAGTGGTAGTGCTTCGGGCTTTAGAAAAATAATCAGTGAGGCAATGAGGGTAAAAACTAAGGCCAAGATGAGCATGCCGAATGCTTTGTTGGTCGAGATTTGAGAGTCGGTCTGTTTAATCGCCAGTCCAAATAAGGTGATTCCAATAATGTAGCGAGACAGCAGCCAGAAACTGAGCGACTTGTGCATGTCGGCGGCATTTAAAAAACCTGGCATTCCCTGGAATGTGATGGCATGAAAAAAACCAAAAATGGAGGTGCATAAGAATGCGACAGCCAATAATACGCTGCTTGTTTTGCGGATTGAATCAAATGCATTCCAGCAGACAATAAAAACTGAGGTGAAGATAACGATAGTTGCTGTTTCTAACGCTGTATGCAGTGGCAAGGATGCGCTGATCTTAAATTGAGCAATGAAGCTAGCATTGCCCCAAAGCATAAATGACAGAAGTAAAAAAAACAGTACCACCCTACGTATCTGTTGCAGCTCTTTAGTCGGTATATTTGACATGTATCTGGGAAGGTTGAATGCAGTAATGAATTAATTGCCATTATAGACGCGATACACTTCTATCGTTTCTGGACTATTTGTGCTGACGCAGAAAGCCCAATGCCAAAAACTGGAATAGTGAACTAGATGGACCGGCAGTAATAAAAAAGCACCCAAGATGGGTGCTTTGCGGTATCGGCAGAACTTAAAATTAATGCGACATCAGAACCGGAATAGTCATGCTTTCCAAAATTGTTCTCGTCACACCGCCCATGATCATTTCACGCAAACGCGAGTGACCATAGCCGCCCATCACGATCATGTCACTATCAAGATCGTGGGACAGTGATAGTAAGGCATTGCCGATATCAGTGGATGTCTTGTGCACAGAAACCTCAACCTTGACACCATGACGTGCCAAAAATAGTGCAATGTCTGCACCCGGCTGCTCGCCATGCGCATCTGGCGATGATTTTGAATTAAAAATGGCGACTTGAACCAAATCAGCTTGTTTCAAGAGCGGTATGGCGTCCGTTACTGCACGTGTTGATTCTCGGCTTGCATCCCAGGAGATTAATGGGCGTTTGGCGACCGTATTGAAATCGCCAGCGTAAGGAATGATCAATACCGGACGTCCTGAATTCATCACGATGTATTCAGGAAAATCTGGCAGTACCGATGGCGACGGTTCATCAGGGTTGGTTTGTCCAAGTACCACCAGGTCGCTGTACCGTGCCTGTAAGCCAATGCCGCCGCCGGCTTCGTCATTGGCGATTGCGCTCTCGTAAGACGGGACACCGAGATCGGTCACAATTTTATTGAAACCTGCGACTGCTTTTTCTGCACGTTCGCGCAAAAAATTAAGATGAATCGTCAGGTTAGGATCGCTGGCGCTGATGTTTCCATCCTGATAGATAAACCGCGACACACCAGTAACAGCAGTGCCAACAAGGTGCGCGTTATCGAGCATGGCGATTTCGGCCGCGATTTTAACGCGCAAATTGGAGCGACTGGTTTCATCCACATGGACGAGTACGGTTTTATATGACATTCTTTTCTCCGTGATTAACAGCGTAAAAGGAAACCCATCAAAATTACTGGCTTATCTTAAAATCAATTGAGCGCAGTCGCAACCTCTTTATTCCACTGGGGAAGCAAATTTTTATTTATTAACGCGGAAACACCTGCAGAGACTTTTTCGCTGACTTGTTCAGTGACTTTCTTGCGTGATTTTGCCGGAGGAAGCCTGCGTAAGGTTTTTAACGCTGTTACATCGATAATGCCGATCTGGCGTTGATCTACAGTAATCATTCCAAGTTCGTTAAAGGCGGACAGCGTGCGGCTGACGGTTTCCAGTGTCAGACCGAGATAGCTACCGATTTCATGGCGTGTCATTCTTAAATTAAATACTTTTCCTGAATAGCCAAGCTGACCGTATCTATCGCCCAGGTTNNTGTTCGCGTACCAGTTCGCGGCTCATGACATTAAACATGGCCTGTTCCAGTTCAGCATAGATGCGGCCTAATGCTGAAAATGTTTTGTACGGAAGTATGATGATGTCGCAATCGGATAGGGCAATTGCCTCAGATGCGTGATGTTCGTTGTAAATGCCATCAATTCCAAGCAAATCGCCTTTCATCGGAAAACTTAATACCTGTTCGCTACCATACTCGTCAACCAGCACGGTCTTAAGAAAGCCTGAATTGACAATGAACAGAGAGTCAAAGTGTTGGCCAATCGTGTGAATTCTTTGGCCGGCTTTAAAGCGTACATGTTGAAACAATACTTCATCGTCATTGGCATAATTAGGCGATGGAATCTTGAGTAGCGTGCAGATGTCTTGAATATTTGACCATAAATTACCCTGGCAGCGCCAACCGGCTTCATTTGATAAGGGCGCAAACGCTGTATGCGCTTGCCCTGCAGAAGTGCCTGATGAAACTGTCGCGGTAGGTATTGAAGACATGATGAGCCTCTTTAGGTAATGTTTAAATTTGTTAAATTCGTTAATTCAATTTTTCGCTGACGAGGCACATTGCCATTCGTGCAGGATGTGCGGAATCTGTTGGAAGTCAGTGGACTTATCCAGAAAATTGTCTGCGCCGGCACGCATTGCGTGCAGCCTGTTGGCATCGGTCGCATGATTGGTCAGGATCATCACCTTGATCTCTGGTTTGTCTTTTTTGATATTCTTCAGCAGCGACAAACCATTTCCGTCACCCAGCTGAAGATCAAGGATCATGGCATCCGGATTGATGTCCAGAATCGAGCGATAAGCGTGGTTGACATCGCCGCTGACGCCCATGATGTGCATATCAGGCAGCTCTTCAATAAACTGTACCAAGCGGTTTTGTATGAGAACTGAATCTTCGACGATAAACAAATTCATGATGGACGATAAGGGGTTGATGAACATTGCATTGCTTGCATGTGTTCATTATCGTTAAAGACGAGTTTGATTTAAATCAGGGATTGCTGATTTAACCTGTCAGAGTTTGGACTGGCAGCGTAGGAATTTTCCGAATGATGTTGCGTTGCCGCAGATCGCTGAGGGCAGCGCAAGCATGGAAATGCTGTTACAGGAGTTTGTTGGCAATGGCATATTGCACCAGGTCAGACAAGGTGTTTCTTTCCATTTTTAGCATGATGCGTGTCTTATGCGTGCTTACGGTCTTGACACTTAAATGCAGCAGATCGGCAATTTCTGTGATCGACTTGCCCTTGACCAGGTGGCTGAAAACTTCAAATTCGCGGTCTGACAATTTGGTATGCGGCAAGTCATTATCGGCCGGCATGGCGGACATTGCCAGTTGTTCGGCCACTTCTATGCTGATGTATGGCCGTCCTGAAGCCACCTTGCGCAAGGCTGTCACCAGTTGAGTGCCGGCACTCTCTTTGGTCAGGTAACCACGCGCACCAGCACGTATGGCTCGCACGGCATACTGTTCTTCCTCATGCATGGTTAAAATCAGGATCGGCAATTTTGGCATTTCATCCTTGATTTGCCGTATGAGATCCACGCCGCTTCGACCCGGCATAGACAGATCCATCAGCAATACATCGAAATTGCCAAGTCTGGCCTTTGCCAGCGTGTCATGTCCATCAATCGCTTCTGCAACGACTTCTATGTCCTCAACTCCATCCAAAATGCGCTTTAAGCCTTCGCGCATGATGGTGTGATCGTCTGCGATGAGAATTCGAATCATTGTCTGTTTTTCAATAGGTTTAAATGACAGCCTGAACTACGTGAAACTGGCTGAATGGAGCGTATCGAGCGTATCAGACGTATCTTAGCGCAGTTCGCCAAAACGGTTTTCGCGGCGCGCTTTAGTTGATGATGCGCATCCTGAACTGGCGCCCCTTGATATTGCATCGACTGAGTCTGTCGAGGGAGTCTTGCGCGATGTTGCGGTCAATGGCAACGTAAGTCATGAATTCGAATACATTGATTTTGCCCACTTGTTCCTTGCGCAAACCTACGTCTCCGGTTAATGCGCCGAGCAGATCGCCAGGGCGCAGTTTGTCTTTCTTGCCACCCATGATGCAGATGGTGATCATGGGGGCTTGCAAGGTCGCGTCGGGATCTGTTGTCAATTCTGAAAGTTCATGCCATTGCACGGCTTCTTTTTGATACTCTTCTATCAGTTTCACCCATTTTTTCTCGCTTGGCGTCGCCAGGCTGAGCGCCAGCCCTTTTTCTCCGGCTCGCCCGGTACGGCCTATCCTGTGGATGTGAACTTCAGTGTCCTTGGAAACATCGACATTGATGACTGCCCCCAGAGTTTGAATGTCCAGGCCGCGTGCGGCAACGTCAGTGGCCACCAGTACTGAACAACTCTGGTTGGCGAACAACACTAAAATTTCATCGCGCTCGCGTTGCTCCAGATCGCCATATAAGGCGAGGGCGCTGATGCCCTGTTGCTGCAATTCTTCTGCCAGTTCACGGCAATGAATTTTTGTATTGCAAAAGGCCAGGGTGGAAACCGGCTGGTAATGCATTAATAATTGAGCCACCGCGGCATTGCGATTTTCCGGCGTCACGGCGTAAAACAATTGCTCTATCTGATTGGCCGCATGCTGACTTTCTACTTTGACTTCAGCTGGCTCACGCAAGAAGTGTGCGCTGGCCTTGCGGATGTCGTCCGGATAGGTCGCAGAAAATAATAAGGTCTGGCGGCGTGGCGAGCACGCAGCGACGATGCCGACAATATCTTCATAAAAGCCCATGTCGACCATGCGATCTGCTTCGTCCAGAACCAAGGTTTGCACCGTAGAGAGTTTGATGCTGCCGCGACCGATATGGTCAAGCAGGCGACCCGGCGTGCCCACAACAATATGTGCGCCATGCTCCAGGGAGGCAATCTGTGGTCGCATCGCCGTGCCGCCGCACAAAGTTAAAATTTTAATGTTGTCGGCAAAGCGCGCCAGGCGACGCAGTTCATTGGAAACCTGATCCGCCAGTTCGCGCGTCGGACAGACCACGAGACCCTGGATGGCAAAATAAGCNNTCACGCTGTTCCAGCATGATAGGCAGACTGGCCGCCTGTATCGGCGTCATCTGCGTATAACCGAGATTATCCAGATTGCTGATCATTGCGGGAGCCAGGGGCAGGCTGGAGAAAAGGGAATTTGTCATTGGAGATCTGCTCGCATAAGTAAACACCTCAGCAACGGCGACATCGCGCTAAAGGAACAAAGTCTAACAGTTGCAGATAGCAACCACCAGCGCTTCATATTCTGTGGAGATAAAACAAAACATGCCCGCGCTATCGCGTAGTATCCATGCGCTCTGTAGAGGCGATAGGCTGGAAACCCTCATGGATAGTGCGTTTCTGGCCTGGTCGTTTTTGAATTTTTTGCCATTAAAACGATAAAGCCGCTGTTTCTGTAAAGAGATTCAGCGGCTTTGCGTATTTGGTTGCGGGGGCAGGATTTGAACCTACGACCTTCGGGTTATGAGCCCGACGAGCTGCCAGACTGCTCCACCCCGCGTCTGAGGAGGCGAATTGTACAGTGCATTAGGGGATGCCACAAGCCATGGTGCGGAATATATCTGAATGGGTGTCTTTGTTCGGAGAACAATTTGAAAATCCGCTCTGCATCAGGCGACAATAAACGGGCATAATGTGTCTCTTAACTATCTCGATTTGCCACGGTCCTACATGTTTTTGTATGCTCTCGAAGATGAAATAATTCGTCTTCACACTGAACTTCCTAACCTGGCCGGTGCGAGCAGATTCGCTGCTGTGCTGGCACTCGGCTGGTATTTGCGCCAGAGCGACAGCCAGGCCGCGTTGAGGTTTGCCGATGAAGCAGAATCGTTGTTGATTAATGACGCTGCGGTAACGGGCGCATGCCATCAAGACCATGCGCGCTTAGCGCTGGTTCGCGCTGAAATATTTGCTTTGCTGCGTGATTTCGGCCTTGCCGAACAATACCTGCAGGAAGCCAAACTGACTTTTGCTGCAGAGCGCCATCTGGTCGGGACAGGGGATGCGTTCTTGGTTGAGGCCATTATCGCGCTTGAGCAAGGCGATATGGAGCGCTCGACGCGCTCAACCGACGACGCCGTTATTTGTTTCAGGGATGGCGGCGATACCGGGCGCCATTTGCTGGCGCAGGCGTGGGGAATTTATTTGCAATCTTTCTCTTTGCCCGAACTCGCCCGCGATCGCCTGGAACAATTCCTGATAAAGACTGGCAAGTTCAGCCATCCGGCACTGGGCGCATTGATCGCTGCGGCGCAGGGAGAGATTTTGTTCGCGCAGGATTCCGCCCGATCGGCTGTGCTGTATCAGCAGTCAAGCGAATTGGCGCGGCAGGCCGGCTTGATCCGGCTAGCGATTATGTCGGCCTGTAATTCTGGTGTCGGCTTGCAGAAATTACGTGATTTTGATGGCGCCGCGGCCTGTTACGATTGGGCGGTCTCGCGCGCCCGCAAGACTGGCTGGCCATCCATGATTGCGTTCAGCCTGATTCGGCTTGGTGAACTGTTGCGTCATTTAAATCACCTGGAAAAGAGCCAGCAGGTGTTGCAGGAAGCCTTGTCTGGATTAAATGCCAGTAAAAACGGCGTGCATGCCGCGATTGCCTATGCGGAACTGGCAAACACGCTGTTATTACGCGGGATGCCAGCCGAAGCTGCAAGCTATTTTGCCACTGCGATTGATCTGTATCGTTCCAGCGGAGCGCGCAATAATCTGGCGGAGCACTTGATCAGCCAGGCTCGCGCCTTGTCTGCTGCAGGTGACAAGGGCGCTGCACTGGAAGCGATTAATGAAGCGAGAGCGCTGGTATTTGAATTGTCGGTTGCATCGCTGCAGGTAGAGTTGCGCGAGGCATTGGCCGAGATTCATGCGCAACATGATCTGCCGCAGCCTGAGGGAATGTCGGCGCCAAACGCGATTCTGCATTACCTGGAAGAAGCTGCGCATGTCGGGAGCGCCTTGCCCGGATGGCAATTGCCGTTTAAATTATTGCTGTCGCTTGCGGAAGCGTGGGCGCAGGCTGGCGATGGGCAGAAAGCGTTTTCCTATGCCAAGCAGGCGATTGCGGCGGATCAGCGCGAGCGCAGCAAACAGGCGGAAAATTGGGCCACGCTGATGCAGGTGCGGCATGAGACTGAATGCGCCAAAGCCGATGCCATTCATCATCAGCAACTGGCGGCGGAATCTCAGCAAACCTCGCAAACCCTCGATCTCCTGGGGCAAATAGGGCAAGAAATGACGGCCGATCTTAATTTCAGCAATGTATGTGAAATTTTGCGACGCCATCTTGCCGCCTTACTCAACACCATGGACATGAGTATTTGGCTGTTCGATGCAGATCAGTCTGTTTTGCGTTTATCGTATTGTGTGAAAAATGACCTGCATATTTCCAGTAACGCGGCTGTACCAGTTCAAGATGCAAAAAATGCCGCTTTGTGCATTGAACAGAGGCAAGAACTATTATTGGAAACGGCCGTTACGGATCTCAGTGAAGACAGTGTCGCTTCCTCACCGACCCAGATGACATTGTATGGCCCCTTGATTGTGAGAGATCGCGCCTTGGGCGTCATGGCCATACAATCGACGCATTTCGCGAATAATTCTGAACGGCAGCGACTGATCTTTCGCAGCCTGTGCGCTTACGGTGCGATCGCTCTTGACAATGCGCACGCGCATAACGCCATGCATGTTGCGCAACAACAGCTGCAACTGGCATTGCTGGAAATCAAAGAGGCCAGTCTCACCGATCCGCTGACCGGGCTGAAAAACCGCCGCTTCCTGATGCAAAATATTGAATCGGATGTCGCGCTGGTTATCCGCAATTATCAAAACGCATCGTATGCTGACAGACTTCCCAAAGAAGCCGATTTCCTGATGTTCCTGGTCGATCTCGACCACTTCAAATCGGTGAACGATAAATTTGGCCATGCTGCAGGTGACGCCATTCTGGTGCAGATCAAACAGCGCCTGCAGAAGGTATTTCGTGATTCTGATTATCTGATCCGCTGGGGCGGTGAAGAGTTCTTGATCGTGGCGCGTGGCACCTCAAGAGACAGGGCTGAGGAATTGGCCGAACGCGTCAGGCAAGTGGTTGCCGAGGAAGATTTCGAGCTTGAAGACGAGCTTTTGATTAGCCAAACCTGTTCAGTCGGTTTTGCCTGTTTTCCGTTCGTTACTGCCCAGCCAAAAGCCATTACCTGGCAAGACGTTGTTGATATTGCCGATATCGCCTTGTATGCAGTGAAGCATGCAGGACGGGATGGCTGGGCGGGTTTTTTTGGCGAAGAGCATGCATGGCCCGAATTGCTGCTATGCACCTTGAAAGCAGATCCCAAAGGCGCGATACTTAATCGCGAATTGCGCCTGGCGACGAATAAGACGCAAGAGCAGATAGTCAGCGGGCTCGCTGGCAAACCTGGCGCTTCGTCTTAATATCTCAGCCAATTCATCCTACATTCATAGCTATGCGCTAGAGAGAAACCATATTCAGATGGAATACCCCGTAATCGACACACAAATTTCGCCGGAAGGGCGCCTGGAAGTATTGTCCAAAGCAGAAGTCGCCAAACTCCTCGATACCAGCCATAGCGGCTTGCACCAGTTATTCCGCAGTTGTTCGCTTGCGGTGCTCAATTGTGGCAGTGGTTTGGACGATGGCAAGGAGTTGCTGGAACGATATAAAAATTTTGAGATCAGCATCATCCAGCGCGAGCGAGGCGTCAAGCTGGATTTGAAAGCTGCGCCGGCAGAGGCTTTTGTCGATGGAGTCATGATCAAGGGTATACAGGAACATTTGTTTACCGTGTTGCGTGACATTCTGTTTATTCACGGCGAGATTGAAGAAAATCCAAAATACGATTTATCTTCAACGGAAGGTGTTAGCGACGCCGTCTTTCATATTTTGCGCAATGCCAACTTATTGCGGCCGCAAGTGAGTCCTAATCTGGTGGTGTGCTGGGGCGGGCACTCGATCTCGGGGGCGGAATACGATTACACCAAACAAGTGGGTTATCACCTCGGCCTGCGCGGGATGGACATTTGCACCGGGTGTGGCCCGGGTGCAATGAAAGGGCCGATGAAAGGCGCCACTATCGGGCACGCCAAGCAGCGTATACGTCACGGCCGCTATCTCGGTATTACCGAGCCGGGGATTATCGCTGCAGAAGCGCCAAACCCCATCGTTAATGATCTGGTCATCTTGCCGGATATTGAAAAGCGTCTCGAAGCTTTTGTCCGGATCGGGCACGCGATTGTCGTGTTTCCTGGCGGGGCGGGAACTGCGGAAGAAATTTTATATGTATTGGGGATTTTATTGCATCCTGAAAATGCGGAGATGCCATTCCCCCTGATTTTTTCCGGGCCTGAAGGCGCGGCGGATTATTTCAAGCAGATCGATCAGTTTATCGGCGATACCCTGGGGGCGGAAGCGCAGAAACGCTATCAGATTATCGTCAATGACCCGGCTCGCGTGGCGCAAGAGGTGCAGGAAGGGATCAAGAAAGTCCGCGAATTCCGCAAGGCAAAAGGCGACGCGTATTACTTTAACTGGATGCTTAAGATAGATACCGAGTTCCAGAAGCCTTTTTATCCTACGCATGAGAATATGCGCCATCTTGAATTACATAAGAATCAGGAAAACCATTTGCTTGCAGCAAATCTGCGACGTGCATTTTCTGGCGTGGTGGCGGGGAATGTAAAAGACCAGGGGATTCGCGCCATAGAAAAACACGGACACTTTGAAATCTCGGGCGATCCTGCCATGATGGAAGCGATGGATGCCTTGCTGACTTCGTTTGTTGCGCAAAATCGCATGAAACTGCCGGGAAAAGCGTATGTTCCTTGCTATCGTGTCATCAAATAAAAAATAAATATTTCACTGGGGAATTGAGTGTTTCCCGATAAAAAAGTAGCATAATGAGAAATTAGTGTGACGATAGCCTGACACTTCTTCTATGAACGACGGCCAAACCTACAAGGATGAAAGACATGAGTACCGTACAGCACGAAGTCGATGAGCGTACCAATTTAATCAGTTCCAACAAGTTTGAACTCTTGCTGTTCCGCCTGGGTGAAAATGCAAACGATCGCTCAGAATTGTTTGGCATTAACGTATTTAAAGTCCGCGAGATTGTTGCGATGCCAGTCATCACCGAAGTTGCCGGAGCGCTTCCGCATAATCTGGGCGTGGTGAATCTGCGCGGCCAGATTATCCCTGTCATCGATTTGTGCTCGGTAGTGGGGCGCAAGCCGAAGACTGGCCTCAATATCATGCTGGTCACAGAATTTGCCCGCTCGACCCAAGGTTTTGCCGTGGAATCGGTAGAGGAAATCGTTCGCCTGGAATGGAGCCAGGTCTTGTCCGCAGAATCAAGTGCGGCCGGCGGTATGGTCACCAGTATTGCGCGCCTTGACGGCGATACGGAAGACACACGTCTTGCCCAGGTTCTCGACGTTGAGCAGATATTGCGTGCGATAACACCAAGAGATGCCAAGGACGTTGACACGGAAACCATCGGTGCCAAGCTGGTTATCAAACCCGGTTCAGTGATCTTGGCGGCAGATGATTCAGCGGTTGCCCGCGGTCTGATCGGGCAGACGCTGGAAGCGATAGGCGCGCCATACATCATGACCAAGACCGGTAAGGAAGCCTGGGAAAAATTGCAATCCCTTGCCGCGGTAGCGGTGGCAGAAGGCAAGCCGCTGCGCGATAAGGTGGCGATGGTGCTGACCGATCTTGAAATGCCGGAAATGGACGGGTTCGCCTTGACTCGTAACATCAAGCAAGATGACCGGTTCAGGGGCTTGCCGGTGGTAATACATTCGTCCTTGTCTGGAACGACCAATGAAGACCATGTCAAGAGCGTTGGTGCCGATGCCTATGTGGCCAAGTTTGTTGCTGACGAGCTGGCCGCCACCATCCGTGAAGTTGTCGCTAAATAAGCGCTCGATCAGGGCTTGATAAGTGCTTGATCTCAAGCGCCGATTCAGTGCCACTCATGAGTGTTAATGCTTGGAAATAATGCGGGTGCAAGGTAAAAAAAGGGCACACAAGGTGCCCTTTTTTACCGGATGATTTTTTATCTCTTTTATCTGTCTGATGGCGCTTGTGCCGGGACTCGTTGCCAGCCCGCGGGACAGGATTTGATGGATGGATAAAAACCATCTGGGTTGTGGCAGTAATACCAATCACTGCCGCTGGTCGCTGATGGCTGGACCGAGTAACTTTGCTCCGGGAGCGTTGTGCCGGCGTCAGCCCGTCTGACGTATACCGTGCCTGGTGTTGGCGTCATTACCGTTGTTTCCACCATCACTTCCGGATAATAGCCTGATTGATATGGCGCGTAATAGGCTGGATAATAGCCGGGATAATAGTTGCGGCTATAGCTTATATACGGATAAGCTAAGATGCCTAGCCCTAAACCTATGCCCCAGCTTACGCCAGTGCCAAAGCCTGGGCCGCTGTGGTGCCCGTGGTGCCGGCTTTGCGCCGATGCTGAATTCGCCACGGCAGCGCCCAGCGTAAGCAGGACGATAATGAGCAGTTTTTTTGAATAACTTGTTGTCGTTGATAGCATCACACACCTCGGTAGGGAACAGTTACGCTTTATGTAGTCATGCGTAGCGAATCGGCTCCTGACTTCGCCGCCACGAGTATTATGAGTATTGCAGGTATTTTAGGTCGTAAATCATGCCGCTGCGGCCTGATTTACAGGCTGTTACCAAACGCCGACATCCCCGGTCGGGATTTATTGTAAATTGGATATTTAAGAAAGCAGAAAAATGAGCTCCCCGGAAAAACAGATGACCTATGAAGAATATCTGGATGAAGTAACAACCTTGTTGACCGAAATGTACGATCTTAGCGACGATGCAGCGATCAAGTACGTCATGCGTGCGCAGGCGGCAAATTTCTTCACTTTGCACGATGAACATGCCGAAATGCGCAATCAATCGCGCGCTATCCATGATGCCAAGCTGGTTTTTGAGCAGCGCAATAAGTCACGCCCGGAAATATATCGCAAGTAGTCGGGCACGCATTGCATTTGTATTTGTCTATGTTCGTTTGCAGCGCCACTTCAATGTATGCATGGAAGTGGCGGTTCTCTTATTGAAAGCGTTTATGTACGGTAATCTGAGAAGAATCTCAATCGCAGTACTGATGTTGTTGCTTGCCGGTAAGGCGGCTGCGGCGACAACACACTATGCAAATGCGGCATTGGCAGAGAGGGCGGAGACCGGTAGCGCAGGCAAAGTCTCATTACGTTCCACGTAT
>CXWL01125415.1_pt1 | contig 18315 bp, 15 predicted proteins | sample 590931 | NCBI WGS metagenome assembly CXWL01 (sample SAMEA3498368, study PRJEB10139) | groundwater metagenome | biome: water well; material: biofilm material | place: Germany | collected 2015-04-27 | reverse complement strand
CCAGCCCGCTATGGCAAGGCAGCCAGTTTGTCGGCAAGGTCAAGGAATTTAAGGTCAGGGGCAAATCCAAAGACAACTACTTCTTCGGCGTGCAGGCGGTCGACATGGACGGCAATGTCAGCGTGGCGAGCTATCCTTTGCCTTTGCGATAGGGGGCCTCAAATCCATGCGCCCTGCAGCCTAAAAATAGCCTGCAGGGCGCATCAGCATTGCGTGTTCTATTTTTCAATCTGGGCCGGTTTGACCAGATCATCGACACTCTTGCCCTGTTGTTGCAGCAAGGCTTCGAGTGCTGGCAGTAAAGGGCCTAAGGTTTCCTGCAGCATGTTGCGCACGGTGTCGACCACCACCTGGGTGGCGCGCTCGATTTCTATGTTGAGGCGGTCGCCCTCTTTTTTCTCTGCGAACACCGTCATGCGCAGGGTTTCCGGGATCAGCCAGACTTCAAACCAGCCTTCTTGCCGGTTCACTTCTGCCACGGTCAGGCTGGCGCCGTTGATGGCGATGTAACCCTTGGCAAAGATGTAGCGCAGCCATTCCTGCGGCACGGCAAAACGCAGCACGACATTGTTTTCCAGTTGGCGGATCTGCGCTAGCTGCGCGGTGAAGTCGATGTGGCCGGACAGCGGGTGGCCGCCGATTTCGGCACCGTCACGCGCCGCGCGTTCTACGTTGATATGGCCGTCCTGGCGGTAGCCGCCCAGCGTGGTGATGGCCAGGCTTTGCTGCATGACGTCAAACTCGGCCACGTCAGCGCCGTGCAGCGTCGTCACGGTGAGGCAGACGCCGTCGACCGCGACGCTCGCGCCTATCTCTAAGTTTTTGCAAAAGCCGGCGGGGAAGGCGATGTTGAATGTGCGCAAGCCGGGTTTGTCTGTGATGGCGGCGATGCGGGCGACGCCTTGAACTATGCCTGTAAACATGGGTGATTTCGCTTAAAAATGGAGGGCGTGAAAATGATACATGGATTGCCAGACCAATTGCCAATTACTGATTAACGCTTATTGATTACCGACTAACTGTCCAGGTGCTTGTGATGCGCCAGTTCCGGCAGCAGGGTCTCGTGCGTCATGGAGATCAGATTATCCCTCAGCCATTTGTGCGCCGGGTTACGCGCATCGCGTTCGTGCCAGAGCATGTCGATATGCACTTCCGGCATGTCGAAAGGCAGTTCTTTCCAGATCAGCGCATTGGTCATGCCGGTCGATTCGATCAGGTGGCGCGGCAATACGGTGAGCAGATCGGAATTGGCCACGACTTTGCCACCGGTAAAAAACTGGTTGACCGTCAGCAGGATGCGCCGCTCACGCCCCATCTGCAGCAGGGCCTCGTCGACCAGGCCATGCGCGCGTCCTGAGAAGCTGACCAGCAGATGGCTGGCGCTGCAATAGTCGTCCAGCGTCAGCTGTTTGTTTGCCAGCGGGTGATCCTTGCTCATTACGCAGACATAGTGTCCCGAGTACAGGCGCTCGTGGCGGATGGCGTTGTTGGCTGCACCCTGGCCGCCGGTCAGCTGCGCCACCACGCCGGGGAAGAAGCCGACCGCGATGTCGATGTCGCCGCGCATCAGCATAGGGCGCGGCTCGCGCGTGGTTAGCGGCACCATGCGCGCGTTCATGCCAGGCGCATCGCGCTCCATCGCGCGCACCAGGCTGGGCATCCAGAGCGCGGCGGTGGCGTCTGCCATCGCCATACGGAAGGTGGTATCGGCCTTGGATATATCAAAACTGCTGGGGGCGATCGCCAGTTCCAGGTTAGACAGCGCCTGGCGTATGGTCGGCCATAAGGTTTCCGCCCTCGGGGTTGGCTTGACGCCATACGCCGTGCGTATCAGTAAGTCGTCGCCCAGCGAATGGCGCAGGCGCTTGAGCGCATTCGAGACGGCCGGCTGTGTCATGGCCAGCTTATCGGCGGCGCGTGTGAGGTTTTGTTCCACCATAACGGCGTCAAATACCCTGAGCAGATTTAAATCGAGGGTGAGAAAGTTCATCGCAAGGCACTCCTGAGTTTCATTGAACGCGAGTCAATTATTCACAAACACTATAGTTGATATGGGAAAACAAAATTATATTTATATGTTGCACTGCACTATAGTCTACACATCTTCATCATGGATAGAAAGAAAGAGAAAATCATGAGCTTTCTCACAGTTGCCTTCCCCGCCGCTAGCGCCTTGCCAGTAGCACAAGTTGCCATCAGCACTATTGTTGGTGCCGCCCGCCCCCTGCTTGGCTTGGGCATTGTAGTAACCGCGCTGGTCGTGTTCAAACCTTTGCTGGCCGGCATGTTGCGCGCCGCATTGCTGTTATTGCAACCAAAACTGACACGTGAGCAGAAATCAGCGCGACGCAATCTGCGCAATATTCTGGCGATTCGCCGTGTTGCCAACGATCTCGATTGCAGCTCGCCAAATATGGCTGCCGAATTGCGCGCTCTCGCCTCACGCGGATAATTTTACATTTCTCCACCTTTAGCGGGAGTCATCATGCATCCATCAAGCACCTTCAGCCACACTGACTTCAACCGCCTGGCTAGGCCTCAGCGTGAACTGGCCGGCTCCAAGAGCCTGGGCTCCATGCTGCCAACCATACTGACGACGGGCGTGATCACTCTGGTCATTTCTGCCGTGATGCGTCTGGTGTGGGTAGGCTTTAGCAACGATTTTTTCGCCGCCTGGATGGAAGCCTGGCTCACTACCTGGCCGATCGCCTTTCCGCTGGCCTACCTGAGCAAGCCCTTGATCCACCGCTTCGCCAACCATGTTGCGGCACCTGTCGCGCCGCAAGGCTCGGCTGCCGTAGCCAGCGGCCTGACGGTTTCTCACATAGAAAAAGTCACCGCCAGCGCAACCGCGAAAAATCAGCTGCAGGTAAAACCCAGGGCTTACCGCCATTCTTACTATTGAATTAATAATTTTTGATTCATGGGATAAAAAATTTTTATCCCGGCATAAAAAAACCGCAGATTGTGTCTGCGGTTTTTTCATTGTTAACCCGGCTGTTTATGAAGCCAGGCGCTTTCCTAGAGCGACGCGGGTTGCCTCGAGTTCTGCCGGCAAGTGATATTCCAGTTTTTCGAACAATTCGGCATGCAGCTTCAGTTCAGCTTCCCATGCGGCTTTGTCGATGGACGTGATGGTGTCGAACTGCTGTTGCGTGAAATCCAGGCCATCCCAGGTCAAATCCTTGAATTCCGGCGTGATGCCGAACACATTCTCTACGCCATGGCCCTTGCCGTCTATGCGTTCCAGCATCCATTCGAGTACGCGCATATTGTCGCCGAAACCAGGCCAGACAAACTTGCCATTCTCATCGGTACGGAACCAGTTGACGCAGTAGATGCTAGGTAAGGTCGCGCCGGAAGCCTTGATCTTGTCGCCCATGTCCAGCCAGTGCTGGAAATAATCGCTGACGTTGTAACCGGTGAACGGCAGCATGGCGAAAGGATCGCGCCTGACCACGCCTTGCTGGCCAACTGCGGCGGCGGTGGTTTCGGAACCCATGGTGGCTGCCATGTACACGCCTTCTATCCAGTTGCGCGCTTCAGTGACCAGCGGTACGGTGGTGGAGCGGCGGCCGCCAAAAATGAAGGCGGAAATCGGCACGCCGGAAGGATCGTCCCAGGCCGGATCGAGCACCGGGTTCTGGGTGGCGGCGACGGTGAAGCGTGAATTTGGATGGGCTGCCTTGCGGCCAGTTTCCTTGGCGCTTTCCGGTGTCCAGTCCTGGCCCTGCCAGTCGATCAGGTGCGCCGGTGCCTCCTTGGTCATGCCTTCCCACCAGACGTCACCGTCGTCGGTTAGCCCGACATTGGTGAAGATGGTATTGCCGCGTACCGAAGCCATGCAGTTGAAATTGGTTTTTTCGTTGGTGCCGGGCGCCACGCCGAAATAGCCGGCTTCCGGGTTGATCGCGTATAAACGGCCGTCCGAGTGCGGCTTGATCCAGGCGATATCGTCACCGATGGTGGTGACCTTCCAGCCGCCAAAAGTGGCAGGCGGGATCAGCATGGAGAAATTGGTCTTGCCGCAGGCCGAAGGGAACGCTGCCGCGATGTAATGTTTTTTGCCTTCAGGGGATTCTACGCCGAGGATCAGCATGTGTTCGGCCAGCCAGCCCTGGTCGCGGCCCATGGTCGAGGCGATGCGCAAGGCGAAGCATTTTTTGCCCAGCAGCGCATTGCCGCCGTAGCCGGAACCGTAAGACCAGATCTCGCGCGTTTCTGGATAATGCACGATGTATTTGGTCGCATTGCATGGCCATGCCACGTCTTTTTGTCCGGCAGCCAAAGGTGCGCCTACCGTGTGTACGCAAGGCACGAAAGCGCCGTCGGTACCCAGCACGTCATACACGGCCTTGCCCATGCGCGTCATGATGCGCATGTTGACCGCAACATAAGGCGAATCAGACAATTCCACGCCGATATGGGCGATGTGGGAACCCAGCGGCCCCATGGAAAACGGCACCACATACATGGTGCGGCCTTGCATGCAGCCGTCAAACAGCGGGTTCAGGGTGGCGCGCATCTCTGATGGCTCCATCCAGTTGTTGGTCGGGCCGGCATCTTCTTTTTTTGCCGAGCAAATATAAGTGCGGTCTTCGACGCGTGCCACGTCAGTCGGATCGGAACAGGCCAGATAGCTGTTCGGACGCTTGGCTTCGTTGAGTTTTTTCATGGTGCCGGCGGCGACCATTTCCGCGCACAGACGGTCATACTCTTCTTCAGAGCCGTCGCACCAGTAGATGCTGTCGGGTTTGGTCAGTGCCGCCATGTCGGCGACCCAATTGATCAGTTTTTGTTGTTTGACGTGAGCGGGTACTTTCATTGTTGCCACTCCCTTCATCACAGGTTGATTCATGATAATTTCTCCAATGCCATTTCAAATAAAAAATCTGTGTAGCGGCACGGCAGGACGGTCTGGAGAATGTCTGGAGGTGCGAGCAGAAAGCTCAAGCAAGGTGAAGCTGCAGACAAACAAAAGGCGGTTCTGTCGGATAATGGACAGCAAGACGGTGGTCATGCATCCAGACTAGCGCCCTGCAGGATGGTGTGGGGCGGAAGAATCAAAAAGCTACGGTGCCAGGTATTTTACACGTGCAAGTCGTTTGAGGCTAATTTTGAAGTCAAGATTGTTGACACAGTAATATTTTTATTGAAAGAAAAGTTGATATTTGTCAGCTGACAAACTTGTTGAGGAAATTTATTCCATGAAAATTGCCATTTTGGATGACTATCAGGATGCCGTCAGGCAACTATCTTGTTTTGCTTTATTGCATCAGCATGAGGTTAAGGTCTTCAACAGCAGCGCCGTCGGCACTGGCCAGCTGGCGATACGCCTGGCACCGTTCGATGCGCTGGTGTTGATCCGCGAACGCACCGCCCTGCCGCGCGCCTTGCTGCAAAAACTGCCCGGACTGAAGCTGATTGCGCAAACCGGCAAGGTGGCGGGGCATATCGACGTCGAAGCCGCGACAGAGCTGGGCATAGTCATCGCGGAAGGCGTGGGCGACCCGGCCGCCCCCGCCGAGCTGAGCTGGGCCTTGATCATGGCATCGTCGCGCAAGATCGCGCAATATTCGGCTAATTTACGCGATGGCCTATGGCAGATGGCATCCATCACCCCCGCGCGCAACGGCCTCGGGCGCGTCTTGAAGCGGCGTACGCTGGGGATCTGGGGCTATGGCAAGATAGGCAAGCTGGTCGCAGGCTATGGCCATGCCTTTGGCATGCAGGTGCTGGTCTGGGGCAGCGCAGCCAGCCGCGCCCAGGCGCAACAGGATGGTTATCAGATTGCCATCTCAAAAGAAGCGTTTTTCTCCGAAAGTGACATTATCTCTCTGCATCTTCGCCTAAGTGATGCGACGCGGCATATTGTCACGGCAGCTGACCTGGGTTTGATGAAGCCTGACGCGCTGTTGGTCAATACCAGCCGGGCGGAGCTGGTGCAGGCGGGCGCACTCGAAGCCGCGCTCACGCAAGGCCGGCCGGGCTTCGCGGCACTCGATGTGTTCGAGGCGGAGCCGCTGCCGCTCCAGCATCCGCTGCTGCGCATGGAGAATGTGCTGGCCACGCCGCACCTCGGCTATGTCGAGCAGGACAGCTATGAGATGTATTTTCGCGCGGCGTTCCAGAATATCCTTGATTTCGCCAGTGGCAGGCCGGGCAATGTCCTCAATCCGGCTGCTTTGGGCAAACGCTAAGCCACTGCCTGATCTCCAGACTCCAGAGAAGGCTAGCCTGCCAGGCAAGCTGCCTGCGGCCGCCAGGCCATGCTGGNNACCGCGATGACGGGCAGGCGGTGCGGCAGCAGATTGCCGGCGCTGTCCGCGCCCAGGCTGTAGGCATAGTCCGGCAGCAAGGCATCGCACACCGAGGCAAACCAGTTGCTATGGTCCTCGTCGCGGCCCAGTGCCTGCGCCAGCCCGGCCGGGTCAAATTGCGCCAGTGCGTGGATCAGCTCGGTGCTGCTGGCGCCGGGCGCATCGCCCCAGCCCATCACAGGATTGAAGTTGTAATCTGCCCCAGAGCCATACCAGCCCTCGCGCCACGGCCTTTGCATCCAGTGGCGCGGTCCGGTGAACAATTGCCAGCGCCAGTGCAGCCCGGAAGGCTTGGGCCAGCTATACAGGTACAGGCGCTGATAACCGGCACGATGCAAGTCACGCACCATCGCCATCAGGCGCGCATGCGGCATGCGTTCCGGTGGCGTACGGCGAAACAAGATCGCTTCGCCATCGGCATGCTGCACCTCGTCGGTGGATAGATTCAGGTCCAGCGTGCGCGATTCGTCGCCAAAACGTGCGGCCACCCATCCCGTCAGCAGATTGACGGCGGTCAGCACGCCATAGCCGCGCAGACGGTGAAAGATGATGGTGCCGGGAGCGATCGGTTTCATGAAAGATACGACAAAATAGGACAGGTGAAAACCAACAAGATAGCACGATAGGCCAGGCTCGATCGCAAGCTTAATCATGGGCAAGCCGGATCTGTCAGTATAACCAAAAACACCCAAAAACAGGCAAAAGCGCGCCGCCGCCAGCGCCGGCGTTAACGCTAGGTGGCGCAGGATTGGAGCTACAATAGGCGCTTCACCATTTCAACTGACAGAGCATTCGACATGACTTTAAAGATCATCGCTACCGGCGGCACCTTTGACAAACACTACGACGAACTAGCAGGCAAGCTGGGGTTTGCCGAAAGCCATTTGCCCGAGGTGCTCAAGCGCGCGCGCCTGACCCTGCCGGTGGCATTGGAAGCGAATAAGCTGATGGATTCTCTCGACATGAACGATGCCGACCGGCAGGAAATTTTGCAGTCCTGCCAGCAAGCGCCGGAAAAAGCCATCGTCATCATTCATGGCACCGATACCATGCGGGAAACCGCCGAAGTGCTGGGCGCAGCGCGGCTTGATAAGGCGATCGTGTTTACCGGTGCCATGATCCCTTATGAGATCGCCAATTCGGACGCCCTGTTCAACCTCGGTTTTGCCTGCGGCGTCGCGCAACTGTTGCCGGCCGGCGTGTATGTGGCGATGAATGGCCAGATATTTAGCTGGGATAACGTACAAAAAAACCGCACTGCGGGTGTGTTTGTTGCCAACCCAAACTAAGGATTGATCATGAGACTGCTGCTCGCTTCCTTCCTGCTGATGCTGGCGTCGCTGGTGCAGGCAGCCGAACCGCGTTTTGACGCCGTGTATTTTTTTCAGTCTGAACAGACGCTGCAGGACAAACAGGTGAATATCGAAGACCTGGCCAGATTCTCGCGCAAGATGCAATCGAATGTCTGGAACGCGCTGAAAAAAGCCAGCATGCCCAATAGCAGCGGTTTTCTGGTGGTTGCCGTGCGTTCTGACGGCCAGATCGCGGCCTGGCTGGACATGCAGCCGGCGCTGCACGAGTACTACGAAAATGAGGTCATCGAGGCAGTCAAGAAAGTGCCGCCGTTTGCCGTGGCGCAGGGCACGGTGGTGTTCGGCATCAAGATGCTGGTCGATACGCCAAAATGGCTGACCGAGCGCGCCAAACATACCACGCGCAGCAAGCCCGCCCCCCAGGAATGGAAAAAAGCCCAGGCGACGCTGGCCAATCCCGCTGACATCGACGAACTGATGCTGGCCGTCTGGCCCGAGTGATCGCCATGCTGGCCGGGCCGCTGATTTTTTAGCGCGTCCGGCTGTAGCGGCCTTGCGCGGGCAAATGTCATTTGTTCATGCTACATTGAGAACATTCACGCGCGGAAAAATCCAGGCGTAAAACTGACTTGCGGCTTGCATCCATTTCACAAAAAATCTCAATGCAGAAAAATCAGCAGATCAACGACGGTCAGGTAAAAAAGCGCAGCATCACGCTGTCGCTCAGGACGGCGATTGTGGCGGGGATCGCCCTGGGCATCGTCTTGCCGGCCCTGATCGTAGGGTTGCTGGCAGCACGCGACAGCCATCAGCGCGAGCTTGAGGTCAGGGTGCGCGCGCCGCTGCAGCAATACGCCAGCATGCTGCAGCAGACCATGGCGATACCGGTCTGGCATGTCGAGAAAGACGCGGCGCAGACCTTTATCAACTCTGTCATGCTTAACCCGGCGGTGGTCAGGATTCTGGTGGAAGACGTTTCGCTGGGGCTGTTCGTCAAGGCGGAACGTCCCGAGCTGGGCGGCACCATCCTGCGCGAGACCCGCAGCATACAATGGGACGGTATGCCGATAGGGCGCGTCAGCATAGAAATGAGCAGCCAGCTGGTCGAACAGGAGTTTTTTAAAAACATGATCAAGGGCGCTGGCGCGATTTTCCTGCAATTGCTGATCTCTTTCGTGCTCTTGCTGATGCTGTTCCAGCGCCGCATGATGCGCCCTCTGCGCCAATTGCAGCTCGATGTAGACCGCATGGGCGAAGGCAAGCTGGAACAGGCGGTGCAGCTAGGCCGCCCGGATGAACTCGGCAATCTGGCGCAAGGTGTCGATTCCATGCGCGCCCGTCTGGGCGAGCTGATGAAGTTGCAGAGCAGTCACAGCGCCACGCTGGAGCAAAGGGTGGCCGACCGCACCCGCGCCTTGCATGCCTCCAACCAGGAGCTCAGGGAGACGCTGGAAACGCTGAAGAACGCGGAGCTGGAGATACAGCGTTCCGACCGCCTGGCGGCGCTGGGTTCGCTGGTGGCCGGTGTCGCGCACGAACTCAATACGCCGATCGGCAATTGCGTCACGGTCGCGAGCACCCTGCAGGCCTTCAGCGCCGATTTTCGCAAGAACTTGTCGCATGGCATCAGCCGTTCCATGCTGAGCAAATATGTCGATAACAATACGCAGGCCAGCGACATGTTGCTGCGCAATTTACAGAACGCCGCGGAGCTGATCGGCAGTTTCAAGCGCGTCGCGGTGGACCGCACCAGTGCACAGCGGCGCTGTTTCAAGCTCGACGAAGTGGTCAGGGAAACCGTGCTCACCATGGGCGCCGTGATCCGGCGCAGTGCGCACGAGGTGCGCATAGAGATCGAGGACGACATCCAGATGGACGCCTATCCAGGGCCGCTGGGGCAAATCCTCAGCAATCTGATCAACAATGCGATGCTGCATGGGTTTGACGCCGACGGGCAAGCGCAAATTCAGGGTGTGATCCGCATCCGCGCGCATCTGCTGGCCGGCAGCAGCCCGGCTGCGCTTGAGCTGATCGTCAGCGATAACGGCGTGGGTATTTCCGCCGCCAATCTGGGGCGCATCTTTGACCCGTTTTTCACCACCAAACTCGGCCAGGGCGGCAGCGGCCTGGGCCTGAATATCGTCTACAACCTCATCAACGATGTCTTCGGTGGGAAAATCCGCGTGGAAAGTAGCCTCGGTGAAGGCAGCAGCTTTATCATGACTTTGCCGCTGGTCGCCCCCGGCCGCGAGCTTAGCCTGCACANNCTGGGGCAGCTGACCTGCGCCAGCAGCTTGCCGTATTCGCCGGAGGCGTGCAGTTTTTTCAGCCCGGCATTGAACAGCCTGACTCTTGCCGCGCTCTGCGGCAGAACCCGTGACATCATCAGGTGCGTGCTGAAGCTTTCCGTCATCAGCTTCGGATGTGCGGCCAATTGCGCCGCCTCGGCGCTAGAGAAATTGCGCGATAAAATATCACAGGCGACATTGCGTTCCATCGGCGCTACATCTACCCGCTTGAGCAACAGCATGCGCAAGGCGGTCAGGTCGTTGGGTAGCTTGTCTATCTTGAACTGGCCCTGGTTGGCCATGGACCAGATTTCCGGCGTATAGGTGTAGTCCGCAATCATGGCCAGGCGGTAAGGGCGCAGATCGGATAACTTATCCCAATTGAAATTGATTTCCTTGCGGTAAATGAATACCCATTGCTCGGTGACGACGTTGTCGCTGAGGATGAAACTTTGATTATGCTCAGGCTTGTGTCCCCAGTAGGCGGTACCATCCCATTTGCCCAGACGGCTTTCTGCCAGTGCGCGCGACCATGGCAAGAAGGTAAATTCCACCTGAAAGCCTTCCAGTTCAAAGGCGCGCCGGACGATGCTCAGGGCTATCCCCTTGTCGGCCCGGGTCTCTGTGGCGTATGGGGGTAATTCGCCGGTGGCGATCTGCAGCAGATTGGACGGTGGTTTTTGCGGCCAGGCGGGTGCGCTGCCGGACAGCAGGAAGAAAAAAAGTGCCGGCAATAAGAGAAGTTGACGCATTGAAGCTCCGGAAAGTAGCTCAGCGTATGATGTGCCTTTCATCGTGTTGTCGCAAGTTTAATAAAAAGTGATTATATACTGCATAGGGTATGGGTGAATTCAGTGCGATTGCGCCCGTGTTATAGGCGTTTTGAAAAATACTCCCTTTATTTATAAAATATGATAAAAAAAGTCCTGGTGATAGGTTATGTCTGGCCAGAGCCGCGCTCGACCGCTGCCGGTGGCCGCATGATGGAGTTGTTGAGCCTGTTCCGCAGCCAGCATTGGCAGGTCAAGTTTGCCAGTGCGGCCGCCTTGTCCGAGCATAGGGCGGATTTGTCAGCGCTGCAGATTGATGAGGAAAGCATCGTCCTCAACTGTGACAGCTTTGACCAGTTTATCGCGCACTACCAGCCCGACATGGTGCTATTTGACCGCTTCTACAGCGAAGAGCAGTTCGGCTGGCGGGTGGAAAACATCTGCCCGGACGCGCTGCGCGTGCTCGATACCAGCGACCTGCATAGCCTGCGTTTTGCGCGCCAGGCCCTGCTCAAGCGGACGCAGCAGGCATCTGCCAACGAGACGGCAAGAAACCAGTGCGGCGCGGTCGATGCCGCACCGGCTGAGATTGCCGCGCTGATGGCGGCCGACGATATGGCGCAGCGCGAGATCGCGGCGATCTATCGCTGTGATCTGACCCTGATGATTTCCAGCTTTGAGATCGATCTGCTGCAGCAGCAGTTTGGCCTGCCCCCGATGTTGCTGCATCACTGCAACCTGATGCTGAACCTGCTGCCGGAACATGGCGGCGCGGCGACGTTGGCGTTCGGGCAGCGCCAGCATTTTTTCAACATAGGCAATTTCCGCCATGAGCCCAACTGGGACGGCGTGCTGTGGCTCAGGCATGCGATCTGGCCGCGCATACGGCAAGCGCTGCCGCAGGCGCAACTGCATGTGGCGGGCGCCTATGCGCCGCCGAAAGCCATGGCCCTGCATCAACCGCAGCAGGGCTTCCATGTGCTCGGCAGGGTGCACGACGCGCTGGAGCTGATGGGCGCGGCGCGCGTCTGCCTTGCGCCCTTGCGTTTCGGTGCTGGCATCAAGGGCAAGCTTGCCGACGCCATGGTATGCGGCACGCCCAGCGTCACCACAAAAATCGGCAGCGAAGGCATGTGTGGCGATTTGCCCTGGGGCGGCGTGGTGGCGCAGGACACCGACAGCTTCGCTGCCGCCGCGGTGGCGCTGTACCAGGACGCGGCGCTATGGCAGCAGGCTCAGGCCAATGGCACGCGGATATTGCGGCAGTATTTTTCGCGCGATGAGGCGGCGCAGGCCTTGTTGATACGTCTGCAGGCGGCAAGACAACAGCAGGACGACAACCGGCGGCGCAATTTTACCGGTGCCATGCTGCGCCATCACCTGCACAAGAGCACCCGCTACATGTCGCAGTGGATCGCGGCAAAAAACAAAGTTTCCTGAATCGTCTTGCCCCGGCTCAGGGGCTGGTGGCGTTGCCGATGCGGCTGCTGGCGGGCTGGGCGAACAGCGCCTGCAAGCCTTCTATTGGCACCGGCCTGGAGAATAGATAGCCCTGAAAAGCGAAGCAATTGTGCTCGATCAGGAAGCTGCGCTGGGCCGCGGTTTCCACCCCTTCCGCGATCACATTCAGGCCCAGGTTGATGCCTAGCGAGATGATCGTGCGCACGATGGTGGCGTCGTTTTCGTCGTCCGTGATGTCGCGCACGAACGATTGGTCTATCTTGAGCTGATTGAGCGGCAAGCGCTGCAGGTAAGCCAGCGAAGAATAGCCGGTGCCAAAGTCATCCATGGAAAACGCGATGCCCAATTTTTTCAGCTGGTGCATTTTTTCCGTGGTGTCATCGACGTTATCGAGAATGGTGCTTTCGGTCAGCTCGATTTTCAGGCGGCTGGCGTCGATCTGATGTTTGTGCACGATGGCGCTGATCGAGTCGACAAAATCGGCTTGCTTGAACTGCTTGGCGCTGACGTTAACCGCCAGGCTGAAGTGGCGCGTATCGGCATGGCTTTCCCATTTTTTCAGCTGGGAGCAGGCGCTGTTCATCACCCACAGGCCGATCGGCACAATCAAGCCGGTTTCCTCCGCCAGAGGGATGAACTCGGCCGGCGGAATAAAGCCGCGATCCGGATGTATCCAGCGCAGCAAGGCTTCGGCGCCGATCAGCTTGCCATCCGCATTGACCTGTATCTGATAGTAAAGCTGGAACTGTTCCAGCGCCAGGGCCACGCGCAGATTGGATTCCAGCATCATGCGCACCACCAGCACCGCCTGCATGGCTGGGTCAAAGAATTTCACCGCGTTGCGCCCGCTGGTCTTGGCCTCATACATGGCGGTGTCGGCGCGCTTGAACAAATCCTTGACCGTATTGTCCGCGCCCTGGAACAGGCAGACGCCTATGCTGCCAGAGCCGTGGTGCTCGAAATCGAGTATCTGATAGGGCTTGTTCAGCAGCAGGCGGATTTTCTCGCCGATGCGGTCGGCCTGGCGGATGGCTTCCTCACGCTGATCGCTTAATTCTTCCAGGATCACGACAAACTCGTCGCCGCCCAGGCGCGCCACCGTATCGCTGTCGCGCACACAGGTTTGCAGCCGGCCGGCGGCCTCCACCAGCAGCAGGTCGCCGGCGTCATGGCCGCGCGTGTCGTTGAGCGTCTTGAAGTTATCCAGATCGATGAACAGGATGGCGCTGTGATGGTCGCCGCGCGCGTTTTTGGCAATCAGGTGCTGCAGGCGGTCCATCAGCAGGCGCCGGTTGGGCAACTGTGTCAGCGGGTCATAAAACGCCAGATTGCGGATCTCTTCCTCATAGCCCTTGTGCCGGCTGATGTCAGTGAAAGACCCGATGTAATTATTGACCTCGCCATCGCTGTCGGTGATCGCGGTGAGGGTGATCATCTGCGGGTAGATTTCGCCGTTCTTGCGCTTGCTCCAGAGTTCGCCTTGCCAAAATTTATGCTGTTGCAGGGCCTCGTCAATGTTCGCGAAAAACGCCTCATCCTGCAGCTTGGTGTTGAGCCTGAGCAGCGGCTGGCCTATCAGTTCATCTGTCGCGAAACCCGTAATATGGCTGAATGCATGGTTGATGCGCAGCATGCGCCACTGGCCGTCAGCGACAAAAATACCCGCCTGGGATTCAAAGGTGATCGCCGCGATGCGCAAGTCCTGCTCGGCCTGTTTGCGTTCGGTAATGTCAGTGATGAAGCAATGCCACAGCAAGCCGCCGCCGTCCTCGGCCTCTGGCAAGGCATCGATATACAGCCAGCGCACCGTGCCGTCCTTGCGCTGCAGCCTGAACTCACTTTGCCAGGACAGCAGCCCCTGCGCCGCATGCTGAAAATGCGTCTTGCCGACGGCAAAATCTTCCGGATTGATGCGGCTGAACAAAGGCCGCACATTGTGTCTGACCTCTTCCGGGCTAGTTTCAAACATGCTGAAAATGGCATCGCTGGCATAGGGCACCGAAGAGTCTTGGTCTGGCGCCATGCGAAATTGCAGAATCAGGCCCGGCAGTCGCGAGGCGACCTTATTGACATGGTCAAATGCCTCGCGCAGGTTTTTGATCGCCATGATGCGCTCGGTCTGCAAGGCGTTAATCAGCAATGAAATCACGGTCAGCGCAGTGACATAACCCCACAGTACCAGCAAATTGCTCGGCATATCGGAAACCGAAAACTGGCCCAGATCGCGATAGGTGGCGCATGCCGCAATGCCGGACGAGGCCAGAACGGCGACCGCTGCCGCAGTCAGGTCAAAGCGCAGCGCCGCCCAGATGATCACGGCCATGCCGATGAATGCCAGATGCAATTGACTGTGCGGCGAGAAAAAAATCAGCCAGTGTGCGAAGCCGAAGATGATGATGAACCCCAGCACTTCCGCGCGGCGTGACGCCAGATTGGCGAAGCTGTGCGACGATAGCGACAGCAGAAACGGTGCCGCGAGCAAGACCCCGACAGTGTCGCCTGCCCACCAGCTCAGCCAGACCAGACCGGGGGCGGGGATGATCCCCTGCTGCCACATCACCAGGCTGCCGACGCTGGCGGAGACCGTCATGCCTATGGCGGCAGCCAGGACCAGCCAGAGCACGTCCCTGCGGCGCGAAAAGCCAAAGGAAAACCCGCGGCTGCGCAGCAGCCAGAAGCAGAGGTAGGGGCCAAGCGTATTGCCTGCGGCGATGAACGCCGCGTTAACCGCGCTGAGTCCGGAAAAAATATTGATCAGAAAGGCACTGAGATAAATCGCCGCGCTCATCGTCCTGCCCCAGCGCAGCAGGGCGGCCACCGCTATCCCGGTCGGTAACCAGAGCAGGCTGACATTGGGCTTGATATACGGAAAGGCCAGCCCGGCACGGGCGGCAAGGTAGTAGGCCAGAGCGGCCAGCAACAGGTGCGTGAGCAATAGGGGGAAGTCGTTATTTGTCCTGGCGTCGGTTTGCCTCAGTGTTGGCATGAATAAGCTCTGTTTAATTGACCGGGTCAATCTCAATTGTGCAAAAAAATCATTATGCTTCAAAGAAACTATTTTGCTGCGCATTTATTCGCCGTGGGGCCGCAAATGTCGCAAAATGAGACAGATCGATGTCTCTGGCAGCGAGCTGCCTGCCGCCAGCTTTTCCTTGCCAAGATCCGCGTCATCTACCATACTCAGTACAGTATATGATCTATTTCCATTTTTAGTCCACCTGGCAAACGAGAGAGCACCATCATGGCAGATACTCCCCCACTTAAAATACTTCAAGGTAATGCACTGACGGAACAGCAAAAGAAGGATCTGCTGCATCGCCTGGCGCGGGTAGAGGGCCAGTTGCGCGGCGTGCAAAAACTCATCGCCAAGGCTACCGAGCCGGCCGATTGCGATGGCATCGCCCAGCAGATGTCGGCCGCCCGCAAGGCGCTGGACCGCTCGTTCGTGAATCTGCTGACCAGCTCCATGGTGACGCATGCCGAGAAAGCCAGCAGCACTGAAGAGGCGGTGGCGAGCACCAAACATCTGGCGACGTTCCTCGATAAATACGTCTAGGCCCCGGCGGTCTTTTCTTCGGCCTGGTATCTAATGTTTTACCCGGCTGGCCTACGCCGCCAGATGGCGCGACTGCCGCTGCGGCGTGGATTTGACGGCGGGTTCTTTGCGCTCTTGCTGTGCCGGTTTCTCCGGTCCCTGCTTGTGCCTGGCGTCGCCCGCATAGTCGCTGGCGACAATCGCTGCCACCTCATCGGCTGACATGCTGCGCTCTTCCCTTAGCCATTTGCTGACCAGGTTGGCCAGGCGGTCAAGCGCGATGCGGTGCGTGGCGTCGGTCTTGCTGTAAATCCAGTCTGACATCGCCATGAAATTCTCAAACGGCGATGTGCCCAAAATCACCGGCAAGGTATGCGTAAAACGTCCGGAATTGGCGACCATATCCCAGTAGCGCGCAAAGCGGATGAGCTTTTGCATCTGGTCAAAAGGCACATCCTTGTTGGCCAGGATGGTGTACGGCGGATACGGGTCAAACACCATGCCGTATTCTTCGGTGTGGCGGATGATGGGCGTGCCGCGCAGGCGCTTTAAAATGCCAAACTGGATCTCATGCGGCTTGAGCGCATACAGGCGGTTAAAGCCTTGCGCAAAACTTGCCACCGTCTCGCCCGGCAATCCTGCAATCAGGTCGACATGCAGATGCGCCTGCGAATGCTCGCATAGCCAGCTGATGTTCTCGGCGGCTTTTTCGTTATTCTGTTTGCGGCTGATGCGTGCCTGCACTTCGGGGTTAAAGCTCTGTATGCCTATCTCAAACTGCAAACTGCCAGCGGGGAATTTCTTGATACCGTCCTTGAGCGCATCGGGCAAATGGTCGGGCACCACTTCAAAGTGGGCGAACACCGGATCGGCCGGATTGGCGGCTAGCTTGTCGAGAAAAAACTGCATGATCTTCAAGCTGGTCTTGATGTTCAGGTTAAAGGTGCGGTCGACAAACTTGAACAGGCGGGCGCCGCGCGCATGCAGCTGTTCCATCTCCGTCAGAAAGACATCAATGTCAAACGGCCAGGCGGTTTTGTCCAGCGCCGACAGGCAAAATTCGCACTTGAACGGACAACCGCGCGAGGCCTCCACATACAGCGTGCGGTTCCTGATGTCGTCATCGGTGTAGAGCGCATACGGCAAGACCAGATCGTCCAGTTTGGCCTGTACCCCGGCGTGAATTTTCATCAAGGGTTGCGGGCCTTGCAGTATCTGCTTGCACAGCAGCGGCAGGCTGACTTCGCCCCAGCCGGTGATGACGTAATCTGCCAAGCGGACGATATCCTGCTCGCCGGTTTCGTGCGAGACCTCGGGGCCGCCGAGGATCACTGTCACCTCAGGCGCAACGCGCTTGAGCAATGCCACCAGCCTGGTCGTTTCTTCCACGTTCCAGATATATACGCCAAAACCGATGATGAGTTTCTCGCCGGGCTTTTGCCATGCCAGCAGTTTTTCCAGCAAATCGGTGGTCTTGGCGCCGATGACAAATTCCTGCAGATGGGTTTGCGCTTGCAGTTCGCCCATGTTGGCGAGCAAATAGCGCAAACCCAATGAAGCGTGGGCGTAGCGGGCGTTGAGGGTGGTCAGGAGTATGGTCATGGCGCTGCAAAAAATCGGATAAGCCGCCATTGTACGCTGGCACCGTCAGCGTTACAGCAGAAGGCGCGCCGTTCCCCTTGCCGCAGGTAAAGGATATCTTCCCAAGTTGGTTTTTTGCGCTTTGATCCCCGCATTTCTCCGTTTCGTCGCATTGCCCTCGCAAGCGCGCTTGCGCTTGTCTACAGTACACACATCGACCAGCGTCGACCAACAAATAAGCAGACAAATAAGCAAGCGAATCACGACAAATAACCAAGGAAAACATCATGAAAACCACATTCACATTCACATCCACCACCATCCTGGCCAGCGCCGCGCTTGTCGCCATAGTCAGCGTCGCTGCCGCGTTTCAGCCGGTCGCTGCACCGGCAACGGCATTCGCAACGGCGGGCATGCCAGCCGCGCCCGCGATCGCATCCGTGACCGTCAGCGCCAAGCGCATGAGCGCAGAACAAAAACTGGCTTTCGATCTGGAAAACCAGGGCATGCAAACCGTCGTGATCAGCGCCAGGCGTTTAAGCAGCGAGCAAAAGCTGGCAATGGCGCAAGAAGACCTGGCTATCCAGGCAGCGCTTGCACGTAAGCCGGCGCGCACGCAAAACAATGGTTGATGCAGGCGCTGCAGGTTCTTGGCGGATGAATATACTGGAAGGGAGTACCAGATATTCTGCTTCAATTGCGCTCATAAACAGTGCGATGTAAAAAATACTCCCCTATTATTGATAATGATGTGCGAAGTGCCCAGCTCAAAGTTTTTTCGCGGATGTTTGCTTTCAGCACATTCCTGCACAGGAGAAAATTTTGATCTGGACAAGGCGCAGCAGTGCCAGCCNNTTCGAAAAATCAATTACTTGCAATGCCGCAACATCATTGCCAACTTTAAGTTTCATGCAAACCCGACTATGATTAAGGCATCAATTCACTACGGGTTTCTCGTATGGACCTTGCCGCCTTATCTTCGGTGTCGAGCGCAGAAGCGGCTCAAGTTTCGGCCACGGAACAAGACAAGGCCAGCTCCTCCGGCGC
>CXWL01093796.1_pt1 | contig 18316 bp, 17 predicted proteins | sample 590931 | NCBI WGS metagenome assembly CXWL01 (sample SAMEA3498368, study PRJEB10139) | groundwater metagenome | biome: water well; material: biofilm material | place: Germany | collected 2015-04-27 | reverse complement strand
TGCGGATGGATCGTCTTGCCGATATCGACGCCATCGGCGCCCATCTCGATTGCCAGCGCGATCTCGCCGATCATGTCGCCCGCATGCGTGCCGACGATGCCGCCACCAACGATGCGATGCGTTTCCGCGTCGAACAGCAGCTTGGTAAAGCCTTCGTCCCGGCCGTTCGCAACCGCGCGGCCGCTGGCGTTCCATGGGAAGTGGCCCTTCTCCAGCGTGATGCCCTTGGCCTTCGCTTCGTCTTCGGTGATGCCAACCCATGCGACTTCAGGATCGGTGTACGCGACCGACGGGATCACCTTGGCGTCGAAGAAGGCCTTCTCGCCATGCGCTGCTTCCGCTGCGACGTGCGCTTCGTGCACCGCCTTGTGCGCCAGCATAGGCTGGCCTACCAGGTCGCCGATGGCGAAGATATGCGGCACGTTGGTGCGCATCTGGCCATCGACCGGGATGAAGCCACGGTCCGTGACGGTAACGCCAGCCTTGTCGGCGCCAATCTTGCCGCCGTTGGGGCTGCGGCCGACCGCCACCAGGACCATGTCGTAGATCTTCGGCTCCGGCGCCGTGGCGCCGGCTTCCGCTGCTTCGAACGTGACCTTGATGCCTTCCGGGAGCGCTTCCACGCCCACCGTTTTGGTCTTGGTCATGATGTTATCGAAGCGCTTCTCATTGAACTTCTGCCAGACCTTGACCATGTCGCGGTCCGCGCCTTGCATCAGGCCGTCCATCATCTCGACGACGTCGATTCGCGCGCCGAGCGTCGAGTAGACAGTCGCCATTTCGAGGCCGATGATGCCGCCGCCGATAACCAGCATGTTCTTAGGAACCTGGCGCAGTTCCAGTGCACCGGTCGAATCGACGATGCGCGGATCCTTTGGCACAAACGGCAGGTTCACCACTGCGGAACCGGCAGCGATGATCGCCTTCTGGAACGCGATGACTTTTTTGCTGCCGTCCGCTGCGGTCACTTCGACGTGGTTCGGGCTGACGAACTGGCCGACGCCGTGCACCACATTGACCTTGCGCGACTTGGCCATGAAATTCAGGCCGCCGGTCATCTTCTTGACCACGCCATCTTTGTAAGCGCGCAGTTCGTCGATGTTGATCTCAGGCGCCGCAAACGACACGCCGTGCCTGGCCATGCCCTTGGTCTCGTCGATGACCGCCGCCACGTGCAGCAGCGCCTTGGACGGGATACAACCCACGTTCAGGCAGACGCCGCCCAGCGTTTCGTAGCGTTCGATCAGCACGGTGTTCATGCCCAGGTCGGCCGCACGGAATGCCGCGGAATAGCCGCCGGGCCCAGCGCCCAGCACCATCATCTCGCATTCGATGTCGACCTTGCCGGTGTAGCTTCCGGCAGGGATCGCGGCGGCCGCTGGTGCCGCCGGAGCCGCCGGCGCAGGTGCGGGTGCCGCTGCCGCCGGAGCAGCTTGCGCCGGGGCCGCAGCGGCGGCGGGTGCCGCCGCCGGTGCGCCGGCCGACTCTTCCACCGTCAGCATCAGCGAACCTTCGCCGATCTTGTCGCCGACCTTCACCTTGACTTCCTTGACCACGCCAGCATGTGTCGAAGGGATCTCCATGCTGGCCTTGTCCGATTCGACCGTCACCAGCGACTGGTCGACCTTGATGGTATCGCCGGCCTTGACCATGACCTCGATAACTTCGACTTCCTTGAAGTCGCCGATATTTGGAACTTTAACGTCGATAGTGCTCATTCGCCCGATCTCCTTAAAGCAGTGACTTGCGCAGGTCGGCCATGACTTCGGCCAGGTATGCGGTGAACCGTGCGGCCATTGCGCCGTCGATCACGCGGTGGTCGTACGACAGCGACAGCGGCAGCATCAGGCGCGGCTGGAATGCCTTGCCGTCCCACACCGGCTTCATCGACGACTTGGACAGGCCAAGGATCGCCACTTCCGGTGCGTTGATGATCGGCGTGAACGCCGTGCCGCCGATACCGCCCAGCGACGAGATCGTGAAGGTCGCGCCCTGCATGTTTGCCGGGCTCAGTTTGCCCTCGCGCGCCTGGCCGGACAGCTCGCCCATTTCGGTCGCGATCTGCGAGATCGTCTTCTTGTCGGCATCCTTGACAACCGGGACCATCAGGCCGTTCGGCGTGTCGGCCGCGAACCCGATGTTGTAGTACTGCTTGAGGATCAGGTTGGCGCCGGTGCCGTCGATCGACGCATTGAACGCCGGGTACTTCTTCAGCGCGGCGACGCTGGCCTTGATCACAAACGCCAGCATGGTCAGCTTGACGGTGGATTTGGCCTTCGCCAGCGCGGCGTTCGAATCGACGCGGAACTGTTCGAGGTCGGTGACATCGGACTCGTCGAACTGCGTCACGTGCGGGATCATCACCCAGTTGCGATGCAGGTTCGGGCCGCTGATCTTCTTGATGCGCGACAGCGGCAGCAGTTCGGTCGGGCCGAACTTCGAGAAGTCGAGCGATGGCCACGGCAGCAGGTCGAGACCTGCGCCGGTGCCGCCGCCTGCGGCAGCTGCGCCATTGCCTGGCGCGCCGCTGGACAGGACGCCCTTGACGAAGCTCTGCACGTCTTGCTGGGTGATGCGCCCCTTAGGACCGCTGCCCGGCACGCGGGTCAGGTCGACGCCCAGTTCGCGCGCGAACTTGCGGATCGATGGCGATGCGTGTGCCTTGCCGTTCGAAACTGGCGCTGCTTCGGCGGCCGGCGCTGGTGCTGGTGCCGGAGCAGCAGCTGGTGCCGGTGCCGGCGCCGCGGCAGGAGCCGGTGCGGCGGCAGGCGCCGGTGCGGCTGGCGCGGCGGCAGGTGCTGCCGGTGCTTGTGCGACCGCGCCGCCTTCGGCAGCTTCCAGCGTCAGCAGGAGCGAGCCTTCGGCCACTTTGTCGCCCACCTTGATTCTGATTTCCTTGACCACGCCAGCGTGGCTGGACGGGATCTCCATGCTTGCCTTGTCGGATTCGACCGTGGCCAGCGACTGATCGACCTTGATGGTGTCGCCCGGCTTGACCATCAACTCGATCACTTCGACTTCCTTGAAGTCGCCGATATCCGGGACTTTAACTTCCACTACGCTCATATCGTTGCTCCGTTCTTTTCTAGTTGGCGCCAACGTCGTTCCCGTGAACACGGGAACCCATACTGAAGCGATCTGCACGCGACGTATGGGTCCCCGCTTTCGCGGGGACGACGACGGTTTTTATTGAGTCACCGGATTTGGCTTGTTCGGATCGATGCCGTACTTCGCTACCGCTTCAGCGACAACCGATGCGGCAATCGTGCCCTCTTCCGCCAACGACTTCAGCGCCGCAACGGTAATATAGTAGCGGTTCACTTCGAAGAACTCGCGCAGCTTGACGCGGCTGTCCGAGCGGCCGAAACCGTCGGTGCCCAGCACGCGGTAGGTGCGGCCCTTCGGCATGAACGCGCGGATCTGCTCTGCGAACAGGCGCATGTAGTCGGTCGTCGCAACGATCGGGCCGCTGGTCTTTTCCATCAGCGACGTCACGTAAGGAACACGCGGCGTCGCGGTCGGGTTGACCAGGTTCCAGCGTTCCGCGTCCTGGCCGTCGCGCGCCACCAGCGTCAGGGAAGGAGCGGACCAGATGTCGGCCGCAACGCCCCAGTCCTTGAGCAGCAGTTCGGCGGCGAAGATCGATTCACGCAGGATGGTGCCCGAGCCGATCAGCTGCACGCGCTGGCGGGCAGCGGCGTCGCCTTCCTGCAGCAGGTACATGCCCTTCAGGATGCCCTCTTCGCTGCCAGGCTTCAGGCCCGGATGCGGGTAGTTCTCGTTCATCAGCGTGATGTAGTAGAACAGGTCCTGCTGCTCCGCCACCATGCGGCGCAGGCCGTCCTGCACGATCACCGCGACTTCGTGTGCGAAGGTCGGGTCGTATGGCATGCAGTTAGGGATGGTGGCTGCCATGATGTGGCTGTGGCCATCTTCGTGCTGCAGGCCTTCGCCGTTCAGCGTCGTGCGTCCTGCGGTACCGCCCATCAGGAAGCCGCGTGCGCGCATGTCGCCTGCCGCCCAGGCCAGGTCGCCGATGCGCTGCATGCCGAACATCGAGTAGAACGTGTAGAACGGGATCATCACGCGGTTGTTGGTCGAGTACGACGTCGCCGCTGCGATCCACGAGCTCATGCCGCCCGCTTCGTTGATGCCTTCCTGGAGGATCTGGCCGGCCTTGTCTTCGCGGTAGTACATCACCTGGTCCTTGTCGACCGGCTCGTACAACTGGCCTTGCTGGTTGAAGATACCGATCTGGCGGAACAGGCCTTCCATGCCGAAGGTACGCGATTCGTCGACCAGGATCGGGACGACGCGCTTGCCCAGGTTCTCGTCGCGCAGCAGCGTGGAGATGATGCGCACGAATGCCTGCGTGGTCGAGATTTCGCGGCCTTCCGCGGTGGCGTCGAGGACGTTCTTGAAGGTCTGCAGTTCTGGCACTGGCAGGGTCTCTTCGGCCTTTTCGCGGCGCTGCGGCAGGTAGCCGCCAAGCGCCTTGCGGCGTTCGTGCAGGTACTGCATTTCCGGCGAATCGTCGGCCGGCTTGAAGAACGGGATATCCTTCAGCTGGTCGTCCGGGATCGGGATCGCGAAGCGGTCGCGCATTTCGCGGATTGCGTCGTCATCGAGCTTCTTGGTCTGATGCGCGGTGTTGCGCGCCTCGCCCGACTTGCCCATGCCGAAGCCCTTGACGGTCTTCACCAGCAGCACGGTCGGCGTGCCCTTGTTGTCCTGCGCATTCTTGAACGCGGCGTAGATCTTGTGCGGATCGTGGCCGCCGCGGGTCAGGCGCCAGATGTCGTCGTCGGTCATGTTGGCGACCATCTTCAGCAGCTCCGGGTGCTTGCCGAAGAAGTTCTTGCGCACGTATGCGCCGTCCTTGGCCTTGTAGTTCTGGTATTCGCCGTCGACGGTTTCCATCATCACGCGCTGCAAGATGCCGTCCTTGTCCTTGGCCAGCAGGGCGTCCCAGCCCGGGCCCCAGATGACCTTGACGACGTTCCAGCCGGCGCCGCGGAAGTCCGCCTCCAGTTCCTGGATGATCTTGCCGTTGCCGCGCACAGGGCCGTCGAGGCGCTGCAGGTTGCAGTTGACGACCATTACCAGGTTGTCGAGGCGTTCGCGCGAGGCCATGCCGATCGCGCCCATCGATTCCGGCTCGTCCATTTCGCCGTCGCCGCAGAACACCCAGACCTTGCGGTTTTCGGTGTCGGCGATGCCGCGTGCGTGGAGGTACTTCAGGAAGCGCGCCTGGTAGATCGCCATCAGGGGCCCAAGGCCCATCGACACGGTCGGGAACTGCCAGAACTTCGGCATCAGTTTAGGGTGCGGGTACGACGACAAGCCTTTGCCGTCGACTTCGCGGCGGAAGTTCAGCAGCTGGTCTTCCGAGATGCGGCCTTCGAGGAAGGCGCGCGCGTAGATGCCCGGCGAGGAGTGGCCCTGGATGTACAGCAGGTCGCCGCCGTGGCCTTCGCTCGGGGCGCGCCAGAAGTGGTTGAAGCCGATGCCAAGCATGTTCGCCAGCGATGCGAACGACGAAATGTGGCCGCCCAGGTCGCCGTCGACGCGGTTCGCCTTGACCACCATCGCCATCGCGTTCCAGCGCATCCACGAGCGCAGGCGCTCTTCGAATTCGAGGTTGCCTGGGCAGTGATCTTCGAGGTGGGTGGGAATGGTGTTGACGTAGGCGGTGTTGCTGGAGAATGGGATGACGGCGCCGCGGCGGCGGGCCAGGTCGACCAGGCGCTCCATCAGGTAGTGCGCGCGCTCCGGGCCTTCGTTTTCGATGACCGCTTCGAGCGCATCGAGCCATTCCTTGGTTTCGAGCGTATCCGGATCGTTGGCGGCTTGTGCCGTCAACTGGTCGAGTTGAGCTGACATTGGTGCGTCTCCTTTGTTAGTGCCCCACCCGATCCCGGGATCGCTGTCGGACGTTTTTGCTAAGTGTCTAAAAATACCATTAAATAGTGTGGGAATTCTAACAGCACTGTTGAAGATTTTCAAATTGCGGAAGGCAATTTCATATTGTGGAATATACGTACGTGCCATCGTTCCCGCCTGCGCGCGAACGACGCGTCGTGGGCACGCGGTAGCACCGGGCGCTTATAATCACTATTTTCCCTGCCCTATTGACAATCATGCCTGCTCAACTGATCGACGGAATCGCCCTCTCCCAACAACTGCGCTCGGAAATCGCCCAGCGCGCCGCGGCGCTGACCGCCAAGGGCAAGCAGCCCGGCCTCGCCGTGATCCTGGTCGGGGAAGATCCGGCCAGCCAGGTCTATGTACGCAACAAGGTCAAGGCTTGCGGCGACGTCGGCTTCCATTCGGTCCTTGAAAAATACGATGCCGACCTGAGCGAAGCAGCCCTGCTCGACCGCATCGCCTCGCTGAACGCCAATCCATCGATTCACGGTATCCTCGTGCAGATGCCGCTGCCGAAGCACATCAACCCGCACAAGGTCATCGAAGCGATTTCAACCACCAAGGACGTCGACGGCTATTCGGTGCTGTCCGCGGGCGAGCTGATGACCGGCCTGACCGGCTTCCGTCCATGCACCCCATACGGCTGCATGAAGCTGATCGAAAGCACCGGCATCGACCTGCGCGGCAAACACGCCGTCGTGATCGGTCGCAGTAACACGGTCGGCAAGCCAATGGGCCTGCTGCTCTTGCAAGCCAATGCCACCGTGACCATATGCCACAGCGCGACGCCGGACCTGGCCTACCACACCCGCCAGGCCGACGTCGTGGTCGCCGCCGTCGGACGCCGCAACACGCTGACCGCGGACATGGTCAAGCCGGGCGCGGTGGTCATCGACGTCGGCATGAACCGCGACGACCACGGCAAGCTATGTGGCGACGTCGATACCGCCAATGTGCGCGAAGTGGCCTCCTACATCACCCCTGTGCCGGGCGGCGTGGGACCGATGACGATTACGATGCTGCTGATGAATACGGTGGAAGCGGCGGAACGAACCTGATAACGCGGCAGGGCCGCGAACAACGAACTGGAAAATGACATGACGACTATCACTGCAAATCCCCTCCTCGACTTTTCCGGCCTGCCGCGCTTTGATCAATTCAAGCCCGAACACGTCACCCCTGCGGTCGATGAACTGATCGCCAGGGCCGGCGCGGTCGTCGCCAGCCTCGAAGCGCCGAGCGACAAGGTCACGTGGGAAAACTTCGTCGTCCCGCTCGAAGAATCGACCGAACGCCTGGGCCGCGCCTGGGGCATCGTCAACCACCTGAACAACGTGGCCGACACGCCTGAGCTGCGCGCCGCCTACAACGAGAACCTGCCGAAAGTAACCGAGTTCTGGACCGCGCTGGCCCAGAACGAAGCGCTGTTCGCCAAATACAAGGCGATCGCCGCCAGCCCGGAATTCGCATCGCTGTCGGCGGCGCGCCAGAAACTGGTCGGCAATGCCGTGCGCGACTTCCGCCTCGGCGGCGCCGAACTGCCGGCCGAGCGCAAGGAGCGCTTCGCCGAGATCCAGGAACAGCAGGCCGCCGTGTCGACCCGCTTCTCCGAAAACGTGCTGGACGCAACCAACGACTACAAGCTGCTGGTCGAGGGCGAAGCCGACCTGGCCGGTGTGCCGGACGATGTCAGGCAGGCCGCGCGCGCCGCCGCCGAAGCGGACGGCAAGGCCGGCTTCCAGTTCACGCTGCACTTCCCTTCCTATTTCCCGCTGCTGCAGTTTGCCGATAATCGCGAACTGCGCGAGACCATCTACCGCGCCAGCGCCACCAAGGCGTCGGAACAAGGCGCCTTCTTCAGCGAGATGGAAAAGTGGGACAACAGCGAAAACATCTCGACCCTGCTAAAGCTGCGCAATGAAGAAGCGCGCCTGCTCGACTACCGCAACTTCGCCGAAGTCTCGCTGGTGCCGAAGATGGCGCAAAGCCCTGAGCACGTAATCGAGTTCCTCGAAGACCTGGCCAGGCGCGCGCGCCCCTACGCGGAGAAGGACCTCGGCGAACTGCGCGCGTTCGCCATGAACGAACTGGGCATCGACAAGCTGGAAGCATGGGACCTCGCCTACGCATCGGAGAAGCTGCGTGAGCAGCGCTACGCCTTCTCGGCGCAGGAAGTGAAGGAATACTTCCCTGAGCCGAAGGTGGTCGACGGCCTGTTCCGCCTTGTGCAAAGCCTGTTCTCGGTCGAGATCAAGCCTGACACCGCGCCCGTGTGGCACCCGGACGTCCGCTTCTACCGCATCGAACGCGACGGCCAGCTGGTCGGCCAGTTCTACTTCGACCTGTATGCCCGAGCCGGCAAAGGCGGAGGCGCATGGATGGATGACGCGCGCGGCCGCAAGCTCGATACCGGCGGCGTGGTACAGACCCCGATCGCCTACCTGACCTGTAACTTCACGCCGCCAGCGACCGTCGATGGCCAGTTGCAGCCATCGCTGTTCACGCACGACGAAGTGACCACGCTGTTCCACGAATTCGGCCACGGCCTGCATCATATGCTCACTGAAGTCGAGGAGCTGGGGGTGTCGGGTATTTCGGGTGTCGAGTGGGACGCGGTTGAACTGCCATCGCAGTTCCTGGAGAACTTCTGCTGGGAGTGGGACGTACTGCAGCACCTGACGGCGCACGTGAAAACCGGCGAACCGCTGCCGCGCGCGCTGTACGACAAGATGCTGGCAGCGAAAAACTTCCAGTCCGGGCTGCAGACACTGCGCCAGGTCGAATTCTCGCTGGTCGACATGCACCTGCACTACGACTACGATCCGGCCAGCGCGCGCAGCGTGCAGGAACTGATCAACGAAGTACGCGAGAAGTTCTCCGTGATGATGCCGCCTTCGTTCAACCGCTTCCAGCACTCGTTCGGCCACATCTTCTCAGGCGGGTACGCCGCCGGTTACTATAGCTACAAGTGGGCCGAAGTCTTGTCCGCGGACGCGTACGCCGCCTTCGAAGAAGCGGTGGAAGCGGGTGGCGGCACACTGTCGGAAGAAACCGGCAAGCGCTTCCAGCAAGAGATCCTGGCAGTGGGCGGCTCGCGCCCCGCGCTGGAATCGTTCAAGGCCTTCCGCGGCCGCGAACCGAACATCGACGCCCTGTTGCGGCATAGCGGCATGAAGGCCTGATTGGGCCTCACGCCGCGGGAGACGGTATGAAAGTGGCAAGCATAATTCCTGCAGCGCTTGGCGTGGCGCTGCTCCTTGTTGGAGCGGCTGCCAGCGCGCAGGTCTACAAATGGGTCGATGCGAAGGGCGTGACGCATTACAGCGATACGCCGCCCGCATCGAAACAGGCCGAGGTCAAGGCATATGGCGGCAACGTTGCAACGCTGGTGCCGCTGCCGTTTGAGCTGGCACGGGCGGCGCGCACGGCGCCGGTGACGCTATACACAATCACCAAATGCAAGGCCTGCGACGACGGCCGCGCGCTGCTTGAAGCACGCGGCATTCCATTTTCCGAAAAAACCGTGACGACTGCAGCGGACCAGGAAAAGGTGAAGGAGGCAGGCAGCGACGGCCAGTTGCCGCTGCTTGTGGTCGGCCGCGGCAAGCTGCTCGGCTTTCAGGCCGAGGCCTGGAACAGCGCGTTGACCAATGCCGCGTATCCCGCAAAGAACATGCTGCCGTCGCGCTACCGCCGTCCTGACGCTGTCGCGGCGGCGCCTGTCGCGGCCAGGCCCTCGCCCGAGATGCTCGCACGCGACGCCACGGAAGCGGTGCGCGCTGGCGAAGCGGAAGCTGCGGCTGCGCGCGAAGCCGCAGCGCGCGAAAAGAACAAATCCACCACGGCGCCAGCCTTCCAATTCTGACCCATGACACGCATCGACTTCCATACCAATATCCCGGACAAGCTCACCTACGCCTGCCGGCTCGCCCGCAAGGCTTATGCCGCGCGCGGCAAGCTGGTGCTGCTGGCGGAGGATGCCGCGCAGGCTGCGGCGCTTAATCAGGCGCTGTGGACCATGTCGGAGACTGACTTCCTGCCCCATGTGATGGCGGGGGACGCGCTGGCGCCGCAGACGCCGATCATCGTTACCGACAATGAAGCAGCCGAGTTGCCGCATGCGGACATGCTGGTCAATCTGACGCGCCGGGTGCCCTCGACGGTGGACCGGTTCCAGCGTGTGTTCGAGATTATCTCCACGGATGAAGAAGACGCCGCGGCGGGGCGCAAGCGCTACGTCGCGTACAAGCAGCAATCCTACCCACTGACCCATTTTGTCGCAGGACAGACATGAGCAACCAGGCTTTCGACGCAAGCATTCCGGTGTTGACCGAAGTTTTCGAGGACAAGGCGGATGCGCCTGCTGCGCCTGCGCCGGTGCAGGACACGCTGAACGCGGACCTGGAGCAGCGCGCCATCGAGACATGGACCGAGCCGGAGTGGAAACTGCTTGAGCGGCGGCTGTCCGAGCGGATCTTGCAGCAGTTGCAGGGCCGGGTGGATTTCGTGCTCGAGCAGAGGCTGAAGGACAGCATGGAAGACGTGTTGCGGCATGCGGTGGCGGGGTTGACGGCCGAGATCCAGCATGGGCTGCAGGAGACGATTGAAAAGATCGTCGTGCGGGCCGTGGCGCAGGAGCTCGCGCACCTGCAGACCCTGAAGTAGTCGACGTCCGAATTTTCTATCCGGAGGGCGGACAAGCCCGAAGGGCGCCGCCGCGCGCGACTCGCCATTGCCGCGGCCGTCCTTCACGCCGCCAGTGCCGATCTTTCATCTGCTTACAAATCCCGCCAGATCCCGGTGCACCATGCCCCGCGGCAGTGCGTTAACCCGGCATGGCCAAGAAAAATTAAGTTTAGCCTTTGCTAGGCTTTTAATTTGTTGTACCTTTTGCCTACGCAAAACTTATAAAGGCGTCACGAGCGCCTGTTTTTCTACCTATTGGAGGAAGTATATGCAGTTCACGACGAAACTCATTCCGCTCGCCATCGCGATCGCCTTTGCCGGCTCTGCCAGCGCTCAGGAAGTCGTCCGCATCGGCCACGTTGGCCCGATCTCCGGCGCCAGCGCACACCTCGGCAAGGACAACGAGAACGGCGCCAAGATGGCAATTGAGGAGCTCAATGCCAAGGGCTTCACGCTGGGCGGCAAGAAAGTGAAGCTCGAACTGTTGACGGAAGACGACGGCGCCGACCCTAAGCAAGGCACCGCGGTCGCCCAGAAACTGGTCGACGCCAAAGTGAACGGCGTGATCGGCCACCTGAACTCGGGCACCACGGTGCCTGCATCGAAGATTTACCATGACGCCGGGATCCCACAGATTTCGCCATCGGCCACCACCCCGCAGTACACCAAGCAGGGCTTCAAGTCGGCATTCCGCGTGGTTGCCAACGACAACAAGCTGGGCGGCACGCTGGGCGCCTACGCAGTCGACACCCTGAAGGCGAAGAACATCGCCGTGATCGACGACCGTTCGGCCTACGGCCAGGGCGTGGCGGACGAATTCGTCAAGGGCGCGAAGAAGAAGTTCCCGGGCGTGAAAATCGTCGGCAAGGAATTCACCAACCCGAACGCCACCGACTTCACCGCCATCCTGACTTCGATCAAGGGCAAGAAGCCTGACCTGATCTTCTTCGGCGGCATGGATGCGGTCGGTGGCCCGATGCTCAAGCAAATGAAGGCGCTGGGCATCCAGGCGAAATTCATGGGCGGCGACGGCATCTGCACCGAAGCGCTGTCGCGCCTGGCCGGCGACGGCCTGGGTGAAAGCAACGTCACCTGCGCTGAAGCGGGCGGCGTCAAGGGTCCGCAAGAGAAGGTCATGACCGACTTCCGCGAGCGCTACAAGAAGAAGTACAACGCCGAAGTGCAGCTGTACGCGCCATACGTGTATGACGCTGTGATGGTGATGGCCGCCGCGATGAAGAACGCCGACTCGGCCGATCCTGCCAAGTACCTGCCTGAACTGAAGAAGATCAAGTACCAGGGCGTGACCGGCAACATCCAGTTCGACGCGAAGGGCGACATCCAGAACGGTGCGCTGACCCTGTTCACCTACAAGGGCGGCAAGAAGACCAAGATGGACGTCATCTACTGATCGCACCGGCCTCGCCGGGGAATTACTTCCCGGCGAGGAAGCGATGGACGTAAAAAAACGCGCCGATGGCGCGTTTTTTGTTGGCTGGAGAAGATTACTTCTGCGCCATCACCCACTTGACCAGGGTCTTCGCTTCCGCTTCGCTCACCTGTGGGTTGGCTGGCATTGGCACCGCGCCCCAGGCGCCGGCGCCGCCCTTCAGCACTTTGGCCGTCAGTTTCGATTCAGCATCTTTCTGACCGGCATATTTGGCTGCCACGTCCTTGAACGCAGGGCCAACCAGCTTGTTTGCAACCGCGTGGCACGCCATGCAATTCTTCGCTTTCGCCAGATCTGCACTCGCCATGGCGCTCGAAGAAGCAAGCGCCGTCATCGCCACAACTACCAACAGGGACCGTTTCATTTATTTCTCCAAGATAACAATAATTCAAGCAGTATTCTACCGCGTAATCCACGCGCTCACAGGCGGGCTCTTAGTTTCATTAACGCAGCACCCGCCACATCGGTTGACGCCATGTTGCATCGTGGACACACCAAAATCACCCCGGGGGGCGCGAATCTTTGTAAGATGCATCTAAGAAAAGGAGTTTCCCCATGCCACTCATCATTCTCATTGTGTTGCTGATAGGTCTGCGCTACTTCGAAGTCTGGCGTTTCGCCGAGGTTTCGTGGTGGTGGATTGTTGGGTTGATGGTGGTGGCGTTCATCTGGTTCGAGTTCATCGAAAAGCTGCTTGGCCTCGACAAGAAAAAGCACCACAACATTGACGAGCAGCGCCGCAAGGACCGGGTCAAGCAAAGCTTTGACAAGACGCGCAAGTAGCCCCTCCAAAATGTTGCCTCCCCCTTCGGGGTCCGTCCCCGGGGACGGACCCCGAATTGATCGACCGAAACTTTTCGCTGGCCCGTCACTGTGACCTTCAGGGTCCTGCCCCAGACGGACCCGGTCACGTTGCCCCGATTTTAGAATCTCCGGCCTGCCCCTGATCGTGAACCTTTAATGTTGCTTTAACCTTCGGGGTCCGTCCCCGGGGACGTGATCGTGAACCTTTAATGTTGCTTTAACCTTCGGGGNNGTCCCCGGGGACGGACCCCGAATTGAGCGAGCGAAGCTTTCGTTAGCCCGTCACTGCGCCTTTGCTGGCGGTTGATGTCAGCGCGGCAAACTTTGCAAGCACGCCGCGCGTGTAGCGGGGCGCGGGTTGCTTCCATTCGGCGCGGCGGCGCGCGATTTCCTCGTCGGGGACGTTCAGCTGGATCAGTAACTTGCGCGCGTCGATCGTGACCGAGTCGCCTTCATGCACCAGCGCAATCGTGCCGCCCTCGAACGCTTCCGGCGACACATGCCCTACGACCATGCCCCAGGTGCCGCCCGAGAAGCGCCCGTCCGTGATCAGCCCCACCGAGTCGCCCATGCCCTTGCCGATCAGCGCCGANNACCAGCACATCGCCAGGCTTGATCTGGTCCGCGAGAATTGCTTCCATCGCGGCATATTCATCATTGAACACACGCGCCGGGCCGGTGATCGCCGGGTTCTTCAGCCCCGTAATTTTGGCCACGCAGCCTTCAGGCGACAGGTTGCCCTTCAGGATCGCCAGGTGGCCCTCGGCATACAAAGCCTTGTCGAGCGGACGGATGACGTCCTGGTTCGGATTGAGGCCCGGTACGCTGGCCAGCTCTTCGGCAATGGTGCGCCCGGTGATGGTCATGCAGTCGCCATTCAGCAGGCCGCCATCGAGCAGCAGCTTGAGCACTTGCGGAATGCCACCGGCCTTGTGCAGGTCGGTCGCCACGTATTGTCCCGACGGTTTCAGGTTGCAGATGACCGGCACCTTGCGGCGCATGCGCTCGAAGTCGTCGATGGTCCATTCGACTTCCGCCGCGTGCGCAATCGCCAGGTAATGCAGCACAGCATTGGTCGAGCCGCCCGTCGCCATGATCAGCGCGACGGCGTTCTCGATCGATTCGCGGGTGATGATGTCGCGCGGCTTGAGGTCGCGCTTGACCGCTTCGACCAGCACACGCGCCGACTCGGCCGCCGAGCCGACCTTTTCATCGTCCGGATTGGCCATCGTCGACGAGTACATCAGCGACATGCCCAGCGCTTCGAACGACGACGACATGGTATTGGCCGTGTACATGCCGCCGCACGAGCCCGACGATGGGCAGGCGTTGCGCTCGATGCCGTCGAAATCTTCCTTCGACATGCGCCCGGCCGTATATTCGCCGACTGCTTCGAACGAGGAAACAATGGTCAGGTCCTTGCCCTTCCAGTTGCCCGGCTTGATGGTGCCGCCGTAGACGTAGATCGCAGGCACATTGGTGCGCGCCATCGCAATCATCCCGCCCGGCATGTTCTTGTCGCAGCCACCGATCGCCATGATGCCGTCCATCCACTGCCCGTTGACCGCGGTTTCGATACAGTCAGCGATCACTTCGCGCGAGATCAGCGAATATTTCATACCCTCGGTGCCCATCGACATGCCGTCCGAAATGGTCGGCGTGCCGAACACCTGCGGATTGGCGCCGGCTTCACGCACCGCGCTGATGGCGATGTCGGCGAGCTTTTGCAGGCCTGAATTGCATGGCGTAATGGTCGAGTGGCCGTTGGCGATGCCGATCATCGGCTTGTCGAAGTCGGCTTCCTGGTAGCCCAGCGCGTAGTACATCGAGCGGTTCGGACTGCGGGCAACGCCTTCGGTAACGTTGCGGGATCGGCGGTTGTAGCGCGGCGTGTCGGCCATGGTGGACTCCTGTTTTCTGATCTCGCCAGAATGCCTCCGTCCTGGGAGCAAGTCAAATACCGAATGCAGCGCGCTGTGATACTCTACAGATATCACAGACACCATAATCGAACGAAACACATATCAATGAATCTGGAACTGCGCCAACTCCGCTACTTCGTCGCTGTCGCGGAGGAACTCCACTTCGGCAAGGCGGCGGAGCGGCTGCATATGACCCAGCCGCCCCTCTCGCAAGCGATCCACGCGCTTGAGGACATGCTTGGCGCGCCGCTGTTCATACGCAACCGCCGCGCGGTCATGCTCGCGCCCGCCGGTGAGGCCTTGTTGCCCGAAGCGCGGCGGATGCTCGCGCAGGCTGCGGAAATCCCCGGACTGGTCGCGCGCGCCGCAGGCGGCGAAGCCGGCCGCCTGTCGCTCGCGTTCGTATCGTCGGCCGACTACAGCGTGCTGCCGCCTTTCCTGCGCAATTACCGGGCCGCGTATCCGCAGGTGCAGATCGTGCTGCAGGAGGCAACCTCCGACGTGCAGGTTGACGACTTGCTGCGCGAGCGCATCGACGCCGGCCTGATCATCCCGCCGCTGTCCGAAAAAGCGCTCCCCTTCCTTGACTACCTGAAGGTGCTCGACGAACCACTGATCCTGGCCGCACCCGTCGGTCTCGATGCCCTGGGCCAGCCGGGCCCGGTCTGGCTAAAGGAGTTGCCGCGCCTCCCACTGATTATCTTCCCGCGCCCCATCGCGCCCGCCTTGCATGACGCCATCCTGGCCGTGTTCCGCGCGGCCGGCATCACGCCGGAGATCGGGCAGGAGGCAATCCAGATGCAGACGATCGTCAGCCTCGTGTCGGCGGGCATGGGGTTGGCACTTGTGCCACAATCCGTCAGCAACCTGATGCGCCCCGGCGTAGAATACCGGGCGTTGCACGATCCGACGCCACTGGTGGAAACCGGCCTGGCCTGGCGCAGCGACAACGCGTCGCCCGTGCTGCAAGGATTCCTCGACTTATTAAGAAAGAATATACAGACATGCTGACCCATCCGATGCCGGATCCCGTAGCCCTTCAACTCGGCCCCGTGGCCATCCACTGGTACGGCCTGATGTACGTGGTAGCGTTCGCGCTCTTCCTGCTGCTGGGCCGCGTGCGCATCAAGCAGCCGCACATTGCCGCGCTTGGCTGGAAGAACGAGGACCTCGACGATATGCTGTTCTACGGCATGCTCGGCGTGGTGATTGGCGGCCGGCTTGGCGAGGTGCTGTTCTACCGTCCCGATTATTTCTTCTCGAACCCGATCGAGATCCTCAAGGTCTGGCAAGGCGGCATGTCCTTCCACGGCGGCTTCATCGGCGTACTGATCGCCATGTCGCTGTGGGCGCGCAAGACCAGACGCAACGTGCTCGATGTGTACGACTTTATCGCACCGCTGGTTCCGCTTGGCTATGCAGCCGGCCGCATCGGCAATTTCATCAACGCGGAACTTCCCGGCCGCCTGGCCGACCCGAGCCTGCCATGGGCCATGCTGTGGCCTGGCGTTGAAGGCCCGCGCCATCCGTCGCCGCTGTACCAGGCGCTGGTCGATGGTTTGCTGGTGTTCNNGCGATGTTCACACTGCTGTACGGATGCGCACGCTTCTTCACAGAATACTTCCGCATGCCGGATTGGCAGGTGACGGTGGCAGGCGTTCCGATCACGTCGGGGCAGATGTTGTCGCTGCCGATGATCGTCGGAGCGATTGCGATGCTGGTGTGGGCATATTCGCGCGACGGCAGGCAGCCGGTTCGCGCCTGACCGACGATGGCCAAATTTACCGCCCGCCTCGCCGAAGAGAGGGACCTGGCCGGGTTGCCCGCGCTGATCGCCGCGTCGGTCAACACGCTGCAAAAGTCCTTCCTGACCGATGCGCAGATCGAGGCCAGCCGCGCCATCATGGGCCTCGACACCCAGCTGGTACGTGACGGCACGTATTTCGTCGTCGAATGCGAGGGACGAATTATCGGATGCGGCGGCTGGAGCAAGCGCGCCACGCTTTACGGTGGCGACAACAGCGTGCATGCACGCGACCCTGCCCTGCTCAATCCGGCCCACGACGCTGCGCGCGTGCGCGCGATGTACACGCACCCCGACTTCGCACGCCAGGGCGTGGCAAAGATCATCCTGTCGATGTGTGAGACAGCCGCAGCCGCCGAAGGTTTCACGCGTGTGAGCTTGATGGCGACGATGAGCGGCGTGCCCTTGTACGAAGCAAGCGGGTATCACGCGGTGGCGCCGAATCCCGTTGACGTCAACGGCGTCGAAATACCCCTGATTAAAATGGAAAAGCCACTAGGCTGACGACTGCGTAGGGCGTTTAAGCAAACGCCTTCCAGAACATATATACCGCCAGCGCATACAAAATCACGGCGAATATCCGCTTCAATTTAGCGACCGGCATTTTGTGCGCAGCGCGCGCGCCAATTGGCGCCATTGTCACGCTGGCCGCCGCAATTACCACCAGCGCCGGCAAGTAAATATACCCCAGCGAATACTCCGGCAGCCGCGCGTCGCCCAATCCAAAATACACATTCGACATGGTTCCCGCTAACGCAATCGGAAATCCTAGCGCCGCGCTCGTGGCCACCGCATTGTGCATCCTGACGTTACACCAGCTCATAAACGGCACCGAGATAAATCCGCCGCCCGCGCCAACCAGTCCGGCCACGATGCCGATCACGCCACCNNGCAGAGAAAGCGACGAACAGCGCAAACACCAGCGCCAGCGCCGACGCATTCAACTGCTTGCCAATCCACGGCCCGATCCACGATCCGATCAAAATGCCCGGGGCCAGCATGCGAACCACAGGCCACAGTACCGCACCATGCTTGTGATGCGCGCGCACCGATGACAGCGAGGTGAACATGATGGTCGCAAGCGAGGTGGCGATCGCCATGTGCACGACCAGCTCGGGCGGAAATCCACGTGCCGTAAAGATCATCGTAATAAACGGCACCAGCACCATGCCACCACCGATACCAAGCAGGCCGGCTGCATAGCCACCCGCAGTTCCCATCACGAGAAGAATTCCGATTAATCCATAATCCATCAAACGCCGCTCCGTGGCGACGCCGCTTTACTCACTGGTTTCATGCGATACTTTCCTGAACGAATGCGTCACATTCTACGCTCGGCGCTTTGCGCGCCCGACCGCAGCCGCTTAAGCACAGCCTTCCATTGCGCCGCCGTCACCGGCGTAATCGACAAGCGGCTGCCCTTCTGCAGCAGCACCATGTCTTCCAGCTCCGGCATTGCGCGCATTTCCGACAGCGGCAGGTAGCTGCCCTCTTCGACCGCTTTCACATCGACCGAAACCCAGCGTGGCTGTTCAGGCGTCGCTTTCGGGTCGTAATAGTGGCTTTTCTTGTCGAACTGGGAAGCGTCGGGATACGGCCCGCCGACCACTTCGGCAATCCCGGCCACACCCGGCACCGCGCAGCTGGAGTGATAGAACAGGACACCGTCGCCGGCCTGCATCTGGTCGCGCATGAAATTGCGCGCCTGGTAATTGCGCACGC
>CXWL01005931.1_pt1 | contig 18322 bp, 17 predicted proteins | sample 590931 | NCBI WGS metagenome assembly CXWL01 (sample SAMEA3498368, study PRJEB10139) | groundwater metagenome | biome: water well; material: biofilm material | place: Germany | collected 2015-04-27 | reverse complement strand
CTCTTCGGTCGCGACGAACACACTCCCTCAGAGCGACACAAATCGGACTTTGCAAAAGCCATGTCAGGCGCAAAGCCTGACCTGCATTCGCAAAAGACCAAATCAGGTACAATAAGAGTATCAGGAAGTAAGCAGCGTAAAAAAATCAATATGTCTGAAACCCCCATAGAAACTAATTTTAGCGGCGGTTTGATCGCCATTGCAATTCTGCTGGTATTGAACGGCGTACTTGCCATGGCCGAAACCGCTCTCCTCTCTGTTAGAAAATCCCGCCTGCAAAACCAATATAACAAAGGGGATGTGCGAGCAGGTCTCGTCCTCAAATTGACCGAGAACCCGAATCAATTCCTTTCCGTGATCCAGATCGGCATCACTTCCATTGACCTGCTCATCGGCGCCTTGACCGGCGCGACGCTGGGGGTATGGATCGACTCGGAGTTGGAAAGGTTCCCAGCGCTGGCTTCCTATAGCGATGTGATCAGCATTCTGGTGGGGGTGCTGCCTGTTACCTACCTGTCATTGGTGTTGGGGGAGCTTGTCCCGAAGCGGCTGGCATTACGCGACCCGGAGGGCGTTTCGTCCATGGTGGCAGGACCAATGTCGTTCTTTTCGATCCTCTTTTCCCCATTCGTAAAACTCCTGAGCTTTTCCACAGAAACCATCTTAAAGTTGATGGGCGTAAAAGCAAACTCAGAACCGCCCGTTACAGAAGAGGAGATACACTTATTGATTGATCAGGGAAAACAGGCTGGCGTCTTCGAGGAAGCCGAACAGGATATGGTGGAGGGAATTTTCAGCCTCGGCGATTCGCGAGTCTACTCGTTGATGACCCCGCGCACTGAAATCATCTGGCTGGATGTAACTGAATCGATCCAGGAGATTCGCGAAAAAATAGCAGAATGTGACTATTCGCGTTTTCCCGTACGGCAGGATTCCCTTGAGACCATTGTCGGAATCGTAAAGTCTCGCGACCTGCTGGTGGAAAGTTTGTCCGGCAAGCAATTTGACTTAAATTCCATTCTCAAGCCCGCATTTTTCATTCCTGAAACCATGTTCGCTTCGCGCGCACTGGAACTCTTTAAAGAAAAAAATACCGAACTTCTTCTGGTTGTGGATGAGTTCGGGGGCCTGCAAGGCCTGCTGACCATCAACGATATTCTGGAAGAGATCGTGGGGGCCATGGAATTCGAAGAACCACAAGCCACCCAACGGCAGGACGGCTCCTGGCTGCTGGACGGCATGTTGGAAGTGGATGAATTCAAGGAATTGTTCAAATTTTCCGCGCTCCCCCACGAGGATGAATACGAAACCCTCAGCGGCTTTATCATGACTCTGCTCGGGCGCGTGCCACAAGCCGCCGATAATTTTGAATGGAACAACTTCCGCTTTGAAGTCATGGACATGGATGGACGCCGCGTGGATAAAGTGCTCGTCACCACCCTGCCAAAACCACAAGCGGTTTAGTTGAATGGTATTAAAGCCAGGACTTAAGGGTTTGTAAATTAATTACTTCCGTCATTGCGAGGAGGGCGCACTTCCCGACGAAGCAATNNGCTTCGCCAACGAACGGCTCGCAATGACGTAACTGAGGGAAGTTATATTTTTATGAACCCTTACTCAAAACCTTGAAAGAGTCCGCTAATCTTTTTAAAATTCGCACACGCAAAGCGCAGCGTGGATTTTCGGACACAAAATCATTCTGCGTAGGTTCTAAAAGTCATGTAATTGTTCAATGGTATAATTTTCGCCCGTATGAAACCCGAACCCGTTTCCAGTAATAAAACCAAGGTCTGCCCCACTTGTGGAACGCGCTTAAGCGAAAATGCAACGCGCTGTCTCGTCTGTGGGACGGAATTCAACGCCCAGCCTGCGTCGAACGTTGTAAAGAAAGCTGAAAAATCAGTGCAAGCCAGCCGAATGCCGGAAATTCGCCTGAGCCTTCCCGCAGCTTTGGGTGTGCTGGCAACGGTCATCATCGTTGCCGCCGCCGTTACATTCTTCGCAGTGCCAAAAGGCCCAAACGCATTATCCCCTGAAATCACAGGCACACCAACCGAAACCCCAACGGCAACCATCCCACCCACGGCAACCCTGCCCGCAACAGACATTCCCACCGCCACCCCCCAGCCGCCTTTTGAATACATAGTTGCCGCAGGCGATAACTCCTGCTCCCAGATTGCGTTCAACTTTCAAATCTCGGTACAAAGCATCATCATCGCCAACAACCTGGCTTCCACCTGCCCGATCAGCGTGGGGCAAAAGTTGTTGATTCCATTTCCAACACCCACCATCCCGCCGCCACCCACCAACACTCCTCTTCCCCTGGATGCGACCCGGCAAGCCTGCGATACCGTTCCCGTAACAGTTCAGGATGGCGACACACTCTCCAGCATATCGTTGAACTACGCCGTGCCAGCGGAGGCCATCAAAGCATGGAATGGATTGACAACCGACAACGTATTCATGGGCACAACGATAGACATTCCGCTTTGTATGCGCGCCGCCACACCCGGGGCAACGCCCACTGCGACGCTTCCGCCTCCCTACCCCGCCCCGAACCTGCTCCTGCCTGCGGACGGCGCTGCCTTCACCCTTGCAAATGACGTGGTCACTTTGCAATGGGCATCCGTTGGCGTTCTGCTCGATGGCGAAGCCTACCAGATCACCGTGGAAGATGTGACCGCCAGCCAGACCCACCGCATCACAGATTACGTGACCGACACAAAATACATCGTGCCCACATCCTTCCGCCCGAAAGATAACGTGGCGCACGTTCTGCGCTGGTGGATCACCCCCGTCCGCCAGGCCGGTGTGGATGACCAGAATCAGCCGATCTGGGTTGCCTCTGGCGCAGTCAGCGCCAAACGAGTCTTCACCTGGGTGGGAGTTGCCGTGCAAGGCACGCCCAATCCCTAAGTCCAGATTGAAGCGAAAGTTTTTCATCCAACACCCTGTCTACAAAACGACAGGGTGTTTTCAAAGCCCTATCAAAACGGAGAGATCATGCTAAAAAGAATCATAAAAATCCTCGCGAGTTTGCTCATCCTCGCCGGGGGCATCTGGATATTGCAAGGCGTTAACATCCTGCCTCGCAGTTTTATGACCGGCGACCCGCAATGGGCCATCAACGGCGCGATCACTGCGCTGATCGGGGCAGGATTATTCTGGTTCGTAAGTCGAAAATAAATCATGGACGATGCCATTCAAATCGGCGACCAAGTCAAAATTTATCTTGATTCGAAGTTCGGGGAAAACGAAGGCTGGCACGAAGGCACAGTCTTCAAAATTGACCCGTACTCCGAGCGCCGCAGTTTCTATTGGGTGGAGTTAAATGCCGAGGCGCAAGCCTTGCTGCGAACAAAACAAATCTCTGTTTTCAACCCAAAAAACATTCAGAAGATCAAAGCCTCCGTTTGATACGGAGGCTTGTTCATCAAGTACAATCAAAGCATGGATTCATCTTCCATCCCATCCCTGCTTGAAAAAGCCATCGCCTCCCGCCTCGGTTTGATGGACTCACAACACGAATCAGCCTTCCGCCTCTTCAACGGATTCACCGAAGGCTGTCCCGATCTCATCATTGATATGTACGCCGCAACCACCGTCATCCACAACTATGCGGACAATCCCGAAGCGGGTGCATCCCTTGTTCAGGAAGCCTGGCAGTTCTTAACCACCTCCCTGCCATGGCTGCGCGCGGGAATTGTCAAAACACGGAATGGCGCAACGCAGGAAGACAAGCGCGGGAAAATTCTGTTCGGCACAGAGTTGGATCGAAAAATAAAAGAACACGGCGTCTGGTATTCCATTAACCTGACGATGAACCGCGACTCGAGCCTGTATCTCGACACCCGCAATCTTCGCAAATGGATCATCGAAAGCTTGAAAAACAAATCCGTGCTGAATACCTTTGCTTACACCGGCAGCTTCGGGGTTGCCGCCCTGGCAGGCGGAGCGGATCGCGTGGTACAAATTGACCTCAACCGCGACTTCCTCAATATCGCCAAGACCTCCTACACGCTCAACGGCTTCCCCATCCGAAAAGGGAATTTCATCGCCAGGGATTTCTTCGAGCAGGCCAGTAACTTGAAGCGGGCAAATACTTTCTTCGATTGCGTTCTCATCGATCCCCCGTTCTTTTCCACCACCACCAAAGGCAGGGTGGATCAGGAAAAGGAAAGCGCGAGGCTGATCAACAAAGTGCGTCCGCTCATCAACGACGGCGGCTGTCTTGTCGCGATCAATAACGCTTTATATGTGAGCGGAAAAGAATATATGCAAACGCTTGAAGAACTTTGCAAAGATGGATATTTGAAGATCAGGGAATTGATTCCCGTGCCGCAGGATTTCACAGGCTTCAACAAAACTGGCAATCCCATTACTGACCCCAGTCCGTTCAACCATTCAACCAAGATCGCAGTTTTAGATGTGAAGAAAAAGTAGGTCACGTTTATAACGTGACCTACTCATGTTTACTACGGCCTCCACGAAGGCGCGTACCAATCGTAATCGGTGGAGAGGCCGGGGGCTTGCAAAATTTTCTGCTCCAACGTGGCGAGGTTGATCAGGAACAAGTGACCGCCAGAGATCGAGGTTGTTTCCTCCACCAGCAGATATTTTCCATTCGGCGAAAAGAGCAGACGCCCAACGGTCCTGCCTTTATAAACCAGCGACTGGTTTTCCCCCGTGCGAGTGATAACGTACACCTCTGCGCTTGGCTCGCCGCTTGCGAAACTGCTGTAATAGTTGAACGCGATCAAACTGCTGTCCGGTGACCAGATCAGCGGGTAAATCGAACCGCCAGCGAAATTGGCAATCGCAACTGCGTTTGCGCCGTCAGGCTCCATCACTTTCAACGCGTGGTTTTGCNNGAACGCATGATGATGTTTTCCGTGTACCAGCCATCCATGATGTAAGGTCTTCCCTCAACAGGCAAATCTATCGAAACGCTCTTCAACTCCGAACCATCAGGTCGAATCACATACACATCCTCGCCGCCGAGTCCATCCTGCGTGCGGAACGCGATCCATGAATCATCGGGCGACCAGAAGGGCGGGTCAATGTACGGGAACTCTGCGAGCGACGCCCATGTTTTTGTGTTGGCATCGAAGAGCCATAATTTCGTGGGCGTGCCGTTCGGCTGGTCGGAGTACGAGAACGTGGCATACTTTCCATCCGCTGACCAGCTCAATGCGTTGATGTTGAAATTAAACGGGAATGGAACTGGGATGACTTCCAGCGGCGGGCAATTCGCAGAATCAAAAACGCAAACGCCAGATACCTTCACCAATTGAATGGATTGACCTTGCTGGCGCGGCTGATAAAAGAAATACAACTCCCCCGCTTCTTCCGCAAGCTGCGGGCCTGATTCTGTTACAACCGGCAGCGTCTCCACTTGAACAGTTTCAATAATCTGAGGGAAAATTGTCGGCGTTGAATCAACGCCAATCGTAGCAGGGGCAGGCGTCAGATTAAAGAACGATGCGGGTGTCGGGGTCGAGGTCAAAGAGCAGGCGGTTAGAAAAATCAAGGTCAGGGTCAATAGTCGCTTCATAAAATCTCCTTCCAAAGAATTGACGATTGCTTACTCACTTTACGCGCCCAATCGTGACGCCNNGAAGGGTCTCTGAGACAATCGTAGAGATGCTTCGCTGTCGCTCAGCATGACATTGCTTAAGGTGTGAGTTACTTAATGGAAACGTTCCTGCTGTCTCGCGACAACAGGAACGTTTTTTAATTTTCTAACACAGTATTGCAGCGGCAGACGGTAGATTCGAGGGTCTCGCCGTGAAAGACAGAAATCAACACCCAACCGCACCGTTAATTATTGCCGGCTAACTATTTGCGGCGCGACCCACAAACCGCGATTAACTGCCAGGGATCCGTCGGCTCGAAGTGTGAGGAAAAATTTCACATCCTGCCCGGCCAGCGCAGAGAGGTCAATATCGGCCTGATAGGATATTCCATCGGATTTTTCGACGTAGGTCCAGAGGGTCTTGACCTCGGTACTCGTCCCGACGAGATAATCAAGGCTGAAAGTAACATTGCAGGATGCAGCGCCATACTCACAACCGACGATGGAGCGGAAACGATCCCCGGCTTTGACTTTATACAGCGGGAACAAACCTTGAATGAAACCATTGCTGACATTGTTCGGAACAAAGAGCAAACCAGCCTGTGCAGATTCAGTTCCGTTTTCAAGTTTTGGCTTGTCTTTCTTCAAGATGAAACCGCTGGTACTGCCTTCTACACCGGGGTAAGCAACCGCGCCCGTGCCGCTCGTCCATACGGCAGAGGCGGCGTTGGAAGTAAAGTCATAACTGGTTACAGTTCCAGTACCTGCAACATTGATCTTCACCCAGAACGATTTTTGGTTACCCAGCAGCTTGTTGCCATTGGGAGCAAGCGCAAAGTTAACACCCTTATCGTTCTTAAATTTCCAATAGCCAGTGTAGACGGCGGGCGTGCCAGGCGCAATGAGCCGAATGGAAATATCCACGGTATTCCCGGGGGCAACGGCAATTGGCAGGTTCGCTGGTTCCACTGCGCTCATCTTTTCACCCGTGTCGAAAATGAGTTGGTAGGCAGTTGTCCAGGTACAGGTGCCAATATTCTGGAGCCGCCACGTCTTGGTGAAGGCCTCGCCGGGTGTAAAGGTTTTTCCATCCGGAACATCAAGGTCACTAATAAACTTGGCATAATCCGTACAGCTTCCGGCGGGCGGAGGAGTTGTTCCGCCGCTTCGGGTAATGCGTGGATTCCCCCACAAGGCGCGGTCGCCCACGGCGGAGCCGTCATAATCAGAAACCGAGAGGATGAACTTTACATTTTGCCCGGCCAGCGAACTGAGATCGATGTTGACGGGATAGGTGAGGCGTTCATATTTTTCGCGGAAGGGGGGTTCTTTCCAGAATGTTTTTATTTCGGTCGAACCGTCAATTTGATATTGAAGGCGATATGCTACATAACAGCCAGTTGCCCCATCCTGGCATCCGATTCTGGATTGGAAGCGGTCGCCACTTTGAACTTTGAACGTGGGATAAACCGCCTGGATGTATCCCTTGGCGGCATTGTTCGGCGCAACCAGAAGACCCGCGCCGTAGGTATCAATGCCATCTTCAAATTTAGGCTTGTCCAGTTTAAGGGCAAACCCATTTGTATTGCCATCTGTGCCGGGGAAGGTCAGCGCACCTGCGCCGCTGGACCATGTTGCAGATGCGGCGTTGGCGGTGAAGTTATAGTCAGTGGCGACAACGATATTTACCCAAATGGCTTTATTCGCTGTTGGGCCGGCGCCAAACAAAGCCCCTGCTGCATTTTTTAATTTCCAATAACCGAAATAGTTGCCCAGCGTGCCGGGCGCGGTCAAATCCACGGAAAGGTCTACTGTCTGGCCGGGCGCCACATCCGCCGCCAAATTGACAGACGCAGGCCCGCCCATTTTCTCGCCGCTGTCGAACACAAGTGTATAAGTGGTGGCCCAGGTGCAGGTACCAATATTCTTGAGCCGCCAGGTTTTCTTGAAGGCAACGCCAGGCGCAAAATTCGTGCCATCAGGCACGGTGACGTCGGCGACGAGTTCAGCCTGGTCACACACTGTCGTTTGAGCCGCATATCCAACGCTTGTTCCAGCGGGTATGAACGAGAGCATAAACGCCAATAAAAGAAATGTCGATGTCAATTTCATTCGAGGCAACATGGGTTCCTCCATAAATTGCATTGATAAGACGGTTTGGGTGTATGATGATATTATGACAAGCTAATACCAGTATATCTTCTTATTGAGTAATATTCAACGTATCTTTAGAAATTTTGCCAAATGGAAAAATTCCCGCTGTTGAATTACAGCGGGAATTTTTTCATTTCGTTAAGTCAGGCAAATTATGGGGTGGATGTTGCGGTTGGGGTAACTGTGCTTGTAGATGTCGGGGAGGCCGGGACGGCGGTTATGGTTGGTGTGGCGCTAGGAGCAACTGTCGGCGCGGAGGAAGAGGCGTTGTAAATAATGGGCGCCACCCAAAGGGCGCGGTCACCTGCGGGCGAGCCGGTGGATAGCACGCTGAGAATGAATTTCACATCCTTGCCAACCAGCGCGCTGAGGTCAATATCGGCTGTGTAGATGCCGCCTTCGTATTTTTCAACAAAAGCCCAGAAGGTTTGGATGGATGAACTGCCGTCCAGTGAATAATCCAACCGGAAGACGACATAGCAGGAGGTTGCGCCGCTTTCACAGTTGACAATGGTGTGGAATTTGTCGCCGGCCTTCACTTTGTAAACCGGGTAAATGCCTTGAATGTATCCGTTGGTCGCGTTCTGTGGGAAGGTGATCAAACCAGAGCGGGGGTCGATTGTGCCGTTCTCCAACCTGGAGGGGTTGGCAATCAGAACAAAGCCTTTGGCATCGCCGTCTGTGCCGGGGCATGGCAGTTGACCCGCGCCGCTGTACCAGGTTGCCGCGCAGACGTTGGCAACGAAGTCATAGCTTGTGCCTGCCACCGGAGTTGCAGGTGTAACTGGCGTATTTGGGGTAGATGGAGTATTTGTTTTCGTGGCAGTACTGGGAACAGTCCCCGTTCCAGAGACTTTGATCTCGACCCAGAAAGATTTTGTGCCAGCCGAGCCAATACCAAACGGAACGCCTGTGTTATTTTTGAGTTTCCAGTACCCGCGGTAGGTGGCGGCTGTGGCGGGAGCGGTCAACTGGATGGTGATGTCTACGGTTTGGCCGGGCGCAACAGAAGCTGGGATGAGCGCGGAATCAGGCCCGCCCATCTTTTCGCCGGAGTCGAAGATCAGGCTGTAATTTGTCCAGGTGCAGGTTCCCACGTTCTTCAAACGCCAGGTCTTTGAGAAGGTGACATTAGGTTGGAAGATGGTTCCATCCGGCACGGTCACATCCGCGACGAACTGCGCGCGGTCACAGGTGGAAGGAGCAGGCGTGACAGACGTGGTGGGCGTTGGGGTTGGGGGCGTGCCAGTCACGGTCGGTGTGACGGTGGGAGGCGTGCCGCTGCCCGGGCGTGAGATGATGGGGTTGACCCACAGAGAGCGATCACCAGTTGGAGAACCATAAGCCGAAATGACAAGGATGAACTTCACATCCTGCCCGGCCAGCGAATTCAAGTTGAGGTTGACGTTGTATGTCAACCCTTCGTATTTTTCACGGAAGGTCCAAAAGGTTTTAACTGCGCCAGCGCCGATCTGATAATCGAGGCGGTAAGCTGTGTAGCAAGTGGTCGCGCCATATTCACAGCCGATGGTCGCCTGGAAGCGGTCTCCACTTTGCACTTTGAATGCGGGGTAAATACCCTGAACATAGCCGTTGTTCACATTATTGGGGCCAAGCAGCAAACCAGCCTGCGCCGATTCGATTCCGTTTTCGAGCCTGGGTTTATCCAACTTCAAGGCAAAGCCGTTTGCGTTGCCATCCGTACCGGGGAAGGTCAAAGTGCCCGCCCCGCTGGACCATGCGGCAGATGCGGCGTTGGCGGTAAAGTCATAACCGGTACCGGAAGTAGAAGAAACGTTGATCTCGACCCAGAAGGTTTTGTTCGCAGTTGAGCCAATGCCAAAAGCCCCGCCCGATGCGCTCTTGAATTTGTAAAAGCCAAAGTAATTTTTGGCAGTGCTGGGCGCGGTCATATTCACAGTGATATCCACTGTCTGGCCGGGGTTGACCGTTGTCGGCAAGGGAGAGGAAGCAGGCGCGCCCATCTGCTCGCCGCTATCGAAAATCAACGAAACGTCGCTCCACGCGCAGGCGCCAATGTTTTTCAGCCGCCAGGTTTTCACAAAGGCGGCGCCGGGCGCGTAGGTCGTACCGTCCGGCACGGTTACATCGGCGATGAATTGCGCCCAATAACAGGTGGCGGCTTTCACAGGCTGCGCGCCTGCCGTGGGCATAAAGGACACCATTAATGCGATCAACAGCAAAGCGGCGCCAAGTTTGGTTGCAAATTTCATTTCTTCCTCCATCAAATCAAATGCAAAATAACGACGCGGCAAAATCTGAAAAGTTCCTTTTGACTATACGCCGCACCTAGTATATCTTTTCTTTAATAAATGTTCAATAAGAAAAAAGAGCGGCCTGCCAGGCTCTTCCCACTTAATTACTGACCTTACGCACGGAAGAACTCTTTGCCGAAAATTTTAACGCCAAGCCGCAAANNTTGCGTTAGATGTTTTGGGCAAGTATCCCACCCTGCAGAGCGGACTGCGTAAGGTGAGTTAATTACACATGAAATCGAATCCATAAATCATTGCACTATAATTACAAGTATGTCCCGCACAATTCTTCACGTAGACCTCGATGCTTTCTATTGCTCGGTCGAAGAAACTCAAAACCCCGCGCTGCGCGGCAAGCCATTCGCAGTGGGAGGCAAGCCAAACGAACGCGGCGTGGTCGCTTCGTGCTCATACGCGGCGCGCGCGCTTGGCATTCGCAGCGCCATGCCCATGTCTCGCGCGCTGCAACTTTGCAGGCAATTGATTATCGTCCCCGGCAGGCATAAACTTTACAGCGAATATTCCGAAAAAGTGATGGAGAGATTGCGGGCTTTGACTCCTTTCGTGGAACAGATTTCCATCGACGAAGCCTTTCTCGACATCTCAGACATTCGCCACCCCCCCGCCCGCCTCGCCCTCGACCTGCAAACTGGCATCAAAAACGAACTGCATTTACCCAGCTCGATCGGAATCGCATCCAATAAACTTGTGGCAAAAATTGCAACTGAAGTTGGGAAGAAATCAAGCAGGAACAAGAACGAACCGCCTTTTGGATTAACCGTCGTCCCCGCTGGCGAAGAAGCCAAATTCCTCGCCCCCCTGCCCGCAGACATGCTGTGGGGCGTGGGGCCAAAAACATACGCGAGATTGACCGAGCTTGGCATCCACACCATTGGCGATATTGCCAACTGGCCTGAAAAAGAACTCGTCCATCTCTTCGGTGAAAACGGACGTGACTTGTGGCGTCACGCGCAGGGGATTGACAACCGTCCCATCGTCACCGAATATGAAACAAAATCCATCAGCCAGGAAACCACCTTCAACGTGGATGTGCGCGACGAAAAGACTCTCGAAAAGACATTGCGCGAACAATCCAAAGATGTGGCGCGTCAATTACGCAAAAATGATCTGGCGGGCAAAACCGTCAAGCTCAAAATCCGCTGGTCTGATTTCACCACCTTATCAAGACAAGTCACATTGCCCACCTCCACAGATAATGATGATGAAATTTTCCACACAGCCGTCAAGCTGATGAAAACTGTCCGCAAGCCGAATCAAGCCGTCAGGTTGATCGGAGTCGGCGTCAGCGGAATCGGCGCCCCGGTACGGCAACTCAGCCTGTGGGACGCAGGAAGCGAAAAATCCCGCAAGCTGCAAGAGGTTGTGGATCAACTTCAGGAAAAATATGGCAGGGATGTCATCCATAAAGGGGAATAAAGAAGTAATCAGTGAACAGTGAACAGTTAAAGGAGACAGACATGAAAATTCTTGACCTGAAAAAGCAATTCAAATATTTGTATCAGCCCTCTGCGAAAAAGGTCGAAACTGTGCAAGCGCCGAATCTTCAATTCGCCATGATCGACGGCGCCATTGAAAAAGGCTCCGAGCCGGGCAAATCACCCACGTTTGCAGAAGCCACGCAGGCTTTGTATGGACTTTCTTACACGCTCAAGTTCATGCTCAAAAAGCGCAAGACGAATGCGATTGATTATCCCGTGATGGCATTGGAGGGACTGTGGTGGGTGGAAGATGGCGTCTTCGATATAACCGTGAAAGATAATTGGTTCTACACCTTGATGATCATGCAGCCCGATGTCATCACGAAAGAGATTTTCGAGGAGGCACGCGAGCAAGTCCGCAAGAAGAAAGGGGATAGCGAAATGCTCAACGAAGTAAAGCTAGCCCATTTTGAAGAAGGCTTGTGCGTGCAAACCATGCACATCGGCCCGTACGCCACTGAACCCGCGACGATTCAGCGCATGAAAGAATACATGCAGGAGAATGGCTTAAAGGATAACGTCGGCCCTACTGGCAAACATCATGAAATCTATCTCAGCGACCCACGCAAGGCTGCGCCTGATAAAATGAAGACAGTATTGAGACATCCTGTTGTGAAAAGCTAAGTCATCGTCATTGCGAGGGCGGTGCTTGCCCGCCCGAAGCAATCTCAAGCACAATGAGGAGATTGCTTCGCCGCAAAAGCGCGGCTCGCAATGACCATTCATTTTGAGGAAAACCCATGAACTGCTACTACCATCCCACCTCCCCTGCTGTTGGCGTATGCAAATACTGCCAGCGCGGACTATGCTCCCAATGCGCCGCCGTTGTGGATGATGTGATCGCGTGCAAGAATCGCCATGAAGATGAAGTCCACCAAATTGAACAGCTTGCCGCGCGCAACCTGTTCCAGTCCAAACGGGTGGCTTCGGGCTACATGCGCAATGCAATTTTCTACGGGCTGGTGGGAGTGGCGTTTGCAGGCTTTGGTCTCTGGCAATTGAAGTGGCTTGGGCTTCAAGCGGCGTTGTTCATCATGCTGGGAGTCTTTTTACTCTACGCGGCGGGGGCAAATTATTTCGAGGGAAGAAAACATAAATAGCTGCAACTCTTTACTTCTGCCTGCGTAAGACAAACAGATAAAACGCTTGGAGCATTTCGGGCAGCAAGCTGCCCGACTCCAGAGTAAAACGAAAGGAGTAAAAATGAGCGACGTAAAAACCCTCACTCGAAGCAAATCCAACCGCATGATCGCGGGCGTGTGCGCAGGCCTTGGGGATTATCTCAACATGGACCCCACCGTCATCCGCCTGTTATTCGTGCTTGGTTTCTTCACCTTCAACGGCGCCATGCTGTTGGTGTATCTCATCATGGCAATTGTGACGCCGGAACAATCTTAATAATCAAATTGGGCTGGCCTCTTATAAGAGGGCGGCCCAATTTGTGTTTTTTGAAGAGGGAAAATCCTAAAGAGGGCATTTCAGCTTATCGGTAACGGATAGATGAATCGAGCTAGACACAAATAAACATCGATTTGACCGATCAAGGATCATTAATCTATATTTTCAGCATGATTTAATTTCCGATAATGATTGTTGATTCAAATTGAAGTACAATCTTGAATCCATTTCATTTGAATCAAAAAATCCCGCATCATGAAAATAATTCCTGCCAAATTATTCACCCCTCCGCCAGATCAAAGACTTTTTGGCCTCGACTTCCTGCGAGCTCTTGCCATCCTTGCAGTCCTATTAACTCACAGCACTTTGGTCTATCCTTTTGAACAGAAAAGCTGGTTCCATATTGCAGCAACTACAGGTGGGCATCTGGGTGTGGAATTATTTTTTGTGTTGAGTGGATTCCTGATCGGTTCAATCCTGTTATCGCTTGAACCAAAGTTCCAGAAGATTAATATCCTGCCGTTTTTCTGGCAACGCCGATGGTTTCGCACAATTCCAAACTATTTGTTTTTTCTTTTTCTTTACATCATAGCCACATTGGCAATTTCCAAACCGCTCCCCAATATTCTCTCCTACATAACGTTTACCCAGAATTGGCTATGGCCCCACCCCTTGTTCTTCGATCAAGCCTGGAGTCTGGCGATAGAGGAATGGTTCTATCTGCTTTTCCCCATCAGCCTGTTTATCTTTTATCGGCTTATAAAATCATTTAATGCGGCTTTTCTGATTTCCACAGGAATCTTCATCGTTCTCCCAAGCGCAATCAGGATCAACTGGGCAATGGGCGGCCTGGAAGGTTGGAATGAGAATTTTCGTACAGTCATGTTCGTTCGCTTAGATGCTATTATGTACGGCGTGCTGGCAGCCTGGGTAAAAAGAAATTTTCCAGCCATCTGGAAAGACCGACGATTTCTCTTTCTGATTACAGGAGCAGTGATCCTGTACACAAACTGGACGATTACATTTTCGCAAAATCTCAATATCAGTTTCTTTGCAAAAACCTTTTACTTTTCGTTTACTTCACTTGGCATTGCCTGCATTTTGCCTGTATGCGACCAATGGAACAACGTCGTTGAAACCCCATTAACAAAGGCAGTCCGGTTAATTGCACTATGGTCGTACTCACTTTACCTGTGCAATTTTCTGGTTGTTCAAGCGCTCTCGAATATCATGGACATTGTTGGCAGGTCATCTTATCTCGTCAACACTGCATTCTTTGCCGCATTTTTTGCCATTAACCTGCTAATTTCCAGCGTCTTATATACCTTCTTGGAAAAACCCGTGATGAATATCAGAGAACGCTTCTCGAAAATCTGATAACTCATCTGGCAAGCGACAAAAAGACATCCTCCAGCGTTGGCTCGCCTCTTTCGATTTTTTCCACCCGAATCTTTTCCCTGCGCAATAATTTTTGCATCGCCTCTTTCTGGACATGTGAGCTGATCACACGTAAATGATCCCCCGCCAACCCGACGCGTTCGACTCCGTCCATTTCAGCGAGGATATCCAAGCCTTGTTCGAGAGGGGTTGCGAACACTTCCCAGACATCCCCCGTAATCACGGAGCGTTTTAGATTCGTGGGCGTATCCATGGCAAGGAGTTTGCCGTCGCGCATGATGCCGACGCGTTCGCAATATTCGGCCTCGTCCATGTAATGGGTGGTGACGAAGATCGTCACGCCGCTTTCAGCGAGTTGATAGATCAAATCCCAGAAGGCGCGGCGGGCGGTGGGGTCTACGCCTGAGGTGGGTTCATCGAGAAAAAGTAATTTCGGCTCGTGGACAAGGGCAATGCCAAGCGATAGTCTCTGCCGCCAGCCGGTGGAGAGGGCTCCTGTCAGCGTATGCTCATGCCCATTGAGGCCGACCAGTTCCAAAGTTTGTTTGATGCGGTTTTTGTCGGTAATCCCATACACGCCGCCGTAGAAAGTCAAATTTTCGAGCGCGGTCAAATCATCATAGATCGCGAACTTCTGNNGTCGCTTCGCCTGCGCTGGGAGCGAGCAGGCCGAGCAACATGCGGATGGTGGTGGTTTTGCCCGAACCGTTTGGGCCGAGATAGCCAACGATCTCGCCTGCGTTAATTTCAAAGTTGATATGATCGACAGCGACAAAATCGCCGAAGCGGCGCGTGAGATTTTCAACGTAGATAACAGGCAAACTCATAAGATTTCCTTTAAAAAATTTCTTTACCACAAAGGTATTAAGCCTTAAGGGTTTGTAAATTAATTACTTCCGTCATTGCGAGGAGGGCGCACTTCCCGACGACATCGTACCCGAATGGGTAAGCAATCTCCCTCACGGTACATGGGATTGCTTCGCCAACGAACGGCTCGCAATGACGTAACTGAGGAAAGTTATATTTTTATGAACCCTAAGGGTTTGTTTCCTTCGTGACTTTTGTGTACTTCGTGTTTAAAAATTTATCCTTTTTCAAGCACGGTTTTCAAACGGACGAGATTGCCTTCCATCATGGATTTCACCTGGCCGGCCATCACGCCTTCCGCAAGTTTAAAAATGCCGCCGGGGTTGCCCTGCCCATTAAGGCTGACTTTTGTGCCCGTGCCAACCGTTTTGAAAGTGATCGTGAGATTCATCTGCATGGGACCTGCGTTCAATTGGAAGCCGCATTTGGTATCTGGCTCGTACGCAGTGACTTGCAGCTCGCCTTCGATGCGGCGTCCCAGCGCTTCGCCAACGCTTTTGAATTTTGTGCCCACACCCACCGCGCCCGCTGTAACCTGCTGAAGGCTGACAACCGCGGAATTCCACTGCGACATGTTGTTGGGGTCGGACACAAACGCAAAGACATCTTTCATGGGGCGATCTATTAATACGCTAAAGTCAAAATTAATCATGGCAGCGCTCCTTTATGGTTTTTATCTTCCGACAAGGCGATGAACACATCTTCGAGGGCAGGCGGCACAACACGGAGTTCGTCCACCTGGCCGCCTTCGCTTCCAATCCCAGACGTTAGCCTGTGGATGACCTCCTGGGCTTTCCCCTCGCGGGCGCGGATGTGCAGGCGATCTCCAAAGGCTTGAACGTCTTCGACATCGACATCCTCATACGCGACATGGCGGAGAAGATTCAACGGCGAGCCGCGCAATTCAAGGATGCGTCCGTTGAGGCGGGCGCGTAAATTGGACGGCGTATCTTCAACGATGATCTTTCCGTTTTTCATAAATCCAACACGGTGACAGCGTGAGGCTTCATCCATGTAGGGGGTGGAGATGATGACGGAGACGCCGGGAGTAATTGGGGACTGGTAATTGGTAATTGGTGCGTGGCGCGTGATGCGTGGCGCGTGTTCCGTTTGGGTGATGAATGTGTCGTCTTGTTTACCTGTGTACTTGTCTACCTGTATATCCGCTTCGCGGTGCGAAACGAGCTTGATGATGAGCTGCCAAAAATCCTGGCGAGTGACCGGGTCGACGCCTGTGGTGGGTTCATCCAGCAAAAGCAGGCGCGGACGAGTGACAAGAGCGGAGGCAAGGCCAAGTTTTTGCTTCATGCCGCCAGAGAGTTGTCCTGCGCGGCGGTCTTTGAATTTGCCCAAGCCGACGAAATCCAGAATCTCCATCGAACGCGGCAGCCATTCAGACGGGGAGAGTCCGCGCACTTCGGCGAAGAAGCGGATATTCTCCAGCACGGTCAGGTCTTCGTACATGGAAAAACGCTGCGATAAATAGCCAACCGCCGAGCGCGCCTGTTCGGTTTGCTTAAACACATCATAGCCGCAAATATTGACGGAACCTTCATTGGGCAATAAAGCGCCCACCAGCAGGCGCAGGGTGGTGGTTTTCCCTGCCCCATCCGAGCCGACGAGCCCGTAGATTTCGCCGGGCTTAACCTTCAGGGAAACGCCATCCACTGCGCGGGTGGCGTTGAAGTATTTTTTTAATCCATTGGCATGAACCAAATAATCGGTCATAAAAAAGCTACCTTTGACTCAGTGGCCGCGATACTTGACCACAGCTAATCGCTAAAAGCCAACCGCTATTTGAACGCCACATCCGCAGGCATACCGATCTTCAACTTGCCCTGTGGATCATCCACACGGAGTTTGATGGCATACATGGTGGCGCTGCGTCCTTCCACGGTCTGAACGTTGCGCGGGGTAAATTCGGCCTGGTCGGCCATGTGAACTACGGTAGCGGTGAAGGTGACGTCTGGGAACGAGTCCACTTTCACTTCGGCAATTTGCCCCAGCGAGATCAAACCATAGCGGTCTTCGGGGATGTAAACGGTGATGGTAAGCTCGGTCAGGTCTGCCATGGTGAGCGCAATCGCGCCAGGCTGGACGAATTCACCAGGCTCCACATTGCGGGTAAGGATGACTCCATCCATTGGGGCGTTAACCGCAAGTTTGACGATTTGCGCTTCGATCAAGCCGACGCTTGCTTCTGCCTGCGTGAGAGCAGACTTCGCCTGATCGACTGCTCTCGCGGCAGAGATCACAGCAGGAGACTCTGCGCCTGTCTGCAAAGAGAGCAGGCGGGCATAGGCGGCATCGTAACGCTGACGGGCTACGAGGACTTGTCCGCGCGCGTATTCAACGTCTGCCGCTTCTTCTGTATTAAGTAAGTCGTTGTATTCTGTTTCAGCGTCATCGAGTTCGGTGAGGGTTTCATCGTAATAATCCTGGGCGGCATCGAGCAGTCCGCCGTTGTCAGAGGCGCTGCCGGCCTGGTCTTTCACCTGCTCTGCAATCACGAATGCGGCGCGGGCTTCGGCCAGCCGTGTTTCAGCGCTGATGTATTCGGCAGAGTCCAAACGGTTGATGACTTTATCGAGCTGGGCCAGCGCATCGTCAATGGCGGTTTGGGCGGCGTTCAGTTCGGTTTGGGCGGCGGCAATTTGCACATCCTGTTCGATGTACCAATTGGGCTGGTCAAATTCACTGGGAGCGGCGGCCTGCCAATCTTTGGAGCGCTGGGTGGATTGTGCGGCGAGAGCGGCTTGCAGGGTTTGATCATATTTGGTTTGGGCAGATGCCAGGGCGGCGTTGGCAGAATCTACTGCGGCGGAGGCAACGGCCTGTTGGGCAGTCAGCAGGTTTGGGTCAAGGGAAAGAAGCGGTTGGTTTTTCGTCACCACATCCCCTTCGCCAGCGAGGACTTGCGTCACCTTGCCAGACATCTCAGGCGAGACGTTCACAATGGCGGCTTCGATGGTTCCTGAAGCGGATAAGCTATCGTCGGTGTTTTGGGCGAGGGATTGAAATCCGAAATAGGCGAGCGCGCTGATGACAAGCACGGCCACGACAATGCGGACGGGAAGAGGGGGAAGTTTGGGTTGCATAAGATTCTCCGTTATTGAAGTATTCTCTCCTCTTGCTTCTTTGCAGAAAAGAGGAGA